>Ga0209107_10000088_pt1 | contig 55366 bp, 73 predicted proteins | sample LakErihyJuly2011_2_FD_187460 | JGI IMG/M metagenome (GOLD analysis project Ga0209107, IMG submission 187460) | Freshwater microbial communities from dead zone in Lake Erie, Canada - CCB hypolimnion July 2011 (SPAdes) (version 2) | ecosystem: Environmental > Aquatic > Freshwater > Lentic >...
GTTATGGGGAAGCCACAGAACTCAGAGTCAAAGACTTTAACTTCCAATCCAAAGAGGTCTATGTCAGGCGCACAGTCTCAGATGTTGGCTACGCATACCTGCCCGCAGGGACAAAGTCCGAGGGGACAAGATTTCTCATTGTTCCAGCAACAAAGAACGGCAACAAGCGAACTGTTGTCTTAAGCTCAGCTCTAGTAACAGAGATAAAGAAGTTTGTAAGGGCAAAAGCCCTAGCAAAAGAAGACCTGCTCTTCTCAAAGCACCTGGTTGAGAAGAGGAGTAAAATAGAAAGCCCTACCACAAGCGTAGTAGGGGAGCCTTACACCATTGGAAGCAGGACATTCCAACACGCAACAGCGTATTCGTACAATGTGGGCGGTTGTAGGTGTCAGGTATGTAAGGAAGCGGTCAGGGAGTACCGCAATCACTATAGAAAGGACAAGGGAAAGGGCAAGGTAGAAAGCCTTAGCAAAAGCCTTAGCAAAAGGGAAAGCCTTAGCAAAAGCCATAGCAGAAGCGATAGCGAAAGCCATAGCAGAAGCCTTAGCAGAAGCAATAGCAAAAGCCTTAGCAAAAGCCTTAGCGAAAGCCACCTACCTCGTGACAAATGGAGAGCCATTTGGAACGAAGCCATCAACAAGTCAGGGATTGGTTGGTATCCCACCACTCACGACCTACGGCACGCTAACGCTACTCAGTTGTTAAAGAACGGGGTAGATGTGCACGAGGTCAAAGAGCGGTTAGGTCACCAGTCAATCGTAACTACGGAGAGATACCTGCATCGTATCCGCCACCAGCAGTCAAACGCAGCCGAGGTTGTGAATGACTATTTGGAGTGATTATGAAACTAACAAGAAAAGGCAAGATAGTGTTCGGAACATTCTTTACAGGAGTGTTTGTATTGGTTCAGGGATTGGTGGGTATTCCACAAGCCTCTAGCCCAACACAAGCCGAAGCACAAGTAGTAGAGCAAAAATCGCAAAAAGATATACTCGCCAAGTATGTCAACGCAGATGAATTAACTGACACTCAGTTAATTGAGTTACTGCAAGCCGTAGGCTTCAAAGGTCAAGACCTTAAAGAAGCGTGGGCTATTGCGAAGAAGGAATCACATGGTAGCCCTCTATCTCACAACGGTAATCGTAAGACAGGAGACAACTCCTACGGTCTATTCCAAGTCAATATGATTGGTTCATTGGGAGAAGATAGAAGGGATAAGTTCAATTTGGCTTCAAATGCTGAACTGTTCAACCCTGTGGTTAATGCCCAAATCGCTTATTTTATGAGCGGTGGAGGTAAAGACTGGAGCGCGTGGAAAGGAACAGAGACTGACGTTGTAAAGCGTTGGTTAAAGAAGTTCCCTTCTTAAGCATAAGTCGTAGCCAAAGCAAAAAGCAAAAGCCATAGCAAAAGCAGGCGCATAATGGAAGCCCCCTCAGAAATGAGGGGGTTTTCTTTTTGTGTTACACTCAGAGAAGGAGAGGGGGGTAGTCAATGGCAAAGCATCACGACAAAGTTGCAGCAGCACTAGCAACAAGAATTGCAAATATGCCTAAAGGCGAAGGTTACAAGAAGCCTGGAAGTATGAATCCAAGAAAGACTGGATTTATGAGTATCAAGGCTAATGAAGCCAAAAGGATTTTAAGTAAGTAAGGATAAGCCCTGAGAAATCAGGGCTTTTTCTTTATCATTGCAACTATGGCAGCCTCAAAAATAGGACATCTACTGTTGGACCCAGCAAAAGCAATAACTCAACACGCGGGGTTGCGTTCACATCAAAGAGACTTTGGTTGGAATGCGTTTAAAGAAGTTGCAACAAATGGTCAATCTTTTCCTCACCCAGAAGGTGACCATAAATTAATGACAGAGGCTCGTGACCCAGACAACCTAGATACTATCTGGAAAGTCTCTACTGATAACAACCCAGTAACTAAACTTTTAACAGTAATGAAAGATACAAGTCGTCCTTTTAAAGATGTTCAAGCAAAAGCAAAAGCAGATAAAACCGCACAAGGAGCAGAAAAAGCAAAAGCAGATACAACCGCTTCTCGTAAAGCAGCACAGAAAGCAAGGAAACAAGAACGTTCCGCAAAGGCTAGTAACAAACAGCCTAAAGGCAAGAAGTAAAAGAAGAAGCCCCCCAGTTATTTGGGGGGCTTTTCTTAATCTCTACACGAGTAACAAATACCGTCAGAAGATTCTTTTAAGAGTTCTTCAAACTCTTCAAAACATTTTACGCATTTTACTTTCATTGACTATCCTTAATTAATTTGACCTCACAAGCGTCTGTTGTACAGTAAGCCTCTCCGATAGCATCGGCTGCCATACCTGCATAGACACCTGATAAGTCAATAGGCATAAGATTCATACGAGAAGCCTCGTACTCTTCTTCAGTAATTTGGGTGTATGGCATCTGTGGATAGACCATGTTACCCATGGGTAGGAAACTAATCGTCTTTAGCTGACCATCGTGCATGTGCAAGATAGAAGCAATAGAGTCTGATTCCTTTTCAGGGTCAAAGGTTACGGTTACAGAGACAGAGTTATCTGACCAGTAACGCTGTACGACTACAGCAAGTGCAACCTTTTCGTGAACTGAAACTTCTTTTTCGGCTCTCTTAGCGTCCGTTTGAATTGGGAAGAAAACAACGCTTGTTGTTTCTGGAGATTCAGAGGCTGGTTCAACTCTGTAGTTAGCCATCTTAAATAGCGGAAGCATTGGGTCAGAGTTTGCAAAGCGGATTGCTCTGTTAAAGAACTTACCGCCTGATGCCCAGTGAACTCCAGGAGACTCACCAGCAAGAATAGAAACTGTTCCCGATGGCTTTACTGTAGTCATCTTGATTGACTGACGAATTCCAAGCCACTCAGAGTAAGACTCGTCATACTTCTTTACGACTTCGTAGCCAGTGTTTAACCAGTCACGCAATACAGTCCAACCGTTGTTGTCTGCAAAGTTAGCAATACCAGAGATTGATGTTCCAATACGGCGGTTACGTTGCATAATCGCGTTTGTCTCTTCCCAGTGCGTCGGAAGAAGAGTCACAGTCTTGGCGTAAAGGTAAGCAAACTTCAATGTTCTTTTGAAGTCATCTAAATCAGTGTGACGATTCAAGTAAGTCTCAACAAGTGTGCAACACTCGTACGACTCAAGACTTTGTTCAGCGCAAGGGTTGTAGCCAGTAACACGCCAGTCCTTGTTGTTAGGTGGGTCAATGAGACGACCGTACTTGCGTGATACATCCATCCACACAACTCCAGGCTCACCATTACGGACAATGCCGTCAATAATCTTAGAGAAGTCTGAACCGACTTTAGCCTCTACAGAGTTGTTGCTCATCCAAGCCCAACCTGGCTTAGCGGGGTCGTAAGAGTTGCGCTCAGGAAAGACCTCTGGGTTCTTGAGGTTTAAGAAGGTATCATCGTCAATCTGACCTATAAGGAGCTCAGCACTACGGCGTACATTTCCTGAAACAACACAGACCCCAATCATGTTGCCAATGTCTGCTATATCAGTCTTAGATAACTTCTCTCCAGCTCTACCGGTAAACATAGAGACAATATGGTCGTGTAACTTCTTTAAGGGTTCATGTCCTGCGGCTGTTCCTCCAAAAGTCTTGATTGGCGTACCTGCTGGGCGGACTTCTTGGTAATCAAATACTGGAGCCTTTGTATCTGGCTTGAGGTAGGCATTGATGAGGGCGGCTGTAGATTCAACCCAGCCTTCTCTGGTGTCAGGGATTTTATATTCGTAAGTTTCTTTTGGTTCATAGATTGTGAAGTCCTTGTCTGCTCCCTTGTCATCAAAGCCAACGCCCACTCCGAGCATTGAGGCTTCCATAAGGAAAGCGAATGGTTTTGCTGGGTCTGTCTTTACCATTGACCCAGTAGATACAAACGCACAGTTCTGCAAAGCAGCAGAGTTGCGTTGTTCATTAACGAGTGGGGTACCCATTACCCATAGTCCACGTCCAGGTGGAGTCCACTTCAGGTTGAAGAGACGGTCAAATGCTTCTTTAGCCGAGGCTGCTGCCTTGGCGTCTGACCAAGGAAGTCGCTGACGCTTGGCGTGGTCTTTCTGTAAAGAGTACATGCCATTGATGACACGCTCACATACCTCTACCCAAGTCTCCTTAGTACCATCTGCCTTTAGGCGTGAATAGGTACGAAGAAAAGTTATTTCTCCAACTGAGTTTCCAGCGGCATCCCTATACCCAAAAGGAGCCTTCTTGTCCTTGTATGAAGCGACGAAGTCAGTTGTTAGTTCAAAAGAAAACAGACCCAATTCCTTACCACCATTTCTATGTTTGTGTAAATACCCCTCAACAGGGAAACCTATTGTGCCGTGGCGAAACCTACCACGCACTTGTTAACTTTGTTTACTCTGAAATCTATCTCTGCAGGGTGAACCCTGATTCAAATTAGAGGAAGTACTGTTATCAGATACTTAGTCTTCTAATGAAGACTGAATAATTTTTGTAACTGTTTCTTCTTTTAAGGCTTGAGGTAACTCTCTTAGAGCTTGAGCTTTGTCTCCAAAGATAGCAGAGAGAACTCCACCAGCGCCTTGACGCTGTGCTGTAATCTGAATGAACTCTTTATCCGAGGCCATGTCATTAACTTCTTTAACCATTTTGATTAGGCGGTCAACTTCTTGAGAGACGTTAGGGTCTGCATAGCCTCCGTTCATTTCCTCAGCAAAACGCATAAAAGCAACTCTTTGACCCTGCATTTCAATCATTGAGGTCATCAAAGCCTTGAGTTGGTCTTTGGTCTTGACTTCAATCGGAAGGTTAAAAGCACAGGTGTTTTGTGGTTTGAAAGCTGGACAGTTAGCAGCCACAAAGCAAGTATCGCATTGCCGTAAAGAAGATTGCTGGGTCTGAATTACGGGGATGTCCATCAAGACATCTTTGCCATCGTCATCTGTTTCAACGACTGTCTTCATCTTGTACCCAAAAACAGGCAGGTTTTGAACCTCCGAAGGGTCTCTCTGGACTACTTCTTGGCGCTCAAGTTTCCGCATCTCAGAGGGACTGTTATCAGAAGAGTACCCCCCTAGTTCCATCAAACCACTCATGAGTGGGGTGTCACTGTTGTCAGATACTACCTTGTTTTTGCCACCATCAATGATATGCAAATCAGGGGTTTTCTTGTCCATTGATGCCTCTAACTGTAGGTATGACCAGACCGCAACTCTAGTCGCTTCAAGGGTGTTATCTTGGCTAAACCCTAAATAGTCTAGCCCTGCCTTCTCTACGATGCGCTTGTAGCGAGGGCGTGCTTGGTCTTTCATACGCTTTGGATAACGCTTAATTTGAGCGCCATCCCAGACGATTGTTTCGCCTCTGCGCATTGGGCTAAGCCACGACAATGTGCTGGCAGTGCTAAATGGTACCTGTCGGATGTTGTCTGGCTTGGCACAGGCAAGGGCGTGGTACTGAGTTCCAAATTGCCTCTGATAGCCCCGTGTGAGGGCGGCTAGGCTAGTTACAGCCTCAATCTCATCGTTGGGTATGACTACGTTCTGATAGGTCTGAGACATTAGTTTGAGGGAAGGAAGCCCATACTCTTCGTGCCAGACTACCCAGAACTTAGGGTCGTGTTCGTAGAAAGGTCGTTGTGCTTCTACCCAGTCTTTGCCCAAAACAATGGAGTCAAACTCCATAAAGGCTGATGCTCTCTCAGAGTTATCCACAAGGAACTCTTGGTAATCAGCGGCTAAAGAAGTTAACTCTTCTTTTGAGAGCCCTGCTTTGTCAGCTTGAGCTGCACCGGACTCAATGAACACATGGGTGTCAGCATCAAAGTGCTCGCTAATCAACCATCTTTTGGTAGTAGGCAATCCTCTTTTGCGAAGAGTCCAAAAGTTGAGTCCCATTGACTCAACCTTTGAGCCAAAAAGAAGATTGCGGTTAGAGCCTACTTCAGCTCCGCTAAAGATGACACGCATCAATCAGACCAGAGTTCAGCCACGGTATCTTTTGGTCTTGTTGCTTGTTCTGAGCGTGCGATGTTGACCTTGGTAATGGCCTTTTCAATATCTGACCAGCGTCGTACCTTACTTGGGGCATCTGGTCGGTTCTCAACTGCTGCAAAATTAGGATGGCTAAAGAGGATTGCTGGAACTCGTTGTTCTTCAAAGACCCAAGCACACATAGTTGGATCAGCATCTACATACATCTCAATAGGGGCCCTGGAACGAGAGACAACGAACTGTCTCTTCTTTAGATCCTCACCTGCCAGCTCAAAAGAAGAATCAATCAGGTCGTCATAGTTAATGATCCCGTGAGACTGTAACCATTGCTTAGCATCTGCTTCTTTGCGGGAAGTCATGATGGCTACACGGTTATTGATATTTAGGGCGTAGTAAAGCGCCACTCCTGCACGGATTGGTTCTCCAGAATCCGAACTTAGTACGCCGTCTAGTGATACGAGTATGTTCATTTATCCCTTTGCTCGGTATGTTGCTGCTCTTCTAATTAGGGTCTGAGTATCTGGCAGGTCAATGCCATAAGTTTCATCTGCTTGTTGTGCTTTGTATGCTGACCAGTACTCAGACATCTTTTTTAGGGCAGGTACGGTTCCGTACTTCTTACCAGCCTGCCATCTATAGTTGTAAAAATCTGCATAACCTTCACCCTCTGTACGGAAGGCAAACTTACGTGCTCCGTGAATGTCCTCGTACATTGCAGAGCCCTGTGTTAAGGCTGCGTGTAAGCGTGTTTCTGCGTTACGGCGTGCTGGGTCGTTTTGAGCTCCCTGTACGTCAGTTAGAGCTTTGGTATAGCGTGTCACAATCTCTGTTGCCTTTACTAGGTCACGCTTTGCAAACTCATCCCACACACGGTTCTCTGGCGCAGTTGTCTGCTCAGGGTGGACTGTCCACTCGTTGTGGGTTAAGTCGTAGGCTGCATAAGGATTGATAGTGCGAATGTCAGTAGCACCTGGGTTAACGTAGAAAGTAACCTCATACCCATTCCAGTCCTGTGTTTGTGGCTGTAGGTGGTTGCGGAAGTCTTCATTCAACATACGGCTAATCTCTACATCGCCAAGACCATTAAACTCTGAGTGTGCTCTACGGAATTGAATGTAGTTCACTCCAATAAGAACATCTAAGTCTCCAGGCTGACGTGCTGCTGACCACTGATATGAGACACCAGAGCCTGCAATCCATACGTGTGCCCATAGGTTTGAATTACGGTACTTGGTATTTAGGAACCCAAATAAAAGTTGCAGAATTCCATTACGAACCCATCCCTTTAGAGTCTTTTCTGAGAATAACTTAGGGTCTAACTCTGTTTCAGGGGCAGAAAAATAGGAAGTAGCAGTGCCCTGAATGTGTACAGGGTTTGAGTTACTTCCTAAGTTCTTAAACATAGCCTTAGTTTAGAGCGTATTAAGCTTTTGTTGGGTCTATCCCACGCTCAGATAATGCTTCAGCAATCTTTGCACGCTGCTGCTCACTAGGAGTTACAGGCTGTAAGGCATCAACTACGGCTTTAGCAACACGTTCAGCCAGTAGGAAGTCATCAATCTCGGAGACTAACTGCTTGCTAGTATGATATATGTCGTAGGTGCTGGCAATACGACCAACGCCTTCTGTAACAGGAATTGTTTCTAGCGCTCCATCTGCTTTGATTACAACAGAGTACGCTGCTTGAATTTGAGGTGTCTCTTCAGTCATTAGTTTAGTCCTAACAGTTTTTGTTTGCGTTGGTTTACTGCGATAGATACTGGGCAGAAGTTACAGAGATAGGTCTTTGGACCTGCTTCATCTTGGTAGCGACCCATACCCTCTGCTTTACGTTCTTTTGCAGTATTAGGGATGAGTAACTTCTCTTTGATTTGCCAATCATTGCAACCATCTTTTGGCTTGTTGTGTTGTTGATAGCATTTCATTGCGTCGTCTAAGAACATAGAGCGTGAGTCGTAGAAGGTGTCATCTACTTCTGCAAGGCCCTTAGAACCTCCGCTTTTAATCTGGCGAACAATTTCTTTTTTGGACTCTGTCTTTGCCCAGGCACGTAATGGGAGAACAAACAACTTACCTTTGTGTGGCTCACCTGATGGGAATACGTGTGATTCACAAGCAATCGCTAACAGGTGGTCTTGTTCTGGGTCACCATCGTATGGAGGAAGTTCGTCTAACGATTCGCAGACAAGACAGTACAACAACCGAAACATCGGTTCATTGTCCATCTTCTTTTCGCCCAGAATAGGTACGTTACTCATTGTGCTCCTTGTAGTAGTCCGATTATCCTAACAGATTATTGATTCCACAAACCTTGCTCTGCTGAATCAGCCTTGGCTTTGCGCTTTTCTGCACGGCGTTCCATCGTCTTTTCACGCTCACTCTTAACGCCGATTGCACGGCGAGTAACCGCTTGCTTCTGCGCAGTAGTTGAACTGTGGTAAACATCTGGGTAGTGCCAGCCACCTTCGTGGTGTACAGCTAACGGTGTATTAGAACGCGGGTCGTTTACTGTGTAGTCAATGTTCTTTAACCCTTTTAGTGCTTCTGAGAACTGAGTTCCAGATAACCAACCGTGTGAGCGGGGTGCACCTGGGTGACCTTCAAAGTTATTTCCCTTAAAAGGTTCACGAGCTGCAATAAGCGGTCCCGCGTTACGGTTAGAAGTTCTTTTAGCCATGATTACTTACCTGGGTTTACCTTGTTTGGAAACTCAGAGGTAATGAAACCATAACCGTAAAAAGGATGAAGTGATTGACGGTTGTCTAGCGTTGCTTCGTCACCGTTACCAGGAATTACCTCTGTGTCTGGACGAGCTTTGCGATACTTACCGTCTGTTGCGCCTGCATTTAGTGAGGCGTTCATTGAGCGTGATGAGTTAACTGTCATGTGAGTTCCTTTACCAATTCAATTCTTTTGCTGCTTGGCTCTCTGCCTGTGAAGAATGCTTAGGACGGTTCCAGTCCCCATCTGTTCTGCCGCTAAAAGCGCCAGTCTCATGGAGTGCTCTACCTTTGTTTTGCTTGTATTGCTCAACTAATTTAGCACCCGCTTTAGCAGCTTTCTTAGCTTTACGGCGATCATTCCACTCCATTAGATTTTACCTTTCGCTTTCAGTTTTGCAGTTTTAGCTTTAGATTTTGCATCAACCTTTTTTTCGTAAGCGTCAGACCAGTCACTCTTTGCCTTAAGTTTTGCTGCTTTCTTAGAGCCAGGTTCAACCATCTTTGGCTTTCCTGAAGTAGTAGGAACACCAAAAATACGTGTAGCCGTCTTTGAAACATTTTCCATTGGAACTTTCTTAATCGGCTCTTTCTTTGGCATTGCTTTAATTGAGCCACCCCTTGCAGCAGCAGCAACTGCGGGATTTTTAAATTTAGGTTTCTTCGCCATTACGTTCTTCCTTGTCTTTGGGCTCGCTGGGTTTCTAGTTGTTTACCCTCAGATAGTCTATCCCCAATAGCAGACTTAATTTGGGTTATAACGCTAGAAGAATTATGTTTTGGATACATCGTGTGGTGATACACAGCCCCCAATGCGTGGTGAATGGTGGCGTCCATACCCAAAATAGTAGGATGAATAGCGTTAAACGCTTCTGCGTGACCGTGGTGCTCAGTAGTTCCTCTAGTGGCTGCCATATCATCTAGGTGTTGAAGGGCTTGGTTTACCGCTGGAGCAATCACCTTGTGAGGAACTGCTAAACCCTTTAACTTACGGCTTGCTTGGTTACCTTCTGGTTTAGTTGTGTCAACATAAACAGGCTCACGACGGGCTCCCGCTCCTGGAGCAATGGTAGGACGAGTGCGCTCAGGTTTAGGTGCTACTGGAGCTACTACAGTAAGACTTGGTGTTGGAGGAGACTTCTTTTTTGCACGCCCTGTAGCTGCATCACGTTCTACTGCGGGTTTTGGCGCAACTTTCTTTGCTCTTTTTGGTTTTGGTTCAACAATTGTTACACCACGAGCAAGTTCTCCACGCTTTGGTGCTCTTATACCTTGGCGTGCTAATTTTCTTCCAGTGCTAATTACAGGTCCTGGAAGTTGAATCTTAGGGGCAGCAGATGGACCTTGGTCTTCTTCTCCTGAAACGCGAACGTCAACGTCTGCTACTTTTGCACGACCAGTTTTTGTATCTCGTGTAATTGTTTTTTTAGCTTTAACGTCTTCAACACTTGTAAGCTTATCTTCTTCAGCTTTTTTAGCTTTTGCTTTTTCAGCTGCTGCAAGTTCCTCAGCCGAACCTTTTAGGCGCTTTGATTCGTCTGCACTTAACGGTTTTGCTTTGCCTTTTTCGTCTCTAGGCACTGTTACACCATCTTCCGCTTTACACGGTCAGACATCTTTTGAGAGTAGCAAGATGCACACATACCCTTGCTGTGTAAAACCTGTACTGGATTCATAATAATTCCACACGTTGAGCATGGGTGTGAACCCTTGTAACGGGTTGCATTCTCAGCAATTTGACGTGCTTGAATTTCCATCATGAATGAGCCATCGCCATCGTCCATGATTACTTCTCCTCTGGCTTATGCCAAGATGTCATTCCCTTTGGGTAATCTAACTTACCTTTTGGTGTGCTGCGGTTAATCCCATGACCTGTTGAAAACGCGGAATACAAAGGCTCGCTTGATGCTGGACGACCACTACGGTCTACAGGACCTTTTGCCCATCGTTTTGCCCAGTTGGATGCGTTGCTATTACCCATTAGATACCCCCTAATTCATTACGAGATGCAGCTTGGAAACCTGCTGGACCACCTGAGAACCAGGATACACGTGGCTCTGAGTAAACTCTGTCTATAGTTACAACATCATCAATTCCTGGTTGTCCACGGAACCCATAACCAAAACGGTCAGGAAATAAACGAATTTGTGGCAGTGGTGGACGAACCATTGCTTGGATGTCTTTTCCAGGAACGTTCATAATCATCAGCGCTTGAGTTGTTAAGCGCTCCATATTAGACGTGAATGGTCCGTTGTATTGCCAACGCTTTGCGACTTGGTCAGGCTGGATTGGTGCACGCCACGGCTTTGTATAATCGTAATTGCCATCAAATTTTTGCGTCATTATCGCCACGCTGGTTTCAAGTATGCAAGCATTGCTTGACGACGCTCATTAATCTCTGCAGGTGAGGTAGCAACAGTGTTTGCTTTACCATCGTTAACAAGGTGAGGCGCTGGAAGTAACGCTACTTGAGGTGTATTACGCAATGCTTGATAAACATTCACGCCGTTTACATTTACGTAAGCAGCTTTCATCTGACGTTCAATACCCGACATAGGATTGATGCCATCAGGCCAGAAGTACATAGATGGCTCAATGCGCTCACCTTTGTGCACGCCACGTTGATAGGCTTTCTGGTTGACGCGAGACTTGATACTATCCAACAAACGGTCATCACGACGTGAGCGGATAGTGCCAAGGTATCCATCAGGATACTCGGCAGATGGAACACGTCCCACACCAATGCGGGACGCATCCATTGAATCTCTTGCTACAGAAGTTCCTGAACCACCTTGGTTGTTGTACCCATACACACCGCCAGCCCCAAGGGACTGCCAGTTCTGTGATGGTGAAAAGTTGTTTACTCCACCTGGCATTAGTTAACCTTTGGTGGACGTGGCTCGGTAATACCGTGACGCTTACGTGCTGCTTCGTTACGGATATTGCGCATATTGTGCATATTCCAAACGGCATCTTCGTTGCGAGAAATCATTTTGCGTTCTGCAGTTTTTTTATACTTATGCCCTGTAGACAAATCAATTTGAACGCCTTTTTCTTTTGCCTTAGAGTCAACCCAACTACCCATTACTGCTTTAGAGTCAGTTGCATGTCCTTGCAAACGCAAGAAATGAGACGCAAACTGCTGTGCACTTAAACTTGGGGATTTAGTTCCTGTACTTTCAAACGCTGTGTCAACTGGGTGACCACTGAGCTTAGATGGCTCTTTTCCTACTAAAAATACTTTTTCACCAGGTTGGATAACATTGCCGCTGGTTAAGTTAATTGAGGCTCCACCATAGTTGTTTGTGGAATGAATGAAGTCTTCGGCGCCTTTTGGGTTACTAGCTAACAGGCGTGTTTCTTCTTTAGTGTAATTTGGGCGTGAGCTTTCCTTCAATTGCGCCGCTACGCTACGTCCGTCACTGTTAGGAATCATGTTACTATTTTCCTTCTTAGAGCGCTAAATGTCTGTATAAAGGAGACCAAATGTCAGTAGACGTTGTTGCCGTAGATTTTAATCCAACTATTTGGGCTGTCTTTTGTGAACTATGTGCATCGTACATCGGTGAACCAACTCAAGAAGATGAACTGGTTGACCGACTGTACGAAGAACATTGCGCCCTCCATGGGCTTGTTCCTGAGAACTAACTCTTTAAGAAATTTGCTCCAGCGTCTGACTTTGGAAGCGGTGTTCCAGCGGGTGCAGAATCAAAGTTCAACGTGCTACCAGAGGTCTGACGAGACAACGATGCCCCTTTCTTTGGACGCCAAGCAGTTTGTTGACCAACACTTGTGTTAGTTGACGTGCTTAGTGACAAAGGGGCTTCAGTCTCATTATGGTATTGCGTTGGTTTACCCGTATTTACTGTAGAACCAAATTCCTCAGAAGAAATAATGTCTGCCATTTTAGTATGAAGCGCTGTTTCCGTCGTTAAAGTTTGGTGCTTGACGACCAGCTACTGAACGAACAACTCTGCCACTTGACATTGTTGCTGATGCTGCTGGGTCGTTTCCTGCAGGGAACTTTACTGAGATACGGTGACGAGCACCCATACGCTCTGACTGTGCTGCATTACCTGCAGAAACATTTGAGCGATTTGCTTTTCCACCCGCTGTTGGATCTCCAGCTTGTGTGTTCTTCTTTGAAATCTTTGTGCCAACAGTTGGAGTTCCGCTTACATTGTTGAACTTTGCAGCATCCATACCCATATAACGGCGTGGTGAACTGGCGTGTTCTGCAGAAGCTAAGATTTCTTCTGTTGTTGGAATATTTTTGCTCATACTTTTACCTGCTGACTCTAGATGTGATGAAGGGGCGCCCATGCGACGTCGCATTGCGTGACCCATGTCTGAGAAATTTGCCATGATTACTCCTTGCTTTGGTCTAAGGATACGACGGTTTTAGCTTGCTGTAATGTGAAAGACGATTGCAGAAATTTCGCCGTCTCGTGACTCAATGGTTGTAAACCCTGGCTTATCGGTTAAATCCATACCACGAGGGGCTACATACCCACGAGCAATGGCAATGGCTTTAACTGCTTGGTTTACTGCTCCTGCACCAACAGCACGGAGTTTTACTTCACGCTTGTCGTAAATTGCATGGGCAATGGCTGAGGCTACGCTTTGCGGGTTGGAGCTTGCGCTTACTCGCAAAAACGGCTCTTCTTTTGGTAGTTCTGGTGTGTTACTCAATTGTTAGTCCTTTGGTTCGGTTTAGTGTGCCACTCCCGAACTAAAGGATAGGTCTAAAACCGTGCTTGGTCTCGGTATTTAGGGTCTGACATTTGCTCAGCTACTGCCTTTTCAACTTCGTTAATTGAAAATTTTCCTACAAGGCGTGCCAAAGCGTAGGAATCTGCAGCATTATCGTCATTAAACTCTACGCCCCATCGTTTGTATATCTGCAACAACATCTCTTGTTTCTTGGCATTTCCTTTGCCAGATGCGTACTTTTTAAGCGTCATTGGTGGGACTTTTAAGGGGAATCTACGTGGGTCATCTTCACCGTACCAATCGTAGATAGCTAATCGTACGGTTGCTGAAAGTTCTCCAAGAACTAACGCTGCTTGTGATTGTAGAACTGTTCCTTCCATTGCTACATCTACAACCTCTAAATCATGTTCATCTAAGTACATTAAATGGTCTGTTAACCATTGACGAATATCTACAAGACGTTCAATTCCAAAGTAAGGAGACTTGTATATCCAAGTGATGTGTTTCTTTGGGTCGTCTAGTGAGAGTGCGGTTAACGCAAATCCTGTAAGGGATTGGTCAATACCGATTGACACATTGCCTGCAGTGTTTAATCCGCCGTCTATTACTTTAGTTGTCATGAGCGTAAGAGTCCATTCTTGTGTGGACTAGTAACTCTAGTTCCTCAAGCGTGCCCCCGTTGCTTAAAATCTTATCTACTTTATACCCATCTAAATCTGACTCAGAAACGTGAGCATTAACTGCTCCAACTCCTGGACGTTTAACCCTCCACATATCTCCGCCCCTTGCGCTAATGCATTCAGCTTCGTTTATAAAACGAACATCGGAAATAACAATTTTATCTTTGGGATGAACGTCTTTTAGTACTTGATAAATCCATATATCGTCACCAAGTAGTTTACGAGCACCAACACCTAAACTCTGCAACAAATGCCGTATTTCAGGAAACAAGATTTTTGCTTGGTCCCAACCATACGCACTAACAACGCTTTCAACTCTAAACCCATCTCTAATTAAAGGATTTGTTTCAATTAACAACTCTCTAATCTTGTCTGCAAATGCAAAACGGGTGTACCCGTATTGTTCTACTAAGATATTTGCAACACTGTCCTTACCTGATTGTGCATAACCTGTTAGGCCAATAATCATGTAGAAAGTTTATCCTTTCGTGTTGCACGGAAGTCATTTGTACGACGAGTAATCTCACGAGAAACCAACGCAACATCTCTTTCAAAGTTGTTTGCTACAACCTCTACCATCTTTCGGTAGGCATAAGCGTGGGTAAGTTGATTTTCTAAATCTATAATCTTTGGGTCAGCAGCAACCTGTGCTTTAATTAAGGTAACTCTTTCACCTTTGACTTTTGAATTGTCTTTAGCTAAAAACAATTGCGCTTCTAAAGAATCTTTCTTTTTGTTCAGTACGTGCTCATCTACTTGCGATGCAGCTAACTGACCTGCAACAAAGTTAGACCAAGCTGTTAGCTGAGTAAACAGCCCGCTGAGTTCATCACTGTCTAACAGTGAAATATCTCTAGGCATTTTAGGTTGATTAGATTGGTCAGGCCACATGTTAATGTTTTGCTCTGCCATACGTTTTACTGCTAAATCTGACATTGGACCTAAATTAAGCACCCCACTCCTCCAAATCCACTAAAGAGTTACAAGAGTTGCATCCATCGGAACTAACATTGCACTCAGGCATTTTTTTTGCTTTTACAGCAGCAATTACCTTTGATGCGCTAAAGAAAATGCGTTCAACAATTTCGTAATCTGCTTTAACTGTGAACTCTTTGGTTGCTTGGTCTGCTTTGTTTTCATACAAAAAAACAATTTCTTTTGGAGCTTCTTCACCATACATACGGTGTGCTAATTCTAAATACATCTGACCCTGCAGTAAGTGGCTGCGAAATGGGCGACGAATGTTGTTAAAAGCTTTGGTAAGGTCTCCACCAGCATCTGCAAGGATGTCTGGGGCCTCAAAGCGTAGGGTTCCTGCGCCAATAGACTTGATTTCAATTAAGCAGTCATCTCCTATGTCTTTAATCCACCCGTCTGTATGACCTGCAATGCGTAGGTTGTCATCTACAAGAGTGACTTCTCGGTACTCCATAACGTCTTTACGATTACAGTCTTTGCAAGCCGGAGAGATACCTATCGTCATTACTTGGCAGGCTAAGCATTCAAACTTCCCATAAAGAACATTCATTTCCTGGAAACGAGACTGCCACTTAGCGTGGATGTAATGGCCTTCATCAAATATGTTTTGCAATCTAAGATTTGGTCTGTTCCTGTTCGCTTCTCCACCCGTTAGTAAATGGTACGAATAACGGTGACACCAGTCAGGTTTGATTATCTCTGACGGGTGGAGTACGTCTTGGCGGCGGTCGTCTAACGGACGGCGCATAAGGTGCCGTTCAACATCACCCAATAAGCGTGTTGTCGTCTTCTTTGCATCTAAGAACTTCTTCAGTTCTGTAGCCATGTTAGTCCTTACTGAAAATAAACTCCTTAAGAGTCATCTTCTTAGCGAATGATTTTTTCCACTTACGTATTAAAGCATTTCTTTCTCTGTGGCTCAATCCTCCCCAGATTCCGTGTGGTTCATCGCGGTTAACCGCGTCCCACAAACAATCTTTTAATACGGGGCATGGACTTTTACCATTTTCACCAAGGCAGTACACCTTAGCTTTATCGGCAATTAATTTGTATCGGTCCTTATCTCTTGGAGGATAGAAGATGTCTTCTTCCTCTTGGCTTTTAGGGGCAGCTCCAAAGCAACGTGCTTTAGACCACCAGGGTGGTTCGTTTTCATACATATATTAAGCATCCTTTAGACGGTCCCTCATCTCTAGAAAGTCGTCTTCAAGAAGAATTACGTAATTCTCCCCATCTAGATGAACGCCCAGTACTGGCATACGTCCATCAAGGATGGCCTCTGTCGTTATTTTCTTCAACACCTCTGACTTTACAGAAAAAGATTTCTTTCCTGTAAATTTATGTTCAATCAAGAGGTCGCTTGACCGAACATCTCCCTTGTGGGACCAAAATGCTCCAGATGCAGCCATAGTTTTACCGTCAATTTTCTTGGCAAGTCTCTTCTCGTGCTTCTGGGATTGCTTTTGGCCTTCAGTCTTCATCAATAGCCACTGGTGCAGCATCTGATGAAAGTACAGCAGTTTGTATTGCTTCTTTAAGGTCAACTTCTTCACGGATGCTTGCAATGACGGACTCAATGCCCTGCCACTTACGCTCACCATGATAGAACCAACCACCTTTACGTTCAATAACACCCATGATTACACCAAGAGAGGCAATTTCTTTAGCGAAATCAAACTCTCCAGGTTCACAGGCGCCACCTGGCGCAAAGTAGAAATCAAAATATGCAACACGCTGTGGTGGTGCAGTCTTGTTTTTTAATGTGCGAACAACAACTTGTTGTCCAACTCTAACCTTGTTTGTTCCTGAACCAATTTCAATCCATTCCTTACGGCGTACTTCGCAACGAGTAAAGAACGCATAGTTCTTTCCTTCTCCTCCAGGAGTTGTGCGAGGGTCACCGTGCATCACACCAATTTTCATTCGGTATTGGTTGATAATCAACCCAAGTACAGGACGCTCATCCTCAGTTAGAGAGCGCTTCATTGCTGTACCAACTACACGGAAAAATTTGTTTGTAAGTAGTGCTCCACGACCAACGGTTGCCTCACTCATATCCTTTTCCATTTCTGGCATTGGAGATAATGCTGGCAGTGAGTCAATGACGATAGCATCTACCGACTTGGACTCAGCAAACTCAATGACTGCTTGGTATGCCTCCTCCATAATGGATGTCTCAATAACAATAACGCGAGACGTGTCTACGCCACACATTGCGGCATACTCTGGCACCCACTGTTCGGCAGCTACCCACACAGTTGTGTAGTCAGGGTTTAATGCTTGATTCGCTGCAATAGTCTTAAGAGCGAGAGCTGTCTTGCCGTGCGACGGTTCCCCAATGAGTTCATTCCATTGATTCCCAGGGAAACCACCACCCAATACAAAATCAAGGGTAGTAGAGCCACTAGTGATACGAGGAATAATATCGCTCCGAATATCGGACGCCATAACAACCACGTCGCCTTTAAACTTTTTATTAAGTTGTGCAATAAGTTTGCGTGCTTCAGCATTTATCAATTTACTCTCCCAATAATTCCCTGTGGATTCCAGTTACTTTGAACATCATTACCTTGCGCAGACTTTGCACTGCCTTCTACTGTGGCTCCAGTCAATGAGCCGTAACGACTGCCTGCTTGTGTTATCGGATACCCACAGTCATAACACCTTGCTGCAGCGTTCTGTACTGCCATGTAATTGTTTCCACCGCACTCGGGACAAGATTGAGTTTGACTTGCGCTTTGTGCTTTAGATAACGGCTGAGTGTATGCGGGCTGTGGCATAGGAGCCATTGGCTGTTGTGAAGGAGGCATTGGAATATCTGCAGGACGAGCAACTGGCTGTGCGCCAAGTTGTTTAGCCCACCAATCGGCACTACTCATTTTGCTTCTCCCCACTTGTCTACAATCTTTACATCAGCAATAAGAGGAACAGTAATCTCTGGTAGGTGAATACCTTCCATGGATAACCGAATTGCTTCGGCTGTCTCTTCTGCTAAATCTTCACGTGCAACTGTAACGAGTTCATCGTGCACCGTCAACACCACATTAACATCTGGTTCATCTATAAAACAAGAATGTGCTCTAACAATGGCGAGTTTCATCAAATCTGCTGCAGAACCTTGAATAACGGTGTTAAATGCTTGTCGGTCTGCTCTGCTGCGAAGCCCTTTATCTGTGGACTTTAGGTCAGGAATGTAACGACGGCGACCAAAAACAGTTTCTACAAAAGGGGTTGGAGATTGTTGACTAGCTAACCGTGTGACTCGTGCTTTGTACTTAGCAATGTCGTTAAATCTTTCAGTGAAATCATTTAAAAGTTTTCTTGCTGCGTCTACAGTTAGCCCAAGAGACGAAGCAATTTTGTCAGGGCCTACACCGTAGGTCATAGCTAAAACCAGTACTTTACCTGCTTTACGGTCAAGTCCAACGGTGTCGCCAATAGTTGTATAGATGTCTTTGCCATTTAAATAGTTGTCCATCATAATTGGGTCGTTAGAAAGTGAAGCAACAATACGAGGCTCAATCTGAGAGTAATCAGCAACTACTAACTTGTAACCTTGAGGTGCTACAAAAAGATTACGAATTAACTTTCCATACTGACCACTGCTTGGAATGTTCTGTAAGTTTGGGTCACTGCTGGAGAAACGACCTGTCTCTGCTCCGTGAGACTTAAAGCTTGTATGTACTTTGCCGTTAATTAAAAGTGATTTCTTTTCAAGAATGCGTGACTTACCTGCGTTAGTACGCACAATGTCTCCACCTAAGTACGGCATTACATATGTAGTCATAAGCTTATTTAGATCTTGATACTCAAGGATGGCATCAACCAACTCGTCTTTAGCGCGATAAAACTCTAGTGCGTCTGATGAAACAGAGTACTGGTTTATAGTTAAAGGCAACCTTGCAGCTAACATATCTTGACCTTTAGTAGTCAGAGCAATTTTGATCTTAATGTTAGGCGTAATGCCACGACCACCTTCGTCTTTAGGAGAGAACAATATCTTTTGTTTTTCTTGCACCGAGTTCATTGGGAAGGGTTTCCCTGCAAGCCTGTACGCACGGGCAACTGCGGCATCAATGTCTACGTCAAGTCGCTTTTTTAGTTTAGTTAACTCTTCAACGTCAACAGTTGCTCCAGCTAATTCCATGTCACATAAAGCGCCAACAATATCCATCTCTAAACCCCACACACGAGCAAGACTGCCAGTTAATCTAGGGGCTAACTCTTTGTACAACTTCCAAGTAACCTCAGAGTCAAATCCTGAATAGTGTGCTACCTCCGAAAAAGAATGGACCTCAACCATTGCTCCAATACCTTTTTCAACTTTAATCTTCAGGTACTTTTCAGAGCAATCTTTTAACCCAAGCTTTCCACGATTACGATTGTCAATAACAAATGCAGCCATCAACGTATCAAAGAAAGGTTTTTTAGGTACTACGCCTCGGTAGTACTTAGCAATTGATTTCAGGTCAAACTTAATGTTATGACCAACCTTTAACTGGTCACTAAAGAACAAGGGCTTTAATGCTTTAAAGACATCTCCTGGCAATAGCTGCTCTGGTGGCGCATCAAATACTGGCGTCCACTTGGCTTGGTTCTTTGAGTAATCTGTTTCTTTTAGCTCTTTACCTGCAGCAACTTTTTTTTGACCACTTAAAAGTAATTCTTTATCCCACTGTAAGAAGTCGCCATTGGGGTGACCCATAGGGATTACATCTGTGCGTCCTTCGGTGGCTAGTGAAATCCACAGCACATCATTTACAACAGGTTGGATTCTATTTTCTCCAACTGTTTCTACGTCAAATGCAAAACCGTCTACCTTGGAGTAAAACTCAACAAGTTCTTGAAGTTGTTTCTTGGTTGTAATTATGTTCATTTAATACCCCTCAAATTAGTGTGTAGTAGGGGCCTGGAAACGGAAGACAGGCCCCTACTACGATGGAAGTTTTACGCTATTGAACGTGCGATTTCAAGAAGTTCGGAGCGAGGGGTCTCTCGTACAACTTCGTCTGCTGTGAAAGACTCAGCAGATGCAATCTGTTCGTTAACGCTCTCAAGAGTTAACTTCCATTCCTCGGCAAGGTCACGACCTCGTACATAGTTGAGGGTGTACTGCGTCGTCGGTCCTGTTCCCATGCGAGAAATTTCCCAGAACTCACGGTCAAGTGGTCCCTTACGCTCATCGTCATGAGCTTTCTTAATCTGACGAGCCAATGATGGTGGAGCAGTTAGAACCTGCACACCTGTAACCTCGCCAGTAAGAACGAGGATGTTAAAAGCAAATTTGCCACGAGGCTTATCCCCAAGGATGTCGCAAAGTGGGCATGTGTCTCCAATACATACAAAGGACTTCTTGCCCTTTGGACGTTCAATCCAGTGCTGCTCGTAAGTAGCAAATGGACGGTCTTGGAGGAACTTGATGAGCTGTGGCTCATCTGAGAAACGGAAATCAGTTGGGAACTCTGAGTTGTCTGTCTTTAACAGAGCATCTACTGCGTCCCAACCTTCTTGTACGGTTGTTCCAACCTTTGGTTGGATTTTTTCGCTGTCTTCAGCGAGGTATGTGTCAGCATCAACTGACGGTTTTGCAATCGGCATTTGGTTCCTTAGGTAATGAGGCCTAACGGCTCTCGGTGGATGTGATGTCCTTCCAGCGGCTAATTAGTGCCTCTGTAAGGTCTTCGTGCTGGCCCCACTCTACACGAGCAGTTCCTATCAAGCCTCTCTTGACGAACTCGTCAACAGTAGCTTCAATCAGCGCTCTAGTGTATACCCGATTGCCACCAGTTTTCTTACCACCAAGTGTCTTGGAACGAAGTCTGTATGGCGCTCTTGGTATGTACCCTTTGCGCTCCCATAAACGGATAGTCACAATTTGTTTTTCCAATGCTAGTGCTAAGGCACTGATTGTAAAAACCTCTGTGTCTTCCCCGCCTAATCGTTTAATGATTGGATTTGCATCCCAACCATTTGTTTCTCCCGCCTTACGACGAGAAACCTTTGGGTCCGCCTCACGGCGTTTCTTTTTGGAGCCAGGGATGTACTCTAAATCGGCAAATGCCTTTTCAATTTCGTCCTGCCCTCTTAGTCCAGCCATCTTACTTCTTTAACACCAATGCCCAAGTAATTGACTGTGGATACATTTCATCTATTTCTTCTTCAGTAAGGACATCCTCGTAAAGAGCAGCCATAAGAGCGTCTTCATCTACGACACGGACTGTTTTATACAGGACATCTTCAAGTCCATGTTTAGTGATAATTTCTTCTGCTAGTGCCTCATCAATTTTGCGAGATACACGGCGTTGTTTAACTACTGAGGAGTAACCTTCTACTTCTTCTGGAAGCTCAATAATGAAATTGCCTTTGTCATCTTCTTCACCAATTTCATCCAGGTCCTCAAATAACAGTGCACGAAGTGCTTTCTGTTCTTTCTCAAAATAGTCTAGTTGCGACTTTAAAAAAGCATACTTCTTAGTACGAGAAATTAAATTATTCTCATCTGAGAAACGCGGTTCATCATTCTTTACTCTTGCCATTATTCCCCCTTTAAGAAAGCCAAAAGACTTCCTACCGTTAAGTCTACCCCACCTTTTTTGTTGATGCCTGTTCCATCCATAACAGCGTCTGCTACAGCGTTTTTTTGCATTAACATTTGATGTTGTCGTTCTTCAATAGAGTTTAACACGAGGAAGTCTTGTATGACAACATGCGACCAAGCGCTGGATGCGCGGCGGATGCGAGAGTTCCGTTGGATTGCTGTCCCAGAAGACCAGGGCAAGTCTAGGTTAACCAGCAAGTTTGCTTGAGGTAGGTCTACACCGTAGCCTCCTGCGTCAGAAGAAATGAGTACCCTAACTTCTTTAGAGGTTTGAAAAGAAGTTTTAGATTCTTCTTTTTCCTTCGCGTTTAGCAGTCCCGAGTAGAGAGTGCTAACTATCTTTTTTGCAGCAAGTGCCTCTTGGATAAGGGGAAGCATACCCAGGTAGCAAGTAAAGATAACAACCTTGTGGTCTTCGTTAGCCTCTATGTGTTCTTCCACATATTTAATTACAGCATCTAACTTCGGAGATTTCGTCGCCTTTGTAAGAGCTCCAGAAGCTTCAAGACCAGCCACGTAAACACTGCCGCCTTTAGACCCTTCAAGGTTAACTTTCTCACCGTCAATCTCCTGCCATCCATTATGAAACTTAGTTGAACTTTCAACTAAAAGCTGTGGGGAATCGCATAACATCCTTAAAGAAGTTATCTTAGACATTATGGAACCACGTAGCTTATCAGCTGGTCCTCCTGCTTTGTGGCCTTGTCCGTAATGTGAGTCTAGCGAAAACGACCCACCCAGTAGTTCTTGTGCATCCATAAGTTCTTGTATCAAGTCTGAAGAAATCTTAGCATAAAGTTCTGCGCCAGCTTTGTCTAAGGAGATTAGGTACGGCTCTAAGTGGATTGTCTCAGGCAAGTATGGGGACACATCTGGGTCTTTCTGAGTCTTGCGTACAGCAACCTGCTTCATTTTCTCGTGGAAGATAGGTAGGTTTCGGTAGCGCTGTACCCCACCAAAATGATTGCGAACTATGAAGGTCTGGTCAAATAAATCAAAGCGCCCTAAAACTGTTGGGTCAACAAACTGCATAATGCTATAGAGTTCTTCTGGGCGTCCGTTCTCAATTGGAGTACCTGTTAAGGCAAAACGAATTGGGACTTTACGTGCAAGTTCTTTTACTCTTTTTGACCGTTGAGAACGGAACCCTTTAATAGCAGTAGCTTCATCGCACACTACTGCTCCCCACTCGTAGTCTTTGATGATGTCCCAATCAGCAACGATAGTTTCATAGTTAGCAATAATGTAGCCAGTGTGGTCTTCCCACGTCATATCCCTTTCCCAGCGAATGTAACGAGTTCCTTTGGAGCCATCAATTACTGAAGAGTAGTCATCTGAAAACTTGTTAATCTCTTTTTGCCATTGGTACTTCAAACTAGATAAAGCAATAACAAGGGTTGGCTTTGTTAACTCTCCCTCTTCTTTTAGTTTTTCTAACGCAGCAATAGTCATACAGGTTTTTCCTAAACCCATTTCATAAGCAACAAGCATTTTTTGACGAGAAGCCATTTTGTTAACGTCTTCTACTTGATACGGCTTTAACTCACCTTTGAACATCTGGGTCATCCACTGGGCAGGGAACAGTTAATAACGTTCCACATTCGTCACACTCTCCATCAACAAACCACAAAGAAATATTGTAATCTTCAAACATTGCTTTAACCTTAAAGACTAAATGTCCACAAGAAGGACAAGCGTGCGTTGGTATTCCCCGTGCATCTAATGCCATACGTAGGCTGCTTTGCCATAAATCATGTCACGAGCTGTATCAAGCCCTTGCCTTATCTCTGCTTCAGTCATATCGCCTGGGTCCTTTACATCAATACCTGTGTAATTGAAGTAGGACAATTCAATACCATACTTGCGAGCAAATCCACGCATAAGTTCATTGGCGTGTATTCCAGCATCATCTTTATCAAAGGCTGCAATTACCCTGGTTGCTCTACGCATAAGCTTTGCTTGCTCTTCACTGATGATTGCTCCGTAGGTAGAGATTGCTCCCTCAACACCTGCGGAAGCAAGTCTTGCTACATCTAGTGGGGACTCCACAACGACCAGTGTCTCTGTTGACATAACCTCTACACCAAAAACGGTTCTTGATTTCTTAACACCTTGCGGTTGGTTACGGAAGAAACGACCGCGTGCGCCCTTTTCTTGCCATCCCCATAAAGAGTAATCGTTAGGTTCACGAATTGGAACAATCCAGGCTTCGTTAGCAGCATCCCAAAGGACGCCGTGATGTCTTGCTGCTTCTGCGCTGATGTATCTCTTCCTTAATTCTTTTTCTGGTGGATCTGTGTACACAGCAAGACGAGCCTCTGACATAGCTATTGGTTCTTCAATGGTGACATACTGTGGCAATTCACGGATACGCTTTAACAGTACATCCACATCAAGCTCTGCACTAGAAGTCACATAATCTTTTGCATCAAAATAATCAATGCCTTTGATATCTGCAACCAACGTATACACGTTGCCCTTGTAACCACACGAGAAGCAGATATGTGCTCCAGTTACGGAGTTAATCCACCACGACGGATTGTGGTCTTCTTTTCCAGTGCGAGCTTTGTGCATTGGACATAGCCCTTGTACCTCTTCACCTCTCTGAGAAACAAGGGGTATGTCTAATGATAGTAAAACTTTTTCTACATCAACCATTGGCATCCCAGTTAGAACAGAACTCACAACTCATCATTGCTGACTCATCGTGGAAACATCCTGTCTCCCACTTCCAGGTTAGTGAAGTCTCTTTAGGTGGGCAGTTACGAGAAGCAACAACCTTTAATAAACGAATTGAGTCGTCTTCTTCAACAGGCTCTAGACCTAAAATCACATCTGAGTCTTGGAAGAAAGAAGATGAGTAACCAATAGAGTCTGCGGTAACTTTTCCAGCACGCATCTTCCATAGCAAAGTCTGAGTAGTAATAACAATCGGCTTGTCAATCTTCTGCGCTAAACGCTTTAGGGCACGAGTGATGTTAGTAATTGCTTGAGGGGTATTCATCTCACCCGTCAAATCATCCAACATCAAATACACGCCGTCTACAAACACAATATCCGGCTTTAACTGTTCAATCTTTGCTGACAAAGCAGAGACGGTAATACCGTTTACTGCATCTACTAGATGAAAGGGTTGCTCTGTTTCCATAGCATTAAGCATGTCAATGTAACGGGTTTCTTCTTTCGGTAAAAGCTTTCCACGTCGTAGTCGTCCATGGTCAATGTGTGAACGCATTGCGTCATGACGCTGCTGTTGTTCGTGATTGTTCATCTCAAAAGACTGAAACATAGGTACTTTACCTAGCTTATGGACATTAATAGCAACCTGTAATGCAACCTGAGATTTACCTGTTTTAGGTGGAGCAATAATTGTCACTAACTGACCGCCCTGTAAACCTGCGGTTGCTTCGTCAATGTCTTTGAACCCTGTAGGTATACCTAAGAACTCTTGATTTTGGATTGATTGATATTCCTTGTAACGCTCTTCTGTGTTCTTAGTTAGATCAACTTCGTGAGTACCAAGTACTCCTTGCTCGTTAACTTTGGAAACAGTTTTTTCCATAGCAAGTATTGCGCCGTCATGGTTGTTGTCTTGTAACTGCTCAACTGCACTTTCTAAACCCTGTCGTGTAAGCATACGACGGCGAAAATCCACCATCGTGTCCAACAAATAGTCCATGCTGTCTTCAACATTAAGAACTTTGTAGTTTGGATAATGGTCAAGAACTGTTGTTGCCGTAGGCACTTCGCTGTACTCGCTGTAGTGCTTGCGAACAAACGCCCAAACTTTCTTGTTGTCATCATCTAAGAACCAGACATCTGTTATTCCGCGTTGAAGTACGGGGGTAATCTCACGTTCCTTGATTACCTTGCTAACGAGTCTGTGTTCGTTATCTGCTGCCAATTACTTCCACCGCTCCCCGCACTCTTGACACTGCAAATACGAGTTACTATTTACATACAGTCTAGAGACTTTGTTTGAATGACACATCGGACAAATAACATTAGCAACACTAAACATAACGCCCTCCCTCAAGGACTAGATATTATCTAACTGTACCCCTGCCGAACCATACATAGCGACTCGGCCTGGAACATCTATTACAGCCTTAACATTAGCACGATATGGCAGAGCCCCTATCAGCTCGTGTGGGTCCTCATAGAGCTGCCAGTAGTTGAATGGGTTGACAACCCTGCGCTCAAGTTTCTCAAAGGCTTTATCAAGGAGCTCTTCTGTCCAGCCTTCGCTTTCAAAGCCAGCTAGCTCTAAAGAAAATGCATAGTTGTTTGACAGTTGCCACAGCTTGTTAGCTGCAAGTAAATCAATCTCTCCTACCACAAAAGAAGTCTTCTTTACCAAAAGACGTTTAGACACTTCTTCTTTTAGTTTCAGAGCTACGTCTGTTACACAGACTACCTGCGGAGAGGAGACGTTGGAAATGTCTCCGTTTTTCATATAACTTCTATCGTTGCGTAGTTAACTACGAACTCACGAAACTTCTGGGGGTCTTCGCTAGCCTCGTATGCCCACTCTTCTGGCACTGAGTTAGGTACGTTGATTGAGTAGTGACCCGTGCTTTTAATCTTATTGTTTACAAAGGAGGTGTGTTTGCAAGTGCTCTTCTTATTCCACACTGGGCAGTTGCAACGAGTTTTTTTAGACTTAGTTTCTAACTCAACCTCAAATACGCCCACGCCTTGGGCAGAGATGAACTGCTGAACAGTCATCCACTCTGCACTCATGCTTGGTCCTTTCATTGGGCACCTCGTAGGTCTGAACCTAGTATAGGCACTCTTATAAACGCTTCGTTAGCAAAACTTGCCATTGCTTCGCTGTACTGCGATTCCCAATTTTCTAAACGAACATTGGTAGTAACAATTGTAGGCAATCCCTTGTCGTAGCGCAGTCTTAGAATCTCATCAAATGATGTGTCGTCATACTTAGACCCGTATTCTTTACCTAAATCATCAAGTATTAATACCCTGACGTTTAACCAGTCAAAACGGCAACGACCATGAAACCCATCTAACTCATAACTCATCTCGCGTTTATCTTCCCCTTCCATATCAAAGGTTGACTTCTTACGAGATAGAAACTCTGGATAGGTCATGTAGTAAACAGGGCGAAACTTTAACCCGTACTCAGTTGAGTTTAATCCCAATAGCTTACTTGCGAGAGCATCCTCATCTGGCAAGTTACGGACAATCTCCATAGCAGCAACAACTGCGTGAGTTGTCTTGCCAAGACCAGGGCCACCATCAAAGACAAGCCCCACGCCGTTTACGCCGATGTTCCCAATACTTTTAATAACATGACCTGAAGTTACATCGTCAACCCAAGAAGATAACTCTCCTGGGAATGAACCTACTTTCTCAGTAATGTCACTTGGTTCTAGCCCTATAAATCTGCGTGGGATGTTTGAAGTACGCAGTAGCCAGTGCTTTTTTAATGGAGACAAAGTGTTGATGTCATACATCTGTGTTACCCCCCAATTCTTTTTCTAACTTTATTCGGCCCGCATCCGTTATAGCAAACCGAGGACTTAAAGTTTCATCGTAGTCAACTGAAACAAGCCCTAACGCAAATAGTCTCATTAGGGCTTGCTCTAGTTCGTCTTCTTCCAATTACTTGTCTTCGTTTTCCTTAAGCCAAGCAGCAAAAGCAATCTGTGTTTCTGCTTCTGGGACTGAGTGTTCTTCAAGGTATTCCAAGAAGTCTTCGTCTTTCATTAAATCAGGTGTTTCTTTTAATGTGTAACTTAGTGGATTCATTAGGATTTAAACTCCAGTACTCCAACGAAAGCCGTTGGCTTGTCAGTTGTTTTATCAACTCTAGTTGTTTCTAGCTTTACGCTTTTGCGAGGTGTCATCGCTAACACCTGTGATTTAATCCAACGCTTACCTGCTGATGCATTTTTCCAAGCTGCTTCTGCACTTACAGCCTCTGCTGGTTGCATTGAGTTGGGATTTTCATCATCAATCATTGGAGTAAGAAGGCTGACATTAGCCAACCATGCGCCACCTTGTTCGGTGTTTAGTGTGAGTGTTGCTGTGAACTTCTTTGTAATCTTTTTTGCCACGTTTAGTTCTCCTTGCCTTTCAATCGTTTTTCATGTCGCTCTAGTTGTGCACGTCCACTCAAAGAGTTCTGGAACACACGACCGTCACTGGAGATGAGAGTACCAGATGCTGGGGTGGTCTCAACTTTAGCAGTAACTCTGTTTAGCCCTAGGTTCTCTCTTGCTTGGTTCATCTTCGTGCCGAAGGAGGCAAGGTACTTTTTGTAAAGGTGAGGAGCCTCATCCCCAATGTCTTTGAAGTTACGTTCATCCTGCATAAACAGCCGAAGTAGTTCAAGCTCTATGAGCGGGGTGGTTCCGTACTGTGAGCGGAACTTTCGTATTGCGCCTGATAGCGATTTGACGGAAACAGTTCCTGGAAGTAGCGGGTATTTACGGCCCACTTGGTAACTAAACTCTGCAGCAACATCCATCGCTGTCCATTCGTGCTCTGGTCGCTTGCCTCTAGTTTTAGGGTCGCTCTTTCGTATCTTTGGTTGCGGGGCGTCTTTCGGCTCAACGAGTCCAAAACCTGCCAGAGAGTCTCCATCATCTTCCCATCTTCTCATAGGAACCCTTATCTCCTTTGTGAAACCTACGGTTTCAGATTCTTTTAATTTATAACTAGATTGGCTATTAGGTACTAATAGCTTATTAGCTATACTGCTATGTGACTTATAGTCATGTGAGGTGCGGTAATTTTCTACCAACTCCTGCTTTTCCTGTTGGTAATTTTTTACCGTAATTTTCTTCCGTCCCAGGTATCCGTTAGCACGCTTGGTCTGGGAGGTCTCAATTAACCCTGATGCTTCAAGGCCTTGCAAGGCGCTGCGGATGGTCTTGTCGCTTGCTTTGCCAGTCTCTATACAAAGCTGGGCTACTGTGGTCTCTACGAGCCCGCCAGGGGCTGCAGAACGGCACAATATGGCAAAGAGACGGAACTGGAAATCCGTTATCTTGGCTGAGTAGGCTTCTGACGGGATGTACACAGGCTTAGCCTACTCCTCATCATCAAAGGGTGAAATGTCTTTTTTGTCTACTTGTTCGTTCAGGTGCTGGACAACGGCTTGACCTAACGACTCCATAACCGTGGTGGCTATGAAGGCGCTCATCATATCCACAAAAACTCCTAAAGCCTTGTGCATGCCGTCGTGTAGTTCATCTGGGTCCATACCCAAGAATGGGTTCTCGTCCATTTCAAGCGGGTCCATTCCGTCAGTTATATCCCACGTATCTAACGCAAGGTCTTCAACGGTGTGAATGATTAGGTGGTCAGTGAGGCTATCTGTCCAAACAATGCCTATTGCATCTCCAGTAGATAGCTGTCGTAACAAATCGTTCACTGGGTCTTCGCAGAGCACAAATGAATCTACCTGTTTGATTATGTGACCTACATCTGTAGCATCACTTAAAAAAGCAGTTACTTTTACTTGGTTCTCTAAGCACTTTCGTATAATGCTTTGAGAGAAGTACTCGTAGTCTGTCTTTACTGGAAAAAGTACTTCGGGCGATTGTTCAGAATACTTCGTGAGAAGTTGGTCAATCCCAAGTGATACATCTAAGTCATCTTCTGAAAAAACAGCTATTTTCATTGTGTTCCTATCGTCTTGGTGCCGCAATTGTTATCGGTTTATTTATGTACTTATTTATCAATAGAGCAATGAATGATATTGCTGGCACAGAAACAACAAACTTTAAGTTGACACTGTAGAAGCAAAGTAGCGCACCAAAGCTTAGTGGTAATGAAAGAAACGCGTATAGTTTTTCTTTGCTTATTAGAAGACCTAAGCCAAGAGATATAAGTTCAATTGTAAAAGTTACTGCTAACCCCGATAGGAGTACTGCTATAAGTAGGTTGACCATAGGCGCATACTACACCGCTGTTAGGTTTGTGTACTCCAAGCCTTCGTAGGTTCTAATTCTCCAAAATAGGTTTTGAGGAGTCCAATCCTTAAGGGTGTAACCAAGGCGAGGCAACTTAAGTGGCTTGCTATTGTATACTGAAGAGTAGGAGTCACCAACAGCACCCTGCCATACGGCACCAAAGGGGTTTCCACTGATTGCTGAAAGACTACCATCAAAGTAATCAGTTGTTTTAGGTGATTTTTCTGCTTGTATTGAGTCTAAGAAAATAGTGTTTGCACCTGTTCCAGAAAAAACCATCTCTAAAGTAACGATGTCTGTGTTGCTTCCTACGAGTACTGTGTAGTAATCACGCACCCAACCCGAAGATAAACCAACCGCGTAAGGAGCTGGAGCATCTATTGAGACTATTGCTCCCGCAATATCTCTACCGACAATGGTGAGAGTTAAATTAGCTGTTGCTTTTTTGTAAAATGAGAAGGTGTAAAACTGACCTTCATCAACAGGAAAAGAGCTAGAAGTAAAGGACCATGCACCACTTGTGTTTACTAACTTAGCGCTGTGTTCGCCAGAGTAAGTACCTGTTGGTTCGTCGGTGTCTTGGGTTACAGTTAAGTTAGTTCCAACTTTTGTCCAACCGGTTGTCACGTTTGTTTCAAAGGTTGGGTTTTTAATAAAGTTTGTTTTGTTTGGAGCTAAAAAGATGTCAAGTGAACGAGCTTCATCATATGCAACAGTTTGCCCACTTTGAAAACAGACCATATCTACAAAATAAGTTCCAGCAGCAGACCAAGCTAGTTCTATACCTGCATATACAGCGTCTGTTCCAGAATTACTAACTAAACCTGGTGTAGTAGTTGTACCTGTAACAGCAGCCGTTACTGTAAAGGTAGTAGTTGTAGGTACTGTTGCTATTGTAGCTCCAGTTAAGTTAAACGCGGTATCTGGAGAAGCAAATCCAGCAATTGTAACCACTTCTCCAGCAATAAGATTGTGCACTTCGTCTGTTGTGTAAGTTATTGTTCCAGAAGCTCCTGTAGCAGAGTCAATGGGCACAGACACGTTCTTAGTGGCTCTAGCGCTTACAGATGCTTGCGCGTAAGTGTTTGTTGCACTAGTTGCTGAGCCAGAGATAGTGCTTCCTATTTGAACGCCGTTACCATCATAATATGTAATCTTTGGGGTTATAGTTCCAGCACTTGCAGGCGATTTTACTTGCGCAGATAAAACGTAATAATTTGCAGCAGATACAGGTATGCCTTTACGTACAGCATCTAAATTACCTAACTTCATTGACCCAGCACCTGAAGCAATAATTTTGCAAGAGTATGTTAAATCAATGTTATTTGAATTAGTTGGTGGGGTTTGTTCTGTGCTTGAGGATATAGCGGCACCTGTAGCAACCCAATCACCTGTTGATTTGTAAAAAGTTGAGTCTTGCGGAGTTAGCAGTAAGTTGTTAGACACAGTCAAAGTTGGTGCGTAACCTGTTAGGGACTCAACATAAGTTCCTAACCCATTTAGAGTTCCCTTATTGTTATACATAAATACAGACTCACGAATTAACTGCTTTTGATTTTTTACTGGTAAACCAGGTTCTTTTAAAAGCCCAAAGTTAGCTACTTCTAATGGGATCATTGAAGCAACTGTTGCTACACGTGTGTGGTCAGGAAGTAGTAGGTCTAAGTAGGTTATTGCTTCATCTAAATCAAAACCGTAGGCGTCAATAAATGTGGCTAAAGCTGAGTTGTAATCAATAGGAGATAGAGGGCTCTGCTCGTTACTAGTAAAAACTCTAGGCAAAAGTTCTAAAAGTTTTTCTGCTGTTTTATGGTCTGTAGGAACTATACCTTCAATAGAGCCAGCGTCCACCCAAGCTTTCCCAGGGTCTGTAAACAAAAACATTCTATAGTAAAGAGGCTTTCCAGGAACAAGTGCTGGAGTTGACGCTAAGTCTTCTACTCCACCTCCATCGTTAAACACATACTTAGTAAGCGCTGCTGTACTAGCCTGGTAAACAATGATTCCATCTTCTGCTGTTTCTGGATAACTGCTTTGATTACGTACCAGTCTTACTGCAGAGTATGCTCCTGTTGGAATTTTCCAGTACACGTATGCCTCGTGAAAGTCAGTGACAAGTAAAGCCATCGGCTCAACAGAGTACGCAAGTAGAGGGCTACTGCCGTACTTAGATAGTCCATAGATTGCATTACCATAATTAGCCATTTAAAATCCTATCGGATGTCGCCAAGAATAAACCAGCTATCGGTTCCCGTCTTGATGCAAGTTGCAGACGAGTACTGCACACGTGTATATGGCGCAGCAGGTGCTGCTCCAGCCGAAACCAAAGTGGTTGTTCCAGGCGTAACCGCAGAGACGGTTGTTGTTCCTGCTCCAAATTGAGCAATGTGAATTTTTGTTCCAATAGGAAATTCAACTGTTGCATTTGTTGGAATTGAAAAAGTATTTGCTGTAGCAACATTCATAGTTACTAACTTGTCCGCGTCTGCAAGTACAGCGGTGTACGAAGCTGTTTTACTATTAATGCTCATAATCATCTTAGGGTCATTAAGCACAGGAGATGCGCCAAAGGAGACTATTGATGAACTAGTGATAGTACTTTTTAAGGTTGTTCCCGCTAAGGTTTCTGCAGTTATAGCTGCTACTTGAGCACGGGTATTTGCTATACCAATCTCAATATTATAAAGCCGGTCTTTAACAGATGACCACGTAGTAGTCGTAGTATCAAAACCAGATGTTCCCCAACCAGAACTTGTTAAAGGAAAAGTTCCCAGCGTTGTTTCAATTGCTGTTACCTCACCTTGTAGGTCGTTAATATGGGAGGCAATAACTGTGTCTGTAAAGTCAACTTTAGAGCTAAAGTCGTTCTTAATATTCCCTGGATAATAGACTGCCATTTGTTACCTTTCCATTGTAATGTTGTATTTTCTCTGGTTTACTAGTTATTTACTTGCTAAAGTCCTGGGTGACTATGGCTAGTACTTGCTTTACCACTCATTTGCGACTCTAAAGAAGTAACCCGTGACTCTAGTGATGTAATGCGTTGTTCATGGTTTAGAAGAGTTGTTGCCATCGCTAGAAGCGTCTTTGTTAGCTCTATTACTTGCGTTCCGTCTGGCTCAGACTCCACTATTAAATAAGGTGTTAATCCAGAAAGGGATACAGTATTGAGTAAAGGCTTTACTAAGTATGGTTTGCTTGCCTCTTGATGCTTTCCAAACGACCCAAGCCAAACAGGATACTCGGAGTCCCCAGAGATGTAAGCAACCCAAACGCCTTGACCTATTTTGGGGGGAGAAGTGTGTATGCCGTGTGGCTCAACAGGCCAAATCCAATCAGTAACTTCAGCTCCAGTAGCTTGAGGAACTAAAACTTGAAGTCGTCGTTGGTTTAAGGGGTCTCTATTGTTTTGTACAACTGCCCTAAAAAACCCAACAAGGCTGTTTTCATCAACCACTGTATGTCGCAATGGTCATATTACTTTCCTTAAATCTAAATATCTCATTTGCAAAGCCAGTTAGAGGAGCAAGCCCAGTAACAATACCTGTTCCCGAAGCAGTTCCAGTAGTAGCGTTGGCAACAACAATCCTGTAATCATCTACACCTACGATAGAAGCGCCAGAAACATTAAACCCAGCTGCAGATAACCCCGTAATACTTACAACTCCGCCTGCTTTCATTGCGTGGCGCTGGTTTACGGTGTAGGTAATATAGCCTGATGCAACAGTGTCTAAATTGTATCCCACCTTAACGTTAGTTGCATTTCCAGTAATAGTTGACCCATTTTTATAAAGAGAAATTAATTTTGCTATTTTAACTCCTTCTGTTTGATTTAAAATGTACTCAAGGTCTTGAGGGTAAATTGTGTCTTGAAAGTTCATGTTGTTATACCCGTAGACAGTAAGAAGTGCTTTCTTAATATTTATATCCACTTCCGCTTGTGTGTACTGAGGTACTTTTACATATTGAATTGTAATAATTAAGTCAGAGTATGTAGGTGGTTGAATTGTTACTGAGCTTCCAATTAAAAGTTTATCTGCCAAATACTCAGAAGCAGCAGTCGCCAACTCTGTGTATTCAGGAGAGACCGATCCAGTTTCTGTAAGACCTGGTTGTATGTCAGTGTCATTTAAATTTCTACTTGGAGCAATATACACAGTGACGGATGTCCATGTTGACCCGTAAGCTTTTGCTTTTCCAATACCTGTTACAGTGGTTGTTAAATCTTCATAATCTTGCAGGGTAATAGCTCGGTTAGAAGAGCGCAAAGCAAGAGGAGCAGAAGATCTAATTTCGTCATTGCTTTCTGGGTCTGAACCACCTGTTGCTGCAGTTCCGTTTATAACCGTTATAGCAGAAGTCAAGGCGCTTGTTTGAGACGAAGTTAAAGAGGGTATATACACGATTGTATCCACCGTATTAGCGGAAACGTTACCTATAGTTCCTCCACCAACAACATACATTGCACGAATTACAGAGCTGTTAATTGGGATTGCTCCAGAAACTCCATCTCCAAAGTAAATGGAAACAACGTTATTCTCATCTGATTTAACTGTGTAAACCAAATCATTTGGGCCATAGTCTAGTAAATGTTGTACTTGAGTCCATTTAGCGTAAACAGTTCCGTATTGAATGTAGACCGAAATAGAGCCCTCTACTACAGGTGTGTTTGGTAACTCAAAACTACTGTTAGGCGTTTGAGCAGAGACTCCAATTTGCTGTCCGTAAACAAAGTCTGCAGCTGAATCAACGACGTTGATGTAGCGTCCTTCTTCAGCGTACACGGTGTCTGTACCAGAAGAAACTACTACAGAGTCGCCAATAGTAGTAAAATACACTGGAGTAACCACGTCTGCTGTAACAACGTCAGCACTTACAACCGTTCCTTCAGGGATTGTGACTGCTGGGTATGCCATAGTTGAAGTACCTGTACCGGAAGCAGTTCCACTAACTCCTGATACAGCCACGGTAAACTGGGTTGATGAGGCAGATGTAATAAATGCTGCTGTTACGTTAAAAGAAGTCGTGCTGAACCCAGTCACCGTAACAACTCCGTTTACAACAAAAGAGTTGTTTCCTACATAGGTTATGGAAGTTCCATTTCCAGTTGCTGTTAAGTTACCTGACACGGCAGGAGTGTTGTTATTAAAAAAAGTCAACTCAACTGTAGAACTACGATAACCAGCTGGAATATAACCATAAGTTTGAGCAATATTTAGCAAGCTGTTACGTTGAGTAGCTGTTGCAAGAGAGAACTCATTGGCAGTTCTATCAATGTAGTAAGAGATTAAGTCTCCCATGTATGCAAACGCTTCTACAAGAGCTACGCCAAAGTCTGCTGGGTCTGAAGCTGTCCACTCTGGTATACGTTCTTGAATTCTAGCAATAAGTTGCTCACGAATTGAGTAATAATCTCTTCCCGTATAGTCAACAGAAATTGGTATATTAGATACTTGTGCAGTACTCATAGTTTCTCCTCATACGGTGGAAAGATTCCTTTAATGTCAATAAATCCTATTGAAGTCTTTTGAACTTCCTCATTAGGTAAGCTGTATGTAATAGTTACATTTAAAGCACCTGTAGTAGTTCCTGGTTCAGACTCTACTTCTATTAATGTTAGCAAGTTTAATCGTTTTGCAAACGCACTGGTAACTTCATCTTGTACTTCCATTACAGCGGTTTCTTCACCATCAAACAGTGCATAAGGAATTAAAGTACCAAATGTAGGTCTCATAACTCTTTCACGAACTGAAGTGCCTATTACAGAACGAACTTTATCAGCCCAAATTTTAGATTGCTGAGTTGTAGTTCCTACCATCCCGAATGTGTCAATAGAAAAAGGAAGGGATATTGTTTTTTCATCAGCCATTAGACTGCTACCCACCTTCTCGGAACAACGTTATACCCAGTCACAGATTCATTAGTCATAGGTTCTGAATTACTTAGTTTATACCTGGTAGGTCTATTTGCACCTGTTGTAAGGGCTTCGTTTAGGTCTACCGTAGGAGCACCTGGGATAATAGAATTAGTGTTATCTCCAGTACCGTCAGTTACACACTCAAATTCTATAGTGTATTTACCATCTGTAACTATAGTGTGTACCGCTTTTGATGTTACCCAAAAACCATTACTTCCCGCTGCACTACCCTCTATTTGAATGGTTCTCCAAGGAGCAATTCTAGGATCTCCTTGACCAAATCCATACCCAGGTATAGACAACTTAGCAAGTTTTGCTTTTGCGTCAGATAAACTTTGTGCACTTAGTTTGTCTATTACGACAATGGTTGTATCAACGTCACTAAATAAAGGAGCTCTATTCTTTGCTCTCATGTTTTTTCCAACAGAGGCTGGTGAAGAGGTAGCTCTGTACACTTTTCCTGTTAATGGGTCAACCCCTCCTACAATTTTTGTAGATTTTGAATTACCACGAAAGTTTCCAAAATCACCTTGTGTACTTTCAAAATGGTCTAGTGTCTGTGACATTGGTTGAGATGTAGAGGGTATGTCTCGTTCTAAAAATGCCATTACAGGTATTGTAGTTAACGACTTTTGTAGCATTACATCTACAGGATGAAAATGAAGCTCTACTCCTACAACTTGACATGCGTACCCAATTGAGCGAGCTAATTCTTGCACTTTTTGCCATTGAGACTGTCCAGAAAATGATATTTGAGGAAACCGAATATCTGATTTTGTAACTACTGGTTTTAAGTTGTTGAACTTAGCGATGTCTGTTACTACTTCGCTTGCAGTTGCGTTTTTCCAAATTTTTTGACGGTTTTCTTTTAAGGGATAAGAAGCTGCTAAACAAGTTATCTTTAATGGTTTCTCAATGCTAGAAGAAGTTGGGTACTCTAAATCTGATACGTACCCAATAAAGGTACCTGAAGTCATGTCATTAGACCAAGTAACAGTTACAGCTACACCTGTGGATAAAGCTTTTACGTAGTTAACATTGAGAGAGGTGTAATGCATCTCTAACACATCGTGACTACCCATTTTTTGAGTTAAGGTAAGTGAGTAGGGAAGCTGAGTAAACCCAGGAAAATCTGGAAATGAGACAGTAAATGAGCTGCCATATCTATTTTGACGTTGTGGGTCACGCATTAGGTATCCGCAATAAAGTTCCAGGAGCAATTTCATTTGGGTTAATAATCTCAGGATTTATATCTAAAATTTCATGCCACAACCCAGGATTATTTAAAAACTTGTGAGCTAGTACGTCTAGACGGTCTTTTTCTACATACTCGTACATAAAAAAAGTTTGTCTGTAACTTGGAAAATTTCTAAAGCAAGTTAAGTTGTATTGAGACTTTCTAGAGTCCCAAGCTTTAAATACAGTTGAGTCAGCGTATCTGCTATCTAAGTATATCATTCTCCTGCTTTACTCCCTGGACTCTCTGGGTTATAAACTGACCTGTCAAACTCACCGTTTTGGTCAAGGCCAGTTGCTGTGTCGTAGTATCTTGTACATACAATGTTTACTGTTGTAAGTATAGGAACCATTCTTTCATTAAACATCATGTGCTTTAAGTCTAAGCTACTTACACGTACTAAGTATCTTAATCCAGCACCTAAGTGCAGTTCCATAGGAATTGGTTGTAACCAACCTTTATCAGCAGTAATGCCGTTCAATCCAGATTGATAGTCCGCATAAAAGCCATTCATTGCTCTAAACAAATACTCTATGTCATACATCGTGCCTTTTTTGTAAATCATTTTGGTTTCAGTTAATGGTGGGTCTGTAGGCCATCCACCATCCAATAGCTGTGCGTAAGAGCCATCTGGGTAAATTATTCCCATATCTTCAATTCGGTTTAGTATTAGAGTAAAAGCAATTGTTCCTTTCATAAGGCCTGCTGCAACTCCAGTCATACCATTAGCCCCACTTGCTGCATATTGAGGGGAAAATGCGTCCACAATACCCCAAGCCATTGACACGTCGGTTGGGTTGTACAAGAACCTAAAGCCATACGGAGTGTCGTTAAACTTCACACCCGATTTTTTAGCAGCATCTTTTTCAGCTTGAGTAGTAATTGCATTTTCTGCAAACATTTTGCTCATTTGAATGGTGCCTCTAGAAGGAACAACTCCTTGCCATTGCTGTTCTCCACCAATGTAGTCGTTAGTTTTTAAGCCTTTAAAGGCCTGTCTTCCATTTGTGTAAGTTGGGCCGCCAAGTGAGCTGGGGTCTAAAACCGACCTTGATTGCACACCAAAAGGATTGTGCATAGCGCTTTTCATCATAGGTATATTGTACTTATACTTTATTCCGTCATAGTTTGACGGTGGGGCAGGTGTTTCATCTTTTGGTTTTGGCGGAAAGATGTACTTAGGTTTAAATACATAGCCCGCTTTTCTAGAGGCGGTAAGTTCTTTAATTCTAGCATTAATGTCATCTATTTCTTTTTTAAATTTCTTAGCTAAATCCTCGTATATTTTTATGTTTTTTTGACATGCAAGTATATTTTTAGCTGTTTGCACGCTGTAAGGCTTCGGTTTTGCGATCTCAATTAACAATTGCTCATTAACATTGGCTTTACTTCTTATAGCATCTTCTAGCTGTTTTTTCGCCCCACCGTTTGGCGAATAGTCTCGCCTCTTTTGTAAGTCTTTAATTTGCTGTGTAATTGATGCTTGTCTTTTTTTCTCTTTAGCAGCATCTTCTGCTTTTTTTATGGCCTCTTTAGCAGCTTTTGCAGCATCTTTTTCTCTTTGAGCATCAGTAGGTGTTGGAGTTCCCATTAGTTGCTTCCTATCTTCTCAAGTTTATTATCTTTTTCAAGATACTTCTTCAAAGTCTTTGCAAAAGCTTCTGCTTCGTGCTGAGTAGCTTGCTGTATTTGGAGAGTAACGTAGATGTTACTTGTTTCTTTTTGTGCTAATTTTACTTCAGTAGCTTGAGACAATACTCTTACTCCAGGGTTTGCACTGGCTACATTGGTATTAAATCCGTCTGTTGGACCACCTTGAATTGCGCCAATTCCAAGGCTTGCTCGTGTAGAAGCTGCTTTTTCACTTTGGTCTTTTGGTCGCTCAAAATCTGTCATAAATACTCTTGCAGCATCCATAATTGTAACGTTAGGGTCTTTTAACTTCTTCATCATTGACCCGTATGTTTTCATCTCTTTTAACAAAAACATTTTTTGAAGTTCAATATCTAGATAACTCATGTTTTTAGAGACAGCAAACTTCTTTAACGCATCTCCACGGCCCTTGTGCCATTGAGCAATTCCGAAGGAAGTTCCACCATCTCCAACCGCTCCAGTACGCAGACCAGACTCTTGAATTAAGTTACCGACCACTCCAGTGGCTCCATTTTGGCTTAGTCCTTGGGTCAGGAGCCAAGCGTGTATCTCTTTAGCATTTGCTCTAACGCCTTCTCCAACAGCAGCACCCGTAGGGTCTCCAGACCCAGTAGGAGACGCACCAGCTGCGCTAGAAGAGGTGTTTTTATGTCCATCGCCGCCTTGGTAGTAAGAATCGGGGTTAGTAGGTACTTTTCCTTTGCGTAATTCAAAGTGCAAGTGAGGACCGCGAACGGTGCCTGTGGAACCAGACTTACCAATTAGATCTCCAACTTTAACCTCTTGACCAGAACGAACTAACTTTATGTTTAAGTGACCGTAAATAGATGAGTATCCATCACCATGGTCTATTTCTACTGCAATACCTAAATCTCTACTTAAGTTTCTAGATACTACTTTTCCAGCAAAACGAGCATAGACAGGCGTACCAGTTGGCATAGGAGTGTCTTGACCTGTGTGATAATTTAAAGCTCCAGCCATTACTAATGATGAGTCTTTTGCGCCAAACCCAGCTCCCATTTGTTTAGAGATAGAGGTGGAACCCATTGAAGCAGCTAAAGCACCATTAGCCATAGGTTTAGAACCAGCGCTAAATGTAAATGAGTTTACTTGGGAACCTGCTGAAGAAGAGAACCCATCTGTTGGTCCACCCATTAAAAATCCCGCAGTTGCTGCTAACGCTGTAATTGCTCCAGAACTGACTTGACCAAGACCAGGTATAGCATTTATCAGTGCTGTTGCAGCAAAAGCTGTAGAGGCAAATTTAGCTGATTTGCCAAGACGACTTCTTAAACTACCTTTTTCTGAATCTCCTTTTATTTTGTCACCAACAAAACCTCCCGCCATTGCAACAGCTCCTGCAACAGTTGCACCTTTAGCAACTTTAGCTATCGTAGCTAATCTTGCTGCTCTAGCTGTTGCAGCAGCAGTTGCTGCAGTTGCTGCAGTTGCTGCACCAGTAGCAGCAGTAGCACTTACTCCTGTAGCAGCTGCTGCTGTAGTAGCAGCAGTAGCAGCAGTTGCAGCAGTACCAGCAGCAGCAGTAGTAGCAGCAGTTGCTCCTGTAGCGGCAGTAGCAGCAGTTGCAGCAGTTGCAGCAGTAGCTGCTGAAGTGGTTGCGACTGCTGCACCACCAGCTTTTGCAGCAGTAAGAGCAGTTTTAGCTGCACCTGCTAGTTTCCAAGCTCCAATTCCTGTGAGTACGTTTGTAATCAGACTTGTTACGCCACTACCTGATTTTGTTCCATTAAAGGTTTGTAGTGCGCCCTTCATTTGCAAAATTAATTCAGGTGTCTTTTCTAAAGCTTTATTTAGTTTTTCTAAAGCTGCTGCTGCAGTTTCTGCTCCCTTTAACAGGCCTTTTTCAGAGTCTTGAGTAAGGCTTTCTTCGGAGTCATTAATTCTGTAAGCAAAATTTAAAGGATTATCTTTAGTATTGACGTCTTTTAAGTCACCGCTTTTTCCTGAAGCAATTTGTCCCATTGAAGCTTTTATTAAAGTCGCTGTTTCACCTGTAATACCCATGGTAGATAGCTGATAATCAAGGTTCATACCCATAGAGTCTTTTGCAAATTGCTCTGCACCAATTTTAGTTACATCTTTTCCAGCATAAAAGACATTCTTCATAAGGTCTTTTGCTATAGCGCCAGGTGTGCGCAAGTTACCCTTTGTGTCGTACTGGTTAATACCGTACTGGTAGAGCTGAGCTCCCATACTTCCTGTAGACAACGCTCCAATTGCAGATGAAGCAGCTGCGTTGTCCATATTCAATGCTTTTGCTGCTGCGCTTGTTTGTTCCAAGCCCATCTTCATGTTTGCACTACCAGGCATAAAGCTGTAGTTAGTAAATGTACCAAAAGCTTCGGCAGTACCCATAGGGCCTGTTATGCCGCCCTTCATGGCTGCCATTGTGCTTAATTGGTTTTGAGTTCTATTACTGCCTCCGAGCATAGCTGAAGAGCCGTAATATGAACCAGCTCTTTGTGCTACTGCTCCAACGTCTGGAAGCATACTTGAAAAGCCACCAACAATAGCCGTTGCTATCTGAGCTCCTGCAGCTAGTTTACCAAATGAGGCTTGTCGTATACCGACGTCTAGGTACGCACTGTTTATCCTTTCGGAAGTGCTTTCGTAGTTACTTTGCTGCGCATTTGAGCCTGGTTTGGCAGCAGCCATAGGTGTTTGGCTTGAAAACTTTGGCGCACCACTTACAGATGTTTTTCCAAATACAGGTGTTCCTTGCCCATTACCAAATTGACCGCTTTTGGACAGAACCGCATTGACGTCCCCAAATGCTGATGGTCCAAGTCCTTTAATCTTTTTTAAGACGTCGTAGACACCAGAGAGTTCTTTTTTAAGGGTAGTAACAGAAGAGGTAAGTGTTTTTACATTACCCATAAAGTTAAATGCCATTACCTGTCCTCTCTGTCTTTGCCCTGGCTAGTTCTAGCCAATTTTTTCTCTCTCTTACTGACATGTCTTTTATATCAGATAGTGTCCATCCCTCATGATTTGCACTTATTGCTGCCCACTGTGAGAACAGCTCTAAGTACGACGTGTAACTACAGGCGAAACAAGGTTCCCAAATTAATGGATACCGTTACCTCGCCTTCACACTCAGGACACGTAACTTTTAGGTCAGTAAACTGAGGTCCGGGTACTCGCTTATTGATTTCTTTAACGATGTTCTTTCTATCTACCATTCCAAGATGCTGTACCTGTAATGCGCTATAGACAGGGTTGTCGTTTATCTTTAGCACACAGGCTTGAAGCAAAATTGTTGTTTGCTCTGCTTCTGATTTATCAGCATTTGCAATCAGTTGTTTTTGGTCACTACCTGTTGGAAGTTGAACCGTAAAGAGGTCTTTTTTACCTTTTACAGTAAAAACACGGTCGTTAATTGGGTCTGTTAAAATTTTAACCTTTACATCTTCGTTTAAATCTACAGTCACAATTTTGTAGTCTTCGCACTTATCGCAGTAGGAAGGTATTTCAATATCTACTCCAAAAGTTGCTTTAATGATTCCAAGTAGAAGAGCATCTAAGTCTCCCGCTAGCAATTCATCTAAAACAGACTCTTCGGCTTTGATGCTTCCAATAGAAACCGTTCCACGTTGAATTATTGCTGATAGAGCTTTTCCTATAGTTGTTGCTTTAGCAATTGCCTCTTCATCACGTCCGTTTAGCTCTCGCACCTCTGCGGTACGGAGGAGCTCCCCAGCGGGGGTTACATACCCGCCAGGAAGTTCCACCGTAGTATCCACAGGAGATTTAATTTGCGGATTGAAATCATCTTCAATCTGCTCATTCATGACTTGGTTTATGAGATTGTTAGCCATGGCGGGGTTAGCCGCTGCACTGATTGTTTTCGTTGTCATTTTATTCCTTTGTTAGATTAGATTGGATTGGTTAGGCTGATAATGATCCGCCAGCGCCGCCGCCGCCGCTGCCGCTGGTAGGCGCAACTCCTACATCACCAAATACAGAGGATGCTTGACCTGCTGCTGTTAGTGCTGTGCCAAAGTTGACGTCAAAACCTTCATGTACGAGTGTCATCTGTTCTACGAACAGAGCGTTATCTCCCGCATTTAGGTCTGAGTAAGCAATTGAGGTAGGCCAGCAGTTATACACCTTAAAGCGCATTGCTACGTGGTCTGTTGGAGGTGTTAAATCACCAGATCCTTCTCCTCCAACTCCTGGAATTGGATGAGATAAAACTGCGATGTCTAGGTCGCAACGGAAGTTTTCTGCAACCCCACGTGCCCCTGCTCCACCTTGAACTGTTGCAAACATATTGCGCATCCAGGCCCAGTTTTTAGAAGTTCCAAGAATCAATCCGCGTTGCAGAGTGATAGGAGCAAAGGTTGTTTGTCCTGGAATTTGGTGAACGGTAGTGTTGTAACCACCTTCACGGTAAGGAATAGAGTCTGTTGTTACAGCCATTCCCGATACGGATGTAAAACCCATAACAGCACTTGTTGAAGATAGAGCTGTAACTGCTGTACTTGGGTTAACTTGTGCTGTAAACGTAACCAAAAACCTAAAGTTACGTAATGGATCTGTCATTAGGTTTGAGCGATTGTTAGTTATGGTAGCCATAATTTATTATCTCCTTGGTTAGTTCAGCGTTTTTTGGCTGAGGTCAATGACGATAAACTCTGCAGGGTACTGCAGTGCAACGCCAACTTCAATGTGGACTTCACCTTGAGCGATTAAGTTTGCAGGGTTATTTTCTGCATCGCACTTGATGAAGTAAGCTTGTGCAGGTCCTCCACGAAGACCACCTTGATTGCGGTACTCATTTAAGAATGAATCAACGACACCACGGATTTGCACCCAGAGACGCTCTTCATTGTTTTCAAAGATTGCAAACTCAGTAATAGCTTTTAGACGTGCCTTGATGTAAATCAAAGAACGACGCATATTTACATAACGGTTTGCAGTTCCGTCTTGTAACAGAGTACGAGCACCCATAATTACAATTCCTGCGCCAGGAATCTGACGAAGAGGGTTTAGAGGAGCAACTGAGCCTGTTCCTGCAGTAGGAAGGCCGTTGTTCATTCGGTCTAACTCAGCTGTTGTGAAGGTACGCTCTAGAGCAACGATTCCAGCAACTTGGCTTCCTAGACCAGCAGGTGCTTTAAACACACCGAGGCTTGCATCTGTTGAAAGGTACTTTCCTACAACTGCTGCTGAAGGACCTACCAAACGAAGTGAGCCGTTTCCACGACCAACTGGGTCTGAAATGTAAGCGTGTGGGTAGTACATAGCTGTTGAGCTCTTGCCGCTTAGTGCTTGAGCTACAGCAATTGCTGCATCTACAGTTAATCCAGCAGCTGTTTCTGCAACATAGAAACCATTATTAGCTTCAGCCCAGGCTGAGGCTGCTGTTGTAACGGTTGCAGTAGATGTTGGTACTACAGTATAGATGTTTGGAGTAAAGATAACGAGAGGACGATTTACAGCGTTGAACTCGTTCCAAACAGCGGTTGATGTTGCAGCATAAGACGTGTAATCAGATGCGATTACAGCAGCGCCATCTCCACCATTTACTGGTGAACCGCCAACTGTAAGTGGATAAACTGCTGAAGCAGGTACACCCGCAGCATTGTTGCTGATAGTGATGTATCCAGAAACAGTGTTAATTACAGTGTTTGCGTAATCTGAGCTAGTTGAAAATGTTGGGTCAAAGATAATATTTTCATAACGCTCAAGCAAGACATCGTTTGAAGTATTTGAAGCAGTTCCTGAAACGGTTTCTTTGGTAAGGGTTAGCGTGTAAGTTCCTGCAACAGTTCCAGTGGTCATTTCTATACGAAGGTTAGTTCCATCTGATCCACGGTTTTTAGCTGTAGCAGTAAATACTGCTACGGAACCAGCAGTAGATACGGTTACGGCAGCACTAGATGCGTTTGATGAAAGTATACGCTTTACGTATAACTCACGACCGCCATTAGAAAAGAATTGAGCAATTCCAAAAGTAGATGGATATGCGGCGTTGTATCCTCCGAAATACTTGGTAAATTCATACCAAGAGTTTACAAGAGTTACGGATTCAGGACCTTGAGGAAGCGGACAAGCAACTGCACCTGCAGCGTTAGCTGAGGCTCCGACTCCGATTGGTGCGGGTAGTAGGCGCTCACTAATGTAAACACCTGGACGGCTATAAGCCATTGTTTTCTCCTAACTAGTTGGGTAGGGGTTCCTTGTTGTTACGGATTAGTCCACGAATCAACGGCAGTGTATGGGTATGCTGTTTGTCCTTGAACAAACGACCCAGCTGTGCCAGTACCGATAACTTTTAACGTTTTGTACACTTGTGTATAGGTTTGTGAGGTTATCTCGGACGAGACTCTCACTGTAAAAGCATTCATAAATAAACGCTTTCCTTGCTCTGTAACATCTCGCTTTGAGACATCCAGAAGATCCAAACGACGAACAGTTCCGTCATCTGGCTCCAATACAGCAAACCGCATTGGAATCTTATTGCTCAGCATTTGCGCCAAAATTTGACGGTCATGGCGTGGTTGACGAGAGTAAGTAGTTACTTGGTAGTCAATGTTTACTGGAATAGGCCAGGGTATGTACCAGCTACTAGTTTCCTCATTGTAAACCGCATTGCTTGATGGGTCTGTGGATGGGTCTGGCAGGTAAGAAGGCTGTGCGAAACCGCGATGAGCACGTGCAGGGTCTTCTGCAATGTCAATCATGTCAATTGTGATGTACGGGTATGACTGCTCACGGATTTCTTGGTCGGGTTGCCCAAAATAAACTTTTACACTGCGGGAGGTATTGTCGTTGTTTGCTTTTTGGTCAACAACGGTCATACCTAAAAGAAGATTGCGCAAAGCCTCATCCTCAGAGATAAGGAAGGTCATAGCTCGCCTCCCATGTGCTTCAGCATTCTACCTACAAGGAACTCTTCAGCTTCAGAGGTATTGTTGGAAAAACGACGCATAGCTGCGGTAGGACGGCTATCTTGGGTGCCGTATTCCAAGTCATTAATTTCTTTGGTGTGCTTTTTATTAGCGGCAATTTTAAATTCGCCCTCGTGGTAATGGACTTTCATACCTTTAACAATATGGTCAGGCCATCCAGCTGCGGCTGCTTCATTACGAAGGTGTGAGGAGAGATACTTAGCAGTTTCATGACTGCTCTTATCTAGCGCTGTATGAGCGTGGGTGTCAGCCATTGTGTACCTTTTTTTTGGTAAGGCAAAACAACATGGATAAACCCCTTATACAACGCAAGCAGTTGGGACTGCACAGGCCCGCAGCGGGTTACTGATAAGCCTATGATAAAGAAGAAAGGCCCCTTTCGGGGCCTAACTACTTACTTCTTTTTTGCCTTTTGCTCATCTTTTTTTCCCTTGGGTTTTTTATCAAACTTCTTGTTTGCTGCAGCAAGGGTCTTCATACCGTGCTTATCCTTTGGCTTCATGCAGCCACAGGTTGCGCACACTACTTTTTCTTCTTTCGTAGGGCAGCAAAGTCAGAGCCTTCTAGCTTGCCGTCTTTATCTGCATCAAGCTTACTTTGCTTACCTTTTAAAGGTGACTTCTTTCCCTTACAGTCTTTGCAAGTACCGCAAGTGCAAGCCTTGCTTTTAGCCTTTGACTTAGACTTTGGGCCTTTGCCAAAACCTGGCTCGCCCTTCTTCTTACCACATCCACATGCTGCGCACATTATTTCTTGCCCTTCATTATTGCCTTGAACTCTGGGGTGTTTGCTCCCGCTTTTCTAACGTTTTGTTGGGCAGCCTTATCTTTTTTTCTTGCAGTTTTTGTATTGTACTCTGCTTTTTTTAGATCTTCTTTAACAAAAGCACGTGTTTTTTTATCATTTGGCATTATTTCTTACCTTTCTTAGGTTTAGCGATTTTTTTCTTACCTGAACCTTCAGGAACGCAGTTTGGCACTTTCTTACCATTCTTGTTCTTAAAGCCTACTTGAACGTACCCATCCCAACAGGGATTAGTGTCTTTAGCCATTTGTCTTATGCCAATCTTTAGTTGCTTTAACGCCTTGCTTAATCGTCTTAGACCCAGCTTTTTTTGTCAGGTTAATCTTGTCGTAAGTGCCTTTATCACGGTTTGTGTGGTCAACAATGATCTCACCTTTTTTGTTCTTAGAAATCTTATGCGTTTCCCGTGCAGGCTTTCCTGGGACTTTGATAGCCAGAGTTACTGGCTTTTCAACCTTAGCTTGGGTCTTTTTTGCCGCAGCCACAGTTGCCACATTTGCATTCTGGTTTCATTCGTATTCCTCTTCTTCGTCGTCATCTTCAAAATCAAATTCTTCATCAAACAGGTCTTCGTCTAGCTCAGGCTCAAACGCTTCAAAGTCAACATCTTCTACAATGTTCTCTTCAAACTCTGACATTATGCGGGTCCAATCGTTGTAATTGTTCCTGAAGAGCCTCTGTACTTCAGAGCTCCAGCTTCTACATACAAAATTCCTCCACCTGTCATGTTGGCAGTAGGTGCTGTTGTATTTGTAAGATTTACAGTTCCAGTAAAAGTAGGAGTTGCGCTAGGAGCTTTGGTATTTAGCTGTGTTTGAATAGCAGAGGTAACGCCATCTACATAAGCCAACTCTGTTGCAGACACGTTTCCAACAGAGGTTGTAGATGGAAGAACGACTGTTCCAGTAAATGTTGGACTAGCTTTAGGGGCTTTATTAGTGTCTAAATAATCAAGAGCAGCGTTAAGACTTACGTCCCAGTTTACATCCCCATCTGCGGGTTTAACTAACGGCATAATTATTACCTTCCATATCCATAGCTACCATAGCTTCCAACACCATACCCCAGTACTCCAATACCATAACCAACGCTTGACGAGGCATAGCTTTGGAACTGTGGGTCATTGACAAGCTCTTCGGCGTTAACCTGGTTGCAGTCAATAGTGACCACAGAATAGCGCTCTTTGTATCGTCCACGTGGCATAACCCGTGTAGGAACAAATATCTTTTCTTGGAATGCAATTCTATCTTTAATGTGGGTTGTTGGGTTTGTAATCATATCTGGAATAAGGATGTTTACATCAGAAACCGATACAACAAGGCGCAAAGTATCTGTTACGTAGAAGCCTCGTTCGTTCATAATGTTTGTAGAACGCATCTGTTGAGCCATAATTACAGGTAGGTCAAATGGGCTCTTCCAACGACGCCCTTCTCCAGGGGTTGCACTTGAGACGTCGTAGATATCATCAACAACTAAGTTAGGGTTTGCATCTAGGTAAGCTTGGTCCCATACCCACCAAGATACGGTGGTACCAACAGGGTCACGAAGGTCATCAACAATGCCCTCATCCATTGACTTACTTTCAAAGTCAATTTTAAAACGCCCCTGTACTTTGTTACCACGCATAGGAGGATTATCTCTTAAAGAAGAGTAGAAAGTGGGCTAAGCTTCGTTGCGCTCAAAAGGGTACAGAGTGCCAGGAACAACGCTCTCTGGTTCATCAGACACATCAACCATTAATGGCTCACTTAGCAAGATTGAAGCTAACCGCTCATCCGTGTGAAGGATGTCTTGGATTACTCCGTCAAGAACAAAAGCAACTTTCTTAGGTGGAAGTGGGCGCTCCGGGTCGTATAGTTCCATTATTTTGATTCCTCTTCTGATTGGTCTTCTGTGTAGCTAATTGAAACTGCTTGCCATTTGTCTAATGGACAAAATGCGTTTGGAAGCTTCGCCTTGTGCTGCATAAAGCATCCGCATTTTTTGCATTGACCTGTTAGTTTTATTAGCTCAGGGCAAGCAGAACAAATCTCATAGCGTTCTTCTGCAATTGTTGTTTCAACTCTTCCAAGGTTTTTATTAAATAAATCCCAAGGACGTGCATTACGTGGTTTGTCGCTCATTATGCTCCTATTACGATACCGAGAAGTTGTCTACACCTGTTCCAAGGGATAGTGTGCTTGTGCCTAAAAATATACCATAGTTTCCTGCAGGAGTACCTGAACCTGTTGTTGTATAAATTTGTGTTCCACCATTGTAAGCATAGACTGTAAAAGAACCTGCAGCACTTACTACTGCTGTAATTCTTGTTGGAGCTGAACTAAGAAGTCCGCTTGCTGATCCATTAGTAACAACTCTATCTCCAGTAGCGGTAGCTGTTGGGGTGACTGCTACACCTCCTCCAGTATTTGTTCTAGAAGCCGTGTTTGCTAGGCAACCACAGGTTGGATATCCAGCTACAGCTGCTGCTGTTGAGGTACTAGATGATGAGCCACAACAACAGTTTGGATAAGTTCCACCAGAACTGGTGGTTACGGTTGCTGCACCTTGGTTGGTTGCAGAACTTGTAGAGGTTGTGTAGTTACAATTAGGCCAAGTTCCACCACTAAGTGTTGTTGAGCTTGTACTAGATGACGAGCCGCAGCAGCAGTTTGGATAAGTTCCGCCTGAACTGCTAGTTACGGTTGCTGCACCTTGGTTGGTTGGAGCACCTGTAGAAACTACGTAGTTACAGTTAGGCCAAGTTCCACCACTAGGGGTAGTTTTAGAGCTTACAGTTGCGTTTGTGTAAGTGTAGGCTGGCTGTGTACCTTCGGCGTAGCAAGAACCAATGGAACCAGAACCAGTAGTAGGGTTTGGACCGTTTACCGTTCCACTAGGGCATAAGTAACAAGTAGAAGAAGATGGAGAACTTTGAGCGCCACCTTGGTCACAAGTCCTTAAACAATAAACGGCGCTGGTTCCACCTGAGCTACATTCTCCAACGTATAAGCACGGGTTAGACATATCGTTAACGTTAGTTTGCGTACACTGCCGCAAAGCAGGTGTTGCAGCATAGCTGGTAGCGCTACCATAGTAAGAGTAAATACCATTACCAGTAGTTCCAGATACAATTTGACACTGAGTATTATTGTAGAGAGTTCCACTACTACAGCTGTAACAGCTACCGTTGTATTCTGTAGTGCCAGAAGGACAAACAGGAGTTCCAGAAGAACAAAACTTACATACTCCATCGGATTGGTCAAAGCTCCATCCAGAAGGACAGGTATAGCAATACCCGCCATAGTACTGTCCAACAGAGCACGAGTAAGATATTGAAGCGTTACAAGAGTAGGTTGTGGTAGTAACAGTTTTATCATCACACTTTTTACATACTCCATTGGATTGGTCAAAGGTAAATCCAGAAGGACAGGTATAGCAGTTAGTGCCGTAAAGCTGTCCAACAGAGCACGAGTAAGAAACTTGATTGTTACAAGAGTAATTTGTGTAAGAACAATCAGTACAGTAATTTGCACCTGTTGAATAGGTGTATGTGTATTGTTGATAGTAAGAACTGTAGTAAGAGCCGCTACCACTTACCCACCAAGAAACTCCGTAACCGTTAGTTACATCGGCAGTTACTGTTGCGGTTCCAGTACCAAAGGATACAGAAGCTACACCAGAAGATGATGAGACGCCTTGACTTCCGTTGGTAGACCAGGCGCCAGAGTGAGTTGTCCAAGGACTACCAGAAGAAGTTGTACCTAAAGTAGAGCCCGAACGGTTAAAGTTATCTGTAATAGTTGGCAGAGGAACAACGCTATTTGAAGTTACTCCTCCTCCTACGCCAGCACCGTTTCTTGCTTTTAAAGTAAATGTGTATGACTGAATTGCTGCAAATGTTCCTGAAACGCTCACAACGCCACCTGCGGTGCTAGGTGTTCCAGAGTAAGTCAAAGCAATTGCAGGGCTAGAGACAATGTCTCCAGTACTTGTTCCACTTCCTTGCCACGCAGTAAGTGCGGAACCGTTTTGTGCTATGGCTCCGTACGTTAGGTTTACAGTTGTTGTGTTTGCTACAGCAGCGCTTAAACTTGCTGGTGTGTCAGGAATAACTGGTGCAAAGGGTGTAATGCTCTGAGAGGAAGCAGTTGCAGTTCCCATTGGATTAGTAACGCTAAAAGATACGGAGTACTGAGTTCCCTGTACATAACTAAATGTGTAAGTTAAAGCTCCTGAAGTATTTCCTACAGGACTTGTCCCTGCGGTAGTTGTTGAGGCACCAGAGACTGCTGAAGAAAACGAAGTAACATCTTGTCCACCAGTGTTATAGGAGTACGTTCCAGTGATGTTGGTGTTGCCAGTACTGGACAGGGTAAATGTAGGAGTACTTGGGATAGTTGCAGCAACTCGTGAGTTACTTGATGCAGATGCTGGAGAATCGCCATTTGCGTTTACTGCTTTAAGAATTACAGAGTAAGAAGTGCCCGCTAAAAATGCTGGAGTTCCAGAGGTACTTTGCGTGGTTAAAGTCATTGGGCTCGTGTTACTTGGCGCTGCTATGTAGGTAGTGCCACCATCTGTTGAGTACTTATAAGAGGAGATTGCTGAGCCACCCGTGCTTGTTGGTGCTCCAAACGTTAAAGTGAATTGTGGGTTAGAACCATAGGCAATACCAGTGACGTTTGAAAGAGTACCAATAGTAGGGGCAGATTCAGGAACAGAAGACGGAGTAATGAAGGTACTTGCAGAGGAAACTAAGCTTGTTCCATTAGCGTTAGTTGCGGTAACTGTATAGTTTCTAGATATACCTATAGTTTCAGATATAGTGATGGGAGAGGTAGCTCCAGAAACAACTGTAGTGCTAGAAGAGGTTGCTGTAAAAGTTGTAATTGATTTTCCACCAGTTGCACCAGCAGTAAAGACAACGCCAATGTTTGCAGAACCAGTATACGCCTGACCAGTAGCAAGGGTAGGAGTTCCAATAGTTGGAGCCTGTGGAACGGTAGTTGCAGTAATGCTATTTGAGGCGCTAGAGGCGGTACCTGTTCCCACAAAGTTTGTTGCTGTTGCTGTAAAAGTGTAAGCGGTATTAGATTGCAACCCAGTTACAGTCAAAGGAGAAGAGGCACCAGAGGCAGTGTATCCGCCAGGGCTAGAGGTTACTGTGTAAGAGGTTGCTTCAAAGCCAATTGGACTTTGGGTAAAGGTAACTACTGCTGCGCCATTATTGAACGCTCTATCTGTTCCTACATCTGTAGCTGTGCCAATTGTTGGAGCGTTAGGTACTTGCCTACGGCTAGAAGCCGTTACTCCAACAATTGACATCAGTTAATTCCTATCACAAAACAGGGAGAATACTATGAGATATTGCTCATTCACATATTGTAGAGCGGGCTTCTTCCTTTAGAGGGGCAAGCCACGGATTAATTCATTGTAGGCTACACGCTTTCCATAGTAATCTACCTCAAAAGTATCGTCAAAAGCTGACTTAAACTCCTGTGAATGAAGAGCGGCGTTAAAGTCTTTACATACCGTATCACTTGCGGAAGCTTGCTCAACAAACCGCGTTAAGGGGCAAGCCCATACTTTTAACTTACCAGTTAAATAGTCTTCATCCTTTAGATTTTTTATAATTATTTCAAGATTTTTTGAGTTTTTACCCACAGCATAATTACAATTATTATACTTAAGATGACCTGGTTGAGAAGCGGCTAAAAGGTCATGGTCACACTGTAAGATATCAAACGCGTAGTCTAAAGGAGACATACATACCGAATCCATATCTGCATACACCCCACCATATGTGTAGGTTACTAGGTATCTCCATAGATCTGCTTGAGTTATAGGAGCTAGTTTTTCAAAGTGAGTATACAGTACGGGGTCCTCTGTTTTTACAAATTCTGCCCTAGCTATATGGTCAACGTACCTGTACTCCCAGGTCGGATTTAAATTTATCCAGGTCTGGGTTACTTGCCTTAAATGTTTTGGTAATTCTTCATATAGATAGTTATGCGTTTGCCAAATTATCTTAGGAACATCTTTAGGCATACAAGCTCCTTTTGCTAGTACTTGCTGCTGTTAATATGACAAATTTCAATTTCATTTATATTAACATGTCTTGGTAATGACCCTACCCAGTAAATAGCTTCTGCTAGATCTTCTGCAGTCAATGCTTGGTCTCGTTTTTGTTCTTGGGTATCAATAGTTGCTGGACAGATCTCTGTAATTTTAATGCCAAATTGAGGAAACTCAAGCCTCATTGTATCTATGAGGCCACGCTCACCCCTCTTGGCGTTGGTATAGTTTCCTCCGCCGCGATATGGCACTTTACCACCAAAAGAAGTAATAAAGACGATAGTTGGAGACTGTGATCTTTCCATACAAGGTACAAATAACTGGGATAAGTACATGGGGCCAGTAACGTTTATGTCATAGGCTTTTCTAAAGTTTTCTGGGGTCTCATGAATAATATTGGTGGGTGCTGATCCACCACCAGCGTTATTAACTAAAAGGTCTAGGGTTATGTCTTTGTATTTCTCAAAGAAGCTTTCTATCCCTTTAGAATCTGTTACGTCTAGTTGATAAACCTCAACGTTATCAGATACAAGTTCAGATACTTTAGAGAGGTTTCTTGAAACAGCAATAACCTTGTACCCATTTTCAGATAAGCGTTTGACTGTTGCTAAACCTACACCTTTGCTTGCCCCGGTAACAATAGCTGTTTTCAATTACATACCTTGATTCTTATTAAGCTCCATATTGTTGTGGATCCAATGTCCAGGAATCATATATTTAAAACCAGACTTTACAACGTGTGCTGTATGAAAATATGGTGGGAAAGCTGGGAATATTACAACGCTATTTGCTTTAGGCTTTAAGCCAAAATCAATTGCTTTATTTGCAACAGATACCTCATAGTCTAGGTCTACAGCTGGAGCTGACCCCTTAGAAAAGCCGTCAGAGCTAGTCCATCCCCCATCATAATCTTTTAATTGAAAAGAGATTTCTCCGCCTTCACAGTCATCGTTTAAGTACATAACTAATGAGTAGCGTAGAGTTTTATCTCCGTCTAATTGGTCAAAGTGTGCGCCCATTCCCATTCCAGTATTGTACTTTTTTATGTTAAAGGTTGGAAAAAGTCTTGGCTCATCAAAGTCCCCCAAAGAAGAGGCGTAGTCTTTGCAAACGTTATACATTGTAGTCATAATAGCGTCGTAAATATACTTACTTTTTTCTGCTACTTCTGCTGAATACGGCGAAAAGATTGGGCTAAGCTGGTTTATTGCATTAATATCAAAAGTTTTTGTTTCTCCATAGATAAAAGAGGTATCGTTAGAAGAGGTCCAAAGGTTCCAAACATTTACCCCAGACTCTGGATATTGCTCAAGGGTATCTAACTCTTTTAAAACTTTTTTAAAGGTATCAAAGTCTTCAATAGCATCGGTATAGTAGTAAGCTTTTGGATCTAAAATTTCTCTATTCATTTGCTTGCCCCCTAGTATTTATTTTTTGCGTAGTGGTCTTTTTCTTTAATGAATCCAACAAGAACATATCTTATTTGTCCATCTCCTACATGCTTGACTCCGTGCTCATACTCTTCATTTCCTGGAAAAAATAACATAGTTCCTGGTTTAGGTTTTAACTGGATATCAAGCTTTGGAAAGAATATCTCGCCGTCTGCATAATCATCATTAATATATACAATTGTGGCGTATTTAATTGATGGGTCTGTATGCTGGTCTGTATGAGATTTTAACTCAACTCCAGGCTGCATTCTTTGAATCGTTGCAAGACCACTTAAAATTAATTCTGGGTCAGATTTTACTACCATTGAGTTCAAGCCATCATATAAAGGCCTATGAATTTCATGATGTAATATGTTAAAGTTTTTATCTTTCCAATTTTGAGTAATTTCAAACTTACCCTCAGCAACTAGGTTTTCTACATCATCTCTGCCAAATTTTTCCATGCAGAAGTATTTTAGGTTTGCGTGATACTCTACTTCCCAATCTTCTTGAGAGGTACTATGGATAATATCCCAAAAAGTAGTTATTTGGTCTTCTGATAAAAAGTTTTCAACAGAGAATAGTTCTGGAGTAATGTTTGTAACGGCATAACCGCTATCTATTAGCTGTTGTTTAAAAGCCTCAATCATTTGTAGTCTCCTCTATTTTGTACTTATTTCCGGCCGCATCTAACTTCCAACCCTGCTTAAGAAGCTCTTGCCACTCTGCTCGTTCAATCTCTTGTTGAGCTCTAGTAGCCTTCATTTCTTCTGCCCAAGCGTCTCTTACTTCTTGTGGATAATCTGACTCTTCTCGGTCATCCCAAAAAGATCCGATGGTGTATCTGACCCCACCTGTAATAAGTGTCACTTCGTGCATGTTGTTAAATCCCCCATCAAATACAGCAAGCATCCCAACTTCTGGTTTAATGGAGATGTTTTGTGCTGGGAACTGTAGAAGTCCCCCCTCAAAATCATCATTAAGATATAAAAAACCTGCATAGCGGCTTCTTGTAAAAGCCCCTGAGTTTCCTTCAGCATCTGTGTTGTCAGAGTGAATTCTTGCGTATGCTCCTGGCTCCCACTTTTGTGTGTGGTACCCAATTTTTGATATTACCTTTGGATCTAAGTCATGAACTGAAGCAATTGCTTCTGGCATTGCTTTTTCAATGTCTGAAAATATAGTTGGAGAGAGGCCAGCATCAATGACTTCTTGGTCATTATCTTGTGGCAAAACTGAAGAATATGACTCATAAAATGAAATAGGCATCCAAGAAATTGCCCCATTGTCTGCCTGAGCATCTAAGGCCTGAATCATCTTTTTGCAATCTTCTTTGCCTATAAAATTTTTATAAACAACTATATCTTTTGTTATTCTTGTTTTGTTTTCCAAGTTCATTGTACTTTTACTCCGTCTAGTTATTTATAAGGGATTTATCTCCAGCAATTAACTTTTCTATCTCCTGTTGAACAAGGTTGTATTCTTCAGCAAATACCTCTGGGGTTCTGCCCTCTCCCATAGAAGCAGTACTTCCCTCTTCTGCTAGGGCTTCTTTTAATGTTTTTTCAATATCGTAGTTTAATACTGTGCACTGGAACCAGTTAGCTACATACCCATCTTTATCAATAAGGTACTTTTCAAAGTTTCCGCCTTGCTGGGCACCATTAGCAATAGGTTGGTTTAACCAAGGTGACAAATATCCGTCTCTATCTGGAATGCCA
>Ga0209107_10000089_pt1 | contig 54974 bp, 74 predicted proteins | sample LakErihyJuly2011_2_FD_187460 | JGI IMG/M metagenome (GOLD analysis project Ga0209107, IMG submission 187460) | Freshwater microbial communities from dead zone in Lake Erie, Canada - CCB hypolimnion July 2011 (SPAdes) (version 2) | ecosystem: Environmental > Aquatic > Freshwater > Lentic >...
CGTCTGCATACCCGCAGGAGCGCCATCAGGTGCCGTAGTCGGCATTGGTGGAGTTGTACCCATCGGTGGTAGTTCAGGCGTTGGAGCTTGTCCTGCGGTGTCTGTTAGCGATCCTGGAACGACTCCTGGTGTTCCCGGAGGAGCACCAGCCGCAGCCATATCAACAGGTTGCTGTTCTTCTGGCTTAAATGGTTTTTCAGTATTGGCAATCGGGGTCAAGTTAGGGTTAGCCAAAAGACTGTCAGCCAATTCTGAATCAACTTTCTTTTTGCCTGTTCCGTCACGATATTCGTTAACACTGATAAGACCTTGTTGATACTCGTCCATCAAATAGCGCGCACGTTCCTGCTTTGCCATGATGAGGATAGGAACGCTTCCCGTATCAAAATCAATATAATACTTTTCATCAAGATCATCCAAAGCACGAGCAAGAGGTTCAAGGTGTGGAAGCATTGTTTCCAACCAAAAGACTCGCAGTTCTTCTGATGCGTTAGAAAAAGTACGCCCTGCAGCGTTTCCGATAACTGATTCAGGTACACCAAACGCAGAAAGTATTTCTTCTTTTTGGATTTGACGCATTTGCGTGTAGGCAGCATCTCGTGGCGAGGCTGAAGTGTCAATATAATCAACACCATCTTCTGATGCGATAACCGTAGTTGAGCCAGTACGACTCAAGTTTCCTCTAAACCTGTTACGCAACTCTTCCTTGTCGTCGTCTTCCATTTCACCACGAACAACAAGAAGTCCACCCGGACGGCCGTCATTGAGCAAATAGTTGCGGTTATAGAGTTTTGATAAGTTTTCTAACTCAATCGCAATTCCTGCCGCCTCCATTGGAGTAATAGAAAGATAAGGATCAAGAGGGTGTGGTCTACGAATCCAAATAACATCACTTGGTTTTAGAATGACTTTGGTTCCATTACGCATATCAACTTCATATCCAGAAACGAATGTCTTGGGATCGGGAATTGGGGCGGTGTGTTGAGGCGGAAGAAGATGAAGGGCGATAATTTGACCGTCACGCCCTCTTACTTTTTCAATAAACACGCCTCTTGAACTCATTAAAAGCTGAGAAGAAACTCTGTAGCGGAATATAAAAGAGTTTTCCCCCATATTGGCTTTTGAGTTAAGAATGTCTAAAAGCGGATTGTTTTTATTAACAACTTGACCAGTAGGGGAATTGTCTTTACGCAGAATCATCGGCAGTCTGGCTTGGTTTCCAGCAATTGCATCAATACAACGGAAAACCCAAGTTACCTTTTGAACACCTTCACGGTATGCGCGCTCAATATCCCACGAATCCTTGTATGGCTTTCCTGCCATGCCAGCATTGAAAGCAACAGGTGCTCCTACATTAAGAATTGACTTTTGCTGCACACCTTGCAGTGATTTTTCATTAAACGAATTCCACGCCATTATTCACGTCCCAACAGGTATCCGTAGACGCCCGAACAAAGCCCTATGGTTATAAGTCCATAAGGCAATTCTATTAGTGCTGCACCAGTTCCAGTAAAAAGTATAAAAGAAATCATTAATAAGTGAGCATTGCTTTGGCGCATTAAAAACCGTTGGAGCAAATCTTTTATTTTCATGTGTATGTACCTTAGCGCAGTTACTTTCCAATAGTACAGTACATAGAGCAAGAAGAAAGCATTATTATGCCCGACTGGAACAAAGTATTAGAATATTTGCAACCGAAGGAGCCTTTATTCTGTCCTGAAGAACCATCAATAACACAAAAGGTTTTTTTGCGTACTTACGCAATGGAAGGTCTTTTTGGTGGTGCCGCTGGCGGTGGAAAGTCGTCTGCATTGTTGATGGCTGCATTGCAGTATGTAGACGTACCCAATTACTCTGCAATTCTCTTCAGACGCACCTATGCAGACTTAGCACTTCCTGGTGCTCTTATGGACAGATTTAAATCGTGGATTGCTGGACAGGATGAAATTCACTGGAACGCAAACTCTTATGTTGCGACATTTCCGTCTGGTGCAAGAATCTCGTTTGGATATCTAAACAACACGAACGACTATCTTCGTTATAAGGGTTCGGAGTTTCAGTTTATCGGCATGGATGAGGTCACTGAAATTCGTGAATCCGACTACAGATACTTGTTCTCTCGTCTTCGTCGCCCTGCAACGGGCCCTCTTTCTCAGGTTCCTTTAAGAATGAGATCCGCTTCAAACCCTGCACCTAATTGGGTTAGGCAGAGATTTATTGTGGAAGGAAAGGAAACTGGAAGAATTTTTGTTCCTTCTCTTCTGACTGATAACCCTGGAATTGACGCTGATTCCTACCGACAGGCGCTGACTGCTCTTGACCCCGTAGAGCGTCGCCGGCTTGAGATGGGTGATTGGTGGTCAACCACTTTGGGAACTATGTTTGATAGGACAAACTTTACAATTATAGATTCCACAGAAGTGCCAAATGTCACATCAGCAGCACGGGCAGTCCGGTTTTGGGACCTTGCAGCCACCGAACCATCTCATTCAAACCCTAACCCAGACTGGACCGTAGGGACATTGATGATTTTTGATCAGGGAATTGCCTACGTTCTGGATGTCCGCAAAATACGGGCAAAAGGTGAAAAAGTAGAGGCTTTGATTGCCCAAACGGCAGCTGAAGACGGCCGAATGGTGGCTATCAGAATTGAGCAAGAACCAGGTTCAAGCGGAAAAGCCCTAATTGACCAATATGCGAGATATGTGCTCCCAGGATATGATTTATCTGGAATCAGAGCGACTGGCGATAAAGTGACCAGAGCAAGACCTTTCAGTGCTGCGGTAGCAAATGGCAATGTGCGGATTGTTCGGGCACCTTGGCTAACTGATTGGTTGGATGAAATGGCATCATTTCCTGAGGCTTGCGACCACGATGACCAAGTTGACTCTGCTGTGGGTGCGTTCACTCATTTGGCTGGCCTGGGGTTGCCTCAGCGCCGTCGTGCCAGTATCATAATGTGACAACTAATATTCTATTTATATATTGAAAGGTTCAAAATGGCCTCTATTAACGACCTGTTTTCCGAATTAATGAAAACAGTCATGGACGCGGAAGATCAGTTAAATGACTTCCTTGCCCAGAATCCATCCCCTGAAGAACTGGCCGATGCCGTAGTTGCTTTGCATTCTATGAAAAATGCGTTTAGTGACGTTTATGGAATGTTTTCAGCACAAGTGATGACCACGCTGCAAAAAGCCAACATTGAAGAAATGGATGCGCATGGTGGAAAGATTGAAATTAAAACATCTTCAGATAGAAAGAAATGGGATCACGACAAACTGATTAACGAAGTCGGGCGGCGTCTTATTCAATCATCGGTTGACATGAGTACTGGAGAAGTGGTACTGTCAACGGAAGACCTCTTAAAAAAGGTTTTGGACTACATACAACCGTCGTATTGGCGGGTTAAAGAACTATCAAAAATAGGTATAAACGCAGATAATTACTGTGAAGTAGGCGACTACAAAACAAGCATTATTGTTAGAAAGGCAAAATAAATGTTAGCAAATACATATCAAAACCTCTACGAGCCATTCGCTCCCGAAGTAGAAAAAACCCTCAGCAAAGGCGGAGCAAGACTTACTTACATTCCAGTAAGCGAAGTGATTACTCGTCTTAACAAAGTTCTTGGACTTGACTCATGGTCATTCAACATTTTGTCATGCTCTCGTGACGCAATTGATCCCGATTACATCGTTGCCCATGTTCGCCTTATGTGGCACACAGATGCAACTCGTCCAGATTCATGCATTATCCGCGATGGATTCGGTGGTCAAAAGATTAAGCGCACAAAAGCCGGCGACATTGTTGACCTTGGTGACGAAATGAAGGGTGCTGTTTCTGATGCACTCAAGAAGGCCGCACAAACACTTGGTGTTGGTCTTTATCTTGCTCGCAGTGAAGAAGCGTTGAGCGCCGAAGAGCCACCAGAACCAGTAATTGATTCAGCCATTGTGGAACTATGGGACAACTTTGTTCAAGTATCAAAAAGTCTTGACACAGCAGGAAAAACACAACTTGGAAGTTTCTGGAAAACATACGCTGGTTCTCGTCCGAAGCCAACAAAACAAACCGCAACAGTAAAAGATTTAGAAGAACTAATTGGCGAATGCCTGCGTATCTCTTTTAGTGGAGCACCATCTACTGATGAGTGAGTTTATTCTTAAACCACCTCCGTATCTTTCTCCATCTTCAATTTCAACATTTCAACAATGTCCGCTGAAGTATAAGTTTTCTAGAATTGATGGTCTTCAAGATCCGCCAACAGAAGCAACTCTTCGTGGCAACTTTGTTCATAGCATTTTAGAAGATTTATACTCTTTGCCTAAAGATGAACGAACCCTAGATAGGGCAAAGTTGGTTGCTAAAGAATGGTGGGAGATGGAATATGCCGAAAAGATTGCCCCCTATGTAAAGGGAGACGAGGCCGTACGACTCTTTAGATGGAGTTCGTGGTGGTGTGTTGAGAACCTGTTTGCAATGGAAGATCCAACAGCACTTCATTTTGATGGAATTGAAACCGAACTTAACGACACTATTGATGGTGTTGCTATCAAAGGCTTCATTGACCGATGGAGAAATACTGATGACGGAATTATCGTTGGTGATTACAAAACTGGAAAAACACCATCTCCTAGATATCGTGACGATAAGTACTTTCAACTCCTTCTCTACGCTTACGTGTTGGAAAAACAACTAAACCAAACCGTAAAAGAAATTGAACTACTGTTCATTAAAGACGCAGTTCTTCTCTCAAAAACAGTTACAGATGAAGATAGAGAAAATGTAAGAAGCACGGTAGTACACATTCGTAAAGAAATTGACTTACGGTGTGTCTCTGGTGAATTTGAACCAATCAAGCACAGATTATGTGATTGGTGTAGCTATAAAAAAATATGTCCAGAATGGAATAAATAATGAATGACGATTCCTTCGCAAGGCTAGTAGCCGAAGAAATCAAAAATAAAGTATCAGATCAACAGCGCGAGTATCTTAAACTTCCAGAAAACTGGGGAAGATGGCAGCGTGCTGTAAGTATTTTATTAAAAAATTTAGACAATCAAGTTGAAGAAATCATAAAAGGCGAACAGCAGGATGTGGCTACATATCAGGCGCTCGGCAGTGAAGGCATAACCCTTATAGCTGAGGTTGTTTCTGATTCAGCAGAGCGCCGAAAGAAGATTGACCGATTTCGGTTTCATGTTGCTCACCGTCTTGACGAGATAACACGGATGATTGCTATGTCCACCGATCAGGTTGAAGAACGAATGAAAACTGTTGAGTTTTTACGTCGTGCAATCAAGTCACACAAAGACCTTATGTACGAATACGACCTTGAAGAAACTGCTATTGATACCGCACTATGGGCAACACTTGACGGGTATTGGACATTTGACGATATTGACGAACACAGTATTTTGGGATAAAAATGGCAGAATCAGTAAACTCTACAAATACACCGATTGGAACTCTTATTTTGAGATATCTAAAAATGAAAAATACCACTGGTGCAAGCGCTTCCCAAATACTTGGGATGTTCCCACACCGATTTTCTAAACCTTCGCGAGTGAACGAAAGATTGACCGATCTTCACTCCAAAGGGTATATTAAAAAGAAAAATTCCATGTGTTGGACAATCACACCCACGGGAACAAATTTTTTGCAGCGCTATGCTAAAAAGTCCGCATTGCAAAGTTCGGATTAATATGTACATATTTGTAGATATTATTTTGTTTTGTTCAATGTTTTTTCTTGGAGTTTTAGTGGGGGGTTCAAAATGGAAAGACTAACAATGCAGGAAAAACTTCTAGAAGAACTTAATCAAAAACTATTAAACATTGAGCAGTTTGCTGAGTCAACAACTAATAAAGATTTGAAAGAATTATTCTCTTCTGTTATTGATTTAACTGACGAGTATGTTGGTTTCATAGACAAGATAAACAAACTTGAATCGCTGGTAAGTGCAAAAGATGCAGAAGTTCAGCGCCTCTCCCAGATAGCAAAGTACTAGACAAATGCCAAGACAGAGAATGTTTCTAGACATGAGTTGTGTTGATGCTGCGCGTCAACGAATACGACACATATACGACACATTTGATACTGTCTGTGTTCAGTTTTCTGGAGGAAAAGACTCACTAGCGGTTCTCTACCTTGCCAAAGAGGTTCACGAAGAACGCCGTCTTGGTCCAGTAAAAGTTATTTTTAGGGATGAAGAAATGGTCAGCCCCAAGGTTGTTGAGTTCGTAGAAAAAGTACGAGACTATGACTGGATTGACATGGAGTGGTACTGCCTTCCGGCTGGTCAAGAAATTTGGATTCTGGGTCGCCGTGAATACTGCTTACTATGGTCGCAGGCTCGGGCAGACAGAGGTCTTTTGGTTAGGGATATCCCTAAAGGTGCGATTACCGCTAAACACTTTGGCATTGATCCGTATTTTCCAGCGCCAGAAGGTCACGACTACTACACGATGCAGGGAAAAATGGGAAGAACCGCATTTCTTAACGGCGTCCGTGCAAACGAGTCAATGATTAGATACAGATCGTGTGTTCAGAAACTCCACGAAAACTACATTGTTGCGCCTTTCAAGGTTAAGAAGTCAATACCTCTAAGGCTTGCAAAAGTAATTTACGACTGGACAACTGATGACGTCTTGAAATTCATCACAGAAGAACATGGCGCTGAGTACTGCGAGTATTACGACCTTGCTTCACTTACTGGAAGCAATACGAGAATTGGAATACCTTTGCATTCTGTAGCGATACGGAGAATTGGTGATGTTGTTTCAACTGAACCTGAATTTTATGACAAGCTTTTTGATTGTTTTCCACAAATAGATGCACAGCGTCGGTGGTGGCCCGAGTTCAATATTGAGAAACTTATTGCCTCTTACGCCAAAAATGGTTATGACGGGGTTCGTGATTGTATTGAGCAAAATATGCTCACTCCTGGAATCAAAAATGCAGCGTATAAATTTGCTGGAGAGTTTAGAAAAAAGCAAACTAATGACCCTTTTGGTTTTCCAACGGATCATTTGCTTCGTATTTTGTTGCTTAATGATTTTCAGGCAAACTCTCCTTCGCCTGTCGGTCCAGGCACGAGAGCGCACACGATGAGAATGATTGCTAATGAACAAATGGAAGAAAATTTATGAAAATTGTATTTATGCCTAACTCTGCTTTAAAGCCAGCTGATTGGCGAACAACTTATTTGTTAAAACCAGATTTTAATTTATTGCGTGAATCAATGGTGGATTATGGGTGGGCGCAACCAATTGTCGTTCAGGAGAAAACTTCTACAATTATTGATGGTTTTCACAGATGGGCGATAGCTCAAGAAGATAAGTTCATCAAGGTTCACGGAGATCAAGTTCCTGTTTATTTTAAAGACATTGATGATATTGATTCAATGATTATGCATATAAGACTCAACAGAGCAAGGGGTTCAATTCTTGCTAAAAAAATGTCAGACATAATTATTGATATTTGTGTAACTGGAAAATACGACACAGAAGAACTATTGACACTTTTAGGTCTCACCGACGATGAACTTGACTTAATGCTTGCGCCCAATTTAATTAAGCATCGCAAGGTTCCTGAGCATAAGTATTCACGAGCCTGGATTCCTATTGAGGCACCCAAGATTGATGAAAAAAATGTACCTAAATTTGAACGACCACCTAATTTAGATAGATAAATACTTTACAGTCATTTTATGGTATCGTTGAGGCAAGTCCGATCGGAGGATTTTATGCCCAACTCCACAATGACACGCGATATTGAGCTGTTCACACGTCCAGGCGGCGGAAGAGAACAAAGAATAATTGAGCGCCCTCTCTACATCAATGGACGGCGTGTTCCCGGAAACGCAGAAGCCTATAACCGTACCCCAGGTACTGCCCCAGGCCTAGTTGCCGCAAGACGAGCAGGCGAAATTGGCGGAAGACGAGGAAGACCAGGCCGTGGTGCCGCTGCAGGAGCAAGGGCTGCTGGTAGAGCAGTAAGAAGATAAACCTTCTCGGTTTATTTCCCCCCTTATTAAGGTAATTCATCATGCTTGTAAGCGTTTCACAATTAGCAACATATATGGATATTCGGTTCAGCAACAGGCAGGAAACCGCCGCTGAATATGTCCTTGAAGGTCTGCAAAGCGAACTTGAGTCCTATCTGCGTCGCCCTATAGAACTAACGGATTTTGAAGAGACTTACGTTCTTGAATCAAACTTTGTTGGCGTACCGATGTCGTCGTTTTTCTCAAACGAAACCTCCGCATCAGATGACTCTATTGGCATGGTCACATACGCTCAACCTCCCCAGACCATCTATATTCGCAATTCTCCAATTGTTTCAGTACAAAAAGTAACTGTTTCTAATCTGAATGAAACTGGTCGCGTTCTTGGCGAAGCAGTAATAAGAAATGCAAATATTACTTCGGTAACTGTTGCTGGAACAACTGTCACATATACGGCTTCTAACCACGGTTTTACTGTCGGGCAAAAAATTAAAGTGAGCGGTTTGAGTACTTCTGCTCTAAATCTTTCATCTAATGTTATTTCTTCTGTTGCTACCAACACTTTCACGGTGACACAGAGTGGTCTTGCTGCGGGAACTTTTGCTCAAACTGGAACGGTTGTTGCATTAGGTAATGATTACACCGTGAGAAGATTTGGAATTGACTGTTATCGTGGTTTTGCCAACGACATCATCACCATCTCCTACAGAGCAGGTTTAGCCGGAGATGGAATAAAGGTTTTTCAGTTAATGATATTAAGAGCAGCTTCAAGAGAAATGCAGAATATGCATGACGACGTGGTTGGTATTAAGGATTTGAATCCTCGTGAAGTCGCACTTCAGGAAACAGGATTCTTGGAAAAAGAACTTGCCGCGGTTAAAAGATGGCGAAGAACTAGGGTCGCATAAATGAGTCTTAGCATGAATATTTCTTGCAATGCGGATAACGCTATTAGGCGTATGGATCAAATGATTCGCAGATCTCAAGACTTTCGTCCAGTATTTGGTTGGGCAAAAGGTTATCTAAAAAGAGCAAACGCCTTAAACTTCACTACTTCAGGACTCATGGTCGGTGGATGGGATCCTCTAGATGCTCGCTACGCCGCTTGGAAGGGCGTTCGTTATCCAGGAAAGCCAATACTTCAGCAGTCAGGGGCACTTTTCAAGAGCCTTTCTGACCTCAATGGCCCAGAGAACCATATCGGTTTTACCAGAGCTGAATTTGGAACCTCGGTTGAGTACGCAAAATTCCACCAATATGGAACATCAAAAATGGCTAAGCGTCAAGTAGTTTTTGAACCACCGTTTTTTGCAAAAATGCTAGGAATGAAAACACGTGAACATGTCGTGGGAAATGATATTTCATAATGACTGATTACTTAATGCAGGGACCACAGTTCGCTAAGCAATATGTGAGCGATTATCTCAAAGCTGACATTCCTGGAAGAATGCTTAGGTACAGAAATGGTTGGGATTTGGATGACGAAACCCTCCCCGATCCGCTTCTCTATCTTTCCCACGAACCTATAGCCCTTGATCATTGGCCAACTTTGATTACGGTATCAATTTCAGCCAATAGGTTTGACCAGTCTGGTTTTACATATACAGGCGATGCTGTTTACCGTGTCACATATTCTATGCGTACTTATGTTTGGACTAGAAGTGATAGTTCTGAAGAAGTAACGTTAATGAGAGACAGGCTTACGACGGTGGTTCGTTCTGCGCTTCTTGATGTTCCTTCGTTGCAAACGTTAAACGACGCAAATGGAGACTACGAAGCCTATATTGATTCGTCTAGTATTACTGAGGAATTTTCTGATTTAACTATGTTAAAAGGCGACCGGGTTCTTGCAGGTGCTTATATAGGGTATGATTTAGTAATCAATGAAATTGTTTATCGCCAGCAAATTGCAATGGTAGACACTTATGAAATTGAGATGCAGGACATGGATCCAAGCGAAGGCTAATCAGGAAAACTTATGAACATAGACCAAGAATATCAAGAAAAACTAGTTACCCTTCTCAACGGTTCAATCAGCTCAACTTCATACAATGAAGCAGGGGATCGCATAGACAATGGGAAAAGCGTTTCCGTTAAGTGGAATCCAGTAGCCTCGGTCAATGTAAAAAGAGGGCATTTGATCATTATTGATGCTGTTGCTTATGAAGAGCCAGAAGAAATTGGCGTAAGAAAAGGGCATGCGCCCGTCGTTGATGCCGCTGTTGAGCAAGAAGCAGACATAAAATCAACAAAAAAAACATCTTCAAAGAAATCTACTGAAACTGTAGAAGAGCCGATTCAAGAACAAACCACACCTGTTGAAGAAACAAAAGAGGAAATTGTTGAAGAAGTAAGTTCTGATAGTACAGAAGTTCCTGAAGAATCGGTTGAATAAATGTATACTCGCAGTAAGGACTGACGAGGCCAATTTAATCGTCCAAACATAATTTACGGAGGATGGCGGATGCCCGGAGTAACAATCAACACAGCAATCAGAACAGGTGCTTCGGCATCTACCACTGCACCAGGAGCAACATTTTTTGTTGTTGGTGAAGCGGAACGCGGTTCAGATACTTTTGCTGTTGCATGTACAAGTATTGACGACTACACGACTGCTTTTGGCGGTTTTGTATCTGGTAAGTATCTTTACCAAAGTGTTTACACATTTTTTGAAGAAGGTGGCTCTCTTTGCTATGTAGCAAGAGCTACTAAGAGCACTGGTTCAAACGTCAAAGCTTCTTTGGCTTTAATCTCCACAGGAAGTACTGCTGCAGCAACACTCACTGCGGCTGGTCGTGGCGACTGGGGCGAGAACATTTCCGTCACTGTAAGCGCAGCTGTTTCTGGTGTTTACACATTTTCCATTAAGTATAGCGGCGTAGAACTCTGGACCGGTGGATATTCAAACTCTGGAGATTTCGTTGATGCAGTGAACAACAGTACTGTTCTTAAAAACTATGTAACAGCAGCTACCACCACTCGCTCAAATACTACTTTTGCTACTGTTTCTACAGCTGCTGCACTTGCTAACGCAGGAACTGACGGTGCCGCCACAACAGCAGATTTTATTTCTGCTCTTGCTCTTTTCACAGAAGATCTTGGCACTGGTTGTGTAGCCATTCCTGGTGTGGTTGATACCGCAACTTCAACAACACGTGAAACAGATTTCTGGAACCCTATCAAGACTCATTGTGTGGCAAACAACAGAGTTGCTCTTCTTTCGTTTGAAGAAACAGACGATGCGAGTGCTGTTGCCACGATGTCAACTGGTTATGTGGGTGACAATCATGAGTACCTTGCGATGTACTATCCATGGATCACCATTCCTTATCTTGGCAACACAATCAGCATTTCGCCAGAAGCATATGTTGCGGCTGCCCGTTCAAAGACTGTAACCGCAACTGGAACATGGGAAGCTTACGCAGGTGAAATTACAATTCCAAGATTTGTTAATGGAGTTGCGAGTGTTATTGGTAGAACAGCCGGTGATGCTCTTGATGCTGCTTATGTTAATGCAATCAGAATCATTAACGGCGATGTAAGAGTTTACGGTGCTCGTTCTCACTCAACGAATGTTGCTCAGTTCAGATTTATTACAAATAGAGACACAATCAACTACATCGTTGACAGATGTGAGCTTCAACTTGAAGCACTTATCTTTTCTTCTATCAATGGAAGAAAGACACTTTACGGCAACATTGAATCAGCGATTCAAGGAGTTCTTGAACCAATCAGACTTTCTGGTGGTTTCTATGAAGGATTTGATGCTCGTGGACGCCGTACAGACTATGGTTACACCATTACAGTCAACGATACACTGAACCCAGTTTCACAACTTCAAACAGGTCTTATTAAAGCCCAAGTTGGAGTTCGTATCTCAAGTGTTGGTGACAAAATCACTGTAAACATCATCAAGTCAAACCTGACAACTAACCTCGCCTAAGACGGAGAATCACCATGACGACAACATCAAACTCTAACGGAACCGCATACAACATTAGAAATAATGCTGCAAAGATTGCTCCACAGCGCCAAATTGTTGCTGCCATTTCCCCGTCACTTACCCAGGCGGACGCAACGCTTGGTGTAATTCCAACTTTTGCTGAGTTTTTTGCTCAAGTATCTGGCGGCGAAATTCAAGCACAGGTTGAAAAGGTGTACCACGGTGGGGCAAAGTGGCCATCCATTGTTACGGCTCCAGCAGAAGTAGGGGACGTAACTCTTACTAACTATGCAGTTGCCGATACTGTCTTTATTGCGAACATGCAGGCTCTTCGTCAACTTGTTGGAAGAGTTTATTATGACATCACTGTCAAGGTGCTCAATACAGGTATTGAAGTAGTTGGAAACGACAGATTCTATGGTCAGGCTCTTTTGGTCGGTCTTACTGAACCAGACGGTGATGCTTCAAGCGGAACTCCTGCCACTTTTGGTCTGACTTTTATGATCTCTTCAGTTGCGGTTGCAACAGCATAATTAAATTTTGATAGTTCCGGTTGTTACAAACCGGCCATGATAATGTCACTTTCATGGATACACCTTTCACAATCATGCCAGCAGACGACACCCCCGGTGCGTCAAATGAGCCAACAATCCTTGCGCAACTCAAAAAAGTTATTGAAGGAAGCGTAAAGCGTCCTGATATCTTTGTTGAAGTTCCAGAGCGACCCGGCGTTACCGTCCGCGTTTCACCCAACGTTACTCAGCATCAGTTGAAGTCTTGGAGAAAAAACGCAGGAGAAGAAAGCAAATCAGGGATGGACACCCTCAAGTTTGCTTGCTCAGTTATCGGCCATACAACCACAGGTATCGCATTTAATGGCGAAATAGTTACTGATGGCAACGGTTATGAAGTCAACTTTGCTTCTCCAGAAATCCTTGAAATGACCAAGACGACACGCGCTCTTCCTGACTGTGTTCGTGCTTTCTTTGGTCTTGAACCCCATGTTGAAGCTGCTGCGGTCGCAATCATGGAAGCATCTGGATATGGGGACTCGGTGGAAACTATGGACCCTACGAAGGGGTCATCCAATTCTTAACTGAAGATGTGCGGGTAATTTCTGCCGCACGCCTAGGTGAATTGTTTGGTACTGACCCCATCAGAATCCTTGATGGTGACGATACTGAGTGGTTGATAAGAGTAGCGTGTGCTAAGGTTATTGGAGATGATAGAGAGCGTGCTTCTAAGGAGAAGTAGTTAAAACTCGTATTATATTTAATACTTCGGAGTGCATATGGCTGAGAATGTCACAATTAAAATTGACGTTGATGCCGATATTGCCAGTATCACCGCAATGCGCGCAGCTCTTAATGCGATGTGTAGTGAAGTTGACGACTGCACCAAAACGATGGATAAGCATCGTAAAAAGATGGATGATGTTACATCCGCTCACGACACTCTTGAAAAAGGCACAAACAAAAATACCAAAGCCTTAAATAGTCATTCCGGCGCAACTAAAGGTGCAACAAAAAATCACGATAGTTTTCTGAAAAAACTTTTTAGTGGTTTTAATGCAAGCAAGATGTTTTTGGGTGGGTTAGAGAAACTTATAAAGTTTGGCATTAAGCCAATGGCTGTTGAATTGGGTGTTGCCGCACTAGCAATTGCTTCATCGGCGTTGCTATTTAAATCTGGTGCAGCAGTCGCTAAAGGATACCAATTAGCCCTATCTGGCGTTGCTTACGCCATAGTTGCAGCAACGGCCGCTTTTGCTGTATTTCTAGCAGCCCAAAGAGAGTTTGCATCAACTTCTTTTGCTCCCATGTTTGCAGACGGTGCAACAAACACCGCCAACAGTGTTGAAGCTGCTTCTTCTGCAATGAAAATGTTTGTAGACGATGCTCAATTAGCAGTTTTAGGATCAAAGTCACTTACTGCAGCCTTCTCAACCCTCGCAAAACAAGGACCCGTCACCGGTAAAACAACCGCAGCTTTTAGAGCCTTAGCGGATGTTACAAGCGGTATGGGAGGGGATATAGGTAAGAACTCTGAAGAACTAGCAAAGTTCATGGCTGAATATCAAAAGCGCGGAACGTTTGGATCTAAAGTTCAAACAGCCGGTAAAGCGCTCGGCCCAGAGTTCACGAAAATACTTAAAGAAGCAAACGCTCAAGGAATCAACACTTATGACAAGTTTGCTGAAGCTGCTGTTAACGGAACACTAGGAGACACTTTCAAAAAGTACTCTGGTCAACTTGGAAACATGAACAACACACTTGTTGGTCAAGCAAAAGGTGCTCTAGCGGAAATAAAGGGAATGTTCGTTGAAATGGGTGAACCACTTCTCGGGCCAGTCAAGCAAATTTTCCAACAAATGACAGGCGACATAAGAGTTCTGTTTATGCGCATCAACGCCGAAATGGGTGGAGTAGTAAACGGTGGAACGCTTCAGAAACTTGCTGATGGTTTTGGAAAAATTACACAACGTATTGGAACACTTATTGAGACACGCGTTCCTGATGCTACGAATGCGCTTGGACGATTAAGTGATGGTTGGAAAACATTTAGTAAATTAGCCAGTAGAATAGTAGAATGGTTACGTCCTTTACAGGATGCTGCGTCTGGTATTTGGAAAGCTTTGTTGCCCGCTTTGCGCGCTGTTGCTACAAGTTTTGGTGGAACCGTTGATCAAATCGCCATGTTCTTTACAGATAAATCATTCTTAGATAATTTAACAAAGTTTTCTATGGCTTTTGCCGATTTATACTTGGCTCTTTCTAATATTGGAACTCAAGTAAAAGATGCTTTCGTTAAAGCGCTCCCCATTTTTACTATTATTGCAAAACTTGTTGCCACAATTCTTTCAGCAATGGGAATGCTTCTTTCACTTACTAATAAACTTCCTGGCGCTATGGGCGGTATAGCAACATTGGCTATGGGATTTATCGGTATGAGAGCACTCAAACAAGGTGGCGCACAAGTTAAAGGAAAAGTTGGTGGAGCACTCAATGCTGGCGCTTCAAAACTAACTGGCGGTACAGGTGCTATGCCTGGCGTTGCTTCTTCCACGGGCACAATGAATGTCACGGCTGGTTCTGTGTATGTAAATGGAACAGGAGTCACTGGAGGCGCAGCGGGGACTGTTGCGAATGCAGCAGCGGCACGTGCAATCGGTGGTGCTGGTGCTGCTGGACGAATGAGTATGGGTCAGCGATTTGGTAACTATAGATCAAGAGTTGGTGGTGAATTTCAAAGAATTAGAGGAGGAATAGGACAGATTGCTTCACCTAGCAATGGATTGAACCGACGTGCAAATTTTGGAAACATGTTTTTTCCACCTACTACAACTCCAGGTCTTGGAGCCAGCGCAACAGGATCTTTAAATTATGGACAAAGAGCCGCTAATGCTTTTCAGGGTTCTCGCTATGGTGGAGCAAGCATAACTCAATCTTTAAAAAATTCCCGAAAAGCTGTAGGTAGACAGTTCGCAGCATCTGGCGGCATGGGCAATGTGGCAAGTAAGGTTGGCAATATTGCAGGAAACCCAATGGCGCTGATGATGGGTGGAACCGCAATAAGCGGTCTTGACGTCGGTGGAAAACAAGGAAACGCTGTTACTGGTTCTGCTGGCAGTGCAATGCAGATGGCGGGTATGGCAAAAATGATGGGTGCTTCTGGTCCAACTGCAGCCCTACTTGCTGGTGGAACCGCTGCTTGGAAACTTGGTGGATCTGTTTCTGCTGGAATGTTTGGAAATAGCGACAGCAATGTTGCCAAAGCCGGAGGAATTGCGGCGGGTGCAGGTACAGGTGCCGCTATTGGTGCCGCTGTCGGAAGTTTTGTTCCTATTGTTGGTACGGCTCTTGGTGCTGTTGTAGGTGGTGTTATTGGTGGAATATCTGGTTTTATTAATGCTGGAAAATACAACAAACAAGCGCGTTCGGCGGCTAAGGAATTTGTTGAGGGTTACTCAACACGCCTAGATGAGGCTATGAGTATTGGTGACCTTGAAGGTGTTCAATCTGCTGTTGACAATGTGTATGCAGACGCTGCTGCGGCTGGTAAAGGAAACATAGATGTTTACAACAAAGAAATTAAAAAGCGTAAAAAAGAAATTGACAAACTAAGCAAAGGTGCGGCTAATTATTCTAAAAATGCTGGATTGTTTGAGACCGTATTTGGTACCGATGCAAAAGGCATGGTCAATATTGCGAACAAGGCCGGAATTGGGCTAGATGGTCTAAAAGATGGCATTGTTAATGTTTTGGAAGTCGCTGAAAAAGCAGGAATAAATCTTCAAGAATCAATGGCTCCTGGTTTAGCCGCAATGAATGCTCAAATGCTTGACGCAAAAATGGCATTGTTTGACGCTCCTCTTCAAGCTCTTGACATGCAGAATCAGTTTGATGCAATGCAAGACAAGATTGCAAGCGGTGATACAAGCAAAGCCACGATTATTCAGTTCTTGAGAACAGGATTCCAACGTGGTTATAATTTGACTGGTAGTACAGCAAAAGCAACAGTAATGTTGGAAGATACTATAGATGCTCTTAAATCAGAGATGCCTGGGATAGCAACAGAAATTTCTAAAGTCGGTACTGAGATTGGTCTTTTTGACAAAAAACGGCAAGCGGGTCAATTTTTAGCAACAAAGGGATCAACATATGCCAGCGTCTTTCAGGGAGCTTTAGATAGAGTTCCTGAATTGAAAGGCAAATTTAGTCAGCAACAAATAATGCTGGCATTTGGAAAAAGAATTCAAGAAGGTGGCGCATTAGGGGAAGTTGGTATAGAGGATACTCTTAACATGATATTTAGCGAAAAAAACCCAAAGAAGGCTGCAATAGCTGCTATGACATTCCTTGAAACGGGCGCTCTGAGCGTAGCAGATCCGGGGAAAGTAAGTCAGGGTCATTCGCCAGCAGCCGGCACGGTGCTTCCTTCAACAACACGTACCTTCACCTCATATGCGCCCGTTATTACAATTAATGGCGTGATGGCTGCTAACAATCCGGAAGTACAAAAACTTGTTACTGGGCTATTGAATGAGCAGATGGCGAAATATCAGAGACAGAATCAAAGTGCTGGTAAATAATGGCTGACAATAAAACTATTATCAATAAAAGAAACAATAAGGTAAGTGGAACATCCGTTTCAACAATCAGTATACCTTTGACTGGTGACGCACTATTGGCGTTTAATACGACTCAAGCGGCAATCAGGGTCACCAGTGATACCCTCGCTAATAGTAACTCTTTTACAAGTACTTACAATATGAATATAGATCCATATATGAGGTTGCTAAAAAATGTTGAAACTGATGAGTTTTACGATTTTTATTTTCCTTTTTCCCCTGGTGAAATATCTTATGAACAACTTTCTAATGAAATAGTTGAAGTCCCCAGAGCCGGCAGAACACCGCTGGTTATGTATAAGTCACAAAAGTTAATGAAACTTAGTTTTGAGTTTATGCTTGCGGTTCCTTTTGACGGTATGGTTGAATCAGTTAGTGATTCAATAGAACTGTTAAGGAAAATGGCTACAGATACAACGCGAAGTATTCAATTTTTTAATTTTGACGACATGCTTACTAAGTCGTTATTTTTGTCTAAAGCACCTGTTGCTTCTTTTTCACTAACAGAAACAACAAACAGATTTTTTATTGCCGATCTTACAATTAGCAGTATTAGAAGAAATGCTAACAACCAGATTACGAACGCAAATGTAAGCATGTCTTTTATTGAAAACAGAAACCCAGATATAACAATTGTTAATATTCCAAAATTTAGAAAAGATTCTGTTCCTACCTGTCCACAAAAGTGCAAAAAAGAAAACAAGACCAAAGCTAAAAGAGATAAATGTATTGCTAAGAATTGTTCTACCACTGGAAAAGTTGTATGTACACTAACTAAAGTGAGTTGCATGATGGATTCATCAGGCAGAAATCGCAAATTTCTCAAGGGGAATTTCACCAGTGAAAAATGCCCCGTGTGTAAGACTAAGTAAACCATGCTTCATATAAGTGATTTACATATAAAAATACCAAACGGCAAAGTGGCTTTTAACGACGCCATAACATCAATGACTGTTAACTGGACAATGGATGGGGCTTCACGTTTAGAAGTTGATGTTGTTGATAAAGATTTTAAAATGCTTAAAAATGATTATTTTGAGCTTGACACCGTATATGAATGGGGCACGCGTGATTTTTTGCTGTCAACAATCAGTGTTCGTCAAGGTGATGGTGATTTTGCTGTGATTTCTCTTGAGTTGTTTGAATCAAAATGTCAGCAACTTAAAAACAATAAAAATCCTGGATCTTTCAAAGCAACAAATGGTTATCAGTATGCACAGAATGTTGCGGCAAAAATGAATCTCACATTCGTGGGAGAGCGAGTCAAGGGCGACCAGCAAATGATTCAGGTTAAAGCAAAAAACAATAGGGAGAGCGTGTGGCAAGTGCTTCAACGTACCGCCCAAGAAAACCAGTATGTATGTTTTATAGCAGATAACACATTATTTTTTGCATCCCCTATGTATCTTTTAGGAAGGTGGGGGGTTGATTCTAAAAACTATCAACCAAAAGGGGAGTCGGTTGCCCGTAAATTTAGTTATGTTCCGCTTGAATGGCCAACTCCAGAAAAAGAAAAAAGATTTTCGTTAATGGAAATGCCAAAACTTCAAGTAGCTAAAGATATGCCCACGAGTGGTTCTGGTTCTGCTTTGGTTTGGAGAGATAATGGATATAAACTTAGGGCTGGAATGACATGTATTGTTCGTGGTATTAGTCCACAATTTAATAAGCCCTATTTGATAACTTCAGTTGAGTACAAAGTTGACGAACCAGAACCTGTGGCTATTGAATTTGCTACTGTTGATAAAATTTCTAATCCAGACACGAGAAAACTTGATGAAGTAGAAGATGACCCTCCGATGATTGATGTAATTCTTGTAACGGAGGATGATTAATAATGTTTAAATCTGATCCTTTTCGTAACATACAAGCACCTGAGAGTCCTGCGGTTCTTAAACAACCCGGCATATATGTCGGAGTTGTTAAAACTGTTGATGCAACAACCAGAACTGTAACTGTAATTGTTCCTGCGGTAGCGGATGCGAATACTGCCCTTGGTCCAGCAAGAGTGATGGCACCAATAGCTAGTGGGACACCAGCAATGCCAACTATTGGGATGAAAGTCGTTGTGGCTTTTTTAAATAACTCATACGATACTCTTGTTGTGTTGGGCAAATATGTTTGATATGAGAGAATATATAAATGGACACGATTAGAACCCCGCTTTCTTTCAATATTGACGGAACAACAAAACATTATGTCGTTGGAACTAACGACTATTATGCGCATCTAATAAGACAGATAACTCTCATACAGCCTGGAGAGTTGCCGTTAACTGTCAACTATGGAGTTGATGACCCTTCGTTTGCTGAAATCAAGACGGCTACCATTAGGGAAAAAATACAAAAATATGTAGATAATGTTAGAGTAACAAAGGTTGCTGTTCAGCAAACCGATTCAGGTAATGTTAATCTATTGATTAGCTTTGAGGTAGTTTAAAATGTCGTCACCAGATTTTTCTCAATATGTTGATTTAACTCTTTACGATGTTGAACCACAGGATGTTTATAGTGCTGCTTTAACATACGCACAAACAGCACTTCCTGAATTTATTCCCGTAATCGGAACAGTAGAAGATGCAGTACTTCAGGCAACAAGTTACATGACATACATTCTTGCTGCTGGAATCAACAGAATCCCCAACGGAGTCATGGAAGGCATTATTAAATTAATGGGCTTCTCTAGAAATGAGGCAACGCTTGCTACTGGTTCAGCATTGTTCACACTTAGCGTTAACACTGGAACAACAATTCCAGAAGGCACAATCATCGCCTACACCACAACGATTGACAATGAAGTTGTTGCCTACTCTTTTGCAACCGCAGTAGACACGATTGTTCCGTCTGGTTCCGACACGGTAAGCATTGCTATTGAAGCAACAGAAATAGGAAAATATCCCACTCTTTTAAATACGCAACAAATGATTTTAATTTCTTCCGTGCCGACCATCTTGGAAGTTTCCCTTAACGCCGACATCGTAAACGGTCTTGATTCAGAAACAGATGCTCAATATTTTGACAGAGCATCGCAGTTTCTTTCTTCAACAAATACTTCACTAGCAACAAAAAGACAATTAGTTAACTACATTGCCGCTAATTATCCTGCTGTCAACATTTCTGCTGTTTACGATACTACTAACTCTGCTGGCAATCTTTTGTTTGCAACCGCTGCGGCACCTGGATATGTAACCATTGCTGTTGCTCAAAGTGATGGCACAACACTGGGTTCAACCATCAAAAACGCACTTCAGGCAGATGTAGCAGGAAAAGCAATAGCTGGCTTAAATGTCGGAGTGATTGACATCACCACATTTTCATGCTCAATAGCAGTTTCAATTGCTGTTGTTTCTGGATATACGCCCGCAACTGTTCAAGCAAGCGTTGCTGACGCTGTTGAGTCATACATTTCACCTTTGGGGTGGGATCAGGAGCAAACAATTAACCCCAACAAAATTGTTGCCTTAATCGCTGTTCTTCCAGGGGTTGGATATGTTTCCAGTGTTACCTTAACAATTCCTACATCTCCAGCAAATGTGACACTAGCTTCAAATGTAATAACCATTGCAAAAAAAGCATATTTTCCGGTAGGAATTGCCACCGTAACGGTGATCTAAAATGGGTTTCACTACCACTTTAATGAACACTGGGAGCAGTGTATTCACTTCTTCGGTTGTGCCACCATCTTTTAGATGGTCTTTTACTAACGCAACTTCAACAATAGATTTGAATGAATACAAAACAGCCGGATACGGTTCAATCTTTGTGGAAGCAGTTTCTTCCAGCACTTACACCTGCACGTACAACAAAGCGTTTACGACTGGTTGGACAACAACAAGCCTAACTACTGATGGTGTGCGCGGATCAAAAATTGATTTTTTTTGTTTTATAAAAACATCAGAAACAATATCTATTGCGGCACAAGTGAACCTTCATCAAATTACTTCTGGAGGTAGTGAAGTCAACTTAATTTCTGGAGAAGTATTCAATACCAATGTTTTATCTGGTGACTGGACACTAATAAGAGCAATGAGCGGTTTTGTTCCCGAAGATTTGAATACGTATTCAATTGAAGTGGTTCTTTCAGTAACGGCCACAACTACCAATAGTGATATTTATATTCATAGACCCGTAATTTATAACAGATATGCATTTCTTGGAAATAATGCAATGGTGGACACGGTGGATAATGTTCCAAGAGTTTTTCATGAAGACGACTCTATTTACAACGATTCTTTGTTATCACATCCGTTTTACAGACTCATGGACATACTCACAGCCTCAATGGATGACATACTTTCATTGGTAACCTCAATACAGTACAACGATATTTCAGATGGTTACGATGTTGCTGTCCCCGAAACAAAAAGTATTTTAATTGATGCAGACGTGGTGGCTCGTGGTTACACGGATTGGTTAGCGCAATTTGTTGGAGTAAAACTACAAAACCCTTCTGGTGTAGCAACCCCTTGGGAGAACTTGCCAGGAACATGGAATGGTATTGACTTAATTGACTCGGTTGATTCAGCCGGTGACTCTGTTCAATGGAAACTTCTTGAAGCGTACAATCCTGAACCTTCTAACCTTTTAGAATTTTTACGTTGGCAAATAAAATACGCATATACGGGAATTAATGCAGGTTCAAGAGACTCTGTTATTAATGCCGCAAAATGGATGTGCACGGGGACTAAGCAAGTTAATTTAACCTGCAATGTTGCGACGACTCCGTTTGTTCTTGCGGTTACAACAAAATTATCTGAATTTTCAATTCCAGATACCGACTATGTTGTCGGTGACGACTCTCAAGAGATAATAGACATTTTAAATGAAGTTAAGCCTTTAGGCTACACAATTACCCATAGTTTTATTTCATAGTTGTATACTAGGTAAGTTCAGGAGAATATATGGCAGCAACACAAAGCAACTCACCTCGGTTCAGTTTATACACATGGGCATCAAGCTCTGACGACTTCACTCGTGAACAAATGACTTTATCGCATGAAAATGTTGAATCATATGGTGCACTATTCTTGACAGCAGCTGGTGCTCCGAGCACTGCAAACAACACGACAGAGCGATCCATATTCTGGGATTCATCCAACTCTCATCTTTACTTTCGCGGAACAACCGGAACAGCCTGGACGAGAATACCTTTTTCTTTCGGTACGGGAATAGTTCAAATAACAGCCGGAGCCTCCCTTAGTGGTGGTTCGGGTTTTGATCTAGCACGAGCCAACCATGTTCATAGCGTTTCTACAGCCGCAGCTTCAAGTCTCGGTTCAGCAAACGCAGAGGGTTCATCTTCTTCTCTTGCTAGAGCTGACCATGTTCACATAATTGCGGCCGGCCACATTGTTGACGCAATGGTTTCTGCATCTGCAGCTATTGCTGGTTCAAAAATATCTGGCGCAGTTCCTTCTGCAAGTGCTTGGGCGACAGGAAGAACCATCACCCTTGCGGGGGATTTAACTGGCTCTGTCACTCTTGACGGAAGCGCAAACGTCACGCTTACAGCAGTTGTCGTTGATGAAAGCCATGCTCACGCAGCCCAATATCAGCCTGTTGATGCAGACCTGACGGCACTTGCAGCGCTCTCCACTACGGGAATTGTTACACGAACAGCATCTAACACTTATGTTCCACGAAGCATTACAACTTCTGGAACTGGTATAAGTATTTCTAACGGTGATCTTGTTTCCGGCAATGCAACAATCACCCTCAACAGCGATACTACGGCAACCATAAACACAATCGTTTTACGAGATTCGGCTGGTCGGTTCCGTGCGGTAGATCCATCACATGTGTCAGATGTGGCTACAAAAAACTACACCGACACAGCAGACGCCCTCAAAGCCAACTCAGCAGATGTTTACACAAAAACAGCAGTAAACAACGCAAAACTTTACCAGTATGGAAACACCACAAGTGGTATGGGTGTAGGGCTTCCGAGTGATGCCGCTCGCGTCACGCCACGCATATATGTCCAAGCAACCGAGCCAACATACCCATCGGGTCAGGTTGCGGTAACTGGCGACATTTGGTTTGAAATCTAATGCCCGCCTGCCGCGTTTTCATTGATAATGAATGGAAACTAGTTAAGAATTTCTATATTAATAAAGATGGTTTTGGATTTGTTCCTCTTGAGTCAATTAAAGTTATGTCTGATACTGGATGGGTTATTGTCCAGTCAGAAGGATGGACAACGCTTCTGTCTAGCGAACTTGTTGGCATCTAATGGGAGACACCGCAAACACTATTTTTACGATTGTTGGGTTAATTACCGCAACCATTTCGGCGTTTGTAGTTTTGAGAGGTCAAAATCTTAATTTCAGAACATCCCTACACGGGAACAGTAATCAGGAAATGAAAACAATTTTTGACGCTTATTCTTTAGTTGTTGAAGAATTAAGAAGTGAAGTTGAAAGACTTAATGTGGTTGTTTTAGAGCACCAGGAAGCATTATTTGAACAGGGCGAAGAAGTCATTAGATGCGAACAAAGAAATAATGAATTTATAGATTTGATTAATGTATTACAGGACAGAATAAGCGTACTGGAGGCCACTAATGGCGGACAACAATGAGGAAACTGTTCTTAAAACATTTCTAGATCTTATGAAAAATTCAATGCCCGATTCTTTAATCTCTAACTATGTGGTTATTGCTGAAGTTGTTGGCAATGAAGCAAATCAACTTTCTATCCTTACAAGCCCTGGTATGACGCCGTGGTTAGCGCAGGGGATGTTGCAATCTTCCATAGACATGATTATGTCTGGGCAAGAAACATATTTTGAAGACGAAGACGAATAGCACATTTACTTACCCTGATACGCTATTTCATAGTCTAAAATTAGCATCAGGTAACCGGAGGAACCATGATTGCTGGAATTTATAATATAACTTGCGAACAGGGTGCTACATTTACACGAACTTTCACAATAACTGACCCAGATGGTGACATTGTTAACTTAACTGGTTACACAGGCCGTATGCAGGTTCGTAGAGATATTGACTCTACAGCGACACCACTAGTAGAACTGACTACAGCTAATGGAAGACTTGTAATAGTTCCATTGTTGGGTGAAATAACCATCACCTTGACGCCACAATTAACAGCACCAATTACACGTGATGGTGTCTATGACCTTGAAATAGTTAACACAAGTTCTGGGGTTGTTTACCGCGTACTAAAAGGTTCATTTAAGATTGACAAAGAGGTTACTCGATGACTCTTCCTCTTGACCCGGCTTTTGATGTAACCGTAGAGGAACTGCGGAATACGGTAACAATTGATCAGGCTGCTCCAAATAATGTAAATGTTCAGGTAAACACAACACTTAAATCTGGATCCGTTGCCATAGGTTATGGTTCAGGTGCGCCTTGGACGATAGTGGTGGATATCTAAATGCCAAACATTGCAAGCGATTATGGTGAAGTTGGCGATTACTACATAGATGTTGACAGTGGAGACTTTTACGGTCCCAAAACAGCAGCTGGGTGGCCCGACACTCCATTCTTTACGGCCGTTACAACAGATACTCAGCAAAACGAGCGACACATTCACACACAAAGCACATCAAGTACCATATGGACAATAAATCATAGCCTTGGAGGTCGTCCGTCGGTTACCGTAGTTGATTCTTCTGATACTATGGTAATTGGTGAGGTAACATATGTGAACAGCACACAAGTACGTGTTTCTTTCTCAGCAGCATTCTCCGGAAAAGCATATCTCACATAGGTGGCATTAAATGGCAACAAAATTTTTAACAAACCTTGACCTTAATCAAAACCAACTACTTAACGCCACGTTTGAAGTATTGGCCACCGACCCTAGTTCTGGCAACTTTGAGGGCAGGTTAATCTACAACTCAACAACTGACACGATTAAGGTTTATGCCAATAGTGCTTGGCGCTCACTTCCTCATTCAATCGTTTCTGGTGGCGGAGCCGGAATCGCTGAAGCCCTTACTGTTTCTGAGTCAAACGGTACAGTTACTCTCACTCTTAATGTTGCAGATACCGACAGTGCTGGTTTGCTCCCAGCCGCAATGTGGAACATGCTTACGGACGCAACTCCTGATGCAACTGCTTCTAAATTGGTCAAAAGAGATTCAAGTGGTAATGCCAAAGTTGCCACCCCGACAGATGCGGCACATATTGCTACCAAGGGTTATGTTGACGCTGCCCGCCAGGGTCTTGATGTCAAGGCTTCAGTAAGGGTTGCCACCACTGCAGCAATTAACCTTTCAACCGATCTTCAAAACGGCGATGTACTTGACGGGGTAACACTCGTTACTGGTGACCGCGTTCTTGTCAAGGATCAAGGTTCTGCTTCCGAAAACGGCATCTATGTTGTCGTTCCTTCTGGCGCAGCTTCTAGATCATCAGACGCAAACGGAACTCCCGACACTGGTGAACTCACAAGCGGAACCTTCACTTTCGTAGAACAAGGAACTGTCAACTTTGACTCTGGTTTCGTGGTTTCAACAAACGGAACAATCACTGTCGGTTCTTCAAGTATCGTTTGGACACAGTTCTCTGGTGCTGGTTCATTTGAAGCTGGCGACGGACTCTCAAAGTCTGGTACGACAGTAAATGTCAATGTCACCGCCAACAGAACAGCAATTACCGCTGACGCGATTGATATTGCATCAACATATGTGGGTCAGTCTTCAATCACGACCCTTGGAACAATCACCACTGGTGTTTGGAACGGTACAGATGTTGCGGTCGCAGACGGTGGTTCTGGTGCATCCAACGCCTCAGACGCCCGTACAAATCTTGGATTTACAACAACCTCTGGTCAAACAACTTCTACCGCAGTTCTTGCTCGCGTCGTTAATCAGCAATGTGCGGCTTCAGTTGGTACAAACTCAGTAACAACAGTTACGCACAACTTTGGTACTAAAAATGTCACTGTGCAGATTTACGAAGTTTCTTCTGGCGCAACCGTCATTGGCGATGTTGTTAGAAGCACAAATGATTCGGTGACCGTAACAATGAACGGTTCTTCAATATTGTTAAACGATTACAAAATCGTTGTAACAGGATAGGAAAATATGAAAATCACAGCAGAACAAAAAGCAATGGCAGCATCATACGCAAGAAGCGTCCTCGGTGCAGCAGTCGCAGTTTACGCTTCAACAGGAGATATAAAGATGGCAGCAAATGCTCTCTGGGCAGCAGGCCTTCCTGTTATCATGCGTTATCTGAATCCAAACGACAAAGCATTCGGCAAAAAGGCTTAATGCCTTGCCCTGAGGGGCATTAACAAAGAAAGCGATTGAGGTCGTGGCACAGAAATTTACAGTTCCCGTAACTATACGCAACCTAACTTCTGCCAGCTCCGAAGCTTTCACAATATACGTTGACCAAGATGCTCATCCACGCCTACAAGTTCAGGCTGGTGGTCGTCTTGTTTGGGGTACTGGTGGGGTAACTGGAGATGTGAACCTTTACCGTTCTGATACAAATGTTTTGACAACAGATGATTTGTTTAAAGCAGTATCTGGTCTTGTCACCCTGACTACCAATGGTGCTCCAACAGCGGTTCTCCCTGATGGGACTTTAGCGGTTGACACCCTTAATGATGATTTTTACTTCCGTTCTGGTGGTGAATGGAAACTTACTAGTGGTGGAGCAATAGCGGGAGACATTGATGGTGGAAACGCACTTAATGATATTCTTGAGGCAGAAGTTTCAAATTATGCGATAATGACATTTGACGGAGAAGAACTATAATGGCTGGTGCAAGAATACAATTAAAGCGCGGTTTAGCAGCGCAGTGGACTGCCGCCAATACGGTTTTACTTTCTGGTGAAATCGGATACGAGACAGATACCGATAAGTTTAAAATTGGTAACGGTAGTGCGGTATGGACATCTCTTCCCTATTTCAACGGCAATTTAACTGGATCAAATCTTAACGACCTTGCTGATGTAACTATTACCTCTGCTGCAAATGGCGATTTTCTTCGTTGGAATGGTACGGCATGGGTTAATGATGCTGTCAACCTTTCAACAGACACTGTTGGCGACTATGTTGGTTCTCTTGTTGCTGGAACCGGTATCACTCTTGCAAATAACTCTGGTGAAGGCGCAACACCTACTGTCACCGTTAACACATCGGTAATTCAAGCAAGGGTTGCAAATGTAACAGACACAGAAATCGGCTACCTTGATGGTGTCACCTCTGCCATTCAAACACAGTTGGATACCAAATCACCTACTAGCTCACCGACGTTCACAGGGACAGTAACCCTTCCAGATAACACTGTTGCTCTTGGAACCAAAACAAGCGGAGACTATGTTGCATCTTTGGTTGCTGGAACAGGTGTAACGCTCACCAATAACTCAGGCGAAACAGCAACACCAACTGTTGCAATTGGACAAGCAGTAGCCACAAATAGCAATGTTACTTTTAATGACGTAATTGTTTCTGGAAACTTGACTGTTAGTGGATCTACAACATCAATAAATACTGAAATACTTACCGTTGATGACAATGTTATTGTTCTTAATAATAATGTAACTACTGCGCCAACAGAAAACGCTGGAATTGAAATTGAGCGCGGAACATCACCAAATGTTGTTGTTCGTTGGAATGAAACAACCGACAAATGGGAAACAACCAACGACGGAACTACTTATGGAAACATAGTTACAACTGCGGATTCTGGCACTGTCACTAGCACAATGATTACTGACGGAACTATTGTTAATGGCGATATTAACGCTTCCGCCGCAATCGCTCTTTCAAAGCTTGCTTCTGGAACATCCGCACAAGTCATTGTTGCTGACGCTTCAGGTGTTCCAACCTACGCAACTCTTACTGGAGATGTCACCGTTTCCAATACTGGAGTTACCACAATTACGGCCAACTCGGTTTCTCTCGGAACGGACACAACGGGTGACTATGTTCAAAACCTTGTTGCTGGAACTGGAGTTACCTTAACTAACAATACTGGTGAAAGTGCTACACCTACCGTTGCAATCGGGCAATCTATAGGAGCTGGCGACTCTCCGACATTTACTGGTCTTACCATCAATGGTGCGAGCGTTGTCTTTGAGGGTGCAACGGCAAACGATTTTGAAACGACTCTTGCCGTCACTGATCCAACTGCCGACCGTACGGTAACTTTTCAAGACGGTACAGGTACTGTTGCTTTTACTTCTGACGTCACAACTCACGCAAACTTAACGGAAGCACATGGTGCAACTGGTGCAGTTGTTGGAACAACAAATACCCAAACTCTCACAAACAAAACTCTCACATCACCAAAAATAAATGAAGATGTTGTACTAACTGCAACAGCAACAGAATTAAATGTTCTTGATGGAATCACTTCTTCAACAGCTGAACTAAACATTCTTGACGGCGCAACGCTTACAACCACAGAACTTAACTATGTAGACGGTGTAACAAGCGCAATTCAGACACAAATGGATTTGAAATCACCACTTGCGAGTCCAACATTTACAGGAACAGTAACCGTTCCCGACAATACTATTGCTCTTGGAACTAAAACAACTGGTGACTATGTAGCAACAATAACTGGCGGAACTGGTGTTAGTTCAACAGCCGCAACAACTGGTGAGGGAACAACCCACACGCTGTCTATCGGTCAAGCCGTAGGGACTGGAGACAATGTTACTTTTGCTGGTGTAACTGCTGCTTTAACAGGAAACGCAAGTACTGCAACAACTCTCCAAACTTCACGCAACATTGCTGGCCAAGCATTTAATGGTTCGGCAAATATCTCTATTGCGCCAACGGATCTAACCGGCGTAACCTCAACTGCAGCAGAACTAAATATTCTTGATGGTGCAACACTTACTACTACTGAACTAAATTATGTAGATGGTGTTACGAGCGCAATTCAAACACAAATTGATACTAAGGCACCTGCTGCCTCACCAACATTTACGGGAACAGTAACCCTTCCTGACAATACAGTCGCCCTTGGAACCAAAACGACCGGAGACTATGTAGCGACGATAACCGGTGGAACTGGCATCACCTCAACAGCATTAACCACTGGGGAAGGCACGACTCATAGTCTCTCAATCGGTCAAGCCGTAGCAACAACAGACAATGTTACTTTTGCTGGCGTAACCGCTGATGCAATCAGGATTGGTGTTACAGCCGCAGGAGAAATTGATACAGCTAGTGGCAATCTAACCATTGACTCCGCTGGAGGAACAGTCACAATTGATGACAACCTTACGGTAACTGGTGACTTAACGGTTTCGGGAACCACTACATCAATCAACACAGAAACACTCACGGTTGACGATAATATTATTGTTCTCAACAATAATGTAACTGGATCACCAACAGAGAACGCAGGCATTGAAGTTGAACGCGGAACTTCAGCGAATGTGCTTGTTCGCTGGAACGAAACATCCGATAAGTGGGAAGCCACAAACGACGGCACGACATATGGAAATATAGTCACTTCAGCAGATAGTGGAACCGTGACATCTGCCATGATTGCTGACGGAACGATTGTTGATGCGGATGTAAATGCTTCAGCGGCAATTGCTCATTCAAAACTTGCTAATGCAACTGCTGGTCAAATTCTTCTTGGTACAACCACGACGGGTGTTGTAACTGCAACTACTCTGTCTGGTGATGTGACCGTAACGGGTGCAGGTGTAACAGCAATCGGTTCTGGCAAAGTAACCAGTTCTATGATTGTTGACGGAACAATAGTTGATGGCGACATTAATGCTTCTGCTGGTATTGCATTATCAAAACTAGCAACAAGCACCGCTGGAAATATTATTGTTTATAACTCGGCTGGTGTCCCTACTGCTGTTGCTGAAACGGGAGATATAACCATCTCGGATACTGGCGTCACGGCGATTGGTTCTGGAAAAGTAACCAGCACGATGATTCTTGATGGAACTATTGTCAATGGTGACATCAACGCTTCCGCTGCGATTGACCTATCAAAACTTGCTTCAGGAACGTCTGCTCAGGTAATTGTTGCCAATGGTTCTGGTGTCCCAACATATGTAACACTTTCTGGTGATGTCACCATCTCAAACACGGGTGTTGCCACAATTCAAGCCAACTCGGTGGCTCTCGGAACGGACACGACAGGTTCTTATGTAACCTCACTTGTTGCAGGAACTGGTATAACATTAAGCAACAACTCTGGAGAAAGCGCCACTCCAACAGTTGCTGTAACGGCAAACACTTATGACGCATACGGTTCCGCACGGAATCTTGAGATTAAATTCCTTATGGAGGTTATGTAATGGCATTGACACAAAAGCGACTTGCTGGTCCCGCGCAGTTAACGGCATCTTCTGCTGTTTACTACACAGTTCCAATCAGCACAACGACAATTGTTAAACAGATTATTTTGACAAACACAACAGCATCGGCCAAAACCGTAACCGTTCGTCTCAAACCGGCAAACGTCAGCGAAGCAGCAACTCACGACATCGTTAGCGCAATGTCCCTTGCAGCAAATGAAACTATGTCTTTTAACTGTTCATTAGTTTTAAACAACAACGGATCAACAGCAAATGCTACGAATAGTGATCAATTGACTGCTCTTTGTAGTTCTGCTACTTCTGTTAATATAACCGTGGTTGGTGTAGAAGAGGCATAATGGCTGGAATGGTTCGCTACCCTGCGGCTAACGCAATGGCGTCATTTATTGATGCTCCAGATCCTGTTTACGGAACAGGATCTGATGGTGATGCAACCCTTGATGGAACTACAACCGTTTTGAGCATGGCACCGTCGTCTAGTGTTTATTCAATGACGCAAGATTTGTATTTTAATAACTTGATAATCAATGCTGGCGTTACATTAAAACCAAACGGTTACAGAATCTTTGTAAAGAATTTATTAACTTTTGGTGGAAACAACTCAACAATTGGTTTCACGACTGGATACGCAACTAGCGGATCAATCTTTCAAGGCGGAGCCGCCGCCACTGCTGTCACGCACAGTCTTGGTGGATCAGCAACTGGTTTTACGGCAACTGCACCAACCGCGGGTACTGGCGGTAGCGCATACTACACAATTCCACGACAAGCAATTCAGGGATACTCTATAACAGCATCAGGAGGCCCTACATGGCTTCGTGGGGGTGCTGGTGGCACTGCGCAGGCTGGTGGGGCTGTAATCATCCTTGCAGCTCGTTACATTGCGGCTCCACCTTCGGGGACTGGATACATTAAAGCTCCAGGTACAGCACCTGCGGGTGGTGGAGTTATTTTAATTGTTTCATCTGCGGCTACTTTGCCTGCTGGCGTCTCTACGGACGTTACAGGTCAAAACGCTGGAACAGTGAATTACATGCAGTTGGTATAAAATGGCGGGAATTCAAAAAAGTGGATCGTTAGTAAAAGTACAGCGTGCAGGAAATGATCAGCTTTATGGAAATGGCGCTGATGGTGATGTGACAATCTCTGGAACAGTCACATTAACTAGTGACAAGTATTATAATTCTTTAACCGTCCCATTGGGAACATTTCTATACACCGCTGGTTTCAGAGTATTTGTTAAAACGACAGCCGTAATCAACGGTGTTGTCGGTGTCTGCACACTCACGGGAAACTCTGCTGGCGTATCCAACGGCACCATCACTAGTCCTGGATCTTTAATATCAACAGGAACAGCACCAGGCCACACCAACTCTTCAATTACATACCGTTTAGGTGGTGAAGGCGGAGGAGCAACTGCTCCCGGAACTTCAGTTCTTCCTTCTTTCCTGATTAAAAAATTTGAAGCTTTAACTGGAACAATAATTGATGCCACATACGCGTCTACACCTATTGCGCTTGCTGGTGGTTCAAAAGGAACAACAGGGACAGTCGGAACAACCACCCCGATTGTTACGGGAACATGGCCCGGGAAGTCCGGTTCAGTAGGTACGGCTGGCGGACACCCAACAGACAGTGGAACGGTTGGTGCCGCTGGAGGAAGAGGTGCTACGGGCGCTGATGGAACAACAACTGGGGCTACTACTGGCGCAGGTGGCGCAGGTGGCGCTGGCGCTGCAGGTGGCGCAGTGGTTATTTTGATTGCTAAAACAATCACAGGAACCGGAACAGTTGCTTCTCTCGGGATGATTGGTACTGTTGGATCTGCTGGTGCTACAGGAAACCCTGGAACCGCAGGCGCAGCAGGCGCGGCCGCCCCTAACTACACGGTTACTCCGCATTCAGCTTCACCAACGCATCACCATACACCGAATGGACATGTGCATCCGCATGTGCATACACACCCACATCATACTACTCACCCACATCATTTGGTGTACCCACATCATCACGTAAACCATACGCATACGGTGCATCCGCATCACCACTACAACACCGGTTATTCCGACATACATGACCATACCCCTGGTGGGCACCATCATGTGGGTCATCACCATACGACCTATAACCACCACCATACACCAGGTGGGCATCACCATACACCAGGTGGACATCACCATACGCCCGCTGGACATGCACACCCACATAGCCATGTACAAAGTCACGCACATCATGTTGCCAATCCAACTATTCATTATGCAGGTGGTGCAGGCGGTGCAGGCGGTGCAGCTTCTCCTGCGGTGACGGGTGGAACTGGAAAACGCGGTGGTGCAGGCGGGGGCGGATCAATAATTGTTCTTACTGAAACGACACCATCTGGGCTAAACTATGATGTACGCTCAGGTACGACAGCAGATTCTGATACTTTTTCAGGTTCTTCTGGAACGACCTATATACTTTTAAACGCCTAAAATTGGAGACATCATGGAATTTGAACTAACAGCAGAACAAAAAATAAGTGCTTTGAATAATGTCAAAATACAAGTTACCAATGAAATGTATTCAATGATTTTGTTTCTTGGTCTTGATCCAGATACTTTTGATTCATCAACATGGGTGCACGATGACACCCCAACAGGTAATGAGGCACGACTGATTTCTCTTCTTTCTACCGTTGCTATGGTTGATGCAAAGATTGCTGCACTCTCATAATTTTAAAAGGTATAAATGAGTGATATCTCAACAATAGACACTTCCCTGTATGAATACTATTATTTAGTTGATACTCAAGAAGATTTTAAACTATACACAAGAACGCCCAATGGCGATATTGAGTTTACGGATTACACTAAATTTTTAAGTGGTGAAAAAACAATTATTGCTTTTGGTAAAAATATAAAATCACCAGTTAATAATCATAATTATTTTCTCAAAACCATAAATGATGAATATGTCATAAACTCTATAGATTATGAAGATTACAATTCTATTGTAAAGCAAGAAGATTTTTATAATAAAAGTTATTTTAATTTTTTAAATTTTATAACAGCCGAAGCACACAGACAAAGAACAGATGCATTAATATTATCAAATAGCAAAAGATGCGATACTTCTTATTTTTCATTTATTCCATATCAAATATATGATGGTGTAAAAACGACAACCAGCGATCCGTCAGTAATCAATCAACAGACAATTGAAAGATTAATATCAATCTTTTGTGTAACTGGGACATCTGCACTCACTCTGACTACCGTGCCGGGGATGGGGACATCTTTTCGTGACTGGCCGGCGGTAACCCGATGTGCTAAAACACTTATGGGAGCAATGAAACAAGTGATTGAATGGGCTTCGTTGTTGGATGAACCATTTAATAGCTCCGATGAGTTACCACGAGATGCAAAAAATTGGATTAATTCTTTAAAAATACCACAAGCAGTTCTTAATGAAATATCAACAACGCAAGAAGACATGCCTCTTTACAGGTATTTAAAAGGCATACCCAATTCACGTCATGGATTCATTGAACAAGAAGAGTTATCGCCTCTTTTTGCTGAATGGCTTTACAAGCAAATGCTGTTTAGAACCCTTAACTCAATGGCTTTAAATCATCCCGATACTCCAAATTTTCCAGAAGAAGTGCTTAACTTGGAAAAAGCAAAAATAGAAGCAATTATTTATGGTGCCTGCATCCTGTATGGACTAGATTATGAAACAGCAACACCTGACCAAATTATCAGTGCCCTTCCTCTTGAATCCGAAATATCTCAAGTAGAAACTCTTAAAACCGTCAAGGATGCAATAAACAATCGCAACGCATACCTGTAGGAAAAATGAATAACAAAATATCTTTTGCAATAGTTGGTTCTGGCACGGCAGGATTAGTGGCCGCATTAATGCTAAGAAAAGCTTTTAGAGATGCAGACATAACCGTTATCTCATCTTCTCAAATTGGGATAGTTGGTGTTGGTGAAGGGTCAACAGAGCATTGGAAAATGTTTATGGAATCTTGTGATATTCCAGTAGAGGAACTAATTGTAAATAGTTCAGCAACCCATAAAAATGGAATACGATTTGAAAACTGGACTAATCATACTCCTGACTATTTCCATAGCGTTGGTGGAATAGATGAAATTTTTGCTAACGGACTTTATGCCTCCTATATGGGTATGATTGAAAATAAACAATTAATTACTAGTCAGACATCAAGTGTTGGATTGGTAACTAACAAAATTGGACGCCACAATATACATAGAACAGTAAATCAATTTCACTTTGATACATATCAACTTAATGACTATTTAATGGGTATATGTTTTAATAGAATGATTAAATTTGTTGAAGGAAATGTAGATTCGGTTAATCTAGATTCTGAAAATGGAACAGTCAAATCAGTCAATGTGAATAACGGAACCATGATTGATGCTGATTTTTGGTTTGACGCAAGTGGTTTTTCCCGCGTAATCATGAATTCCCTAGAGAATACTGAATGGGAATCTTTTTCTCCTTACCTATTGGCGGATTCTGCAATCGCATTCCCAACAGAGTCTGACCCAAATGGCCAGATACGACCATACACACGCGCCCGTGCGGCATCTTCTGGTTGGATGTGGGAAATACCAACACAAGAGCGGCGGGGAAACGGTTATGTATTTTCGTCTGCGCACATATCTGTAGATAAAGCAATAGAAGAAGCTGAGAAGATTAGTGGATACAAGGTTAAAGACAATCCACGAACATTCAAATATGATGCTGGTTATCTAAAAAATCAGTGGGTTAAGAATTGTGTTGCCGTTGGTCTTGCAGGTGCTTTTGTTGAGCCACTAGAAGCGACAAGTATTGGTAGCACGATAATTTTAATGAAGTCTTTAATGCAAAGCCTTTCTTCATATACTAAAGAGTCTGAAAAAATGCAGACTGCATACAACAAGATGACTAAAGAAACAATGAGAAACATACTAACGATGATAAGACTTCATTATGTTTCCGATAGAAGAGATACTCAATTTTGGATAGATCAATCAAACATGCCAATCAATGATGAATTGCAAGAGCTGATTGATTTATGGTCAGAGCGTCCACCATCTCGGTATGATTCATACAATCAACAACATCTAATGTTTCAAACCCCTCATCTGGCTCATGTAATGCAAGGACAAGGACTAATACCTCCTGAACCTTCCTCAATCGCCCTAGACAGACTCAACATAAGAGATATTGTACGTGCGGAAATTGATAAAATCAGAAATTCACGACACGCACATGAACTTATTGACCATAGAGTAGGGTTAATGGAAATCAAACTTATTGACGAGGAGTACAGCAATGGAATTCAATAAAAAAGTGAAACCTGGTCAAGTAAGAATAACACCAGAAGACAATCGCTTAATGACAATGCCCCCATATCTTAATGGTCCAACAAGCATGCCTAAATGGTACAGAGCATTAAGCAAGTCTCGTGGAATGAAGAAGTGCGCAGCAATAAACGACTATTTGTCTCTGGGGATGACAATGCCTCTTTGGAGCAATATCTTTTTTAGACCGTCTCCAGAAGGTAATTTTTGGGAATCACGAATTGAAAATATGCAACCCCCTCTTCACAGCCTTAAAATTGATGGTTTCAATTATGAACAACATGGGCAATGTCCAATAACTGGAGTGCGCAAAATTGAAAATGCACAAATTCCTAAAATAGTAACTCCTTGGAGAATAGAAACAGCACCAGGTTGGTCTTGTTTGTTTCTTCCAGTTCTATGGGAACCAAACAACGACTATGATGTTCTTCCAAGCATTGTGCATACTGATTTTTATCACACTGTAAACATTGTTTTAAATATAAAAACAAATACCGATTTTATGATTCCATATGGAACATCGATGTATCACATTATTCCATTTAAAAGAACAAGTAATTTCAAAGAAATTAAATTTGAAGATGAATCACGTTTTAAGTATGTTGATGTTACTGGATTTGGATCTGGATTCTTAATGCCAAGCACTGGAACAGCCGGACCATATAGGCGCGCCAAACACAAAATTGATTTAGGGTTAGAAAACAAAAAATCCAAATGGTGGAATTTTAATAAATAAAACAAGGTATTGTCTTGTTTGCAATAAAGAAATATAGTTGTTTATTATGAATGAAATTTTTCCATCAATCTGGGTCTATGGACAGATATTTCAAAATTCGCAGCTAGTAATTGATTCGCTAGAAAAAGCGATAGATGAAAATGTTTTACTTAATTGGGTTTATGCAAGTACTGGAAATTATCAAACTGATGGAAGTGTGAAAAACCCTTACAGGAGCAATAAGACCATCTCTCTGCCAAACGATATTAATACTGCCGATGGTTCCGGAAATCTTGATTCATTTATTTTTAATCAGGTAACAGAACTAACTAATGAATATTCGTCTCATTTTGGTTTAGGGGGAATGAAAGACGAAGGATATTCTGTTTTAAAATATGTTGATGGGGCGGAATATAAACAACATTTTGATTGTGGCGGGGATCACAAAGATCGAGTTGCTTCAATGATTCTGTATTTGAATGATGATTACGAGGGTGGGGAACTTGAGTTTCCATTTTTTGGAATCAAATACAAGCCCTCTGTCGGTGATGTGATTTTTTTCCCTTCTTCCTATACTTTTGCCCATATTGCACATCCAGTTACGAGTGGAACAAAGTATGCTCTCGTAACATGGTTGGCCTATGAATAATGTAGACACATTCCGCCAAAACAATTTTGTCTACCTTGGGAATATTATTTCACAAGATCTTGTTTCTGCCATTTCTGGATACGCCCTCCTTCAGGAAACATACGCTTTTACTCCTGACACTGAACAGGTAATAAATGCCCACGCTGTGTATTCAGACTTTTTAATGGAGTCACTATTGGTTCAGTACAAACCGATAGTTGAAGAAGCAACTGGTTTGTCCCTTCTGCCAACTTATTCTTTTTATAGGGTTTACAGAAGAGGTCAAGAACTGGTTCCACATATTGATAGACCGGCTTGCGAAATATCAATGAGTGTCTGTTATGACTTTGACTATATGGGTAAAGATTACGACTGGCCACTATATATGGAAGACGATCCGCTGGTTATGAAACCGGGCGATGCGGCTATTTACCGCGGTATGGACTTAAACCACTATCGGCCAATATTTAATGTTCCTCAAAACTCATACCATATTCAGGCTTTTTATCATTATGTTGATGCAAACGGTCAATATGCCGAATATGCATATGATAAAAACAAAAACTCTCATCTGAAAGTAATAGAAACAAAATAATATGTTTTTTAAGAAAATTATTTCCGCCATTAAGACCATGAGTTCTAAGGATTACTGGACACGGGTTAACACCGTTGAAGCGTGGGGTTTTTCTACCAAGATTGCCATCATTTTTCCAGGCCTGCTGCTGGGGAAGCAATTTTGGTGGCTTTATATCTTTGCTATCGTTTCCAGCGTGGCTCTTATTTGGACTTCCACGAAGAAAACTCTTCCGACAATTATTTTGTTTAATGTCTTGTGGGTGATACTCGCAAGTTTGTCAATTATTAAACACTTTTGGTGGTTTGGCTAAATAATACCTTTCCATCAAAAGCCTTATAAATGCTAAAATAGGCCATGGAACGATTCTGGTATGGGGCAACCCTTAATAAAGTAATTGATGGGGACACCATCGAGTTAATGGTTGATCTTGGCTTTAATGTTCATCATAAAATCCGCGTTCGTCTATATGGTGTGAATACCCCAGAATCACGTACTAAAGATTTGGCCGAGAAGGCTATGGGGCTGAAAGCTAAACAATTTACTCAAGAATGGTTGACGAACCATAAGTGGGTATTTGTTAACACCATCCCAGACAAGAACGATAAATACGGCCGAGTCTTGGCTCGCATATTTTCTTCCGATGATATTAATAACCCGACTACCGCCTGTCTAAACATAGACATAATAGAATCTGGACTAGCCAGAGAATACTATGGCGTTGGCGACAAGACTTGGGATGAATACAAGAAGGAAACAAAGTGATGTCAGAAGAAAAATCAATATTTAGTATGATGATGGCCGGGGTCCCAGTAAGAATCATGGACAGAACCGAAGCTTTCCAGCATCCTCTTGCTCCTGAAGAAAAAGAGTTAGCAGACGCCCTTGTTGGGATTGCCGAAAGATATGGCAAGTTTAATGAAGACAAAAAAGGAATCTGGGCAGGCTACGACGATGCTTCCAGTAATACTGTTGCAAGAATTGGTGTTAAGTGCGCAAATTGTGTTTTGTATGTGGGTAACGGACAGTGCCGTATAATCCTTCAAACCGTTGAACCTGAAGGAAAATGTAGATTTGCTGTCATTCCTGATGGTGTCGTACAAGCGACAATGAATGACCAGATTATTTAATAAGGAAATAGAATGACATTTTTTAATGAACTCTTAGGAGAAATTAAAGGTTTTAGGTTTGAGAAAGACCTCAAAGCTCTTGGTAAACCAATAAGACCCAGAGGTCCTGATATTCCATTAGATGGTGATGGTGATGGTTTCGTTGTTGATCCAATTACTGGAGACGACAATATTCCTTTTGTTCCCGATGTTGTTCCAGGGTCAATATCAATTAGAAAAAACCACAAACCAGCACCAGCAATGGTTGATAAGTGGCAAAAAGACTTAGAAGACATGACACCTGTCTGGCGCGAAGATCCAATGAAAGCAGCTGATGGGTCGTATTATGACTGGGAATGGGCTGATGAAACTGTCTACAAACTTAGTCAAAATCCGGATGGTTCTACGCTTTCTAAATATGACTTAGAGGGCATAAAGGCTCACTACAAAAAAGAAGTTGATGACCATAATCGCCGTGATCCGGAGAATAAGAGTAAATCTGAATTGGCTGAATCGCAAGCAGCGCTTGATGAGGTTCAAAAAATGATTGACGATAAGCCTCAAACCGACAAACGAACTCCTGATCAAAAGTTAGATGCACTATTTTTTCAAACAAGAAAAGATAAAACTGGCCCTCCTGGAAAACAAGTCAGAACAAGAGAAAATGACCGTCAAATACAACAAGATGCTGACAATATAAAATTTCTTCAAGAGCAATTAAAGCGCTTTGAGAAAGACCCAGAAAAGACAAAGCTAATCAACGAATCAATATCTCACCTTCAAGAATTCAAGAAGAAGAAATAATGGCAATCTGGGAAGACTATACGGGATCAATTGTGGGGTTCAGATTTGAATCAAAAGCAGATAAAGAAAATTGTCCTCGCGCAACTCAAGACATTGGTGTAAATATTAAGAATCGCCAAAAAGCGATAGAGACTGCCGACTACGGCCCTTTAAACCCCAAAGAAGCAAACGATGCTTTCTGGAAGAAAAAAGGTGATCGTTGGGACGTTTCTCCAGAAGAAGCGAAGAAGCAAAAGTGTGGCAACTGTATTCTCTTTGTTCGTTCTCCACGAATTCTTAAATGTATTGAGGGCGCTCTCGGCAATGAGTCAGGTTCTACTTGGGACATCGTTGATGCTGGTCAAATAGGATACTGCGAAGCCTTTGACTTTAAGTGCCACTCAGAGCGCACATGTGATGCTTGGGTTGTTGGAGGCCCGACTGTTACAGACGGTAAAGAAAAGTAACCACATAATGCTTTGGAAAGATTATAAAGGAAGCATCAAGTCTATAAGATTTGAAAATAGTGAAGATTCTTTTGCTCATAACGAAAAATCATTAAAAGAATGGTTTAAGGAAAAATGGGTTGACTTGTCTAGACCTAAAAAAGACGGTGGCTTTGAGCCTTGCGGTAGGGACGACGCAGACAAAGGCAAATACCCTAAATGTGTTCCGGCTTCCAAAGCAAGCAAAATGACTGCTGAAGAAATCCGTTCTGCTGTGTCTAGAAAAAGAAGAGCAGAATCAACTCAAGTCCGAGACGGCAACAAACCCATCAATGTCTCAACAGACAAAAAAGACGGTTCTGATATTGAAGAAAAATCAGCCATACCCACCGACGCTGTTTTGTATGCGCGGGTAAAAGCGGAAGCAAAAGCCAAATTTGATGTTTACCCTTCTGCTTATGCCAACGCCTGGCTGGTTAGGGAGTACAAGAAAAGGGGTGGCGGTTATCGTTCTGAAAAGGCAGATAACGGCGAATACGAAGAGTCGCTTCAAGACCTCACGGAAATTCAATTGTCTGATTTCTTTGACTGGGTTGATGAAAACGATAAGACTGCTAGGCTTCAAGTTCCTAACCCATAGTTTCGTTGAGGTATAATATGTCAGAACAACTTAATCCACAGTCAATTATTGATGAACTTATTAAAAGAGTAAATGCATTAACTCTTGAAAACGTCGTGCTCGCTGCACAACTTCAAGATCACCGCAATCATCACGCTTCTAGCCAAGTAATTGCCAAGGATGATGTATTTTCGGAGGATTAACATATGGCGGCTAAAACAGTACACGCCTATACGGGCGCAGCTTATGTAGCCGCTACTCCCCGAAGCGCATCAGCGTCAGCAATTAAAAGAATATTTCATCCTTTTGCGACCAATATCTGGGAAGGTTTCGCAAATGCCGTTACTTCAGTATCCGGTTCAAACACTGCTACAGGAACTTTTCCAAACAAGGCAAGCAATGTAACCGTCTCGTGGAGCAACCCAGCTGATACTGGTTTAACTTCTTATTATGATATTTATTATGATGTTGGTAGTTCTGGAACATTCATAAAGCACAACTCAACAAATGTATCAAAGTCTTCTACTTCATATACTTTTGGTGCTATTCCTGCCGCAACAAACTATAGATGGTTTGTTAGGGCTATTTCGGTGGCTGGATTAGCTACAGATTCTGCAACTTCTAGCGTTTTCTCTATATCTGCGCCGGCTTCACGACCATTAACAACAAACACTGATGTTTTAACAAACGGAATATCATGGACTGCTACTGCTGGTGTGTATCAAAGATTTTATGTTTATTATTCTTCAAACAACAGTACATGGACTGGCCCTGTAGAAGTTGCTTCCAGTATTAGCCAAACTTCATACGCATACCAAATATCAACTGATGAATATGTAAATAGATATTGGCGCGTAACAGGACAAAACACAAACGCACACTGGAGTCCTGAAGCAACACTCACAGTAACGACCCCTGTTGACTGTCGTCAGCTAGGAAACGATACGAACGGATTTGTTGCAGGAACACCAGTAGCTAACACAGCCACAGGAACATGTGGAAACAGGGTTTACACAACTACTACAACATGGACAAAAACATCACCTGGTGGTGGATGTGCTCCTTACACAACAACAAGCGGAAACATATCGGCCCCTAGTTGTGTTGATAATTGCTATGACGAAACAAATAACCCCGGTACCGCGGCGTGTGGATGTAGTGGTTCTAAAACTAGCAATTATGTTTCCTACGCAGCGAAAACAGGTTCAAACTGTGGAGCCAAAGCGAACAGTGCTACCACCTATGGTTCGTGTACTGGCGACTGCCTAAAAACAGACACCGACTGTTATACGCAATCTGCTGTTAACTGCGATGGTTGCGGATCAGCAACCGCATATACGCGAGTTGCAAATGCGGCTGACGGTGGCGGTTTCTGTGCGCTAACTGGCAATACTGGTGCATGTGGAACATGGCAATTAGTTAGCCCTTTCGGGGGGAACCAAGACAACTTCTTGGGTGATGGCGTAAACTGGGATGCTAGTTATGCAGGTATTGGGTGCTATGGTTTTGTTCCAAGCAACGACTACTGGTGTAACTACCCTTACGGTGTTAATCAGTGGGATTTATATACATGTTCCAATACGGGGGCACGCAAGGCGGTAAACCAAAACTACTGCTGTTCCCCTAGTTGCTGTTAATTAATTTTAAGGAAACAATAAATGCATAATTTTGTAATGATAATAGGTGATGAGGTTGTCGGGAATGTAACATTTTCAGACGACCTAGAAAGCAAAATGGATGTCAGTAAATATATTGCCATCTATAGCAGTGGACCTCAATATATTCCGCACCATGAAGGAAGAATTCCAGAAGGCTATATTTGGGATGGACAAAACTTTAATCCTCCTGTAGAGTAACTGTATGACATCACCTTGGCAAGAATGGAAAAAAAAGAATCTAGAACGTCAGGAAACTGGCGTCGTACGACCGTGGGATGTAGTAAATCCTGAAACGGAGTACATGGCACCTGAGGACTCTAAGGCTCGTCTTGATATCTGTAACAGTTGCGAGTTCCTTAATGCGTTGCATCAGTGCCAGAAATGTGGCTGCTTGATGCCTGTGAAGGTCACGCTAAAACATGCAACTTGCCCAATAGGAAAATGGTAGCCACTTAAAAACTGGTATAATTTCATAGTCACTACTTTAGGGAAGACTATGAAGAAATTCGCAAGCTTAACAAGATTGCTTATATTTATTCCTGTTTTGTTTTTTGGGCTTAGTAGCCCTCCTGCTAAAGCCTCAACCATTACGGACACCTTTGACAACCTAGATGGTTGGACTATTAATAGCGGGAATCCAATTGCTAACGGATCACTACGATTCACTTACTTCTACAGTTCAGTTACAAAAACAATTTCGGTTCCAGGGGCGGGAACCCTTACGGCGTCCATAGATGTAGACAACTCCGAAACAAACTGCATAGGAAACTGCACTCCAGTTCCCGACACATACGCATTCCATCTAGGTGACGCACACATAGATTCCTCAACTGCCCATGCAGTAACTAGGCTAACCCAAAGCGTGACTACGACTAGTGCTGGTGATGTAGTGCTCTACCTTGGCGGTATTGACAACGGGTTCTGGGGTGGACATTACGGACCTGTTATGGACAACCTGTCTTACGAGTTTGTCCCTGCAGCCCCGGTTGCGACTGGATATCCAGCAGATCAGAACTGGGAAGCCGTCACTTACGGGGATGGAAAATTTGTTGCTGTCGCCTCGTCTGGCGACGGTAATCGCGTTATGACATCAACAAATGGCAACTATTGGGTTTCAAGAACTTCTGCTTCTAATAGCAACTGGCAAGGAATTACATACGCCGATAGTCAATTCGTTGCCGTCGGATCAAATGCGGTAATGACATCTCCTGACGGAATTACATGGACATCAAGAACTGCACCAACAGGAGAATGGCAAGCAATCACAAACTGCGGTGGTCTTTTTGTTGCTACTGCAACATGGGGAAACAACTATATTATGTCCTCGCCCGACGGAATTGATTGGACGGTTCGCTCCCCATCTACCGCATGGTCACACGATGCAGTCGCTTGTAGCGCAACAGTTCCACGGTTTGTTTCTGTATCAATGTTTGGTAGGGGCTGGTCTTCTGCTAATGGCACCACTGGTTGGTCAACACAAAACCCTGGTGCAATAGTAGATATCCGAACAGTTGCGTTTGGCAACGGTCGTTTCTCATGGCTTGAGTACAGCACGAATACGGGAAACAGATACGGCGGTTACTCCACAAATGGAGTCAACTGGTCTGCTGGTTTTACCCCAGCTAACCAGTGGAAATACATTACATATGGTGGAAACAAGTTTATTGCCGTAGCAGAAGGTGGAGTTAATTCACGCTCTGCTTATTCAACAGACGGCGCGAACTGGACAGTTGGTTCTGGGGTTCCAAACAACTCATGGCAAGGTGTTGCTTATGGTGCAGGAAAGTATGTTGCTGTAGCAAACTCTGGCACAGGAAACAGAGTAATGACGTCCTCTGATGGGCAATCATGGGAAAGTCTTTCTGTTGCTTATTTCAACGCTGTGCAGAACTTAACTGCGGTAGCGAACGAAGACGGAAGCGTAACTCTTAATTGGGACGCACCAGAAGCAAGCAACACTGAAATATATGGATACTCAGTGAATTTTGTTGACTACGACGATGGCGTTGAGCGTGGTGGTTGGGGTGTTTGGACAACTGCTGCGAACACTGGTTATTTGCTTAGTCATGGAATGTTTGATGGAGGCAACCCAGTAACAACTGGATATGGATCTGTTCGTTTTAAGGTCTACGCAATGAATGGGCCATGTGCTGGAGTCGGTAGCGGTTCTTGTTTATATGGTCCTAGTACGAGCGCGGATGCGATTGTTTTGGAACCAACTGTACCTACTACGACTACTAGTACTACCAGTACGACAAGTACATCATTACCGCCCACAACGACCACAAGCATAATAGTAATTTCACCTATTAATAATACAACAACTACTACCGAGCCAGTGGTTGTTCTTCCTCCAACAGACAACACCACTGTCTCGATTCCCGAGTTAGACCCAACTCCAGTTTTAACTCCAGAACTAGAAACAACAGTTACAACAATTTCGCCAACTACTACAACTCTTATTGAAAAAATATTTGACACACCAGTGGAGGTAACCCCAGTTGAGACACCCGCGAGCGAAGGTAACACCGAAGGCGATGGACCCGCCACCTCGATACCACAATATGCCCCAGAACAAGAGACAACAACACAAACGGATGAACCGCCGGTAGTTGTTCCAGAAGCGGTACAAGACGCAGCAGATGCTGCTGTTGAAGACATTTTTGACGGCCCTATGTCTAATGCAGGACTTGCAAATGCCGTAGATGATTTAGTCGCAGACGCCGAGACCCCAGAACAACTGACAGCAGTTGTTAATTCTCTTCTTGATCAAGAACTAACGGATACCCAGTTTGCGACCGTTATTGATTCAGTTTTCTCTGAGCCTTTAACAGACGAGAACTTTGCTGCTGCCGTAGACACTGTGTTTGAAGACCCAACTCAACTGTCTGATGCCCAGTTTGAAGATGCCGTTACTGCCGTCTTTGATGGTCCATTGTCTGATGCTCAGTTTGAAGACGCGGTAGAAGCCGTCTTTGAAAACACTAAGACCCTTAGCGATGAGCAGTTTGACGCTGCGGTGCAGGCAGTCTTTGACGAGCCACTTACTACGGAACAATTCACCGAAGCTCTTAGTGCCGTCTTTGACGAGCCAATCACTGACGAGAAGTTTGATGCAATCATTGATGCGGTTTTGGATGAGCCACTTACTGAAGAGCAGTTTGAAGAACTGGTTAATGTCCTGGAATCAGAAACAGTTACAGAAGAACAGGTTGCGGCCGCAGTTGATTCGGTTATTGAAAATGGCGTTACCGAAGACCAAGCAACGGATCTTGCTACTAGCGCAAAAGTCTTGGAGAGCATTGACGGCGACCAAGCCACAGAAATCTTTGACGCAGTTGAGATAACTAATGTCACCCCAGAAGAAGCAGCACAACTTGTAGAGGCAGTTCAGAATGCCCCAACCGAAGTTAGAGAATCAATGGAATCTGAAATTAACGTCTTCTCGGGCCCGATTGACACATACGTGCCTATCGGTAGTTCCATTCCTGTCTCCACAAGAAGAGTGCTTATAGCAATGGCCGCATGCGCAATGGTTGCTCCTGTTTCAATTAGGCGCACCTTGTAATTAAAATGATACAATATGTATTGTCCCTATGCATTTAATGAGGTTGCATGTTTAGTCATTTAAGAGATGAACTGGTAGCTACGATTTGGACCCTTGCTGGCACAGCATTGGTTCTAATTACCCTGAGTGGGGACACTCAAAAAAAGGGATTACTCATTTCGGGTGGTGCCTTTGTGCTTCACGTGTTCGGGTTGATGTTCACAAAAAGCGAAGAATAAAAACACTTTAATTAGTAACGGACGATGAAAAACATGGCAATGATTAAAAACATTTTACTTAGAATTATCGCAGTCTTTGCTGCGTCAGGTCTTGGCGTCATAGGAGCCGGAGCAATAGCGGGAATCCCTCTCTGGAAAGCATGCTTTATGGCGGGCATGGCGGGCGTTGCCACAGTCGTAGAAGGGCTTTCACGAGCATTCCTTGATGACGGCAAGATAGACGCCTCAGAAATAAACGACGTATTTGCCAAGGTTGACAAAAAGAAAGCTGCTGCGCAATAGGTTCTACTGTATAATATAGTTATCCAATTAGGAGGACTTTATCGTGGCACGTAAGTACAGCTATTATCCCGCATTTGACGGTAAGGGCGCACAGCCTGGCACGGAAAAATTAAACGCACTTTGTGCGGCACGTTGGAAAACCCGCAATCTGGGGATTTATTCCGCACGTCTTATGCGCAACTCCCACACAGAGGGTAAGAAAATTGGCGATCCAGGCATGGAAAAGTGGCTATCAGTTCACGCAACTGGGGCTGCCATAGACATCGGATATACGGATCGCAAGGTTGGCGTAGCAATGTGGGATTGGTTCTTGGCCAACACCGCAGCTCTCGGTATTGAAGAAATTCACGACTATGCCTTTGATGCAAATGCAAAAGACAAGAACAAAGGCTTCGGAAGAGGCTTCCGCTGCAGCCGCGGCGAAGGGGCTAAGGGCGTAAAAATTTTCACCGCCGATGACAATGCCGGAAGTTTCGGCGGCCTTTGGTTGCACGTAGAGCTTTCTCCAGAAATGGCAAAAGACGCAGCTAAATTTGAAGCTGCCTGGCGTGCCCTTCCAAAGCCTGCATAAATAAAACATTTATCTTGTTGTCTGGGTACCACCCAAAAAATAAGATTTATCGGAATTAGCCTAATAAACAACGCCTAAAGTGCTACTTTACTTGTATGACTGCTCAAACCGATGAACTCATATGGCATAAAGATGGCCACAAAATTGAGTTATTGATCCAAAAATCAACTCTTTTGATTGTTAATGTGCACTGCCCTTTTCAAGGTACCGAAGATGCCCCATGTAGTCACTGGGAAACTTCATGTGTGGTTAAGTGGTTTATTGACATATACGCCTTTGAATGCAATGTCGGGGTGTGTGTGCCTCAGAAAGAGTTAGAAATTGCTTGGTCTTTCGCCGGCTCTAAGGAAAAAGACATTGCTCAGTGTCAGGTGTGGTTCATTCCTACCGAAGATGAGGCTTTTGCTGCTTGGCTTGTCACTCAGGTTGAGTAATTATCTTACTGATAAAGGAAATTAAGCGCCGTATATCGCTGTGGTTTTCGGCGTTTTCAAAGACTATTGAGTATTCAAACCGACCGTTGACTTTTGTTCTTGCTATGAGGTCTTCTGACTGAAGCTTTGTAATTGCTTTAGTGATGTTTGTTTCAGTAACCCCAAGGAATACAGACATTTCTCTTACTGTTAGTCCTGGTCTTTCAATCAGCAGAATCAACACTCTTCCGTATGGGGTGAGTAGTGACACTATGTTTTGAGGCATATATGAAATTATGTTCTGCTCGTCAAGAGATGTAAGAATATTCTCAACCAACAGTTTCACATCTGCCGTGTCGCCAATAACCGACCTCACTGTGTTCTCAAGAGGTGTTCTTAAAACATGATCGCGCTTTGACTGATGACGAGATTGTTTTGGTTTGGGTCTAGACACGAGACTTACTGTACTCTATAGTAAGTCAAGTTAGCAAACAAACTGCACTACAAAAATGGAGTCACATGTCAGAACTGTCCGAAAGACTAAAAACAATTTCGTCTGGTTCAAAAACCCCCTGTCCTTTGGGGAAGATACTTTTAGATCTTGATAAAGAAACATCAGAAGCGCTTCAACTTGCTTTGGAAAGCAGAGTAGCAACAAGAATAATTCATCTTGAACTATCTGGTGCTGGCATGAAAATTGGAAGAGACACAATAACTCAACACCGCAATGGTTGGTGCAGATGCGGAAAGGGTCAGTAATGACTACAAACAAAAAAACACCCGGACTATCAAATCGTCTCACAGAAGCCGCTGGAAGTATCAACAAAAAAGAAGCTAACGCTAAACTTCTTGGTTCAATTGCAGAAATGCTAGAACGTAAAAATATTGATATCACCGAAATCGGAGATATTAAACGTGTTTCTCTTTATCAATCAATGATTAAAGATGACCAAGGCGAAGCGCAAATTCACGACCTTGCCGCAATTCAATTTTCACCAAAATGGGAGTCTGGTCCAGAGTGGCCCGTTGTACAGCAAGGGAAACCAGTACAACTACAAAAGACAACGACAAAACCCAAAACAGCAACAGACTTCAAAACGTGCATTGTGGTACCCGATATACAGTTCGGTTTCTTTAGAAACAAGAACGGTGAACTAGAACCAACACACGACGATGCGGCAATTGCAATTTTGTTAGCAATGATTAAAGACGTAAAGCCGGATTTGATTGCCTGTGTTGGTGACAACCTTGACCTTCCAGAAATGGGCAAGTACATCAACTATCCGTCGTATGCACAAACAACACAAGCATCAATTGACCGAGCAACAATGTTCTGCGCTCAAATGCGAGACGCTGCACCACACGCACGGATTGTTTGGCTTGCCGGAAACCACGAAGAAAGAATGCCGAAGTATCTAGTTCAAAACGCTGGAGCGGCATATGGATTGAGAAAAGGAATGACACCAGAGTCATGGCCTGTTCTTTCAGTTCCATATCTTTGCCGTATGGAAGATTACGGTGTTGAGTACAAGCCTGGATATCCAGCAGCTGACCTTTGGATTAATAAAAAGTTAAAAATTATTCATGGTGACAGAGTTAAGTCCAACGGCTCTACTGCACATGTATATTTGAATGCAGAGAAAGTATCGGTTATTTATGGGCACATCCACCGCATTGAAACGGCGTTTAAAACACGCGAAGACTACGATGGTGCTAGGACAATCATGGCTGCATCTCCTGGGTGTCTTGCTCGTATTGATGGTGCTATTCCTTCTACCCGAGGTGGGGTAGACCTAGACGGTCGTCCTTTAACACGTTTTGAAAACTGGCAACAAGGCATTGGTGTAATCACCTATGAAGAAACCGGTGATCACAAGTTCTCATATGAAGTTGCAACTATCTATAACGGATGGTGTATGTATCGTGGCAAAGAATACATCGCTGAAAGAAGCTAAATGTCCTTGAGGCGCAAATCAAAGCAGAAAACAGATGTTGATCTGTTGGATGAAATAAAGTATTTGACTTCCGAGTTGAGAATCATGTCTTCAATGTGTCTTGAAGAAACAGCCCTTGCTGACCTCATGCATCAAACCATTGTCAATATTTTAAACAAACTGCCTGTTGATTGGCGCATGGAAATACTTCCTGAAATTAAACACGCTGTTCTTTATTACGAAAACCGTAGAGATGGAGAAGAAGACGACCCAGATGATTGGTAGTCAATACCGACTATCTATTTTTTGGTTTTCTTATCTATGGTTTTAGATTCAAGAAACTCATCAAGCGCTTGCCTTATAATGGAACCGCGCGAGAGTTTAAGTTGATCTGCGATTGAATCAAGTTTTTCTGCCCGTTCCCGGGAAATGTGGATTACTAGTTTCTCAAAATCTTTATTTTCAGACATTTTGCCTCTTTGTTGTAGTGGTGCCTTCGGTTGGACTTGAACCAACGACCTGCGGATTAGAAGTCCGTTGCTCTATCCGCTGAGCTACGAAGGCTTAATTGTTTTATATTATCAGGCGCAAAAACGCTATGCTTCTGTTTATGGAAGAAATACAAAAAGAAAACCTCATGCAGGAATACAACGATTCAATAAATGCTCCAGATAGCAAATACAAACTTTCTGAAACCGTAAAAACAATGACTGCCAGTCTGCGTAGAATCATGACCAATATTTATTTTATTGATCCACTGTATGAGAATGAAGAATTGTCAAATACCGTAAAACATCTAGAACACTTAACAGAAGAAGCCAAAATAGACGAACTTCTTCCACCTTGGCGCAGTCTTCGCTACAAGAATCCTTTGTCTGGTTTAATGAATCCACTAGCACCACCATTGATTTGTCCACAAAATGGTGAAACATCTTTCCGTGTTTCTTTCAACAAAGCCCACCAAGGAATAGCCAATGCCGCGCATGGCGGAATTATCTCTTCTGTTTTTGACGATGTAATATTAAGAACAAGTCAACAAACAGGAAAATACTGCGCCACGGCAGAAGTAACTACGGTCTACAAAAGACCTACACCAATCAATACGGAATTAATTATAAATAGCAAAATAGTTGATGTTCAGGAAAATAAAATTATTATATTTGCCGAAATGATATGTAATGAAGCTGTCACTGCTACAGCAACGGCAATAGTAATTCCTGTTAATCCTGAGAAAATGAAAAATTCAATTTCTAAAACCTTAAAATCCTAAGATTTTGTCGTAAATGCTGGTTCTTAACCAATAAGAGCGATGGCTGCAATTAGAACGACTGCTGACCATGCAATAAACTTAACTATGAATTTCATTTTAATCCTTATTTTTGTGGTTCGCACTAAACCAAAGTTAGCATGGTGAGTTCCAATTAAAACAATGTATCAGTTTTTGCGTGAGCAACCCTGGCTTCAATAATCGGCAAATACTCATCTGTCATTTCTATGCCAATACAGTCAAATTTTTCTATCGTTGCTGCTACAAGTGTTGAACCTGAACCTGCAAACGGGTCAAGCACAAGACCGTTGGGTGGTGTTACCAGTCGTACCAGGTAACGCATTAGGGCTATTGGTTTTACTGTGGGGTGAAAGTTTTTATTACCCGTAGTTCTGCCTGCGCCTGCTCGTGGATTTTGTAATCCAGCCGAACCCTCTTTGCGATTTGTAACTTCGCCAGCCGATTTGTTTTCAAATCCATCTAGTCCTGCGTTCCGTTCAGCCTTGCTTGCTTTAGCGCAATAAAAGAATCGCGCAGCATTACCTAACAGTTCAGTCACTTCTTCTGAACCATCGTGGATAAAGTTAGCGGGGAAACGACCAGTTGGGTCGTAGTTGGCTGGTTGCATCATTGAATAATCACCATAAACATTGTTATTGGTCATTGGTTTAGTCCCAAAATCTTGATGTTGATTCTTTGTGGTGCTTTCATTTCTGTCTTCGTCTGACACAAAGTCCACTCTGCAATCATCAACATTTATACCGCCTGTACCGTGCGTCAATACGTTGTTGGCAACAGTCCCATCTAACGGTTTGCGAGCCATCACAATTGGTTCATGCGCTGGTTTCAACGCTGTACCCCAACCATCCCATTGTTTGGCCCCATCCGTAGCAGGGGTAGTGATATCTCCCATTCGTGCTTCACCAAAAGCACCTGCCCCAATAGTGGTTCTTTCCTCTGCGGAAGCGACACCTTTTCGTGCGTGCAGTTTCTGTCCGATCACTTCTCGTTCTGCACCAGCAGCCTTATCAATTGCTTTACTAATGTTATGTGACTTCGGGAACCCTGACCCATACACCCACATAATCTGGTCACGAACATCAAACCCTGCATCCTCAATAGCGCAAGCAAGGCGATGATAAGTGCGACTTCCACCAAACGCCAGCAAATGACCGCCAGGCTTTAATACCCGTAAACATTCCTGCCACATCTTCATATCGTAAGCAACGCCCGTGGAATCCCAAGACTTACCCATAAACCCAAGTTCGTATGGTGGGTCGGTAACAATGCTGTCCACCGAAGCATCAGGCAAACTTTTTAGTATTTCTCTACAATCGCCGTGTAATAGTTTCATAAAAATATCCTTTTATTTTTAAAGCCTATCTGGTAATAGGGATTATTTTTGTGGTGTACGAGAGTTGCGTACCCTGCCTGAAGGTAATCGCCCCAATTGTCGTTCATGTACTTGAACCATGCTTTACGATCAGATTCTGACATATCTTTCCAGACTGCAAAGTTGGCCCCTATTTCAGGTTCGCTACCAATCGCCATTACAAAACCTTACGAAAATACTGTTGGGATAGTTGCGAGAACAACAGCACCAAACAACCATATGAGTACTGAAAAGGTTGATAGATAAGCAACAAGGTTTTTCATCTTCATGACGGTTGTGATACCTAGAAGAAACAAAGAAACAGCGAATAGTCCTGTGAGCATCTGAAGTTGATTGCTGTGTTTTCCCTCAGTATCGGACAAGTTTGTCCAATACTCGCTGCTTTTGTGCGTTTCGGTGTACGGGTTATATAGTTCGTCCATATAAGCCTTGCAGCCTGGTAGAAACCCTTTTGGATTTTCATAAAAACACGGCATAGCAAACACATACAACTCGTAAGACCCATTGGCTGTCTTTATGTCGGAGTAAATGTCATCCATACTAACACCGTCCACCAACACACGAACTTGTTTGTCTTTCCATACAGACAGGTCGTCTCGGTATTTTACTTCAGCTGTAATCCACATATTGTTCGCTTCAGACAGGATTAGTTGATACTCAGAACCGGCATCTGACGATCTACCCCCATGAAGAGATGATTGAATTGCTGTCCAAGCGGTAGTGGTGGAAACCAAACCGAGCATTACGACAATAAACAGGTCGCCCGAGAATTTTTGAATTATTTTGTTCATTTGTTGCTTTCTTTTTTCCACTTAAACATATTTCTTAAATGAACACCCTGCCAAAGGAACCACATAGCCATGAATCCTGGCTTGTCAAAGATAATTGCGTAGGCAAGCCACGGGTACGAGTGAAGGGCGACTATCAGATGCCCATACCACTTACTGTTACCCACTATGAAGCTTCCAGCGACCCCTACAAGCTCCATAGCGAACAAGAGCCATGTCCAAGTCTGCTCAGTCATGTGTAAGCCTTAGGGTCTCTGTGAGTGTAGCCATAAGACGTCTTGAGTCTTTGGATTCAGCATCAATCTGCGCTGCGAGAGTTTCTGCTTTTGCACGCCACTCATTGCGGTCTTGTTCTAGTTCGCCGGCTCTGTCAATCCACCATTTAATAGTTGTTCTATCCATTTTCATTATCTTCCATACTACTGTAAAAACCGCTTCCCCATATTTCAATCGGGTGTATCCCCAACTTTACACACCAGGCATCAGCCCTATACAAATCAATAGTTCCTACGCGCTTCCAATGCCTAACAACATCACGAGATACAAGTTCCTTATACGAAGTGTCCTCTTGTATGTACCTGATCAGGGGAGCAACATCTAGGCGAATGCTCTTTACCATCGTATTACCTGCAAAACAAGGGAAAAAACATCATATATATCACGCATAGATAACAAGCATACCAACTGTCGGTCTTATAGACAGCATTTACAGTCAGTGATATCATTTGTTTTTATACGCACAGGAGACAAAAAATGACACGACACCTATATTCGCCATACATGAGCCAAATGCTAGACAGATTCCACAAGGATTACGACAAAAGAATAGATTGCGACCCGGGCTGGTACTACCTTATAGAGAAAATTGATGTAGAACTACGGGTTATTGATCCCGAATACACGATTTATCAGATAAAAGAGAAGTTCGGCGCTCTCCGTTTCTACTTTGACACAGAAGAACCACCAGAAACACGCACTTACATGCAAGAAATAGTGTCGGCATATGAACTGATATCTAAGCGTGTCTGCGAGATAACAGGAACAGAGGGAGTTCTTATGAAAAAGGGATCACAAATGAAAACTCTCAACCCGTTATACGCCCCAGAAGGCTTTATTGAGTGTTAACAGATAATAGAAAGTTCACTTTTTATCTAGGAACAGACAATCCAGCATGGCTAAAGCATGCCGATATACCTCTCTTTGTTTCTCATTATCGGATCAAAAGATACGTCAACATGCCAAGGGCAATTTGTAACTGGTCGTTGGACAGCGGCGGATTCACACAACTATCCATGTTTGGTGGATGGACAATAACAGCTTCAGAGTACGCAAATGCCGTAAGACGGTATAAAGACGAAATAGGCATGATGGACTGGGCTTCACAACAAGACTGGATGTGTGAAGACGCAATGCTTGCAAAGACTGGGTTATCTATAGAAAAACATCAGGAACTAACAGTTAACAACTATCTAGATTTACAGATGATTGCTGAAGACCTACCTATTGTTCCTGTCATACAAGGCCAAACACTAGATCAGTATCGCCGGCATGTAGACATGTTTAGCAAAGCCGGAATAGACCTACTTAGCAAAGACATAGTTGGTATTGGCTCTGTCTGTAGAAGGCAATCAACCAACGAAATAAAATCAATAGTAGAACCCTTGACACTAGATGGTTTAAAACTACACGGATTCGGCATGAAAAGAACAGGACTCCGACAAGTAGGACACGCAATGACCAGTAGTGATTCAATGGCGTGGAGTTTCACCGCGCGCAGAGGAAACATACGGCTCCCCGAATGTACCCACAAAGCAATAAAGTGTTCACACTGCTTGACATACGCCCTAAAATGGCGCAAATTAGTACTACAAGATTATTTAGATTCTTTCCCAACAGTAACAGTCTAAAAAAAACGCTATCCAACAAGGCAAACAATGACAACAATAGTGGCAATACAAGGAGACGGTTACGCCGTAGTCTGCACAGATTCAAGGGTTTCATCAATGGATGAATCAGGATTCGCATTCCAAATCACAACCCTCGGAGCAGGCTCCAGCAAAATAGCCCAAAACGGCAAATACCTATTAGGAGCTGCAGGAGATGTACGAGCAATCAACATCCTGCACTACTCATTCGTACCCCCAACACCAACACCCGCATTAAAAGGCAAACAACTAGACGCCTTCATAACAAACAAATTCGTACCCGCATTACGGGCATGCTTTGACGAATCAGGGTATTCACTGCCAGAGCGCGACTCATCCGAACATCTCGCAGAACACAACT
>Ga0209107_10000090_pt1 | contig 54906 bp, 63 predicted proteins | sample LakErihyJuly2011_2_FD_187460 | JGI IMG/M metagenome (GOLD analysis project Ga0209107, IMG submission 187460) | Freshwater microbial communities from dead zone in Lake Erie, Canada - CCB hypolimnion July 2011 (SPAdes) (version 2) | ecosystem: Environmental > Aquatic > Freshwater > Lentic >...
GGCTGTGGCTGATCAGAGCAAAGGTCAGCGGTACATCTTTGCTGATAACGATGAGTCAAAGACTGGTGAAAAATCGGCAATAAGTACTGGCCTGCCTTGGACGATGGCTGACACTGTTGGCTGGGATGCCAACGACTTGCATAAAAGCAACGGTTTATTTGCAGTGGTAGGAAAAATTATGGGATTGCGAAACAAGGTGCTTTTACAGGCGGCTTGATGTATATTGTGGTTGTGGTTACCGCAGTTGCCACATGTTGATTGTCCATTTGATTTCCCCTCACCTCAGACGTGAGGGGTTTTTTTTTCAAATACGACATGATGTCGCTTTTGACCTAATAAAAATAATTCTTGATACCTCTTGACACGACTTGAAAATCTGTGGTTATAATCCGCTCGTTGCTGTAGGAAGTAACAAACTTGAAGCCGTTTACACATGCTCTCGCCCTTGGTTTTTACTCTAGGGTTCCTACCGAGGGCAGTTGTAAACGGCTTTTTTGTTTTTGGGACTGGGACTGTGTTGCGGGTTAGCGCCGCCACTGCTCCTTCATGTTTTGAAACACACTGCTTTATGTGAAGCAGTCCCAGTCTCCTCCTACGACAACCGTACTCCGCACGTTAGCAAGCACCCCAGTCGTGGTGGCGCGGAAGAAAAGCGTACACGGTATGCAACCGTAGATTTGATGGTGGTGAATGCTAGATACTGACTAGCAATGACTTGGCAAATTCGGAGCCAAAGCGGTGTCAACGGAAACCTGAACCAATGACATTAGCAGTAACAGTGGAGCATCGGTGGATGCCGTCACCAAGTTGGAGATCAGTACCAACCACCACCATCAAGTCTATGGGCTAGGGGGCAGTTCCCGAATAATCCGTGCGACTGGTCGAATCATCAAGTCGGGGGTTTTGCGCAAGCAAACATGATGATCCCGTTTAGCGGGGGTGAAGCACCTAATCTCTCTCTTACTCCACTCTCGTGGGGTAGGGGGGGTCTTTGGGTGAAAGGATTGAGGGAGGGGAAAGGGAGAGCAAGGGAGAGCGCGCTAAGACTCGCTAAGACTCGCGAAAACAAAAAATTGGGACTTGTCTCATTTTTTTTGCTTACGAACTGTAATTCTGTGTTAGAGTGTAGTCACGACGATGTAGTCGGTTTAAGGGGAATGAAATGATTGATAAAGCAAGGTTTTACATCTTTGATGCCAACAACAAGATGATTGGCAATGTGTTTGGGTACAAGACGCACAAGGCGGCGGAGATCCAAACCAATCGTCGTGGCTACACAGTGCATGCCGCGATCTGGAGGGCTTACCACGAGGCGAAGGGTAAGAATCAAAACCACACTCTGGTTCACTCCATCAAAAACGGGGGGATGCTGTTATGACCGAAGAAAATTTTGGTACGGCTCTTCGTGCTGACAGAGCGTCAATGGGTTTTACTCAAGAAGAATTTTGCTCTGCGCTTTCAAAATATACAGGCTCAGTCGTTCAACAGCAGGCATTGGCACGATGGGAGCAAGGTGCAATTCCACATTACTCCAGCCGTTTGAATTTGTTTGAATTTTTAAAACATGCTTTCGCACTACGTGATATCGAGTCTGAAGTTTTAAAACTTGGATTCCCAGAGTCAACCAAAAACAAAAAAAATGTCGATGAACTTCTGAAAATTATTAACGACCAAACGTCAGAGATTTCCAAGTTAAAAGATGTCATTTGGACATTACTCAAATAAAGGAAAAACATGACCGAAGAACAAGAACGTGAAGAGCTAATCGTCCAACGTCGTGCAAAGAGATTTATTGACGATGGATGCCCCACCGAAGAGGCATACGACTTGGCAGGTTTGCTCAAGCTTCGTGACCGTGAGCAAGGTTGCGACGACAGGCGGATCTGCTTTGAGTGCAAGCACTACGCCGACAAACGGTGTAAAGCGATCCTTGACAAGTCTGGTAAGCCAACACAGCAGTTGCGATTCATTCTGCAACGGTGCCCACAGTTTTCACTCAAAGGAAAGAAATGAAACGCATAGGAATTGACCCCGGCTTATCGGGCGCAATCGTCATCATTGACGACGACAAAACGCCCATCGAATGGATGGCGATGCCCACTATGAAGACTGGTTCAGCCAACAGGGTGAATGCTTCTGCGTTGGCGGCTTTTATCCGCCCACATTTGTACGGTGATGAAAAGATCGTTGCATATGTGGAGTTGGTTGCCAGTATGCCCAAGCAAGGTGTGGCGTCTATGTTCTCGTTTGGACACTCAGCAGGGGTCATACAAGGCGTTTTGGGCGCGTTTGAGATACCAGTGACTATGGTGACCCCAAACATGTGGAAAACACGCGCTAGGCTGACTGGGCAAGACAAAGACGCATCAAGGGTGAGAGCAATCCAGATGTACCCACACTGGAGGGAATTGGACAAGAAGGGTAGGGGTCAAGCTTTGGCTGACGCAACGTTAATCGCAATTTATGGGATGTGATATGAAAAACGATGATGATGACATTCAAGAATACGTTCGCCCTTGGAAGGGTTTGACGGAAAAAGAGATAAGGTCGTTGGCAAAACCGCTTGGCGATACAGAAATTCCTATGACGGGAAGAATGTGGATATTTGTAGGCGACTTGATGGACAAACTTAAGGAGAAGAACAGTGGCTGAACTAAACAAATGGGAAAAAGCAATGGGTTGGCGTAAGCGCCAGATGGTCGAGTTGCAGATCAATGAAGTATCAGAAAAGTTGCGCAACGACACTTTAGAAGAGGTAGCGCAAAAATTTGATGAGATGGATGAAATCAATGACTCAGCGTTTTTATTTGCCGCCTACGTAAGGAACATGAAACGATGAACGAAAAAAAGACCTGTCAGGTGTGCCGTATACGCCTTGCAGAGCTACAAAGCAAAAACAGTAGGGGCGCACCCCAATGGCGGTGTTTGACATGCCATGAATTAAAAAACAGAGCAGGGTTTACAAAGGGAAAATCATGAACCAAAAAGACATTAACGACGCAGTAGATTTTATTTACACACACGGGCAGAAGTTTGCCGAGGCGAAGGCTCACTTGGCATACGTCGAGGAGTTCCGCAAATCAAAAAAGGCGATGCTCATGAAGCATGCAATGACCAATGGAGTCAAGACGGTAGCCGCCGCTGAAATCGAGGCATATGCATCAGCGGAGTACATCGAGCACCTCAAGGCCATAGAAGAGGCTACAGAGCAGGCAGAAGCCCTTAGGTGGGGGTTGGTAGCGGCTCAGGCTCGCGTGGACGTGTGGCGCTCTTTGGAGGCGTCTAACCGCACTATGGACAGAATGGGGTAATCATGAAAGAAATCAGACTAAAAATCACGCCAGAAAAAAACGGTGCTTACAACGTAAAAGTAAACAAAACAGAATTTGTTTTGCTTAGAACGGGTGACGGAAAGAATGAGTATTTGGAAGTGTTTCCACACGACTTTCCGTTTAGGACAATTAAGCTCAAGACTGGCACAGTACAAATGGATTTATTGGAAACATTGGTTCTCCAAGAGTTAGTCTCTTACACCGACGAATTCATTGATCTATGAACAACAACATAACAGCCGCAGAACGACGCCACTTGGCATTGGTCAAAGAACTGCCCTGCAGTGTGTGCGACCAAGAGGGGCCAAGCGATGCCCACCACATCAAGCAAGGCAGGCAATACACCTGCGTAGCCCTGTGCAAGTCTTGCCATCAAGGGAGCAAGATGGGCTGGCATGGTGAGCGCAGGGCGTGGGCTATAGCCAAAATGGACGAGCTAGACGCCCTAAACGTGACCATAAAACGGCTTAGGGAAAACACCTAGCAAAATAAATGAAAATATTTTTCAAAAGGGGTTCACAAGTGCTTTAACTTGGAGTTACAATTACTTCACCGCAACGTTAGCGGGTAACAGGAAAAAAGGAAATTATCATGACAACAGTATCAACAGCAGTGCAAGCAGTCGCAACAGTCGAGTCCTTGCTCAACCCCATCGACCGACTCGCAGTGTTGGATCGTGAACAAAAGTCTTTGACAGCCGAAGTCAAGTCCCTCAAAGACTCCATCGCCAACAGCTACGGCGAAGGCAAGCACCGTGGTGAGAAGTATGGCGTTAACGTCATCATCGCCAACGTCAAAGGCACTGTCGATTACGAAGCTTTGATCAAGCACTTCGGCATCACAGAAGCACAACTGGATTCCTTCCGCAAAGAAGGTTCAGCACGTATCACCGTGACACCTACAGCGTAAGGAGAACGACAATGACTTTCCAATACAACGATGGAGGCCGCAAAGCGGCTGGCTTTAAAGGTGTTGCAGGTGACTGCGTAGTTCGATCAATCTGCATTGCACTTAACCTTGACTACAAAACCACGTACAAACAATTGGCTCAAGCCAACAAAGATTATGGCAACGAGAAATCTGCTCGTAATGGTTTGAGCAAAAAGGTTTATATCCCATTCTTGACACAACACGGTTGGGTATGGAGATCAGCACCAAAGTTTGAGGGGCGCAAGGCACGTTGCGCAGACATGCCTAAGGGCATAGTTATCGCAAGACAAGCACACCACTTGGTAGCTGTGATTGACGGTGTACCAAACGACATCGGTAACCCATCGCACAAGATGGTCTACGGATACTGGGCAAAAGTTTAAACCAACGGGGGCTTCGGCCTCCATTAAAGGAAAACAAAATGGAATTCACAATCAAACACGGCGGTAACAATAACTTGTTCTTGGACAGTTGGGAGAACGGTGGCGTGTGGCTATCAGTCCACGGTCGTAACCACCACGTTGGTACATCATTGACTCGCGAGCAAGCTCAGGCTATGTTGGAAGCATTAACAAAACTTTTAGAAGAGGTGACAGCATGATTGAACTACCACCATACTCGAAGATCAGTTACCCCTCGACACCCAACAAAGATTTCAAGTGGGAGTCGGGGTCTGACGTGCAGGCCATATGGCGCAAGTTCGGGTGGACGCCACCCAGCGAGAAAATGGCGCCACCTCCACCTGAAAGATTTATTGAACTCGTAAGGAAATTCAAATGACCAAAGAAGTAAGCCAACTCGCGCGCCAACTGCTAGGCACTACAGGCGCGGTCGAGTTCTACACCCAGCAGGAGTTTGACGCTACCTTGGCAATAGCTAAAGCCGAGATTATGACCGTGGCTATTGAGACGAGTAAGCGAGCGATCCTAATTGAGCGCAAGGAGTGCTCTAGGCTGGTCGCAGAGCTTGCGAATCAGGAAGATGAGGGGGAAGTAGCCACAGCCCTCATGAACGCCGCCAAACTGATTTACAACCGTATGCCGGGTCAGATGTAATGAAGACTACGGAAGAAAGAGATCTGGTTTACTTCCAAGGGTTTGACGTGGGGGTGACATACGTACTAACCGCAATACTCTTGAACTTTGAGAATGGTCAAGAGCTTGTTGACCACATCAAAGGGTTCATTGATCCTGAGCTAGACAAGATGAAGGGGACTAAGCAATGACCAAGCTAAAGATCGTATTTGCAGAGGGTTGCTTCGACGAGTTCGATGGCACTCAAGAGGAACTGCAAGCAATGATTGCAGACCTACATCAACAACTAGAGGACGGTACGCTCTTCGAGAATGCTATCCCTGTTGCAGAAGATGACCCAGAGTTCCTGAAGGCAATTGAAAACAAGAGTACTCGTCAATAAATAATTTGTATTAGGGTATGTCCCTAGTTCACAACTCCTTTAATTTGAAGTTACAATAACGACACTGCAACGTTAGCAGGTTTAAAAAGGAAAAATTATGAACATCGGTACACAAACAGGCAGTCTCGTTAACCACATGTACAGCCGCATGACCATCGGTGCTCCAGCACCAACAGTCGGTATGGGCGCTACAACATTGTCATGGACTGATCGTCACGCCGCAACGGTAGTGAAGGTTATTGAGTTGAAGAGCAAAGTGTGGGCATACGAGATCCACATCATTGAAGACAAGCCTACAGTCATCTCTGGTAGCGCACACGATGGCAGTGCCGTCTACACCTTTGAGCCGAATCCCTACGGATACGCTGACATGTATCGCATGGATCGCAAGACAGGCAAATGGGTTCGCGGTTACATCAACGGAGCTACAGGCAGATTCAAGCAACGCCGTAGTGGTGGTTTGATCTTAGGCATGCGCGAACATTACTACGATCCACACTTCTAAAAAAACCGGGGCTTCGGCCCCAAGTCACTGCACTTACGCAGGTTTAAAAAAGGAAATTATCATGGCTACATACTGGAACGAACAAGGCACATACCAAACCATTGCAGAAGCTTTACAAGGGCTTGTGCCGGCGATTGGTGAGGTGCCTGAGGGCAAGACTACCAACAAGGCGCTGGAGCGCTTCAGAAGGGCGCAGAACTGCTACTACGATCTGTACAACAATGGATTGTGTAACCGGGCCCGTGAGTTCAGCACGTTGTTTAGGATTCCCGGCGTCTCCCGCGAGATCAAGCAGAACTACCACTACAACTTTTTGGTGTCGTCTTTGACTGAGGGTGCCATTGAAAACAAGATGGACGGATTCATTCTGGATGCCTACCGCGAGCAGTTGGCATTGGGCAAGATGAAACCCGTGAGCATGGAGGCCGCATGAAGCGCATTTACATTAAAGCTTTTAACAAGCTGACCAAGATGGGCGTACCCGTCTACGAGCACCACGACGACAACGGGAACTTCAGCATCAGCGCCGAGGATGAGGGATCATCCAACTGGGTGAACTACTACGATGGCGCTCGCATATGGGGTGACAGCATTAAGCCTGAGCTACGCGATACGCTGATCGGTATGGGGCTGTTCGCAGAGTGGCACAACCCCGGTAGGTTGGCTGTTTACGAAATATAAAAAAGGTGTTGACACCCTTCTTTAATTCCATGTTAGAATTCATGCACTGCAAAGTTAGCAGGTTTAAAAAGGAAATTATCATGATCACAGTAGACAAATACAACATTCGCGTAGTTGACAAGGGCATGAAGTACGGTCGCGACTTCTGCCTCACCAACGAGAGTGAGAAGCCTCTGGTGGAGTTCTATGATGCTCGCTACCCGCACACGGAGTTCGGGCAGTTCATCACACGCTACTACGTTGGCACCATCTTGGGCAACGACGGTTACCACGGCAAAGGTGAGGGTGGCTTGATCCTCGACGGCGGCAACGCTGATTCATGGACTGTGTCTTCAAGAGACATGGACATTGTGCGAGCATATCTAAAGGGATACACAGAATGGCAACAGTAAAGAAGGTAGCGGCGAAAGCCGCGCCAAAGAAGCCCGTAAAACGCGAGCAGACGTTCGACATGCCTGTAGAGGTCAGAGACTGGATCGAGCAAGCAGGCAGTCGTCTCAAGAGCTTACAGAGCAAAGTAGATCGATTGGAGTTGGAGAACAAAGAACTCAAGTCGTACAAGCGCTGGGCGGAGCACAAGATCTTGGGGAGTAGCCCAGAATGAACATTCCAGCGTTTCCAACTGATTTGAACTTTAAACACCAACAAGGTATGACACTGCGTGACTACTTTGCGGCTCAAGCGATGCAAACTGCACTTGCATACCGACGCAATCAATTTGAAACAGATCAAACCGACGGTGGGGATTGGGATGAGTTTTTTAGCATTATTGCAGAAGAGTCGTACACCATCGCTAATGCAATGATGAAAGCGAGGGAAGAGTGAGCGCACAAGGCAAAGAGTCTGGCACCAAGATGCCCAAGCACGACAGCAGGATATCGTTCTACAACAAGAACGGCGATGAAATCGGTGTGATGGACTTCGCTGACAACTACCTATCCTTTGAGGGAAACGCCGAAGAGAGTGCTATCGAGTTCATGGAGCATCTCAGCACCGTATTCCAATACAGACTCATGCTGGAATACAACAAGGGATACAAAGCAGGTAGGGACTTCACAAAGAACCAAACTTCAGGTTAAACTAATGTCCATGCGCTGAAACAATTGCGTGAAAGGACATAAGCATGGCAACAGAGAAGAGATCAGTAGGTCGTCCAATGGGCAAACTCCATCAGGAAGACGTGCGTAAGAAAATCCAAGTGGGTCAATTGATAAAAGTCCTTGAAGATCATGCACTTAGCACTGAGGATAAGGAACTTCTACCTAGTAGGATCAAAGCAATCCAAATACTGCTGAATAAGTCGTTACCAGACTTGAGTTCAATGCAGTTGACTGGGGATGATGACAAGCCTGTGGTGATAGAGCACAACATCAGTGTGTTCGGTGAGTTGCTCAAGTCAATCAAGTTGCAACGCCAAGCAGAATGAGCGCATTGGATGCAGTGCTGGATGATCCCAGCATCAAGAGGGAGTTTGAGAGCCTGCATCCCACTGAGCAGGCGGTGATCAATTGGCAGTTGAATTGGCTGGGTAAGCAAGCACACAAGCACCAGATCGAGCCTACGGGTGACTGGTGGAACATATGGCTCATGCTCGCGGGTCGTGGAGCCGGCAAAACACGCGCCAGCGCTGAAACCTTAGCATCATGGGCATGGGAGCAACCAAACACACGATGGCTTGTCTCAGCCCCTACCAGTGGCGACTTGAAGGGTACATGCTTCGAGGGTGACTCAGGGCTTATATCCGTGATCCCTCCGCAGTTGGTAGCCAAGTACAACTCCAGCCTGCATGAGATCCACCTGATCAATGGGAGCTTCATCAAGGGCATCCCAGCGTCGGAGCCAGAGCGCTTTCGTGGCCCACAGTTCCACGGTGGATGGCTGGACGAGTTGGCGGCGTGGGAGTACCTCCGCGAATCGTGGGACATGATCCAGTTCGGCATACGACTGGGCCAGCGCACTAAGCTCATATGCTCGACGACACCTAAGCCCAAAGAGGTCATCATGGAGTTGATTGACCGTGAGGGTGACGACGTGGTGATCACACGCGCCAGCACGTACAGCAACATGAAGAATCTGGCCCCGTCGTTCCAGAAGCAGATCCTCCAGTATGAAGGAACCAATCTGGGAAGGCAAGAGATCCACGCTGAGATCATTGACCCTGAGGAGGGCGGTATCGTCAAGAGGGACTGGTTCAGGTTATGGCCTGCCAACAAGCCGTTTCCTAAGCTTGAGTACATCATTCAGTCCTACGACTGCGCGACGTCTGACAAGACGCAGAACGACCCTACAGGGTGCATTACGCTGGGTGCATTCAAGCCTATGGACGGTGGCATGTGTGTCATGGTGCTGGACTGCTGGCAAGAGCACCTACAGTACCCAGACCTGCGCCCTAAGGTGATCGATGAGTACGAGACGGTGTACGGTGAGGGACGTGAAAAGAAGCTGGTGGATCTGATCCTAGTGGAGGACAAGTCCGCCGGCATATCCCTGATCCAAGACTTGCAACGTGCGCACCTGCCCGTGCATGCGTATAACCCCGGCAGAGCGGACAAGATCCAACGCCTGAGCATTGTGGCTAACATCATCAAGGCTGGGCGCGTCTGGGTGCCTGAGAGCACCGTCAAGAAGGGGTTTGTGCGTGACTGGGCCGAAGGCATGGTCAGCCAGATCTGCTCATTCCCTGAGACGGTACATGACGAGTTCGTTGACTGCATCTCACAGGGACTACGGTACATGCGTGATGGCGGCTGGATCAGCATAGACGCACCACCTAGAGATGATCTGGATGAGGACGACATCTATGATGCAGACGAGTACAACCAACGCGCCAGAGGCAAGGTCAACCCGTATGCAGAATAATAGTGCACTCAGTGCACGATTACGCGAAACTTACAAATATAAAGTGTGGACGTGACAACATGGCGAAGGCATAATACGTGGACATTTACGAAAGGACTTGACATGTCTCCAATGGAACCAAGAATTCAGCAATTAAGACAACTTGATTTGCAAAGAAGAGCGCGTGAAACTCGGCAAGGCATGGATCCTATGGAGGCATTACGTAGGATGCTTGAGCAGGGGCAAATGTCGCCTGACACCATTGAAGCCTTACGTAATATTAGACCGACTGAGCCTCGCTATGAAGAGCCTGTCCCGCCTCCTCCTCCCCGTTTAGAAGACTACTACGGCCCAACAACAACGCCGTTCCCCGGTCAAGACACGGCGCCGATGCCTGAACCAAGGTATGAGCAAGATACTACGCCTCCTGCTATTTATCCATTGGACACAATTGCCCCGCAAATGCCCCAGCTTGGTGGTGTGACGTTGAGCAACGGTCAGTTCATTGCTGGAGTTCCTAATGAGCAAGGTGGTGTGAACATTGGTACGCCTGACTTCTTCCAACAGTATGCAGGCAACCCTGATCTGATGAGAGCACTGAGCGACGCATACGGTTACGACGTGTCACAACCACGACCACAGACAACGCAAGCTCCTCAGGTTGTATATGGCGAACCAACGGTAGGATCACAGGGATATGATCCCGGGACTAACTACGGTGGCATGAACACCAATTCACCGACAACTCAGAATCCTCAGATTGGATATTCGCCAGAGACTAATTACGGTGGCACCAATGATTTCCAAAAGATGATGGAAGATATGAGGATGCAAGAGCGCATGCAAGATCCACGCATTAGGCCAGATATAAATCCTGAGCCACCACGTCAAGATCCCCGTATCAATCCTGAGCCGCCAAGACCAATTTATCCAATGGATATGCCCCCAGATAATATTGGCAGACGTTTAGGCTAACTGATAGGTGGATCATGATCCCAGACAACTCCAAGAAGAAGCTTGAGCAGTTACGCCAAGAGATGGCGTTTCGTGCTCAGTTGAATCAGCAGTACGACAAAGAGATGTCGGGGAAATACACCCGTGACATGCCGTCGTTTTCTGAGTGGCTAGACAAGCGCCAGCAACCCAAGAAAATGGCTGATGGTGGAAAGTTGATGCCATTAGCAGAACGCGACGCTAACCTAGCTAACTTCTTGCAAGAGAGTCAAATCAAGGAAAGACTGTACAGGGGTCAACGCAAGGTTCCAAAGGCAGATAAATTTGTTACCACCCAAGATCGTTCGACACCGTCGTTCACAGATGATCCTGAGGTTGCAAATGTTTATTCTCAACAAACAGGGTGGGATATTGCGCACGGCCCCGGTTCCACTTCAGTGCCAGTTCATGTGCAGATGAAAAAGCCATTTGATGTCAGACGTTTGGGTGAGCACGTAACGTTAGATGAAATCATCAATCAGATGGATCAAGATTTAAGCGTACCGCACCATAAGGATAAACTTGGATATGAAGATTTGGCTGACATTCTTAGTACGCTAGATCACCATGTTATGAAGGGTAACGCTAAACACAACATTGATGCCACGGATAAAAGAGGAACGTTTAGGATTAGAAGCTTTTCTCAATTGGCAGATGAGGTAAGTGAAGCTGGAAGCAAGAAAAACGTTAACCGAATATTGGAAGATTTATTGCCTGAAGCTTCAGTTGATGCATACGCATTGGCTGACTCGCACGAGATGGTCAAGCAATTAAAGAAGCAAGGCTATGACGGAATGATCCACAAAGACGTGTTTGATGCTGGTATGCCTTATTACAAGGGTGATCCCAACAAGATTGGCGAAGGGTATGACGCAGAGCACACGATAGATGCGTTCCGTCCATTTCATCAAACCAAGATCAAGTCAGCCATCGGTAACCGTGGCACATATGACACAAGCAATCCTGACATCACTATGGCAAAGGGTGGATCAGTAGCCAAAGAACCTAAGAACACCGTTAAGGCGTACAAGCTATTCCGTGTGCATAAGGATCACCCCGGTAAACTGTTCCCACTGTTCGTGGACGCCAACACCCCAGTTGAAATGAACAAGTGGGTGGACGCCAAAGAGGGCGACATGAAAAACGGCAAGGTCAAGTCAAAGATTGGTGATCTGGCTTATCGCCCCGGTTGGCATGCGGGTGATTTACCTATTGCCACTCACATTGGTGAGAAGTCTGATCCATCAAAGACCGCACCAGATCGCCGCCCCGCTAACCATGCATGGGCTGAGGTGGAGATGCCTGATGATGTGGACTGGCAGTCTGAGGCTACCAAGCGCGGCACTAATGCTCAGGGTAAAGTTATCCCAGTGAAAGCGCACATCACAGACCAGATCCCTAAAGGTGGACACTATCGATACAAGACCAACCCCAACATGACGGGTAACTGGTTGATTGGTGGGTCTATGAAGGTCAACAAGGTGCTGTCTGATGCTGAGGTAGCTCGCATCAACAACAAAGCTGGTATGGCTGACCTACCGCGCACTGAACCGTTTGCAAAGAAGACGTTTGGATTTGCTGGTGGTGGCACGGTCAATGGCTTAATTGCTCCTGATGAATTTAAAGCTGAAGAGTATGTGAACTACAAAACAAAAGGCGGCGACGTGAGCACATTCGACTATGAGAACCCCAAGCACGTACAGACCGTTGCTGGAATTGTTGCCAAGCACAAAGACTTTAACCAAATTACGAATGCCGCAAAACACTTGGCTGATGCCTTATCGCAGGGCAGTTACAAGTTCATTGAAGACCCACGCATTCAGAGTGCTATCAAGCAAGCTGGTCACGACGGTTACTTCATCAATGGCAAAGACGGCAAGCAACAAATTATTCGCAAAGCCGAGGGAGGCGCTGTGTTACCTATTGAACAAATAAAAGCTCAAATGATGAATAGGTTTAAGGGTTTAAATACTCTTCAATCTATTGGCGCCAACGAAGCCCCTAGCATGGGGATTAAAGCGTATGTACCTACGGCTGGTAGCCCTGACGCTGGTCAGATGCCTGTGGGCGGTATAGACACGTCTCAGGGTAGTTTGCCAGTGGGTGGAGTGGACATGAGCAAGGGTCAGCCCGGCAACCAACTCGCGCCACAGGGCATGCCACAACCAGCAGGCACACAGCCCGGCATGGATCAACCCCCTATGGGCGATATGCCTCCTATGGGCGGAACACCGCCTCCACAGGGCGGAAGCAACATATTGAGTATGACCCCCCAAGGACAATCACTGGCGGCTCTAAAGCCCCAAGGTTTGGCTAAAGGCGGTAGCGCTAAGTCTATTGACGAGATGAAAGCTGAGTTAGCTTCCAAGAAGGACACATCTACAGAGAAGCGCATTACGGTGCCTGCATCTGGCGCTGGTGGCGTGAAGGGCATCGTGGTGCCTAAGCATTTGATCGAAGGCAACCCCAAAGCAGGCGCTGAAGGGTTGAAGAACATGATGGATGCAAGGGCAAAGGTTTATGGTGAAGAGCACCGCGAACCCTTGAACCTTGGTCAGATGGGAAAGATCCACAAGCAAACATTGGAAGAGCACTTTGCAAAACCACTTGCCGAGCAAAAGAGTGCAGAGCAAGAAGCGCTGAATAAAATCCGCGCCGCTAAATTTATCAAGCACAACAAAGACACGTTGGACGAGTCTGAGAAGCTAGACACTGTAGAGCACGAGCACGATGAGGAAGGTCGCTCACACGTTGGATATGCATCCAAAGGTATTGCTGGTCACGCGCTGTTTCCAAAGGGTCACGGCAAGGATATGGATTACAAGGTGATCAATACCTGCCCCGGTCAAACCGAGGGCTGTGGCGGTGGTAAGAGCGCCGAAGGTATTGTGGACACCAAGCAAGGCACATGCTTTGCGCCTAATGCCGAGTCACAGTACGCCGCCGCTGTAAGTCGTCGTGCTGGTCACGCGATTGCCAAGCACGATCCAGCTATGACTAGGGACTGGATCATTGCTCATACGGGTTCGATGCGTAACGCCGCAGGCAGAGCCGACAAGCAAAACAAGCGCATGCTGTACCGTCCTAATGTTGTGGATGAGACTGACGTGTCTTCACGCCATGTCATTCGTCACTTGAACGAGCAACGCAAGGCAGAGGACAAACCACCAATCATTGCCAACTCATACGGCAAGACTAATGAGTTGCATGACCCTGAGAATGGTTACCATGTGACGCACTCGAACGTTGGCCCCAAGGTTAAGAAGGGTCGTGAGATCAGTGAGAACGTTGCTCGCGATAAAGCGCGTGTTCGTAACACTGTGATGGCGGCTGATAACCAAGGGGACTTCAAGAACGAGCAGGGTAACAAGACGCCCCCTAAGGGTTCTTACATGGTGACTGACGTAAAGCGCGGCTCTCCTATGGCTAAGAGCATGGAGAAGTCAATAACCCACGCTAAATACTGGTCAACGGGACGTCCTGAGAGTGAATTGAGCAAAGAAGAGCGTGAAGAAGGCCCAGAAGGTCACTTTGGTGGCACTGGACGCAGGACTTCGGAAGACAAAGCGCACTATGGTCACACCACCATTGAAGGTTTGCGTTACGACTACCAGAAGCAACACATTTTGCACCCACGTTTGGTTCAAGTTGGTAAGAATGATGACGGTACTGCGCACATGATCCCTACGGATTCGCGCTTTAAGGACACTGAGTTCTTGCCAAAGAATCGTTACAAGACCAAAAACGGTAAAGACGCTGGTCACATCTTGATGACTACACCTACAGAGTCAACAAGTAACATTGGTCACCAGACATCGTTCACGCACAATGTAAGTCCTGAGCACATTGAACATGCGGAAAAGAACAATGGGGAATATGTAATTGACAAACCCGAAGATCAAGCCAAAGCTAAGGGCAAAGAGTACGCGGCTCCGCAAGCCATCAAGTTTCAGCCAAAGCCAAAAGCTTATGCGATGGGCGGCAGTGTTGGTGGTCGCCACATTGGTTTTAGCGATGATGATTTTCATGCGTTTCCTGAGCAAAACGTAGTTGCTCAACGTCACTTAGCTATGCGTGGTGATGATCATGAGGGAATTGCAAAAAGCGCTTTGTCGGATTACAAACGTAAAGTTACAATAAACAAAGACATGGACACCATGTTGCTAGAACTGACACGCAATAAGAAAGCCAAATGATGGACGAACTTGACCCAACCCAAGATCCCATGATCACTGAGAACGAAGATGGCAGTGCTGAGGTGGATATGCGTGACGACTTGGCTGACATTCAGGAAATGCCTGACGGCTCGGCTGTTGTGACGATGCCAGATAGCGGCCCTGAAGAGAACCCAGACTTCTATGCAAACATGGCAGAGTCATATGGCGAGTATGAATTGTCTAAGTTGGCAATGCGCTACATGGATTTGCTCAAGAATGACAAGTCAGCGCGTGAGTTGAGAGACAAGCAGTATGAAGAGGGTATTAAGCGCACGGGTATGGGCAATGATGCCCCCGGCGGTGCCACGTTCATGGGTGCATCAAAAGTGGTACACCCAGCAATGGCTGAGGGCTGTGTTGACTTTGCCGCCAAAGCGATCAAAGAGATGTTTCCACCCGATGGCCCTGTACGTACAAAAGTCATGGGCAAGATGGACGACATCAAAGCTCAAAAGGCGGAGCGCAAGCGTGACTATTTGAACTGGCAGATCACTGAGCAGATAGAAGAGTTCAGGGATGAGCAAGAGCAGTTGCTGACGCAGTTGCCTTTGGGTGGCTCACAGTATTTTAAGATTTGGTTTGATGAGCAGAAGAAGCGTCCCTGCGTGGAGTTTGTTCCAATTGACAGGATCATTCTGCCGTTTGCCGCGAGTAACTTCTACACAGCACAACGAGCCGCTGAGGTTCACGAGATCACTGAGTGGGAATTCAATCGCCGTGTTGCCAACGGTATGTACCGCAACATTGACTTGATCCCTACTTCGTCAGAGCCTGAGACTACAAAGGCTCAAAAGGCAACGAACAAGATTGAAGGCAAGCAGTTTGAAGAAAACCAAGACGGTTTGCGTAACGTTTACCACATCTACACTTACTTGGAGTTAGAAGACGATAAGTATGCTAACGGTGAATCTGCGCCTTACATCTTGATGATTGATGAGCAGGATAGCGAAGTCATTGGTCTGTACCGTAACTGGGAAGAGCAAGACGAGACGATGACTAAGCTCGATTGGATTGTGGAGTTCAAGTTCATTCCTTGGAGGGGTGCATATGCGATTGGATTACCTCATCTCATTGGCGGTCTGTCTGCCGCTCTTACAGGCTCTTTACGCGCTTTATTGGACTCTGCCCATATCAATAATGCCGCAACTATGCTCAAGCTCAAGGGCGCAAAGATGTCTGGTCAGTCACAACAGGTGGATGTGACGCAGATTGTGGAGATTGAGGGCGCACCCGGCGTTCAAGACATTCGCCAGATCGCGATGCCTATGCCGTTCAACCCACCTTCAGAGGTCTTGTTTAGGCTCCTAGGATGGCTTGATACAGCGGCGAAGGGGGTAGTGTCCACCTCAGAGGAAAAGATCGCTGACGTCAACGCTAATGCCCCTGTAGGGACTACTCAAGCTTTGATTGAGCAAGGTGCGGCGGTGTTCTCATCGATTCACGCACGTTTGCACCAGTCACAAGCTCGTGTGCTCAAGATTTTGTGCCGTCTAAACCGTTGGCACTTCAACGAGATGCGCAAGTCTGACGTGGTGGCGGATCTTGAGATCAGTCGCGAAGACTTCCAAAAGAACACGGACGTTATCCCCGTCTCTGACCCGCACATCTTCTCTGAGACTCAGCGTATGGCTCAGATGCAGGCTGTGTTGTCACTGGCTGATAAGCACCCACAGCAGTTCAACATGGACAAAGTGCTGGCGCGTTCATTGAAGCAGATGAAGATCCCGAACATCAATGAGTTGATGAAGGATGTGCCAGCGCCTGAACAGCGTACTTCTGCGGATGAGAATGCGGCTATGCTGATTGGTCAACCTGCATATGCGTACATGCAACAGGATCACATTGCTCACATTCAGGATCACTTGCAATTTGCGATGAACCCATTCTTGGGTCAGTCACCATTTGCAGATCCAACGTATTTGAACAATTTGATCGAGCACATCAAGCAACACATGACGTTGTGGTACTTAAATCGCAGTAATGGTTATGTGGCGCAGTCTCGCGGTGGTAAGCCAGTGGACAACTACGATGATCCATTGTTGACGGGTACGATTGACCAGTTGTACACGGCTGTTGGTGCTCACGTCACGATGGATACGAAGGAAGTGTTTGAGCAGTTTGCTCCAGCGTTCCAACAGTTGATCCAGCAGGCTCAGAAGCGCCAGCAATCACAGAGGCAGGTGTTGCCCCCAGATGCACAAGTTGTCAAAGACACAAACATGGCGGAGACTCAGCGCAAGGCGCAAGACGATCAAGCTCGTTTGCAGTTGGACACTCAGAAATTGCAGATGGATATGCAGAAGCACCTCGAAGACAACAAGACAAAGATTGCCATCGAGAATGCCAAGCTGACACATCAAGTAATTACGGATATTGCCACTGCGCAAATGCCCGAAACCGCGCCTACAATGGGCGCACCAATGGCACCACAAATGCCACAACCTCAAGGTATGCCAGAAGGCATGCCACAACCTCAAGGAGTTCCAAATGTCAACATCTGATCAAGAACAAAAGAGCGTGTTGGTTAACCAGCACAAGCGTTTAGCTATGGGCGAAAAGCTCACAGGTCAAAGCATGCAACCCAAGGGCGACAACAAGCCTAAAGGTGGTTTGGCTCAAGCTAAGAAAAAATGATTGAACAGTTGATCCATGTGATCAAGATTCGACAAGCAGAATTGGCGCAATCCCTTGCCTTGGGGAATGCGTTCAACTGGGAGTCATACCAACGGATGGTCGGTGAGTATCAGGGGTTGAAATACACCCTTGATTCACTGGACAACATCCTGCGAGAGCAAGAAGGTAGAGAAGATTAACCCCAGTCCTTGGGGCTAAAGGCCGCGCTGAAAAGCGCTTAAATGATGCACCTGAAATATGGTGATTTTTAGGAGTGAGTATGAGTGATAAAGATCCGATCCCGACGATATCGGGGAGTGAAGGCGTACCTGATCAGCAGGAGCTAAAGTGGGCTTTCCCAGATGTGAATCCGGGTCAAAAGCCGTTTGGTGGAAGGGTTGTAGTCCAACTACGCCGCATCAAAAAGACAACTGCCAGCAAGATCATTTTGGTTTCAGAAACCAAAGAGACTGAGAAGTGGCAGAACATGATTGGACGAGTGGTGGAGATTGGCCCTTTGGCCTTTAAAAACCGCGAGACTATGGAATCATGGCCTGAAGGTAGCTGGGCAAGCGTAGGTGACTACGTCCGAGTACCTAAATGGGGCGGTGACCGTTGGGAACGTGCAGTCCCTAACGAAGAGGATAACGAAGATCCTGTTCTTTTTATGACCATCAACGACCACGAACTGATTGCGAAAGTCACTGACGACCCGCTTTCGTTCAAGGCTTATGTTTAATCGGAGAATTTCATGAGTACTGAAGACAAAAAAGAAGTAGATTTGAATATTGAAGAGTCAAAAGACGGCTCTGCAGTAATTGATCTGCCTGAAAGCATGATTTCTTCTGGTGAAGACGGAACTGCCAATAAAAGAGACGGCGGTGACGTATCTGCAGAGGAAGATGACCATCCAGACGACACTGATGCTGTTAGAGCGGCAAAAAGAGCACGTCGCAGGTCAAAAAAAGACCTGATTCGCAAGACGAATGAGGAAAAAGACATTCGATTGCAACATTTGCAACGAGAAAACGAAGAATTTAAGCGTCGTTTGTCTAATGTGGAGCGAGAGACTAAGAATAGTCAGATCGCCCGTATTGACAAACACCTAGAAGACCAAAAAGTGCGCTTGGAATACGCCAAGATGAAGCTATCAGAGGCTGTACAAGCTGGTGATGGTGACGCTATGGTGCAAGCGCAGTCGATGTGGAACGAAGCGCAAGCCGCAGTGGGTGAATTTTCCCGTGCAAGGAATGCGGCAGAGCGTGAAGCGCGTGGTGCAGGTCAATCTGCTCCAGTAGTAGATCCTACAGTGCAACGCAACGCCGCTGACTGGATGCGCCGTAATTCATGGTATCGCCCAGACACCTCAGACCGTGATTCACAGATCGCCAAAAAGGTTGATGAACTGCTAGTTACAGAAGGAATGAACCCCTCTGATCCAGATTATTGGGATGAATTAGATAATCGCTTGCAAAAAGCATTACCACACCGCTACAATGACAACAACGACAGTAATTCTGCTGTTAGAAAACCGAGGAACGTTGTGGGTAGTTCAGGTCGTGAAGCTTCAGCCGCATTTGGTGGTAACAATCGCTCACAGTTCGTGCTCTCTCCTGAAAGGGTGAAGGCAATGAAGGAAGTGGGTGCTTGGGATAATCCAACGCGCAAGAAAGCAATGATCGAAAACTTCATCAAATATGACCGTCAAAACGGCACCTATTAACTAATACTTGGAAACCTATCATGACTGAATCACGTCTCAAAAAATCTCTCAACGCTGGTGGACGCAAGGATCGCGGAAGCGAGGATGCAACCCGCACAGCACCTGAGGATAAGTTCATTTCTACGCAGGAACGTCGCAAGATGTGGAGCGAGGAGTGGACGCAATCAGCCTTGCCAAAACTGCCCAATATGGATGGGTGGCACCTTTGCTGGCTTTCGACAACCAACAGCTACGACTCCATCGATAAGCGGATTCGCCTAGGGTACGTTCCAGTTAAATCTGAAGAGTTACCCGGCTACGAAGACTATCGTGTGAAGGCGGGAGAACATGTTGGGTATATCTCCTGTAACGAAATGTTACTGTTCAAATTACCTATGGATGTTTTTCAAGAGATCATGCTCCATCATCATTACGACCAACCTCGTGAAGAAGCTGAGAAACTGCGTGTTCAATTGGAAAGCTTGCAAGGTCAACGTGACAGCAACGGTAAGCGACTTGTGGATGTCGAGGGCGAAGGTCTTGGTAATTTTGATCAACAGCCAAGCAAAACACCCGTATTTTCGGGTTAACCCAAGGAGTTTAATATGAGTTCTACCTCTGCTCCGTTCGGCTTGCGCCCCGCGTTCCACCCTTCTGGTCTGGATCGCGCTCAGGCGTTGGCAAACGGTATCGTCTCTGGATATTCCACAGACATCTTAAAAGGCGCACCTGTGCGCTATAACAGCACTGCTGGTACATCCGTAGCCGCTGGTACTATCACCAATGCCGCCGCATCTGGCGCTTGGTCTGGTGCTTTCGCTGGCGTCGAGTTTACCGACACTACTGGTCGTCGTCGCGTGAGCAACTACTGGCCTGCTAGCACAACCTTCCAAGCAGGTTCATGCGTTGCTTATTTCTACAATGATCAAAACATTATTTACGAAATTCAAACCGACGCAACCATTGCCCAAACATCTTTGGGTGGTGAGTACAACTTCTCTGCTAATACTGGCTTTACAGTTACTTCTGGCTCTAACGTGACTGGTCTGTCTACGACAGGTCTGGGCGTTTCTACAGCCGTAGCTAACGGTTCTCAAGGTGCTATGCGCGTCGTTGATATCGCTCCTTATGTGGACAATAACTGGGGTGATGCCTTTGTTATCGTTCGTGTTGTTAACGCTCAGTCTCAGTACTTCGGTTCTGTGACAGCAATTGTTTAAGGAGGACTAAAAAATGGCCGCTCCAATGCGCAGTACCGACTTTCGGTCTATTGTTGAACCCATTCTGAATGAGTGCTTTGATGGTGTATACGATCAACGTGCCGATGAATGGAGCCGTGTTTTCCGTGAGGAAGACGGCATCCCACGTAACTACCATGAAGAACCCGTCTTGTACGGCTTCGGCGCGGCACCCCAGTTGCCTGACGGCACTCCTGTGACGTACCAACAAGGTGGTGTGTTATTCCTCAAGCGTTACGTGTACAAAGTATACGGTTTGGCATTTGCTTTGACCAAAGTTTTGGTTGAAGACGGTGATCACATCCGTATCGGTCAAGTTTACGCTCGCCACTTGGCTCAATCTTTGGTGGAAACCAAAGAGTTGTTGTCTGCTAACGTGTTGAACCTCGCCTTCACTGGTGGTGCTTCAGCAGGTGGCGATGGCGTGTCATTGGTCAACACTGCTCACCCAATCGTGAATGGTACTTTCAGCAACCAATTGGCTACATCTGCCAACTTGTCCCAGACTTCTTTGGAACAAATGTTGATCCAGATCCGTCAAGCTGTTGACAACAACGGTAAGAAAATTCGTTTGGTTCCACGTCAATTGATCGTGGCTCCCGGCAATATTTTCCAAGCTGAAGTTCTCTTGAAGTCCGTCTTGCGTACAGGTAACGCAAACAACGACATCAACCCTGTCAAGTCCATCGGTTTGTTGGACGAAGGCGCGGCTGTTTTGTCACGTTTGTCTAGCCCTACAGCATGGTGGGTTCAGACTGACGCTCCTGAGGGCATGAAGCTCTTGATGCGTCGTCGTCTTGAGAAGACTATGGAAGGTGACTTCGAAACTGACTCTATGCGCTACAAAGCGACAGAGCGTTACGACGTTGGCTTCACAGATCCACGCGCCGTTTACGGCACGGCTGGCGTCTAAACCCAAGTGGGGGGTTCGCCCCCTGCGCTTTAAGGAGAAAAGACAATGGCAAATTTACTGGTAACCCGTTTCCCAAATGGCGTGACAAACGTCGGGGAAGATTCACCGTTTGCTGATCTGACAATGCCAGCACCAACAAAGTTTCACACTTACTATGAAGATTTTGACTACTATGTAGCCGCAAATTGGACTGTAACTGAGACTCAGGCTGGTGCTACTCAGGCTTTGACTGACGGTGATGGTGGTTTACTTTTGATCACCAACACTGCCGCAGATGATGATCTTGTTTCTTTGCAAAAAGTAGGCGAGTCATATCGCTTTGCTTCAGGCAAAGAGCTTTTCTTTGAAGCTCGCTTCAAGGTTAGCGACGCAACTCAATCTGATGTAGTTATTGGTCTTCAAATTACCGATACAACCCCACTTGACGTTTCGGATGGTGTGTTTTTTATCAAGGCAGACGGCTCTACTTCGGTAAGCCTGTTGGTTGAAAAAAACGGCACAGCAACTACGACCTCTAGCGTGGCTACTATGGCTAACGACACATTTATTAGTCTTGGTTTTTACTACGATGGCGCATCAAGCATTCAATACTCCGTAAACGGCGTTGTGAAAGGCACTTCTGTGACCACCAACTTGCCTGACGACGAAGATATGACTGTGACAATCGCTCTTCAAAATGGTGAAGCCGTTGCAAAGACAATGACTGTGGATTACGTCTTTGTTGCGAAGGAGCGTTAATCATGGGTCAATTTAAACCAATGGTCAAAATGATGACCACTGAGCCTTCAGTTATTCTGAAGCTCAAAAAAGGTGGAAAAGTTGCTTCCAAGATGGACGGCGGTTACATGCCCATGCAGTCAACTATGCCTGCACAAGCAATGCCTGTTGGCAAAGGCCCTGCAGGTCTTGGTCGTGATACTGCTTTTGCACCAGCGCCTATGAAACCTTCTATGGCGGCTCGTCGTAAAGCAATGATGGCAAAGCCTGCTACAAAGCCTGCTATGAGTCCTACCCTAATGAAAAAAGGTGGTAAGACTGATATGCATGAGGATGCCGCTCAAGATCGTGCAATGATCAAGAAGGCGATGGCTGGCAAGAAGTTCGCAACTGGTGGCGTCGTCAACGGTCAAGGTGGCTTTAAAGATGGTGGCATCATCAAGTCAACCAAGGGCGAGACGAAGATGGTTACTGCTAAAGTTGACCACTCACCTGCCAAAACTGGTGGCGTGAAGTTGGGCAATGGCGGTGGCTATGCTACTGGTGGTGTTGCTAAAGCTAATGGCGGTGGCTACAAGATGGGTGGTTCAGCAAAAAAAGCCTACGCGACGGGGGGAACTGTTGATACAGGCAAGCCCGTCGCGATGCCCAAAAGACCAGCTTCAAAACCTGTAGCTAACAGCATGCAATCTGGTACCTTTAAAAAGGGTGGCAAGGTAGATCGCTTTAACTCTGGTGGAAGTACCGTAGACGCCTCAAAGGGTGCATACGATAAGTCTATCGGGCCAAGCGAGGAAGATATGGACATGGCGAAAGCCATCCGTAGCGTTCCACGCAAGCTGTTTGAAGGTGCGAAGAGCATGATGGGTATGACCCCCAAGCCTGCTGGTAGTGTTACAAAGACTGAGAAATCAGTTACTGTGACTCCTGCTGGCAAAAAGCGTGGTGGTGGTTGTTAAGTAAGGTGGGGGCTTCGGCTCCCACTTTTTAATTGGAGAAATTTATGGCTGATGCAGTCGCAAGTCAAACGCTCTTTGATGGTGAGCGAATGGCGATTATGAAATTCACCAACCTCTCTGATGGTACTGGTGAAAGCAAAGTTTTGAAGGTAGATGTTTCTGCTTTGACACCAAGTGCTTCTGGCAAAACTTGTACCAGAGTAGCGATCACAAAGATCCATGGCGCAACGCATGGCTTGGAAGTACAGATTTATTGGGATGCAACCACAGATGTATTTTGTTGGTGTGTGCCACAAAATTCTCAATACACAATGGATTTTGATAAGTTTGGCGGTTTGACTAACAACGCAGGCACTGGCGTAACTGGTGATGTATTGTTTAGCACTGCTGATGCTTCTGCTGGTGACTTCTACACCATCGTCCTAGAGATGGTTAAATTTTACGGTTGATCATGCCAAGCAAATCACCTGCCCAACATCGATTGATGCAAGCCGCCGCCCATACCAAGGGGGGCTTTGGTGGTGTGCCTCAAAAAGTTGGCAAAGAGTTTGTGGAAGCAGATAAAGGTAAAGTTATGAAAAAAGCTAACGGTGGCTCTACAAGCCCTTACGACTACGACAGCGACGTTGACTACTACCAAGCAATTGGTCGCCTCAAAGACGAGGATGGTGAGCCACAAGAAGCTCCTCGCATTAGCTCTGCTGTTTTAAACAAGCAGAAGACTATGCGGAGAAAGAACGCGGCGGATAGCGCTATGGCTTTCAAAGCCAAAAGAACTGGCGACAAAGAGTCTGAAAAGAAGATTCAAGATCGGTGGTATCGTCGTGAGACTTCTGAAAAATTAAAGTTCAAAGCCAAAACATCAAAAGCACCTGTTGCTGAGTCTGCTCGTAAAGAGTGGTCTGAAAAGATCGGCAAAGGTAAACCCGCTCCATTCAAAACAGGTGGCAAGGCTAAGTCCTGCTGGTAAATCATGAAACAAGGTCTATATGCAAACATTCATGCAAAACGTGAAAGAATCGCTAAAGGGTCTGGCGAAAAAATGCGCCGAGTTGGTAGCAAAGGTGCGCCAACGTCTAAAGCCTTCAGACAATCCGCCAGAACAGCCAAAATGAAAGACGGCGGCAAGATGTCAAAGTCTTGCTGGTAATCATGGCAAAGAATCCTTCATTGGCTATTGGTCGTGGTGAGAAGCTCCCTGCAAAACAGGGCGCTGGTTTGACTGCTAAAGGTCGAGCCAAGTACAACCGCGAGACAGGATCAAATTTAAAGGCTCCACAACCTGAAGGTGGTGCGCGTAGGGATTCGTTCTGCGCAAGAATGGGGCCAGTCGCTGAGAAGAGCGAAAAAGGCAGTAGGTCAAGAGCCTCAATGCAACGGTGGAATTGCCCCGGTTGGTAAGGAAATAACATGGCATACAGTGGCACAGTCGGTCAAACAGTCATCACGGTTCAAAACCTGATTGACAACGGAGCACGTCGGTGCGGTAAGCTGGCTGAAGAGTTGACCTCTGAACAAGTGTTGAGCGCAAAACAATCTTTGTTTTTTGTTCTGAGTAACCTCATCAATCAAGGTATCCAGTACTTTGCCATTAAGAAGCAGGTATATGGGCTTCAGCCGAATCAATACCAGTACTTGCTACCTGTGGGTGGGAATGACGTTTTAAACGCCCTATACCGCTGGATGACGCAACCTACGGGTACGTACACATCTTCGGCTGGTGGAGTTGTTGCCAATGTTGCAGACGATGACGTCTCCACGTTCTGCCAACAATCCTCTGCAAATGGAAATATCGTAGTTAATTACACTTCGACGAACCCTCAGTACATCGGTTCTATTGGCATCATGCCCTATGTGGCTGGTGGTGGTTCAGCAACGTGGAATTATGCGTTCCAAGCGTCTTCTGACAACGTTACATGGAAGACTTTGTACACTGGTACGAGCGTATCGGTGACGGATGGACAGTGGATTTGGCAGGACATAGACCCCGGCGCAAACGTGCAGTACTACAGAATCTTGGCTTCTGGCGGTACGACTTTGGCTTTGCGTGAGTGGTATCTTGGAGTTAACTCCACTGAGATCACGATGTCTCGCTTGAACCGCGACGACTACACAAACCTTCCCAACAAGAATTTCACAGCAAATCAGCCATTCCAGTTCTGGTTAAACCGCACAATTCCTCAGGCGACCATCACGTTATGGCCTACCCCTTCCAATGCGTTTTATCAAATGACCGTGTGGTACTCAGCCCAGATTCAAGACGTTGGCGCGTTAAGTGGTCAATTGGCTATCCCTGATCGCTGGATGTTGGCGATTCAGAGCATGCTGGCTCACCAGATGAGCTTGGAGTTGCCAAACGTAGATCTGGCGCGTGTTCAGTATCTTGAGGGTCAAGCTGAGAAGTACTTCATCATGGCGGAGCAGGAAGAGCGTGACAAATCACCGATTTACTTTGCTCCGAACATTGGCGTGTATACGAGGTAAGTCATGCCACGCTTTTTAAACACTGAAGGCAATGCATCGATAGGAATCTTTATTTGTGATCGGTGCAAGATGAAACGCGCCATTATTGAGGCTATGCCTGATCCCAATTCACCCGGTCTAAAAGTCTGCCAGCAAGGGTGCGCGGACAACAAAGATCCGTACCGTTTACCTGCTCGTAAAACCGAGAGAATTACATTGCAATATCCACGTCCTGATGTATCATTGGACAATCTGAGCGGTTCTGAAATCCCGTATGGCGGATCTGTTTTAGAACCCTGATATGGGAGTTGATAAAGGAACAAAATGTCAGCAGTAGGCTTTACACCAATTCAGCTTTACCACAGTACGACCAATGGTGCTTTGCCATTGGCGGGTAATTTAGCTACAGGCGAACTTGCTGTAAACGTTTACAGCGGCAAGCTGTACTATAAAAATTCCAACACAGGTTTGGTCAGCATTTTAGCTGACGGTGCAATCTCAACTGGTAATTTGCCCGGTGGTTCTGCGGGAACAGTCGTTTACCAAAGTGCCACTGGCGTCACAGCATATCTGCCAATTGGTGGTGCTGGATCATTGTTGTACTCAACAGGTACGCTACCTGCGTATGCCTCAATTGGTGCTGTTGGCTCAATTGTTTATTCCAACGGTACATCACCAACTTCAATTGCAATTGGCTCTGCTAATTCTTTGTTGTATTCCAACGGTACAACTCCAGCGTATGCGTCTATTGGTGCGGCAGGTTCAATTGTTTACTCTACTGGTACAGCACCTACATCACTTGCAATTGGAGCGGTAGATACTGTTCTGACATCGACAGGATCAGCACCTCAGTTTGTAAGCCAAGCTAGTTTGTCAGTAGGTACAGCCGCCGTAGCGGGTTTTGCAACTACTGCTGGCGCGGCAACAACAGCGACTACAGCGACTACGGCAACTAACCTTGCAGGTGGTGCGGCAAACAGGGTTGCCTTCCAATCAAGTAACAGTAATACCACGTTTGTTGCCGCTCCAACAATTGCTGGTACGGTGCTTGGATGGACTGGATCTGTACTAGATTGGGTAGCCGCCCCTGCCGCCACAACGACAACAAACATTGCTGGTGGTGCTCAGTATCAGATTCCGTTCCAAAGCGGTGTTAGTACAACAGCGTTCAGTTCAAATCTGACGTTCAATTCAAGCACGAACACAGTTGGAACAACAAACATTACTGCAACTGGTGCAGTGTCTGCAAACAGTGTTGCATCAACAACAACAGTAGCGGCAACAACAGGTGTTTCTGCAGGCACAACGGTTGCCGCAGGAACAGCAGTCACGGCTGGAACATCGGTCACAGCGACAACATCTGTAACTGGTGCTACTGTTATTGCCAACAAAGCGATTGCGCCAACAGCAACAAGTGGCGCATTCAGCTACGGAACGCTTTCATACACCGATACAAACATTTTTGAGTCAAGTCAAACGTCTGTTGACAGTTATGCACAAAAGATTTTGCAGAATACCAGTAGCGGTACGTCTGCATCAGCAGATTACATTGTTTCAAATAACCTAGGTACAGCGACCACGTACTACGGTAACTTTGGTATGAACAGTTCCACGTTCAGTGGAGTTGGCCCATTCCAGTTACCAAACGCGGTGTATTTGTTCGCAACAGACTCAGACATTGTCATCGGCACAAAGACAGCGCACAGTTTGCGTCTTGTTACGAATGACAATTCAGCAGACTCGATGACAATCAGTTCCAATGGCTCTTTAGCCTTTAATGGCAACTTTGGTGTCGCAGGCAAGGTTCTTAGTTCAAACGGCACAGCAGGTGCTCCAACATGGATAGACGCTGGTGGCGCTCCGTCCTTCTTACTTATCAACGCAGGAGTCAGTTAAATGGCAACGAACGCACAATATACAAAGAACGCCCGACAAGCATCGGTCGTAATTAGCACGGCAAACACAAACCGTGACGGAACAGGAACAATGACCATTGTGTGGACTGCGCCTGCTTTTGTAGACGCAACGAATCCCGGCGGTTCACGCATCGAGCGCATCGTCATTCAAGCTACTGGAACAACCACAGCGGGTATGGTGCGCTTGTTTGTAAGTTCTGACGCACTGGGTAACACTGCGGCTAATACGTTCTTGTACGAAGAAGTACCTGTGACTGCGGCAACACCGTCTACTACAGTGCAAGCTTATGCAACGGCGCTACAGGCTGTGACGTTTCAAACACTGTTCCCAATCATGATTGCCCCCGGATCCACCCTGCGTGTGTCCACGGCTAACGCTGAATCTTTTATTGTGACTGCAATGGGCGGAGACTACTAAAATGGCAAATGGATCTTTTGGATTAAGCGGCTTACCTTCCGCACCTACAACCGTTGGCTCTGCGCCAAACAACCCATTCACGCCTGTAAGCGCTGTGGTGAACAGCACGGCTGGCTTCCAAGCTGGTGATTTGGTTTACAACTTTGGCACTGACGTTAGCGCAGTTCCTAACAACTACGTTAGCACAGCCACGTTTCCCATTGCGGACAACTCGGCTATTTCCGTTCCAAACGTATCTTTGGGTGAACAACAAATTCCCCCAGTAACTGGAGGATACGTATACAAAAGCAACGCTAATTCTGCAAAACTGACTAACGGAAACATTGTTTTAGTTTATTTAGGTTCTTTTTCTTCAACAAACAATAAACCATATTTTAAAATAATTGACGAAAATGGTACTGTTATCGTAGCCGAGACACAAATTAGCAACACGTTAACTAGTGCTACGGGAAACATTACCGTTGGCGCATTGACTGGCGGCGGGTTTGCAGTAGGTTGGTATAATTCTGCTACTACTAATATAAATTATGCTATCTACAATAGCAGTGGGGGAACGGTAAAAGCTCCAGCAACGGATAATGGTGTAACAATATCGGCGGCTAGCGGTTATCTTGGTGTTTATGGACGCCCAGACGGTTCTTGGATTCTTACAGCGCTCAGTGGTGTAAACATTAACCATAAAATATTTAGCGCTGATGGGTTAACTGTAATTTATAACTGGACAAGCGTTATAACCAATCAGGCAAATACTTATCAGTATCAATACGTTGTAAGGGATGATAATAGCTTTGTTATTTTTTATGTTAACGCCTCGTCCTCGGCATCTTTTAAGGTTTACAGCGCAACAAACACCAATACCGTAACAACAAGTATTTCCGCAAATAGTTTTGGTACGCCACAAGGTTGGGGGGGTGCGACGTTATTGACTAACGGTAGTATTGTTGTTACTTGGGGTAGAAATTCGCAAGTGTTTTATGCGCAAGTTAGCGCGGCTAATGCTGTTACTGGCGATACAAACTTGCCCGGTTTGAACCTTTATAATTATCAACTTGGTAGGCCACTCGCTTTATCAAACGGCAATTACCTTGTTGTGTACGTTCCAAATTTTACTACATCACAAGCGCAACTAAGTAACATCATAAATTATGTGGTGTTTAACTCTTCAAACGTTGCTGTATCTTCATACAACCTTATTTACTCTTCTTCTTTTGGTTTTAACTATGTACCAACATTGCTAGAAACCACAAATGCGTTAAATATTATTTATACCCCCGCTCCCGGTGGGCAAAATTTTGGTAACGCAACCTATCCAGATACTCAAACCCAAATAAATTGGCTGAAGATCAATCCATCTACATACGCGGTAATTCCTTCATCAAGCGTATCTACTACAGTTGGAACATCCGCCGCGCAGTCGGTTAGTGGGTATGCGCGTGGCTCTTCAACACCTTCGGGCGCCGCGTTTTTTGCTTCTACTACAGGTTCTATTAGCACAACGTCAACACAATCTACCACTGCGGCAACTTTAGTTTTTCCGCAAACAGTGCTTGATACAGCTACTGTAATCCTAGGGTTTGACTGTGTGACTCTTACAAATGGAAGAGTTTTGGCGGCGGTTGCAACATCTACTGGAAGCGACGGCACTTTAAGATTATTTGAATTTACGTCAACAGGAACGCTTGTAAGCACCACAACAATAGCAACAAACGTTTATAACACTACTCAGCTTCAGCCGTATATTAAACTAGCCGTATTGACGGATGGAAAAATTGCGTGTTCATACGTCAATAGTTCCGCAAATACCACTGTACAAATTGCAATTTTGTCTAGTTCTTATGCGGTATTAACAACCGTACAAAATCCTACTGTCGTAACCGTTAACGCATCGTATGGTTGTGGTCTTGCGGCTTTGACAAATGCAAGATTTGTAGTAACTGTTATAGACGGAAACCCATATCCAAAATCTGCGGTGTTTAACAGTTCTGGCGGTTCAGCCATTGTTTCGGGTTTTGGCCCTACTGTTTCCGCAAACAACATTTGCGTGAATGGGTTTAGAAATGGGTTTATTATTTCCTATAACGTTAGTGGTGGTTTTCAATCGTTAATTTATACAGAACAAAGCACCAATTCATGGACTGCTGGATCTCAAAATAACCTATCAAACTCTTCGGCAAGTCAAGTATATTTTAGAAAGTCTATAACAGGCCCAAGTGGAATAATATATGATTACACTTTGGCGTCAGCTACAGGTCTTGTCATATACGCGCAAGCTCCGCAGTCTAATAGTGGGTCTACTATAAACTATAACTTGGCAAGCGTTGCAAACGGGCAAACAGTAAACGGTACTAGTAGTGTGTCTATGACAGTAACCGGCGCTGGTGAACCCGTTGTTAATTCGTGGCAAAATGCAACAACTCTAAATTATTACTACTACACTGCGGGATACGGACAACAAGCTAGTCCTACTGCGCAAACAATTACAGGATTGAGTCTTCCATCGACACCCGGCGGCCTTCTAATTAGGTCTACTGGTTCAATTGGACATAACATATTTGTTCTTTTCACTAACTCCGCAGGACAAGTTACTTATCTTGTTTTAAATCCTAATGCATACACTTACTCAACAACGTTGACTTCTGGTGTAACACCATCAAATGTTACAACTTTGTCGCCGTCAACAGGCGTCTCGCTAATCGGCGTGTCTTCAACAGATGCCCCTGCAAACGGTTCGGGTACTGTTGTGATTAACGGCCCTGCTCAGTTAAATTCAAGCTACTCAGCGTCAACAGCGGGGCAGAGCTTTGACTTTGGAAACAACGTGACATTTGGTGCGGCAGGAACAATCTCTGGTCGTAACGTAAACTTGATTGGAAATGTATGACAGTCCCTTTAATTACAAGCACGGTATCTAACCCTTTTACTGGCACGTTTGGTAACGGGGTTGTTGTTCCGTTTTTAGCCTCTGGCACGTTTGTTGTCCCCGCTGGTGTATCTAGCGTTCGCGTACGTATGTGGGGCGGCGGTTCGCTTGGCGGCGGTGGATTTTCTTATAGAACCATCACAGGGTTAATTTCTGGAGCTTCAATTGCTGTAACAGTTGGTGCGGCGGCAGGAACATCATCTTTTGGCACTTATTGCTCTGCTACTGGTGGCACTTCAACCACTGGTGGTAGCGGCTCTGGGGGCGACATCAACAGCAACGGCGGGACTGGTGGTAGTAATATGGGAGGTGGGGTTGGAGGATTATTTGGTAATGGTGGTAGTCTTTCTGGCGGTTCAGGAAACGCTGGCGGCGGTGGAAACAATACCGTTGGTAACACAGCAGGTAATGGTGTTTTCGGCTCTGGTGGTCAATACCAATCAACCACAGTTACTACTTACCCAACTAGTGGGATGATTTCAGCATCAATTGATTTTCTTGGCACTGGTGGTGGAGGCCCAAATTTAGTCGGGGGTCTTAATGGCGGCGGCGGTGGAACTAGTGCGTCTGGTGGTTTCCCCGGCGGCGGCGGTAGCGGTGGCACTCGCGGTCTAGTTATTGTGGAGTATTAAAAATGAAATACGCAAGATTTATTGACAACACAGCCGTAGAAGTATTCACACCACCAGACGGTTTTAGCATCTCTGATTGCTTTCATCCAACCGTTGCAGGCCAGTTTGAAGCTGTTGCAGACGATGTGGTGGTTGGCTATACAAAGCCTGTGGTTGAAGCTCCTGTAGTAGAAACTTCAGTCGAAACACCTCCTGACGCTACAACGTAATGGAATCGGTAGACACAAAATTAGCTGTCCACGAAGCAATCTGCACAGAGCGATACAACAGTATTGATCGTTCTTTGCGTGATGGGGACAAGCGCATGACGAAGATAGAGTACCTCTTGTATGGGGTGATCGTCTGCGTCCTGTTTGGCCCCGGCGTTGCTGGGGAGTTAGTCAAAAAGATTTTGGGTCTATAGCATGTGGGATTGGGTGGAAGCTATCGTAGCCGCCGCCGCAATCATTTGCTTTGTGGTGTTTTGCTCTTACATGATCGCATGGGCTGGGTTATGGTAAATGCGTTGTCTATTGATGCTCTTTTTGGTGTTTCTACCGGGAGCATCTACTCAGGATAAGAAGACTGAATACCGCTGTGTGCGGTGGGCGTGGACGGGTGATGTTTATAACCGCAAAGTTGTTTGCCTACAGTGGGAAAAGGTTGTACGGAGATGATTGATCCAATCACGGCTCTTGAAGGACTACAAAGCGCCATTGGATTAGTCCGTAAGGCGGCGAAGGTAGCCAACGATCTTGGTGGTCTAGCGCCCATGCTGGGCAAGCTCTTTGATGCTAAGAGCCAAGCCACCAAAGCGATGGTTGAAGCCAAGCGGTCAGGCAATAAGTCCAACTTTGCTTTGGCTATGCAGATCGAAAATGCTTTGATGCAGACGGCTAAACTTGAGTCTGAGCTTCAACTGCTTTACATACAGACTGGCAACATAGACGTTTGGAACAAGATCAAAGCCAGAGCCGCTGAGATGGACAGGGATGATGCTATAGAAGCCCGTAAAGCCAAGGACGAAGAGAAGAGGCGCAAAGAAGCCGAGCAAGAGCAAATGGAGTGGGCTGTAGGGATTGTGGTAATTGTGATGTTTATTGGCGCTATTGGTTGGGGAATCAATGAGATTACCGAACTGTGTCCCAAGACAGGGTGTGGTCGGTGAATGAGTACCAAAAGCAGTTTGACCTCTTCTGTAAAGTCTTTGTCAGGCTGTGTATTGCGTGGTGGGTGCTTGGCCTGCTCCGCTTCTTGCCTGATGATGTTGCCAAAAAATTACTAGGGATGTTTGGACTATGAGTGACGAAAAGCCAGCAGACGTACTAAGCAAGGTGCTGTCCTATGTAGATAGCCCATTCAAGCTGTTTGCGCTAATACTGATGGCGATCTTTGCGTTCTCTGGATACTTTGTTTGGCAGAACCAAGAACTATTGATGGGGGCGTATAAAGAGTCTAAAAAGATGCCAAGCATTGTTGAGGACAGAGTAGAGGACGCCGCCGCCCACTTGTTTAAAACCACCAACGCTACCATTGTTGCTGTGTTCAAAGTCAACCCCATGTTTGGAACCAGAGTGCTGTACCGCGCTTACACCAAAGAGGGTCGAGATAAAATTAACGATGGGCTTGATGTTGGTTTGTTTACCCAGAACGCAGGCAACAATTCGGATGTAGTCAAGCTAATGGCTGGCGAAACACCTTGTGGTGAGTACAAGTCAGCGCAATCCGAGATGGGCTTGTGGTACATCGCCAAGGGTGTTACTTACACTTGCAGAGTCAGTGTGCCGCCTGACCCAAGCAGATTTGTAGGTCAGATTACTGTGGGGTGGGATAATGAACCCACCGATATTCAGGTGGCAAGAACCATGATGGATATTGCGGCAACCATGCTTTCAAGGAGTAAACAGTAATGGCTCAGTTTGAACCAGCCTTTGAGCAAATGATTAAAGACGAGGGCGGCTATGTCCTCCACGAAGTACCCGGCGACACGGGTGGTATGACCTATGCAGGCATTGCCCGTAACAAGAACCCCCAGTGGAATGGCTGGGCGCTTGTAGACAAAAAGGAATTTGGTGGCTCTTTAACGCCTATGGTGCGTGAGTTCTACCGTGTTGAGTTCTGGGACAAGATGCGTGGGAACGAGATCAGTAACCAAGACGTAGCTAACACCATCTTCAACTTTGGTGTAAATGCTGGCATGGGCATGGCGGTAAAGCTGGCCCAGTTAGTTGTCGGCGCTACGCCTGACGGCGGTATCGGGGCAAAGACTATTGAGCGGCTTAACCAGATTTCCGACGGTCAACGGTTTAAAGAACAGTACGCTTTGGCTAAGATTGCCCGTTACGTTGAAATATGCAACAAAAACCCCGTGCAGGTTAAGTTTCTCAAGGGCTGGTTAAACCGTACATTGAAAGGTTTGAAATGAGCTTGCTTGCCGTTGGATCAATTATTGAAGCTGTAGGTAAGGTTGCTGGCGACCTAATCACCACTGATAAAGAAAAGATGGAGATGGAGATTGAGCAACGTAAGCTTGATCTTGAAGAGAAGCGCATTGACCAAGCTACAGATCTAGCTCAGATTGAGGTCAACAAAATCGAAGCGGCGTCCTCTAGCGTGTTTGTCAGCGGCTGGAGACCTGCCATCGGCTGGATTGGTGTAGCGGCTATGGGCTACCAGTTCCTGCTCTACCCGCTTTTTCAGTGGTGCTGGAAGTACTTGCAGGCTATGAACTGGGTTCCTGTTGGCATGGATCCCCCTCCCGTACTTGATGCTGACCAGCTTTGGGTCATCCTATCAGGAATCTTGGGAATCGCTGGTATGCGCTCTTTTGAGAAAACCAAAGGCGTGGCAAGCAAGTAGCCTTGTCACAAGCTGAAAGGCAGACTAAAATGAATAAACCAATTCAGAGAAGATAACATGGCAACAACTCCATCATGGGTGATGACATACAACTCACTGACGAGTACGGTGCTCCAGTATCTGGAACGCTCTGATGCGGCAGTTGTCAACGCTATCCCCACATTCATCACACTGTGCGAATTTGAGATCGCGCAGAACATCAAGACTTTGGGTCAGATGGAAGTCGTTGACTCCAATATGAACATTGGCAATCCAGTGATTCCAAAGCCTGCAAGATGGCGCAAAACCACTTCTATGACGTTATCCGTCAGTGGTCAAAAACAACCTCTTTTGGTTCGCAAGTTAGAGTACTTGAATAACTATGCTCAGGACGTCACAGCGACTGGGATACCCTTGTACTACGCTGACTACGACTACGACCACTGGTTGGTAGCACCAACACCTAATCAAGCATATGCTTTTGAGGCGTTGTGTTACACCAGATTAGAACCTCTCTCATCGTCAAACCAAACTAATTGGTTGACAATAAATGCTCCAAATGCCATGTTGTTTGGTACTTTGAAGCAGACAGCACCGTTCCTTAAAAACGATGCACGACTGGCGCTATGGAAGTCAATGTTTGACGAAGCTCTCGCCGCCCTTAAAACTGAAGATACTCTGCGTATTGCAGACCGTTCAGCAATTGCCGTGGATAACTGATCATGACAACATACGTAAACCCATTTACAGGTCAGACGGTTTCACCGTCTTCTGTTAGCTATGAATCGCTGTCATTAACAGCAAACACTGAGTTGCAATGGCCTATCAACGGCAATGACAACACGCCTGCTAGTAGCATCATCGACGTCACTGCAACGTCGTCTGGTACTGGTACAGGATGGTTGCTCAAGCTTCCACCAGCTACTCAGGTATCGACTGGTCAGTCCATCATTGTTCGTAACGTTGGAGCACAGTTATTTACCGTGACTGACAACGGCGGAAACACAATTATCTCTGTTGCTTCGGGTATTGCTGATTTTATTTTCCTGACTGACAACACGACAGTCAACGGTATCTGGGCTTCGGTTGTATTTGGTGCTGGTACATCTTCAGCCAACGCAAGTGCATTGGCAGGCTATGGTTTGGTGGCGACTGGTTTGACCTTGAATCAAGCCTACAACGTTACTAGCTACTATTCGACAGCCAGTTTGGGTGCGGTAAATCGCGCACAGTTTAATGTCTGGGCAGGTGGTGTTGGCTCATTCAACCTACCCTCATCGTCTTCTTTGGGAAACAACTGGTTCACCATTATTCGCAACGGGGGTACTGGTGTTCTGACATTGACACCAACTGGTATTGATACTATCGACGGCAATGTCAATATGCAGTTGCAGTTGACTGAGTCCGTAGTGATTGTATCTAACGGATCAAACGGGTTCAGCACCTACGCTTATGGTCGATCAAGCTCGTTTGCGTTTACTCAGTTAGCGCAGGTTGTTACTGGTGGTACGTTGACGTTGTCAGCCGCACAAGGTGCAAACATTATTCAAGAGTACTCAGGTGCTCTTTTGTCAAATCAAATTGTTGTTCTTCCTTCTACGGTTCAGTTGTACTCGTTGCAAAATAGTACAACAGGTGCGTATACGCTGACATTCCAAACGTCTGGTATTGGATCAACGGTGAACGTTGGTCAAGGTCAGACAGCGCTTGTCGTGTGTGATGGCACAAACGTGTACAGCACAACAAGTAACACTTCAAGCTCGTTCACTTCTGCTACGTTAGCGGCTGGAGCGGTATCTGCGCCGTCCCTGAACTTTTTGGGTAACTTAACAACAGGCTTGTACTTGCCTGCATCGAATCAGATCGGTTTTGCTGTCAATGGTACTAACGGAATGACACTGACTACGACTGGTTTGACTGTGACAAACGGTATCTCAGGCGGTACTTTCTAATGACAGCGAAGGTCATTCAACTGCAGGTGAAGCCGGGCATCCAGCGCGATGGCACCCAGTTTGCCGCTCAAACCTACAGTGACGGTGAGTGGGTTCGTTTTCAAAACTCCCTACCTAGAAAAATGGGTGGGTATCGCGCAATTTTCTTAGACGGATCAGGCATCTCTCGTGGAATGACCATGACGTCTGAAAACGGTATCAACTATGTTGTGTCTGGCTACAGCTTAGGTCTTGAGCAGTGGTACACGGACAATGATGACGGCGTGGGTTTTGGCCCTGTTGCCTACACAATGACTGGTGGTGCTGTTGCTGTGGCAATTGCTAACGCAGGCTCTGCATACACAAACGGTACATACACAGCAGTTCCTTTGACTGGTGGTACTGGATCTAGCGCACAAGCCACAGTTGTAATTGCAGGCAACATTATCACCAATGTGACGATCACAGCCGCTGGTACTGGCTACACGGTTGGCGATATTTTGAGCGCATCTTCTGCGTCTCTTGGTGGAACAGGATCTGGGTTTTCTTTGTTGCTAACGGCAAACACAATTTTTACGGGTGGCAACAACACTCTGTGGCAGTTTGACATTGGTTATGACTCCAGTGGTGGGGCAACAAACAATTTAATTGCACATCCAGCGCAAAACTTAAATGCAATTGATTCAATAATTAACACAAAGCCGCTGAGTGGGCAGTTCCCCGGCACGTCGCTCTCTCCAGTGGGTATCTTTTCCGTCACAAATTGTTACCTAAACGGATCGACCATTATCATCAACGGCGCCAACTTCTTGGTGGGAAACGGTCAAACAATCTCTGGTACTGGTATCACAACAGGCACCACGATAACCAACACAGACGTAGTCGCAAATGTCACCATTACTGGGTACATGGTAGGAACGACGCTGACAGTGACAGTGGCTAATGATGGATCATTGGCAGTTGGTCAGACCATCATTGGTGGTGCTGGTGTTGGTGTGTTGCCAAATACGACGATTACAGCGCTTGGAACGGGTATTGGGGGGATTGGTACATACACGATCAATAACTCGCAGACAGTCGGTTCTAGCGGCACTCCTGTGGCTTTCTCAGGCAGTGCGACGACAACACTGACAACTTCCGTCGCAATGACGACTGGAACGGTCACAGTAACCTATGACAACAACATCTCCGTATCTGGCGGTGTTGTGATGTTGCACCCCTATTTGTTCGTTTACGGAAACAACGGTTTGATTCAAAACTCAGCCGCTGGTGACTTCTCAAATTGGGTGTCTGCTGACGCTAACGCGAACAACGTAGCGACGGGTAAGATTGTCAAAGGGCTACCACTGCGTGGCGGTACAACCTCTCCTGCTGGACTGTTCTGGTCATTGGATTCAATCATCCGAGTGACATATGCTCCAAGCACTGTGAACGGGCTTAACTTCTATTGGAAGTATGACTTGATCACCTGCCAAACCTCCATCATGTCAAGCCAATGCGTGATTGAGTATGACGGCATCTTCTACTGGTGCGGTGTTGATCGTTTCTTAACTTACAACGGCGTTGTTCAAGAGATTCCAAACACAGCAAATCAGAACCACTTTTTTGACAATTTGAACTATGCACAACGCCAAAAGGTGTGGTGTACAAAAGTTCCTCGTTGGGGTGAGATCTGGTGGTTCTACCCTAGAGGTTCGGCAACCGAGTGTACTGATGCGGTCATCTACAACGTGAGAGAAAAAATTTGGTACGACGCTGGTGAGGCGGATGGTGCTAGACGATCTGCTGGTACGTTCTCAGAGGTATTCCGTAAACCTATTTGGGGCGGTACTGGGGTTAACTCCACTGGCGGGTACACCTTGTGGCAACACGAGACGGGTACAGATGAGATATACACAACGAATGTGAACGCTGTTCGGTCGTCATTCACCACGAATAACTTGGGGTGGGTCACGGGTGGGCCGGGCAACCCCCAGCTTGCAGGCGATAACCGTTGGTTGCGTATAGAACGTGTTGAGCCTGACTTTGTACAGTCTGGTGATATGAACTTGTACGTGACTGGTCAAGGTTACGCTGACGACTCAGAGCAAATCTCTGAACCCTATGTTTTTGACAGTACAACGCTTAAAATTGACATGCGTGAACAGCGTCGTTTGTTGCGTTTAAAGTTTGAGTCAAATACATTCAACGGTGACTATTACATGGGTAAAGTATTACTTAGTGCCGATCAAGGTGATGAGCGTTCTACAGGTAACCCATAATGGTTACCTACGATCCTCGCAACATGGAATGGGACTTTTACTGTAGTCTGATGGCGGAGTTGTTTTCGGCAAACGACATTGGTACAGTCCCAGAAGAGAGATGGCGCGACTGGGTTGATGGTATTAACGGTATTGGACTTTTTGGTCAATCAGCAATTCCTGATCAACGCCTGTGTGAAACATGGCAAGACTGGGCAGAACAAATGGTTGGCATTATGAGTTTAGCAGGATAAAAAATGGCAATTCTAGGTTCATACAGAAACGCATTCGAAGATACTGGCGACGTTGATTCGGTAGGGCAAACTACTCCTGCTGTAGACCCCTACTCTCTTCTTACACAAGCATGGCTTAGTGGGGACTACGGAGCAACAAATAAACTTGCTACCGAAAACAAGTTAACTTCTCAAGACATCCAAAACTATTACAAGTTGCCTGAAACAACGATGGATTTTTTGTACCGTCAAGGTCTAAAACCATACGAACAAGCAACATCTAGTGGTTTATCTAACGTAGCTCAAGATGTCGTTAAACCTGTAAATACCTCCGTAACTCCCACTGGTGGTTTGGCATCTGTCAACAATAGCATTGATAGCACAAGCGCCGATACAACAGGCGGTGCAGACACAACAGCAGTTGATACGAGCGGATTGTCTACTCTTAACACGACTGCAGACAGCGCTACAGGCAAAGACGTTTCTAGTCTAGCTACAGATTCAACGGCAGGTGATGCAACAACAGGAACTCTGACAGCGTTAGCTAAGAGCGATGCAAGCACGGCAAGCGACGCATCAAATCCATACTTTAAAGCCAACCCAGATGTAGCCGCCGCTTACGCCTTAGATAACGCTGGCATGACGCCTGAGCAGTATGCTAAGTCCCACTATGCAAGCAGTGGTGCAGAAGAGGGTCGTGATTCTCCATTTAAATTGAGTGGTGAATTAGAAAAATCGACCGACTTAAAGAATGGAACGTATTTAACTTCCTCTGGAGTAATTGTTGACTCTTCAGGTAATGCAATTAAGGATACTGGATCTGCCGCTACTACTACGCTAACCAATCAAATTCTTTCTCAAAATTTGACAGACAAATGGCAAGGTGAGGGCTTTGGCACAGCGCAAGCAAATGCGGCTGACATGGCTGGCATCATGGCAAGTATCGGAATTACTGACATCAATCAGTTTGGTGAAGTCCCTGTTTTAGCGCAAGTGGACGTAATTGGTCAAAAATACAATGGGCAGAATGTTTCAACGTATCAAAATGAAGATGGAACTACTCGTCAAGTTTACTGGAAACCAACTGGTGAATTTGATTCCGAAGGTAACGCAACCGCCGAACAAGTAGAAGTTCCTAAAGATGCAAAAATTGAAACTATCTATGGTTTATACGATGGTAACGAAGGGTACACGCAAGTTGACTCGTCCAAAATTAAAACAGTAGACGGAAAACTTGTAGCCGATACAGGACAAAAAACTTACGGTAACAAAGAAACAGGTCAAGCTGTCCCTAATACATACAGCGAACGTCAAACAGGAAACGCTTGGGGTGGAACATTTGCTGGTGATGGAAATACAGGCTATCGCGTTCAATTTAAAGAAGACGGAACGCCAGTCTTTTACACGACAAAAGCATCTTCCAATGACCTTGCTAATTTGATGCAAGATCTTGGCCCACTGGGTCAAGTTGCTATTGCTGTAGCTACAGGTGGTTTGTCTATTCCACAACAAATAGCCGCGAATATGGCAATTCAGGTGCTTAGTGGAAAAGACATTGGTGATGCGATCAAGGGTGCGGCAATCAGTTATGCAGGTGCGCAGATCCCCGGTCTTGACGCGCTGAAAGAAGGTACGTCCTTCATCAAAGATCTTGGCTTATCTCCAGAGCTTACAAAGACTCTGACAAATTCATTCCAAAATGCCGCAGTATCAGGCGGTACAGCTTTACTGAGCGGTCAAGATGTCGGTAAGGCCATGTTAGCTGGTGCTGTTGCTGGTGGCACAAACGGTGCTGTTGACGCGCTTATGGGAAATATTGAAGGATTTAATGACCTGACTCCAGCGCAAAGAAAAATGGCGACCAACGCCGTGTCTGGTGTAATCTCAGGTAAGCCATTGGATCAGATCGTCATCAATACCGCAATTGCGGCGGCAAATGCTGAAGTTGCAAAAGCAAGAAACGAAAAGACAGATCAAGTCGTTTCACCTTATTTTACACCGACAAGTGGATTAGCCACTACAGCAGGAACAAGTACTAAACCTAGTGGCTTGGATTCTTTGGTCAACAAAGAAATTGAAAACGCTTTGACATTTGATGCAACTGGATCAACAGATGTCAATGCGGCGCTAAAAGCGGCTGATGAAGCTGGGTACGGTAAATTTACGTTTGATGGCAAGACTTACACAATTGACGCTAATCAGAACGCAAAGATTGCAAATTTAGAGAGCACGGTTAAAGCAGAGCAAGATGCACTGAAACTTGCAACCACAACCGCTAACCTAGCTGGTAGCGATATGCAAGGCGTAGACGCTCAAGCCGCCGCTACTGCAAAAGCCAACAATGTAGTCATTGGTAATGCTGAAGCAGACAATCCAGACGAAGCGGCTTATCTCGCCAAACAACGCAACCCTACAGCTACGACATTTACCTACGGTGGCAGTACATACACCTTGGGTACATCTAATGCGGCTGTAACTAATGCTATTTCACAAGCTAAAGCAGAAGAGTTAAACAACAACATTGCTAATGCATCATCAAGAGCAGAAGCGTACAAAATAGCTCGTGAAGGTGGTCTTGGCGCTAATGATGTGTTTACGTGGAATGGCAAGAGCTATAGCGCGGCTACTGCTGAAGAACGTCCAGACTTATCTGGAACAAGTAAAGCAAACACTTTTACCCCAACGGTCACAAATTTTGTAACTGACAAGCTGAATCAAAATTTAAGTAGCGCTGAATTTAATCCTGCCGATTTGACAAAAGCTGAGATGACTCAGTTTGTTAACACATATGCCAACGCTACAGATGCACAAAAAGCAATCCTGTTAAAAGGCGCAGATTCAATGACTTTCAATGTCATTGACACACTGTTAAAACAGACTGCCGCACTCAACCCAACAGGTGCAGGAGATCAAGCCGCCCCTGCTGGCTCAGTTGACCTGAAAGCAGGAAAAGCTGGTTTATTTACAACCGCATTTGAAGCTTTGCAAGCACAACAAAAAGAAAGCAGTGACGCGGCAAATGCTTACCTGAAAGCCAATCCCAATAGCTCTATTACAAACAGTGTCAGCACGGCATATGAAGCCGCTGGCAACTTAGAAGCTAATGTGGGTGGAGGCTTGGCTTTGTTCTTGAACAATAAACCATTGTCTGATGCGCTTGTTAAGAGTGGCAATGATACAACCAAGATAGGTCAAACCATTGGTACTGGCGTAGAGGACACCAAGAACTGGAATGACACGATGGAGATGATGTCACACGCCTCTGGCTTGAAAAAGCTTGGCGTAATGGCTGGTCGTATTATGGACGGCACCAGTGGTTTGGGTCGTCAGGTTCAGGTGGAGCTTCGCCAAGAGTTGCCCGGTCTATTCTTGGGCGGTGGTAGCCTCAAAGCGATCATGATTGCCACTGGTTTAATGGATGTCGGCGAGACAACTGGTAACGCCACATTAGGCGCTTATGAAGCCTCCATTAAAGCTGGTAAAACCCATACTCAAGCGTTGTCGGATGCTAGATTGGCAGGAGCCACTGCAGGAGCCACCGAAGCCGCCATTCAGTTGACTCTAGGAAAACTAGCCGAATTTGGTGCTGGAAAAATTAACAATCTAGCTGGTAAAACTACAGGGAAAGTTGTTGGCGAGGGAATTGTTGAAGGTACTCAAGAAGGTGGTGCGGCTCTAGCTGTAGATCTGGCGCTTGGCAATCCGCTGAATGTAAACAACTACTTGACACAAGCCGTAGCTGGAACGGCTGTTGGCAAGGGTACGGCTGTTGCAACCTCAGCAAGTGATATAGCTCAATCAGACTCTATCAACAACACCATTACTGCCGCCGTCGCTACGGGTGATACTGCAGGTGTAAGCACAGCAATTACAAACTCTGTTCAAACATCTTTGTCTAGCGGAGCTTCTGTAGATGTAGCGGTTGGAACTTCTGTTGCTTCAGCAATTACCAACGGTGCTGACGCTGACTCTTCGATCATTACCGCAGTTACTTCTGCTCTTGATAGCGGTGCAGATGTAAATCAGACAGTCACGGCGTCAGTTAATTCAGCCATCACTGCTGGCGCTGACTCAACCGTTGCGATCAACTCCACCGTAACTTCAGCTATTGCCGGCGGTGCAGACAGCACTCTGGTTATCAACTCAGCCGTTACTTCAGGCATAACTGCTGGTGCAGATGTGACTTCTACTGTTGCAACTGCTGTGCAGGCGGCTGTGGACAGTGGTGCAAGTGTGATTACGGCGACAAATGCGGCTACCACAGGTGCTGTTACGGCTTCTATCACTGCTGGTACAGATGCCGCCACTGCGATTACAAGTAGCGTTACCGCCGCTGTCGCCGCTGGTGCTGACGCATCTACTGCCGCCACAGTTGCCACTTCTGCCGCTGTGAGTGCTTCCGTAACCGCTGGAACGGATGTAGCAACAGCCATTACGACTTCTGTTGGAGCCGCTGTAACGGCTGGTGGTGACATTACAACAGCAACCAACGCCGCTGTGACTGCCGCTGTAACGACGTCTGTGACCACTGGCGCGGACACGGCTACTGCAATCACAAGCGCAGTTGATGCGGCGGTGACCGCAGGTGCTACCGTTGTTGCGGCAACTGATGCCGCCGTGACCGCCGCCGTCACTGCTTCCGTTGTCGCTGGGGCTGACACTGCTACCGCTATTTCAACTGCTGTTACAGCCGCTGTTGAAGCTGGCGCTGATGTGGCTACAGCCGCAACCACTGCGACTTCTGCGGCGGTTACTGCCTCTATTGCGGCGGGTACAGACGTGACAACCGCTATATCGACCGCCGTTACTGCCGCCGTAGATGCTGGTGCAAGTGTTACCGTTGCTACGAGTGCCGCCACTAACGCCGCTGTGACTTCTGCAATCACATCTGGTACGGATGTTTCTACAGCCATATCAACTGCAGTTACTGCCGCAGTTGAGGCAGGTGCAGATGTGGTCACTACCGCAAATACCGCAATAACTGCCGCTGTAACCGCATCAATTGACGCTGGGACAGACGCGTCAACTGCCATCACAACCGCTGTGCAAGCCGCAGTGACTGCAGGTGCTGATACAAATACAGCGGTAAGTAATGCAATAACCGCCGCGATCACTGCTGGTGCTGATGTTAATACTTCTGTCACAAGTGCAATAACTACAGCGATTGAGTCTGGGGCAAATGCCAACACTTCTATTGCTACGGCTGTAAATGCGGCGATCACTGCTGGAGTAGATTCGACTGTTGCCATCAATGCGGCTGTTGAAGCGGCTATAGCTTCTAACCTAGATGTCAACACAGCGATCAATACTGCTGTGACCTCTGCGGCAAACGCCAATGCAAACGTTAATGCAGATTCCAATGTAGCTCAAAATACAAACTTAGACACAAATCTCGATACAAACATAGATCTTGATACGAACATAGATATTCCAAACTTAACTGGCGGATTACCTACTACGACCACTGAAACGTCAGTACCAAATCCCTTGGATTCGTTGACTAGCACTGTTGCCTCAATACCTTTGGAGGCTACTCCTTCTTCTCAAACAACTGCTACTCCTACTCCTACTTCCAAGCCTAAGACGCCACCAAAGAAGGTCGCAAAATCAGGTCTGCCATCAAAATTTGAATTCAATGATCCTGACTTGGACAGTTCACCCCAATTCTTGAAGGGTGCGCCCAAAGAGAAGGCTATGCAGTTGGCGGCGTTGCAACAGCTTTTCAGTTCATTGACTCCAGAGATGCAAGAAATTTTCATGGAGCGTGGAATTAGACCGCCTGAAGAAGAAAAAGTGGCTGTGAAAGAATCTGAAAAAGAGTCTGATTCTGAGAAAAAAGACAAGAAGTCTGACGAAGACAAAACCAAAGAAGAAATTATTGCTGAAGAGGATGCAAAGTTGACGCCTGAGCAATTGGCTGAGAAGTACAGCACCAAGTTTGCCGCCGCTGGTGGTGAGGTGAAATTGCCTGAAATGAAAGATGCTTTCAATCCAAACTTGAAAACAGTTCAAAGTATCTTAGCCGCCGCCCCCATTACGGAAGCCCCGTTCAAACTAAGCGGTTTGAAGCACCTCAAGCAAGGCATCTCAAAGGCTCCTAGAGCGGTGAGTGAGTACGCCCAAGGGGGATTGCCTACCAAGTACGCAAAAGCCGCTCCAAAGGGCCACAATCCTGAATTCATCACTGGGTTGACTGGTTACTACGCTGAAGGTAGGGGTACGGGTCAGTCTGACGACATCCCAGCCATGCTCCACGACGGTGACTATGTGATTGACGCTGACGCTGTGGCGGCTTTGGGTGACGGTTCTAGCAAGGCTGGAGCGCAGGCTTTATCCCAATTCCAGTCTAAAGTCCCACACAAAATGTCAACGGGTGGACAAGCTGTCCCTGCAAAGATTGCTGACGGTGAATACGTATTCCCCGAAGCTTTTGTAACTGCTATTGGTAGCGGTGACAACAAACAAGGTGCAAAATTGCTCGATGCGATGCGCGAAGAGCTTAGAGCGCACAAAAGATCTGCTCCTACTAGTAAAATACCTCCAAAGGCGAAAAGTCCTCTGGACTACCTCAGAATGGCGAAAGGCTAATTATGGCAAACCTACTGCAAAGTTCCCAAACACAAGCAACGGAAGCTCCCGGCTTTTACACGGACTACCTGAGCAACATTGCCACCAAGGGTGCGGCGGCTGTTGATCCCACCACGGGAGCACAGTACGTCGGTTCGCAACCGTTGCAAGAGGCGGCTTTTGCAAACGTTCAAGGTGCCGCAGGAGCTTTCAAGCCAACACTGACTGCCGCTGAAAACGTTTTGATGAGTGCTCGTGATTCAACAAGCCCATTATCAGCCGCTTCAGATTATCTAACTGCCGCAGGAGGAAGCCCTGCTACCGCCGCTACTGGGTACATGAGTCCTTATACGAGCAGTGTAGTTAACCAAATTGGCAATATTGGTCAGCGCAACATCATGCAAAACCTTGCACCTCAGGCGACTGCGGGTGCTGTGGGTTCTGGTCAGTTTGGATCTAAGCGTGGTGCTGAGGTTTTAGGTCAGACAATCCAGAATGCTAGCCGTGACATTTTGGGTCAGCAGACCTCTGCAATGGACAAGGCTTACCAAACAGCTTTGGAAACAGCAATCAAGCAAAACCAGATCAATGCGCAGATGGGTCAGACAGCAGGTACGCTTGCTTCTCAGGGTACACAAAACTTGACCAATTTGGGGAATGTTGCAGGTCAATTGGCTTCGACTAACCAAGCACTGAATTTAGCTGATATCAACGCTTTGGCTACTCTTGGCGAACAGCAACGCACACTGAAGCAAAACGAGCAGTTGTTCCCATTGAGCAACTTGTCTACACTGTCAGGCATGCTTCGTGGCTACAACGTACCTACAACGACAAAGACTACTGCAGAGATGTCTCCGCTGTCTGCCTTGGCTGGTGTCGGTGCAGGCGCGATGGGATTGTTTACGCCCGGCACTGGTGGCACAACACCATACGACAGCTTAAAGAATGCTTTGAAGAGCATGACTAGTGGGCCGGGTTTTACAGACATGTTTGGAAACTTTAGATCAATCGACACAACTGGCGCAGGTGAAGGCCCAACAGCGCAAGAAATTGCCGATTACAGCAACTCACTTGGCGATTTTGAAGGTTAAAGGATAAAAAATGGCTGAATTAAAAAATCCTCTTCAAGTAGTCACTGATCCTTCAAAGATCAATCCCACTGGCGCTTCTCAGGAAGACCTGAGCGAATACCAGAAGTCGCTTGATGCGCAAATTAAAGCGCTTGAGCAACGCTATGCAAACCCAAATTGGTTCAAGGTTGCCGCAGGATTTTTGAAACCACAGTTGGGTGGTTTTGCCGCGTCACTTGGGTCTGCATCTCAAGCATTGGGTGAGAACGTAGAATTACAACGTGCCGCTGAATTACCAATTGCACAGATGCGCTCACAACTTGCTCAGTCTAAGATCCTTACAGGTCAGAACAAACTCCAATCAGATGAGTTTGAGGCTTACAGAGCATCTGGAAAACCAATGACTCCTCAGATTGCGGAGAGACTTATATCTTTGAACCCTGACTCGCAAGTTTCAAAAGCTGTTAAAGAAGCTCTTGCATCCGCTCAACAGATAGCATCGACAGCACAAACTAAATTGCAAACTGAAGTTTCTGCAGTTAAAGCGGCTGGTGAAGATCCACGTATGGCGGCGTTGGCTGACGTTTATTCAACGACTGTTACGCCTGAAAAACGCAAAGCGGCTGAAGCAATTGTCTTCCAAAGCAGACCAGCGCAGGTTGACCCTGAAAGATGGGCGGCAATGGCGCCATATGATCGAGCAATTATGGTGGGTGAAGCCGCTAAAAAGGATCTCGAAAAAGGCTTGGCAACGGAAGATATTCTGCGTCAACAAGCGGACAAAGCTCCAGAGCGTTTGGGACTGCTTCGCTCTATTCGCGACCTTTCTTTGGGTGTTGGTTTGGCAGACTCCAAATCTCCAGATGGAAAAGTTGTTACGGGTCAAGAACAGATTGGCGCGTTGCTCAATAAGTTTGGCGGAAACAACCCAATGGAAGTCTTTGCTCGTGCGGCGGCAGACGGCAAGTTGGGCGATACCCTTTCAGGAATTGATCAGTACGCAAGACAGATTGGCATGTCTGAAGCGGCTAAAGACAAATTCCAAGTGTTGGTCAAGTTGTTGGCTGAAAACCAAGTATCTTTGCGTAACTCTTCGCTCAACCCTACCGATGCGTTTGGTCAATTGCAACAGACTGCATCACCCAACATTGGCAACAGCCAACGCGCATTGGTGACTTTGGTGGACTTGATGGGGCATGCCGAAAAGAATGCTCAAGAGCGATACAACTACGCCAAAGAAAACAAGCTTCCTTATGGTCAGTTGGAGCGCGATGTTGGCTACAACAACTTGCGCACTCGCTACGCAGAAGAGCATGCCAAGATTGCAACAGGCACTCCAGACATGGCTCCACCAACTTGGTACAAGCCGTCAGCAGGCAATGTATCCAAAAAGCCAGAGACTAAACCACAATCTCAGCCGAAAGTATCGGCTGGTAACGCCCCGCCATCTGTTACTGGAGATGATGACCCTGTTTACGTTGCTTTGAAGCCGGGTCAGCAGTACGTCATCAACGGACGAGTCAAAACCAAAAAGTAAGGATGAATCATGGCAATTGCTGATGATGAGGACAATGGCCCAGTAAAGCCAAAAAGCCCAGCAGAGTTTGTAAAAACTTACGGGCCTATTGCTGTTCAAGTCGGCAAAGACATTGGCGTCGATCCCCGTGTGCTTTTGGGCCAATGGGGTATGGAGACTGGATGGGGCAAGTCAATTATTGGCGATCACAACCTTGGCAACATAAAAGACGCGACGGGTAAGGGGATAAGGGCGCAAGACAAACGCGAGAACTCCAACGATGCGTATTTGTCGTTTGATGAGCCGCAGGACTTTGCGCGGTACTACTCCGATTTTATTAAGCGTGGCTACCCTAGCGCCATGAACACTGGCACGGATGTTTCAAAGTACGTTTCTGGCCTTGCAAGCGGCGTCAATGGCTCTTACTTTGGAAAGACCGACCCCAAAGAGTACGAGAAGCTCGTATCGGGCGCTCAAGACACTGCGGCGCGTGTGTACGAGGTAGCGGATGAAAAACCTCCAGAGGATGACACAGGAAAGCCTGCAGAAGAGGTTGCTGGCGCTAAGATTCCACCTGCTTCAACGGAACCCGGCTCTCCAGAAAACAGGATGATGGGTGTCATTGGCGGAGTGACTGGTGCAGGTATTGCCAGTAGCTTGGAGACGGGTAAAAGACTTCTGCCCTTGATTCCAAACATCATGAACAGGCTCAGTGGGCAAGCCGTTGACATGGACAAGCCAGTCTCCAAATTAGCTTTGCAAAATTGGCTCAATTCAATGTTGCAGTCAAATGGTCAAAGCGTAAAACTGCCAATTTCTGAGTTAGAAAAGTTGACTGGGAAAAAGATTCGCACCATGAGCGAGGTGGGAGATGCATACAGGGATATTCAGGAAATAAAAGAGACAAAAATTACCAAGCCAATGGTGAAGATGGTGGAGGGTCGCCCCGGTGTTTTTGAGCAAACTGGGCGCATGACAACGTCAACCATTCCGGGTCGTGAAGCTATTGACTTGACGCCTTATGAAACCAAAAGAACTGGGCCAATTAGACAAGCAATTGGGAATCAACTGCAAACGGCTGGCGAGGTGACCAAGGGCGCACTTCCCTCTGTTGGTCGAGTGGGTGTTGGTGCGCTAGGCGGCGCATTGGCTGGAAAACAGTTGTACGATGCATTTGACCAGTACAAAAAAGAGGGCGAAGGTTTTCACTTACCAAGCCCACGCAATGCGGCGCAGTTTGCAAGCGGCGCTGGTGGCGCTTTAAGCATGTTCCCGTTCGGTATAACGCAAGTAGTTGGTGGCGCACTTCAGGTGCCAGAACTTGCTTATCAAGGGTATGACGCCGTAAAAGAGTTGGCTCGTCGTCGTAAGACGGCAACCAGAGAAGACACGGATCGGATGCTCACGAATGTAGACCCAATGGGCAATCCGATGCCGTGATTGCGTTAGCAGGAGCGCAACATAGATATCAGCAAAAAAAGTCCTATGACCCAAGTCCAGACTTCTAAAGTTGACATTACTTTTGGCTCCTGACCTGCTCGATACGTTGTGCAACCAAGTGGTTGACTGAACGTGCAATGTCTACACACTTGTCACGCTCTTGTTTCTCAATAGCTGGTGTTGCGGCTTTGACAAATGCTTCTGCCAGCGTAACCAGATCCTCTTCGAGAAAGTTGTATTGTTCCTCAAGAACGAGGTTCACAAAAGTTTCTGTGACTTGCTCTTTGGTGATCATGCTTGCTCCAGTGCTATTTTTTCGGCTTTTTTCTTAGCGTGGTACGTCTTCATGTATTCAGCTTGTTTTGCTCTTTGAGCGTCTGTCAAAGGTTTTTTAGGATATTTTTTCCTAACCACGGGAACAGGTCTGGCCTCCAACACCTTAATCTTGGCTCTGAGCATTGTGATCTCAGACGCCGCAAGGCTCATGTCTTTACTTAATGCCGCAACCAACTTGATCTGATCAAACAGGTACTTTTTTTCTTCGCTTGAAATAAACATATCACTCTCCGAATTTGTTTTTGAGTTTCCAAAATGTCAGCAAAGCTTGGAACATTGCCCAACCGCGCTGAAGCTCTTCTTCTGACCATTCATGGATCTTGATCAGGCCGTGGTTAGAAGCTGATGCAAAGACGTTTGCGCACCGTGCATTGGGTAGTCCCAAGCCGATACGGTAAGCCGCTAACTGCATCAGATTTTCATCGTATGCAGGGATGTCGTCGTCGATGTCAAACTCTTTCGTTTTAGCGTCCAACACAATCCCCAAAGGGGTGTCTGTAGATTGGCGCGTAAACAGGTCAGTCTTACCACCGAACCCCATTTCATTTGAGAACGACACTTCTGTTTCCCACTTTTGGAATGGGTGGGTCTTGAAGTGGTTGAAGACAGACTCCTCGAAAGCTTTGGCAATCGCGACGTGCTCGACGTTCTTATCGCCGCCGTACCACTTCTCAATGGACTCGTGGATACGGGTGCCACGTTCAGCGGCTCGTTTGGCTGTTTCTTTTGAGTCAGCAATCACACGAGCAATGAAGCTTTTTTCAGGTTCTCCATCGATCTTTGGAAGGGTGAGCGCCGCCAACAGCAGTTGTTCGTTCTTCCAGACGTCTAGACCGGGCTTAGACGCGATTCTCATCACCGTTGTGACCGACGGTACCAGATTCATCGTTCTAGCGTCCCTGAGCGTTGTAGGACGGTTTGAACCATCCTTCGCAACCACAGTGTACTGAGGCTTACCGTCCTCAGCGCGATACCAATGCGTACTCTCAGACGCTCTTGCAATAATTGTTGCCATGATTTACCTTAAAAGGGGATGTCGTTGTCGTCTTCAAACGCAGGTTGTGCAACTTGTGCAGAAGGCTTGTTTGGAATGCGACTCCACTCGTTTGTAGCCATAATGCTTGCTTTGAGCTTCTCAGACAGACTGTTGAATACATCCATGTCAGGATCGCTCAAAGAGAACATTTGGCAAGCATTCACCGCCTTAGGCATACCAGCTTGTTTGACAACAACAGGAAGCTGAGTGACCGTATCAATGTTGGCATACTTGCCACCTTTTTCGCTTGTCTTGTGAATAACGGTCAGCATGCACCACGTATCCAAAATGTTCTTCATGTCAAAGCCATCAATCTCTTTTTGAGTAAAAGGTTTGCCACGCCAAGACTGTAAGTGCTTGCGAAGAGTAGACTTCTCGTTCAGTGAATTGGTGTATGGCTTGTAAATTGAGAACGGACGTCCATCATTCATTAAGACTGGCTTGCCATTTTCATCAACAACGTGAAGCTCCCAACCAAGGCGAAGCTGTGGAAGAAACTTGATTGTTCCGTCATACGTAGTACGCTGAGTACCAAGATCAATAATTTGATAGCAACGAGCGAGGTGCATACCTGCTGGTGCTGTTTCAAAAGTTCCGCCTGTTCCCTTAACAATAAAACTGCTCATACCATTCTCCAGAAAAAAATGTCCAAAAGGACGATCACTGCGCCAACTGCGCAAACAATAAATAAAACCCTGTCTTCTAGGTCGTAACCCATAATTTCTCCTTTACCCGACAAAATTGTCGTATCCGAACTATAACACAGAATTACAGGTGTCAATAGATCTGCAAAATAAATTTGGTTGTTGCTCTATAACACAAAGTTACGATATAGTGTGCGCCATGACACTTACCGAATACTTTTCTACCGAACCAAGGGGAGCTAAATCAGAGATGGCGGAGCACCTTCGCATATCTCCTACGTGGTTATCCTTGATCATGAACGGGAGCCGAAAGGCTTCACCTGAGCTATCACTGAGGATTGAAATCGCAACGCAAGGCTTGGTTACGCGAGTTGAGTTGCGTCCTGATATTTTCCTGTGATACAGTAAACCCATTGCTTGGCGGCAATCCTTGAGTAAGCCCTAGACGGGACTCTGCTGGTACTCACCAGTCCGCCAACATCGAAAGATGAGAGTTCCGCCTAGGGCTTTTTTTATCCTTTGGAGCAATATGAAATACAAGCAACACCCTCTTAGTTCTGCATTTCCTGCAATGACAGACAATGAGTTTAAAGAACTCAGAGACAGCATCGAAGTCAATGGAGTATTAAACCCAATCACCATTTACGAGGGCATGGTCATTGACGGATGGCATCGCTACAAAGCCGCTAATGAGGCGAACGTAGACTGTCCTGAGACTGAGTTAGACGATTGGATTGACCCGAAAGACTTCGTTCTCGCGCAGAACAAAAACCGTCGTCACATCACGATGGCGCAGTTGGCGTTGGCTACTACAGCGGTGTATCAATGGAGTTCTGTTGGTCGTCCAAATAATAGTGCACTGAGTGCACGATTAAATAAAACAAATGATGAATTGGCTGAAATTTCAGGAACTTCAAAGCGCACAATTGCACAAGCAAAAAAGGTAATGACCGACGCCGTTCCAGAAGTACAAGAAGCTGTTAAGTCAGGCAAGATTGGCTTGTCAAAAGCCCAAGCAATTTCCAAGTTACCTAAGGATCAACAGGCGGCGGCTATCGACAAAGCCCTTCCCAAAGAAGCTCCTGAAAAGCCAATTCTGACTCAGTACTACGGCCCTGATGAGGCGGAACTGAAAGCCAACGAGTTAGCCCAACAAGCTGACCTTGAGTTGCTGAACAAGATGCTAGAAGCAGATGATGCACTGGCTACCGCTCACGCAGAAATTAAGAGATTAAATTTCTTGAACGCTCAAATGGAAGTACGTATCTCTGCTTTGATGACGGAGAAAAACGAAGCTATTAAGGACGCTAAACGCGCTCAAGCACAACTCGACAAAATTCGTAAAGCACAAAAATGACCAATATCCTAGCACCGAGTGAGTGTGATGATGGATTCCCAAAACCACGCGCATTCCAAATCGACGCCCATCAACAACTCCGTCAGGGGTTTAGAGATGGTCACAAAAACCAACTGATCATGGCTCCTACAGGGGCTGGAAAAACTTACCTTGGTCTTCGCATTTGCCATGAAGCAATGCAAAAGGGCAAGCGTACTGTTTTTCTGTGTGATCGCACAACACTGATCAATCAAACTTCAGAATCAGCAGATGGGTACGGGTTGACTGCACATGGGGTTATTCAAGCCAAGCACCAACGTCGTCGTCCTGATGAACTGCTTCAGATCGCTTCTGCACAAACAATTGCCAAACGCGCTTATTGGCCTCAAGTTGACGTGTTGGTGGTGGACGAAGCTCACACCCAAATGAAGGTGTGGACGGAGTTCGCTCAGAAAACGAAGGCGGCTGTGATTGGGTTGTCCGCGACGCCATTCAGTGCAGGGCTAGGAAAGATCTTCTCAAACCTCATAAACGCCACCACGATGCACGAACTGACTGAGTCTGGTGTGTTGGTGCCCATGCGAATATTTAGCTGTACAAAGCCCGATATGCGAGACGCGGCTACCGCAGGGGGTGAGTGGACAGACAAGGCGGCTGAAGAGCGCGGCATGGAGATCGTTGGCGATGTCGTCAAAGAGTGGTTCAAGTTTGCTGAGAACCGTAAGACGATTGTGTTTGGTGCAACGATCAAGCACTGCGAAGAGTTGGCTCAACAGTTTGTTCGTCAGGGTGTAATGGCGGCTGTGTTCACCTCTGAGACGACCGCTGTAGAGCGTCAGATTTTGCTTGACGAATACCGTAAGCCAAACAGCCATTTGCGCATTTTGATCTCTGTAGAGGCTTTGGCAAAAGGCTTTGACGTTCCTGACGTAGGTTGTGTGTGTGATGCACGACCACTTCGTAAGTCACTGAGTACTGCCATTCAGATGTGGGGACGTGGTCTTCGCTCTTCGCCTGAGACTGGAAAGAAGGACTGCTACCTGCTGGACTTTTCAGGAAACATTGTTCGTTTTGCTGAAGACTTTACGGAAGTGTTTTTCAATGGACTTGAGAAGCTTGACGACGGTGATAAGTTGGACAAGAAAGTTCGCAATGATGAAGACTATGAGGCCAAGGGTTGCCCCAAGTGTGGGTACATGCCGTTTCATAAGCGTTGTATGGCGTGTGGGTTTGAGAAGATGCAGGCTCCGCGTGAGGAGGCGTTGCCCGGTCACATGCAGGAGATCTTCATTGGCGAGGGTAAAAACAAGAAAAAGCTAGCCGATAACGCCGAGCATTTATGGCATCAAGTTGTTGCCTACGCCAAGCACCATAGCGCTCCAGAGACTCAGCAGGGCAGGGCTTACCACTTGTTTAAAAAGATTACTGGGCAGGAACCCATGTGGCGGTTCACTACGGCACCAAGGGTAGAAGTCTCACGTAACGTTCACAACAAGATCCAACAACTGAACATGGCTTTTAAGAAGGGGATGCAACGATGAGCTTTATACTTTTTGCACGAGCACACGGGGTGGACATTGACCCCAACAAGTTTTTTCCCGCTGATCGCATACGTCGCTGTGGGACTATTGAGAAGCCACGTTCTGGGAATGGCGCATACTTCTGGGACGGTCAACGTGGGTGGGTGATGGATTGGTCAGGCGAAGCTCGCGTGATCTGGTTTGAAGATCCAAATGCTGTACCGTGGACGGACGAGCAAAAGCGCGAATGGATGGATAAGCGCAAGAAGATAAACGCTACACGCGACACTGGGTACGAGAATGCCTCCAAAAAGGCGTATACGACGATTAGCGCCGCGAAATCAGCCAAGCATGACTACCTGCACCTGAAAGGCTTCCCAGACCTTGAGGGGCTTGTTTTGGAGGGTTCACTGCTTGTTCCCATGCGAAACTGTGTCACCAATGATTTGCAGGGGTATCAGCGTATTTTTTGGGATGCTGAGACGCGCAAGTGGGACAAGAAAATGCTTTTGGGAATGCAGGCACGTAACGCTGTGATGTACATGGGCGATAGAGACGCTCAGGAGGTCTGGATGTGTGAAGGGTATGCCACAGGGTTATCTATCGTCCACGCGCTTCGTAGCGTGGGTTTAAAGGCTTCTGTGGTGGTTTGTTTCTCTGCATCAAACATGGTGGCTGTGGCTGATCAGATCAAAGGTCAGCGGTACATCTTTGCTGATAACGATGAGTCAAAGACTGGTGAAAAATCGGCAATAAGTACTGGCCTGCCTTGGACGATGGCTGACACTGTTGGCTGGGATGCCAACGACTTGCATAA
>Ga0209107_10000092_pt1 | contig 54631 bp, 48 predicted proteins | sample LakErihyJuly2011_2_FD_187460 | JGI IMG/M metagenome (GOLD analysis project Ga0209107, IMG submission 187460) | Freshwater microbial communities from dead zone in Lake Erie, Canada - CCB hypolimnion July 2011 (SPAdes) (version 2) | ecosystem: Environmental > Aquatic > Freshwater > Lentic >...
CTATTGAATATTTCCCTGAATATCATTTTTATAAAAGTATTTCATTATGGAATTGAAGGCGTTGCCGTTGCTTCATTAATATCAATGTTGCTGTTTAATTTTTCTAAACTACTGTTTATATATCAAAAATTTAGAATATTACCCTTTGATAAATCCTATTTAAAATTGATTTTAGTATTTGGTATCGTGCTTTTAGTGAGCAACTATTTACCGGATTTTGAAAGTAATTTATGGAATTTAATTTACAAAACAATGTTCTGTTTGTCAATGAATTTATTGCTTATTTACAAACTCAAATTAGTATTTTCTTATAATTTTTGGATAGAAAAAACGATGTTGAAACTCAAATTCTAATACCTATAAACAAAGGCATTAATATTCATTCCAGCACCAACAGAAGCAAAAAGTAGGACATCGCCCTTTTTAATTTCTTGATTTTCAAGTTTTCCGTTTACCAATAAATCAAACAAAGTTGGAATGGTTGCCACACTACTATTTCCTAAAAAATTAATACTCATTGGCATAATTCCTTCAGGTGCTTTTTGGTCGTATAATTTATAAAAACGGTTGATTATAGCTTCATCCATTTTTTCATTGGCTTGATGAATAAGAATTTTTTTAACATCTTCAATTGCAACTCCACTTTTCTCCAAGCAACTTTTCATTGCTGTTGGTACGTGACTTAAAGCAAATTCATATATTTTACGACCGTACATTTTTATGTAACTTATATCAGGATTCAATTCTGAGTTGAACGATTTTCCAAAAAACAGGTAGTCTTTTTCGCTGAAGGTATAGGAAGCACTTTCGTGAGATAGCATTCCGCCATTTTCATTAGTAATTTCAACAATTGTTGCACCGGCTCCATCTGCATAAATCATTGAGTCTCTATCGTGCGGATCGACAACACGTGACAATGACTCTGCTCCTATAACCAAGCATTTTTTAGCCATTCCCGATTTTATCAAAGAATATGCTTGAAGCATTCCTTCAATCCAACCTGGACAACCGAAAAGTATATCGAAGGCAACACACTTTGGATTTTGAATTTGTAATTTATGCTTGACGCGAGCTGCCAAACAAGGAACAGCATCCGATTGAATAGTGCCGCTTTTTATATCACCAAAGTTATGTGCAAGAATAATATAATCTAATGTTTCTGAATCAATGCCTGAGTTTTGAATTGCTTTTTCAGCGGCTAAATAAGCCATATCAGAAGTAAGAATATTTGGCTCTGCATAACGTCTTTCTTCTATTCCAGTAATCCCTTTGAATTTTCCAATTACAATATCGTTGCTATAACCAAAAGGACTTCCGTCTTCATTCATGAAATGATGTTCGCTAAAATCGGTATTGCTGATTTTTAATTCCGGAATATAACTTCCAGAACCCGTTATTTGTATATTCATTATAGATTCAGTAAATTATTACAAGCTAAAGTAGCAATAATTTTTATTATTTAAGTAAAAAAAATACTATGCGTGCATATAATTATGAAATAATTTCATTTTAAGCTTAAAAAATATTAATTATCTAAAGATTTGTTACTTAAATTGATTTTAATTTGCATTATCGTAGCCAAACTCAAAGCTTGTGTTTTTATTTTTTCCGAATTTGTTCCCATAAAATTTTCGTCAACAGCTGCATTAAAATGTTTGAGCCAAATTGTAAAAAGCTCGGGCGTCAAATATTCTTTTTCACTAATGTCTAAATGAATTTTTGTGAGATTATTGTAATATCCCCCAGTATCAAAAATGGCTTGCGACCAAAATGTCACGAGTATTGGCAAATGATCTTCCAATTTAATTTTCACAACATCCGTAAAAATGTAACTAATAGATTTATCAAATAATAATTTTTTATAAAAATCATCTACTAATAAGTATAAATCATCGGTGTTTAAAATGTCTTTCATATCCAAATATAAAAAAATCCATTTCAAATTATAAGACTTGAAATGGATTTTATGTTAAATAACATATAGCTAGTTTTCTATATAAACTTCAATCGGTGCGCAAGAGCAAACTAAATTTCTATCGCCATAAGCATCATCTGTTCTTCGAACTGTAGGCCAAAATTTATTTTCGGCAATATAATCCAATGGAAAAGCAGCCTTTTCACGTGTGTAAGGAAAATTCCAAACATCTGTTGTAAGCATGGCTAAAGTATGAGGTGCATTTTTCAAAACGGTATCGTGATCTTCCAAAGTACTTGCTTCAATTTCTTTTCTGATAGCGATCATAGCATCACAAAAACGATCTAATTCTTCTAAATTTTCACTCTCTGTAGGCTCAATCATTAAGGTTCCCGCTACTGGAAACGAAACGGTAGGCGCATGAAAACCATAATCCATCAATCGCTTTGCAATATCGGTAACTTCGACTCCTTTTTGTTTGAAAGGACGACATTCCAAAATCATTTCGTGTGCTGCTCGACCCATTTCGCCAGAATACAAAGTGTCATAATGACCGTTTAAACGCTCTTTAATATAATTGGCATTTAGAATGGCATATTTTGTAGCATTCGTTACTCCTTCTGCTCCTAACATTGAAATGTATCCATAGGAAATCAAACACACCAAAGCTGATCCCCAAGGCGCTGCAGATATTGCCGTTATGGCATTTTCTCCGCCAGTACATATTAATGGATTTGATGGTAAAAAGGGAACTAATTGAGGTGCAACACAAATTGGCCCCACTCCAGGACCTCCGCCACCGTGAGGAATAGAAAATGTTTTATGTAAATTTAAATGACAAACGTCTGCGCCAATTGTTGCTGGATTTGTTAAACCTACTTGCGCATTCATATTGGCACCGTCCATATAAACTTGCCCGCCATTATCGTGAATTAATTGTGTAATTTCTCTAATAGCACTTTCAAAAACACCATGAGTTGATGGATAAGTTACCATTAAACAGGAAAGATTGTCTTTATAGAGAAGTGCTTTTTCACGCAAATCATCCACATCAATATTTCCGTTTTCTAAAGTTTTAGTAACAATAACTTTCATTCCTGCCATAGCTGCTGAAGCTGGATTTGTTCCGTGTGCCGACGATGGAATTAAAGCGATATTTCTGTGATGATCTCCACGAGATTGATGGTACGCTCGAATAACCATAAGTCCAGCATATTCTCCTTGAGCTCCCGAATTAGGTTGTAAAGTTGTACCTGCAAAACCAGTAATCACATTTAATTGTTGTTCTAATTTGGTCAACATTTCTTTATATCCTTGCGCTTGGTCAACAGGCACAAATGGGTGAATGTTATTCCATTGTGGATTGCTTAAAGGCAACATTTCTGATGCTGCATTTAATTTCATTGTACAAGAACCCAAGGAAATCATCGAATGATTTAAAGATAAATCTTTACGTTCCAACATTTTGATATACCGCATCATTGATGATTCCGAATGGTATCTATTGAAAACATCATGTTGTAAAAAAGTAGATGTTCTAATTAAAGTTGAAGGAAAATGATTCGTTTCAGTCAAATCTTGAATTTTCGTTCCCTGCGTTCCATTTGCGGAAGCGAAAACACCAATAATTTTATTTAAATCGGAAATACTTGTAGTTTCATTCAAAGAAATCGAAACCGAATTATCATCGATATAGTAAAAGTTGATTTCGTTTTCTAACGCAATTTTATTTACTTTTTTCGAATCTGCTTTAATTACAATCGTGTCGAAAAAGGCACTATTTTTTTGTTCAAAACCTAATTTTGTTAATTCGTTTGCCAAAGTTGCTGCCGAAGCATGTACTTTATTGGCAATATATTTTAATCCTTTAGGACCGTGATAAACGCTGTACATTCCAGCCATTACTGACAATAATACTTGTGCGGTACAGATATTTGAAGTCGCTTTGTCACGTTTTATATGTTGTTCGCGTGTTTGTAAAGCCATTCTCAAAGCACGATTTCCATTGGTGTCCACCGTAACTCCGATAATTCTTCCCGGCATACTTCTTTTGTATTCGTCTTTTGTTGCAAAATAAGCAGCGTGAGGACCTCCATAACCCAACGGAATTCCGAAACGTTGCGTGGTTCCTAAAACTACATCAGCACCCATTTCTCCTGGGGGTGTTAATTTTAATAAGCTCAAAATATCTGCTGCAACGGCAACTTTAATCTCGTTTTCTTTTGCTTTAGCAATAAATCCTGCATAATCGTGAACCTGTCCAAATTTTCCAGGATATTGAAGAATTGCACCATAAAAATCAGATGAAAAATCGAAGGTTTCATGGTTTCCAATTACTATTTCTACCCCAATTGGCGCAGAACGTGTTTGTAAAACGGATAAAGTTTGAGGTAAAATTTCTTCAGAAACGAAGAATTTACAAATATTATTTTTCTTTTGTTCACGAGAACGAACATCAAATAATAATGCCATAGCCTCAGCGGCCGCAGTTCCTTCATCTAATAATGAAGCATTTGCGATTTCCATTCCAGTTAATTCAATAACCATTGTTTGAAAATTCAAAACAGCTTCCAATCTGCCTTGTGCAATTTCCGCTTGATATGGAGTATAAGCAGTATACCAACCTGGGTTTTCAAAAATATTTCTTTGGATTACGGCAGGTACAATGGCTTGGTTGTAGCCCAAACCGATGTAGGTTTTGAAAACTTTATTTTTATTGCCTAATTCTTGAATGTGATTAGCAAATTCATATTCAGTCATTGCAGGATCTAAATTTAAAGGAGATTTTAATCGAATATCATCTGGAATTGTTTCTAAAATCAATTGGTCAAGCGTTTCGGCTCCAATTGTTTTCAGCATGTGTTGAAGGTCATTTTCTCTTGGCCCAATGTGTCTTAAAGCAAAAGCATCTGTTTTCATATCTTAATAAAAAGTGTAGTTATTTTAGAAATGCAAATTTATGCATTATTATCAAAATTTAGATTGAAATAGCACTCAAATTCTAAGAATTTTTCAACTAAATGCTGTTCTTATTAACAGTTTGATTAATTTTGTTTAATGAAATTTTTAAAACAACTTTTAGATTTTTATATCAATTCGAGTATTCACGTTGCATTATCGTGTTTTGCGTTGGTAAACATTACTAATTTAATGTTGAACATTACAAATGATAATTCTCTTGCCTGGTTTGGTTTTTTTGGAACTATTGTAGGATATAATTTTGTGAAATTTGATGCTTTGGCTCGTGCCAATAAAAATAAAATGCGAAGTAAATTGAAAGCTATTACCGCATTTAGTTTTGCATCCTTATTATCAGTGATTTTTTACTTTTTTAAATTACAATATACGACTAAAATTAGTGCGACTTTTTTTTTAATTCTAACTATTTTATACACGCTTCCCTTTTTTCCAAATACCAAAAATGCGAGAAATTGGGCAGGATTGAAAATTTATATTGTTGCCATTTGTTGGGTTGGTGTTACGGTTATGCTACCAATTTTAAATTCAGAAATTCCCTTCCAAGACTCTTTTTATATAATTGCATTGCAACGGTTTTTCTTAATTTTTCCTTTAATTCTAATTTTTGAAATTATAGATTTAAAAACGGACGATACACATTTGAAAACCGTTCCGCAGCAAATTGGGATTAAAAACACAAAAATTCTTGGGTTTGTTTTATTAATAGTTTTTTGTGGATTAGGTTTATTCAATGGCAATATCAATGGCAATTTTCAAGTTTTAGATTTGCTATTGAATTTTGTAATTGCTATTGTAATTGCAATTTTTCTATATTTTTCAAATGAAACTCGTTCAAAATATTATACTTCATTTTGGGTTGAATGTGTCCCGATTTTGTGGTGGTTACTTTTGCTATTAATTTAATACTGTCATTTGAGTTTCCTCTTAGGGGGTTAGGTGGCTAATCCTGCACGTTTTAACAATGCATCGGGTTTTGGTTCTTGACCTCTAAAGCGTTTGTACAAAATCATTGGATGTTCGGTTCCGCCTTTAGAAAGTACATTTTCTTTGAATTTTGTAGCCACTTCTTTATTGAAAATTCCTTTTTCTTGGAAATAAGCAAAAGCATCAGCATCGAGAACTTCCGCCCATTTATAACTGTAATATCCAGATGAATAACCACCTTGAAAAATATGTGAAAAAGCAGTGCTCATTGCGTTTTCTTTGACTTCTGGATACAATTGCGTAGCTGAAAATTGCTCGGTTTCAAATGTTTTTATATCTTTTATATTCGATGGATCTTGACCATGCCAACCCATATCCAACAATCCGAAACTCAATTGGCGCATCGTTGCCATTCCTTCTTGAAAACTGGCACTTTCTTTGATTTTTTGCACTAATTCCATCGGAATCATTTCGTCGGTTTGATAATGATAGGCGAACAAAGCCAATGCTTCGGCCTCATAACACCAGTTTTCCATTATTTGACTTGGCAATTCCACAAAATCCCAATATACATTTGTTCCCGACAAACTTGGATAAGTAGTATTCGCAAACATTCCGTGCAAACCGTGTCCGAATTCGTGAAATAAAGTTGTTACTTCGTTGAATGTCAATAAGGATGGTTTTGTTTCTGTGGGTTTTGTAAAATTACAAACGTTTGAAATGTGCGGTCTTTCGTTGCTTCCGTCCTTAATATATTGTGATTTATAAGAAGTCATCCAAGCACCGTTTCGTTTTCCTTTTCGTGGAAAAAAATCGGCATAGAAAATGGCGACTAATTGATTATCTTCATCTTTTACTTCAAACGTTTTTACTTCTTCGTGGTAGGTATCAATGTCGAAAATTTCTTCAAATGTGATGCCATATAATTTTTGAGCTATTGTAAAAGCACCGTTTAAAACTTTTTCTAATTGGAAATAAGGCTTCAACGTTTCGTCGTCTAAATTAAATAATTGTTGCTTTAATTTCTCAGAATAATAAGCGCCATCCCATTTTTCTAATTGGTCAATTCCGTCTAATTTTTTGGCGAAAGCTGTTAATTCAGCAAATTCTTTTTGAGCTGCTGGTTTTGCTTTTGCCAATAAATCATTGGAAAATGTTTTTACTTTCTCTGGATTTTCAGCCATTCTTTCTTCCAAAACAAAATGAGCGTGCGTGGCGTAACCCAAGACTTGCGCTCTATCAAAACGTAGTTTTGCAATTTTTAAAACGATTTCTTGATTGTCGAATTCATTATTTTGAAAAGCACGCGCTCCGAAAGCAATTGCCATTTTTTTACGCAATTCCCGATTGTCGGAATACGTTACAAATGGAATATAACTTGGATGGTCCAAAGTGAAAATCCAACCTTCTTTTTCAATGCTTTTCGCCAAAGAATGAGCGGCTTCTATTGTGCCTTCTGGCAAACCTGCTAAATCTTTTTCATCGGTAAGATGCAATTGAAATGCTTGAGTTTCCGACAAAACATTTTCGCCAAATTGCAAACTCAATTTCGATAATTCTTTGTCGATTTCTCGTAGAATGGTTTTTTTATCATCGGATAAATTAGCGCCATTTCTGGAGAAACTTTTGTATTTTTTATCTAAAAGCGTGGTTTGTTCTGGGTTTAGATTTAACGACGCTTTTTGTTCGTAAACCGCTTTTACTTTTGCAAATAAAGCAGCGTTTAGGCGAACATCATTTCCAAATTCGGATAATAATGGCGAAACTTCTTGTGCGATTTTTTGCATTTCGTCACTGGTTTCGGCAGAATTCAAATTGAAAAAGATACTTGAAATTCGGTCTAAAGTATTTCCGCTAAACGCCAACGCTTCGATGGTGTTTTCAAATGTTGGTTTTTCGTGATTGTTTACAATTGCGTCGATTTCAGCTTTTGCCAATGCAATTCCGTCTTGAAATGCAGGAAGATAATCCTCGTTTTTAATTTGAGAAAAGGGTGAGCTATTGTATTTCGTATTGAAATATTGAGTTAAGATATTCATGATTTTGTATAATGTTTATTTCGCCAAGATTCACAAAAGAGAACACAAATGCTCACAAAGTTTCAGAGAATTGGTTCAAAGATTCTTGACGTATCTTTGTTTTTACTTTGAGTATCTTCGTGAAAAAAATTTATTCTTTAAGATTCTCTGAAGATTTATTCACCGATTCTTTCAAACCTTCTTTGTAAAAAACGATTTTATCTAAAACACATTTGTCTTGCGTTCCGATGATTTGAGCGGCAAGAATTCCAGCATTTTTGGCTCCGTTTAAAGCTACAGTTGCAACGGGAACACCACCTGGCATTTGTAAAATTGACAAAACGGAATCCCAACCATCAATTGAATTACTTGATTTTATAGGCACTCCGATTACGGGAAGTGGCGACATGGATGCGACCATTCCAGGCAAATGGGCAGCGCCACCAGCACCGGCGATGATAACCGAAATGCCTCGAAGATGCGCGTTTTTGCTAAAATCGAACAGTTTTTCGGGGGTTCGGTGTGCAGAAACAATATCGACTTCGATTTCGATGTCAAAACCATTTAGAATGTCAATTGCTTCTTGCATTATTGGCATGTCGGAAATGCTTCCCATTATTACGGCTACTTTCATTTTATTTTTTATTTTAACACTAATTTCACATATTTACACAAATTAAATCTGTGCTAATTTGTGAAATTTGTGTTTGATTATTTATTACTTATAACTCTTATCGTGTTTTTTACATCTTCGGCAATTTTTCGAGCTACATTGATGTCCTGATTTACGATGGTAACGTGTCCCATTTTTCGGAAAGGTCGCGTTTGTTTTTTACCATAAATATGAGTTGTTACACCATTCCAACCCAAAATAGTTTCTATATTTTCGTATATTACATCGCCAGAAAAACCTTCTTCGCCAACCAAATTTACCATAATTCCCGCAACTTTACTATCGGTATTTCCCAAAGGTAAGTTAAGAATGGCACGTAAATGGTTTTCAAATTGCGATGTGTAACTTGCTTCTATGGTGTGATGTCCAGAATTATGTGGGCGTGGGGCGACTTCGTTTACAATGATTTCGTCGTTTTCAATTTGAAACATTTCAACTGCTAAAAGTCCAACGTGATTGAATTTTTCGGAAACATTTAAAGCGATTGCTCGTGTTTTTTCCGCCACTTTATCATCAATTCGCGCAGGGCAAATTACATATTCCACTTGGTTTGCTTCGGGATGAAATTCCATTTCCACGACGGGATACGTTTTGATTTCACCCGATGGATTTCGGCAAACAATTACCGCTAATTCATTTTTGAAGGGTATCATTTCTTCTGAAATACATTCCACATTTGGCAAATTATCTAAATCAGAAAGGGTTCGGATGATTTTCACACCTGTTCCGTCATAGCCAAATTCGGTACATTTCCATACAAAAGGTAATTTTAGATTTTGAATATCCGATTTTAGAGCATCTAAATTTTCAAATCTTTGATACGCTACCGTTGGAATATTGTTTTGAGAATAAAAATCTTTTTGAACACCTTTATTCTGTATCAATCTCAAGGTTTTTGGAGATGGAAAAACTTTAATTCCTTCGCTTTCTAATTTTTCTAGAGCGTCAAGATTAACCAATTCAATTTCGAAAGTTAAAACATCGACTTGCTTTCCGAAATTATAAACGGTTTCAAAATCCATTAAATTTCCTTGGAAAAATTTATTGCAGGCTATTTTACAAGGCGCTTCATCGCTTGGGTCTAAAACGTAAGTTTGAATATCGAATTTCCGAGTATCAAACAACATCATTTTGCCGAGCTGTCCGCCACCAAGTATTCCTAATTTAAAATCGGAAGAAAAATAATTCATTTAAAATAAATTTTTCACAAAGATACTTTTAAAAGAGTAAATATAAAAAGATACGTTATTTAAAATTATCTACGAACGATTATTTTCTTGGTAAAACTACCATTATTGGTCTCTACTTTTAAGGTATAAATTCCTGTTGCTAAATTTTGAACATCTATGGAATAACTATCTGAAGTCAATGGATTTCTATAAGTTGCGACTAATTTACCGTCTATAGAATAAACAGAAACTACATTTATAGAATTATTAATTGAGTTAATATTTATAGTTTCGGCAGTTGGATTTGGATAAACTACAATATCATAACTGGTCGTAAAATCATTAGTTGACAATAATGCATTTGTATAACAACTTGGAGGAACAGTATTTGCGGACTTAATCAGATTGCTAACTTTGTTATTGGCGAAGCCCGAATTGGTTGTATTATTATAAAATGTTAAGTCGAGCGTTTGATTACTTGTTCCAAACCAGTCTTGAAGAATCGTACTAAAAACGCGACGGTAATCGTGTTGAACTGTTTGTACTTGATAATTATTGGCTAAAACTGCCTGCGAAAGATTAATATTTGTTCCTGAAACACCAGGATTTATAGATTTTCCAAAAACAAACATAGGTGCAATTTCTCCGTGATCAGTTCCTAAATTTCCGTTTTCACCCGCTTTTCTTCCAAATTCAGAAAACGGAACTGCAATTACATCGTCGCCTAAATTTTGATTATTTAAATCGGTTATAAAACAATTTATAGCTTCTGAAACTTGTGTCAACAGATTTGCATGAGTTCCTAAATGAGTAGTTGCACTTGAGGCAACTTGAACATCATGGGTGTCAAAACCTCCTATTTTTACCAAATAGACCTTTGTTTGTAAACCACCAGAAATAAATTTGGCAACGGTTTTTAATTGATTTGCTAAACTTGTTGATGGATACGTTAAAGAATTAGAACCGCTATTAAAAGCTGTAGAAATAGCTTGGGCATAAATATTGGTCTCGCTATCATTATCTAAAATAAATTGTATTAAATTTCCATACTCTGAGTTAGGAATATTTGTTGGTGGCGCACCTCCAAGTCCATTTATAACAGAATAAAACCCTGATGGATCTTGACCATTTACGTTAATTGACATTCCATGTTCCACTTCTCCATGAAAACCCAAAGAATTATCGCTACTTCCTAATTGAATACCAAGAGGGAAACTAGCAGTTAAAAAATTGGAATAATAACTCTCTAAAAAACGACCTATCCAACCACTTTCAAGAGTGTTATTTGCTTGAGTTCCATCTCCACCTGTCAACCATAAATCGGTAGATTTGAAGTGTGATTTATCTTGTGAAGGATAACCAACACCTTGAATAACTCTCATAAATCCACTATCATATAAACTTTTAAAACCTATTAAGGATGGATGAAGACCAACTTGATTTGCATAGGGCAAAGTAGAATCTAAGTTAATAATGCCGTTGGCGCCACCTACATTGTTTAATTTTATATTGGGCCGTAATGAAGCATACGTATCGTATTGATTTAAAGGAATCAAAGTATTTAATCCGTCATTTGCACCAGACAATTGAATAAGTACAATTTTTTTAGCATTTACATTAGGGCAAGTTGTCATTCCCGCCGATTTAAAAAGCGCAAAAACTTCTGTTGGCAAAAGAGACAATGCACTTGCGGAAGCGGTAAGTTGGATAAAATTTCTTCTTTTCATAGTTGTACAGTATTAAAACATTTGAGATTCTGGCGCTCTCAAAATATTTGTTACCAATGATTTTAATCTTGATTCTACTACGGTATTAACCCCGGTAGTTAGATACTCATTCCAAACATTTGTCCAGTAGTAATTGGCATATCCTTGTAATAAAAACGAATTCATAAAATGATTTACCCTACTAGTATCTGGATTTTGCGCAAATAAAGCATTGCACAATTCCGAAGTAAGAATATAGGGGTCATTTGCTACAGAAATAATATTGGTAGTTTTTATAACTGTCGAAATATTAATTTGAGTTATAATTGTTGCGTTTCCACTAATTCTATTTTTACCATCTAATAACGATTCGCCAAGTCGGTATCTGGCGATTAGAGTTGAGGCGGATATCCAACTTTTATCAAAACTTGGAGCCTGATAATAGGCCGGATGCCCTGCAACATTTTCTGGATCAAACAAAATCATATTTGCCCCAGTTAGAAAACTATTATTGGCAAAAAGATTCCAAAATTTATAATAGTAATTGTATTGATCTGTATTTGGATTTGAAATCGTAGCTTCTAAATAGGTACAAACTTCTGAAATTTGCTGTAATGGCGATTTAATAATTCCACCAATAGTTTCATTTGTAGCATCAGAATCATCCAAATCATAAAAATGCTGACTCTCTAATAGTTTTCTAATTATTGGAGCTATCTCATAACCGTTGTTGAAAAATTCTTGAGCTAAAGGGGTAATTATATCTGTTTCAATTTCAGGAGTTATAGTTCCTTTTACAAAATAAATATATAGTTTTCTACAAATGTTTTTGGCAGTTGCTAGTTGGTTAAAAACCATGTTTACAAAATCATTTAATTCTGTATCCATCCCTACATCAGTGGTGGCGGCAGTAATTATAGTATTATTAAATGCACTACTAAATGTTTTTGGACTTGTATGATGGGTAGAAAATTGGTTGTATCCTTTTGGTATCATCGTATCAGAATCAATAACATTTCTAGCAGAAACCCTCCTAAAACCGGTTAATACACGAGCCGCTTGGACAATATCTGCCTCTGTATAGGTAGTATAATTACCGATACCAATTTGTGGACCTTTGCCAATGGTAAATAATTCTAAAAATTCTCTAGCATAATTTTCGTTTGGTGCTGTTTTAGAATTCGATGTATTGTTTAAATATGTTAACATCGAATTGTTAAGTGTCATTTTTTTTGCCAAGGTTTTGTAATTACCGTAGGAATAAAATAACAATAACCGTATATAATCATAAAATTCTGTTGCCGAGCCAGAACCGCTAGATTCAACCGTAAAACAAGTTGACAAAAAATGAGACATTTTGTATTTTAAATTCGGGCTGTTTATGGCATTATACCACCACCATCCACCTACAATAACTCCTTTTCTTGCTTGGCCAGTAAATGAGGTAGCCAAATCCGGAGATTCTGTCCAAAATCCGTCAGGCGCAGTTGTTGGAATTGGGTCATAAGGGAATTGAACCGATATTGGACTTGTCGTTAATAGCAAGTTTAACGCCTGATTTGGTGTTAAAAGTGCGTATTGATCAATTAATGATTTGGTATAAACAAAAGAAGAGCGTCTTAATAAATGTTTTGCATTCTTTTGTCCTAAAACAAGGATATTTTGGTCTAATGAAGCCATAAAAACAATTTATGTTACCAATTTGACTCCAAAAATACTAATTAGTTTAATATAAATTTAACGTAAATGAAAAAAATTACTTTTTAAATATCATTTATAAGTGATTATTAATTAGATAAATAAATATACAGTTCCAATATCATTTGTAAAATGGGAATTCTATATCTTTGTAGCTTATAAAAATTCTAAAATTGATACAATTACACGACAAACATTTTGTACCCTTTATTTCTGCACAAGAAATAGATTTTGCAATAGCAACAATGGCCTCTCAAGTTGAAGCTGATTTTGCTGATGAAATTCCTGTATTTGTAGGGGTTTTAAATGGTGCCTTTATGGTAGTTTCCGATTTTATGAAACACTATAAAAAACCATGTGAAGTGAGTTTTATAAAATTAGCATCTTATGAAGGGACTTCTTCAACTAATGAAGTAAAACAATTGATTGGTCTAAATCAAGACTTAACTGGAAGAACCGTAATTATAATTGAAGACATTGTAGATACTGGAAATACGGTTTTAGAATTGAAAGAATTATTCAAAAAACAAAACGTAAAACATTTCAAAATAGCCACTTTATTTTTCAAGCCTGAAGCCTATAAAAAAGAAGTAAAAATAGATTATATAGGCATTCGAATTCCAAATAAATTCATCGTTGGGTTTGGTTTAGATTACGACGGATTAGGAAGGAATTTACCTGAAGTTTATCAATTAAAATAATAAATAACTACAACTACAACACACATTTACATCATGATTAACATTGTCTTATTTGGAAAGCCAGGTGCTGGAAAAGGAACTCAAGCAGAATTTTTAAAAGAAAAATACTATTTAACTCATCTTTCAACTGGTGATATTTTTAGATACAATATTCAAAACAATACAGATTTAGGAAAATTAGCGAAAAGCTATATGGACAAAGGGGATTTGGTTCCTGACGAAGTAACCATAAAAATGTTGCAAGATACGGTAGAAAAAAATCCAGATACTAAGGGCTTTTTATTTGACGGATTCCCAAGAACATTAGCACAAGCAGAAGCATTGGATATTTTTTTAGCAACAAAAAACTGGGAAGTTACCGCTACAATTGCATTGGAAGCAGATGATGAAATTCTAATTCAACGGTTATTAGAGAGAGGAAAAACAAGCGGAAGAGTTGACGATCAAGATGAAGATAAAATTAGAAATCGTTACCAAGAATACAATGAAAAAACAGCGCCTTTAATGGAATATTATAGCAATCAAAACAAGTTTTATCCTGTGAATGGAATTGGTTCTATTCAGGAAATTACAGAAAGATTGAGCGCTGTAATTGAACGTTTGTAATTTCATTTAAAAAATTAAAAACCAAATAAATACAAATTGGAAATACTAATAATACTTTTTTTAATTTTACTTAACGGTATTTTTTCAATGTCAGAAATCGCTTTGATTTCGGCAAGAAAAAACCGGTTGGAAAGTGCTGCAAAAAAAGGAAATCAAAGTGCACAAGCAGCCCTTGAATTAGCCAATTCTCCTAACAAATTTCTTTCAACGGTTCAAATTGGAATTACTTTAATCGGAATTTTGACCGGTATTTTTAGTGGCGCAAAAATCACAGATGATGTTCAACTTTTCATTACTGGATTTGACATTTTAAAACCCTATGCCAATTCAATTGCTGTTGGTATTGTGGTGGTGGTTTTGACCTTTTTCTCTTTAGTATTGGGTGAATTATTACCCAAAAGAATTGGACTAAATCATCCTGAAGCCATAGCAAAAGCAGTAGCTATTCCGATGAAAATGATTTCAATTGCGACCGCACCATTCATTTGGTTGCTTACAATTTCAACGGAATTTTTATTGAAAATATTAATGATTAAACCTTCTGCCGACGGAAAAGTTACAGAGGAAGAAATCAAAGCAATCATAAAAGAAGGTACTGAAGGCGGGGAAGTTCAGGAAATTGAGCAAGATATTGTGGAGCGTGTTTTTCACATTGGAGACCGAAAAGTAAATTCGTTAATGACACACCGACAATCGGTAGTTTTTTTGCCATTAGCATCAAATAGAGAACAAGTTAAAGAATTTATGCTAAAGGAATTACATTCTGTATATCCTGTTTATGGCGAAAATTATGACGATATTGTTGGAGTTGTAAATCTGAAAAATATATTTTCAAATATAGACAATGAGGCTTTCAATTTAGAAAAAATATTGACCGATGCACCTTTTATTATGGAGCAAACATCGGCGTATAAAGCTTTAGAAAATTTCAAAAAAAGTGGTGTTCATTATGCTTTTGTTTCTGATGAATATGGAATTTTTCAAGGAATAATTACTTTAAATGATATTTTGGAGGCGCTTGTTGGCGATGCTTCGGATTTCAATAATGATGATTATCAATTAATTGAAAGAGAAGACGGAACTTGGCTTGTTGATGGGCATTATTCATTACACGATTTTCTAACGTATTTTGAGTTGGACGAATTGACAAATGACTATGAAGTTACCACAGTAAGCGGGTTGATTATGACCGAATTATCTCGAATTCCAAAGCAAGGAGAAAAATTAATTTGGCAGAAATACGAGCTTGAAGTAATCGATATGGATGGCGTGAGGATTGATAAAGTAATGGTGAAAGCCCTAAAATAATAGTGCTCAGTTTGCAGTTATTAGTGTTCAGAAATAACTGAATACTAAAAAACGGAACACTGAACACTGAATACTAAAAATAATGACTGAAGGAAATTTCGTAGATTACGTAAAAATATATGTTTCCTCTGGAAAAGGCGGAAAAGGTTCAACGCATTTACACAGAGAAAAATTTATTGAAAAAGGCGGTCCAGATGGTGGTGATGGTGGTCGCGGTGGACACGTATATCTTGTGGGAAACAAAAGTCTTTGGACATTATTCCATCTAAAATTTGCAAGACACGTAAAAGCAGGACACGGTGGCGATGGTGGTGGCGACAGAAGTACCGGTGCCGATGGCGATGATAAATTCATTGAAGTGCCTTTAGGAACAGTAGTTCGCGACAAAGAAACCAATGAAATTTTATTCGAAATTACCGAGCACGGAGAGCGCAGAATTATTGCTCTTGGTGGAAAAGGCGGTTTAGGAAACTGGCATTTTAGAAGTTCAACCAATCAAACGCCGAGATATTCTCAGCCCGGTTTGCCTTCCACAGAAGTGGATATGATTTTGGAATTGAAAGTCCTGGCCGATGTTGGTTTAGTAGGTTTTCCAAATGCGGGGAAATCGACGTTGCTTTCTGTGTTGACATCTGCGAAACCAAAAATTGCCGATTATCCGTTTACAACCTTAAAACCAAATCTTGGAATTGTAGCGTATCGTGATTTTCAGTCGTTTGTAATCGCCGATATTCCGGGTATTATTGAAGGTGCTGCCGAAGGAAAAGGACTTGGTCATTACTTTTTACGACACATCGAAAGAAATTCCACGTTGCTGTTTTTAGTTCCCGTTGACACCCCAAACATCAAAGATGAATATGATATTTTGGTGAATGAATTGACGAAATACAACCCTGAAATGTTAGATAAAGAACGTATTGTTGTGATTTCAAAATGCGATATGTTGGACGACGAACTCAAATCAGAATTGAAAACCCAGTTGGATAAAGATTTCGCAGGAACGCCCTATATGTTCATTTCATCCGTTGCACAACAAGGGCTTTCGGAGTTGAAAGACAAATTATGGAGTATGCTAAATATGGAAGACGACCTTCCTGAAAACAGTCATAATTTATAGAGTTATCTCAAATATAAAATTTAAAGCCGTCAATTGATGGCTTTTTTTGTGACTACTTTCAATCATTATACGTGTCAAACAAAAACTGTAATGTTTTTGGAATATCATTCGCTTCAATTTTTGGATATTGAATAACGCCATTCAACCAATTTTCTATTTCAATATGAAAATCGTCACTCACTTTATTAAGAACTGGAACGCCTAATAATTTCAAAGCTGCTGCATTGCATTCTTGCTCGTAATGATTTTGGATAGGAATACTCAATATTTTTTTGTTCAAAAACAACGCTTCGGCAGGAGTTTCAAAGCCACCACCCGTTAGAATTCCGTGACAATTTATTAAACTTTCATTGAAAAGTTTTTGATTCACCGGAAAATAAGTAATGTTTCCTTCTTTACGAATTTCTTTAATATCATTCAAAAACCATTGAAATTCAATGCCTTTTACTTTATGAAATGCTTTTTCTAAACATTCTCTGTCGAATGAAGGAAGGTAAACTGAAATATGATTCAGATCTTTTGGTGTTGCTTGAAAAATTTCGTCTTTAATAATTGGTGGATGAATAAAGGAATCATATTCTTTGAAATGAAGTCCAATATATTTTGGTGCAGGAGCATAATGTTTTAAAACTAATTCTCCCATAAAATTATTATTTTCAGGTCTTGGAGTCAAATCCGACATAAAACTCGCTTGATGTCCAAATTGCACCGATTTCACTTTTTGAAGCCTACACGCCAAAGAAGTTATCGAATCAAAATCATTAATTACCACATCATAATCTGACAATGGCAACGCTTTTGCATCCCGATACATTTGTAATGGTTTGATGTTTTTTGCAATATCCCAATAATCTAAACCGCCGCATTTACTGTAATGCAAACTACATCCTTTGCTTTTATATTTAATTGGAATATCAACATTCAGACTCGCATTATTGCCACTCATAAAAAAATCAACCGTTCCAAACTTTTTTAAATAGGGATACAACTGCACTGCCCTACTTATATGTCCGTTGCCCGTAGCTTGTATTGCGTAAAATATTTTCATGTGTAAATTAAATGTATTTAAGAAAGAATTTTAAGAGCATAATCTTCTGAAATCAATTCCTCAACCGTATCAGAATTATGGTAATGCTTTTTATTGTATTGATAAATGCTCCATTCGGAATTTTTATATTCCAAAGCCGTTAAGTTTTCGACCCAATCCCCACTATTTAAATACAATACCGATCCGTTTTCATTGGTAACCACTCTCTTTTGAGGATTATGAATATGACCACAAACCACATAATCGAATTTTTTATCGATGGCAATTTCTGCAGCCGTTTTTTCAAAATCGGTAATGAACGCCACTGCTTTTTTAACACTGTCTTTCACTTTCTTAGAAAAACTTCGCTTTTCTTTACCTAATAATACCATTATCCAATTCAAGAAACTATTTATTAATATCAACAAATCATAACCTTTACCACCAATCTTAGCCAATATTTTAGCATACCCTTGTGTGGAAGAATCAAACACATCACCATGGAAAATCCAGGCTTTTTTGCCATCTAAATCTAAAACTAGTTTGTCTACCAATTCAAATTTGCCTAAAACAAGATCGGAATATTTTCGCAACACTTCATCGTGATTTCCAGTGATATAAATTAATCGAGTTCCGTTGGCCGACATTTTAATAATGTGACGCAAAACATTCATGTGGGATGATGGAAAATAACTTTTTGAAAAGTTCCACATATCGATAATATCACCGTTTAAAACCAACGTTTTGGGTTGAATTGATTTTAAATATTGTAGCAATTCCGAAGCTTGGCAGCCATACGTTCCAAGGTGAACGTCGCTTATAACTACTAACGGAATTTTCCTTTTCTTTTTCATTTTCAGTTTTAACAAAATTCCTACTGTAATGTTAATTTATTGTTCTTTTAATTTTACTATATCGTTACTAATTTTTTGAAAATCTAGGTTAAAACAACTAAAAAACCGCGATAGGGATAGCAGCGGCATCCCACGCTTTTGGGCGTGGATACAGCGAATAGCCCGGCCATTCGCCCAAATACTAATAAAAACTTAAAATTTGCAGTGAATTAGTAGTTTTTTGGGATGTAATGCCAATCGAATTGTGAAAAAGAATTATATTCGCATCACTAAAACTAACACTATGAAAAAAATTATTTTATCCTTATTATTAGGGATTATGCTTATTCCTGCAAGCGTTAAGGCAGATGAAGGAATGTGGTTTTTGATGTTCATTGAACGTTTGAACCACCGAGATATGCAAAAAATGGGATTACAATTGACCGCTGAAGAAATTTACAGTATCAATAATCACAGTTTAAAAGATGCGATTGTTCAGTTTAATGGCGGTTGTACGGCGGAAGTAATTTCGAAAGACGGATTGGTTTTAACGAACCATCACTGCGGATATGATGCGATTGCTGAATTATCGACTGCCGACAAAAACTATTTGAAAGACGGTTATTGGGCGCCAAATAAAGCTGCTGAAATGAAACCATCAAGTTTATACGTTCGATTTTTTGTGCGTATGGACGATTGCTCAAAAAGAATTTTGGCAAAAGTAAACGATAAAATGACAGAGGCTGAACGCGAAAAAGCAATCAACCAAGAAATTGCAGCTATTGAAAAAGAAAACAACGAAGGTGGGAAATATACCGTTTCTGTGCGTCCGTTTTTTCAAGGGAATGAATTTTATTATTTTGTTTATCAAGATTATAAAGACGTTCGTTTAGTAGGAACACCGCCAGAAAGTTTAGGAAAATTTGGTGGAGATACCGACAATTGGGAATGGCCACGTCACACTGCCGATTTTTCTATGTTTAGAATTTATGCTGATAAAGATGGAAATCCAGCTGATTATTCTACAAATAATGTTCCGTTGAATCCAAAACATTACTTACCTGTGAATTTAAACGGGGTAAAAGAAGGCGATTTTGCTATGATTTTGGGTTATCCAGGAAGAACAAACCGTTGGATGCCAGCAGGTGGAATTGAGCAAAACGTGAAGTTTGCATATCCAGCTTGGGTTGAAGGTGCGAAAACGGGAATGGATAATATGAAGAAATATATGGATCAAAGCGATGCTTTGAATTTAGTGTATGCTTCTAAATTTGCTTCGACAGCCAATTATTGGAAAAACCGTCAAGGAATGATTGATGCTTTAAGCAAATTTGGAACGGCAAAATCGAAAGCTATTCAGGAAGCTAAGTTTGACAAATGGGCAAATAAAGCTGAAAACAAAGCAAAATACGGAAATGTAATTGCGAATATAAATGCGTATTATGCGTTGACAAATGAGAAATCACGTCACGATAATTATTTACAACAATTAATGAGAACCGCTTCTTTTGGTACTATTGGAAGAAGTTTAGGAAGACAATTAGAAAATTATGCTAAAGCTGATGCTGCAAAACGTGCAACAATGGCTCCAATGATTACTGAAATGGCCGATGGTTTTTTCAAAGATTTATACCTTCCTGCTGAAAAAGATTTGTTAACAGCGCAATTGAAATTGTATGCTACCAAATCTGTTGGATATGGAATTGCTCCTATGGTTGAAAAAATTGGAAAAGAGAACAATTACGATTATTCAAAATTTGTAAATGCCGCTTTTGAAATGAGTATTTTGACTTCAAACGAAAAAGTAAAAGCATTTTTAGATTATCCAACTGATGCTATACTGGCAAGTGATCCTTTGTTTACAATTTCAAATGATATGGTTGCGCACATGAATTCTAAATCAGATGCTGTTGCAAAAGCGCAAAATGATTTTGGTGCATCTTTCCGATTATTAGTGGAAGGTTTGAGAGAATCAAAAATTGGTACTATAAAATATCCAGATGCGAATTCTACGTTGCGTTTGACTTACGGAAAAGTTCGTTCTTTGCCAGCGGATAAAAGAAACGATGCAAAAATTAATAACTACACCACATTAGACGGTCAAGTTAAAAAATACAAGAAAGGAGATCAAGAATTTGATTTGCCAGTTCGTGTTCTTGAAATGAATAAAAGTAAAGATTTTGGTCGTTTTGCAGACAAAGACGGTTCGCTTCACTTGAATTTCTTAACTGATAATGATATAACTGGAGGGAATTCTGGTTCGCCAGTTTTGAATGGAAAAGGAGAATTAATTGGATTGGCATTTGATGGAAACATTGAAGCGATGGCTGGAGATGTTATTTTTGATCCAAAATTACAACGTACTATTAATGTTGATATTCGTTATGTATTATGGGTAATTGAGAAATTCTCGGGAGCAAAACACATTGTTGATGAAATGACATTAGCAAAATAAAAACGAAAGTTTATTAAATGAAAAAGTCCTAAAACGATCTGTTTTAGGACTTTTTTTTGTCTAAATAAGTATTACGCTATCAAAGTTCGAGAAATCACGATACGTTGAATTTCAGAAGTACCTTCATAAATTTGGGTAATTTTTGCATCACGCATCATTCTTTCTACGTGGTATTCGGCTACATATCCATTTCCACCGTGAATTTGAACGGCTTCAATTGTAGTATCCATTGCGGTTTGTGAAGCAAATAATTTTGCCATTGCCCCTGATTGAGAAATGTCTTCGCCCGCATCTTTTTCGGAGGCTGCTTTGAAAACCAACATTTCTGCTGCTGCAATTTGTGTTGCCATATCTGCTAATTTGAATGCAATTGCTTGGTGTTTGAATATTTCTTTGCCAAAAGCTTTACGTTCTTGCGAATATTTTAATGCCAATTCAAATGCGCCTTTTGCAATTCCTAATGCTTGTGATGCAATCCCAATTCTACCTCCATTTAACACTGCCATTGCAAAATTAAATCCAAATCCGTCTTCTCCAATTCTATTTTCTTTAGGTATTTTAACATCCGTAAACATTAACGAATGCGTGTCAGAACCACGGATTCCCATTTTCTTTTCTTTAATTCCAATTTCAAAACCTGCCCAACTTTTCTCCACAATAAAAGCGTTGATTCCTTTGTGGCCTTTTACGATATCTGTTTGAGCAATAACTATATAAATCGAAGCTGAATTTCCGTTTGTAATCCAGTTCTTAGTACCATTTAAAAGATAGTGATCGCCTTTGTCAATTGCGGTTGTTTTTTGTGAAGTTGCATCGGAACCTGCTTCAGGCTCAGACAAACAGAAAGCACCAATAACTTCGCCGGTTGCCAAAGGAACTAAATATTTTTGCTTTTGTTCTTCGTTGCAGTATTTTTCAATCCCAGCACAAACCAAAGAATTATTAACAGACATAATTACTGCTGATGAAGCATCAATCTTTGCAATTTCAGTAATTGCTACAATATAGGAAATACTGTCTAATCCTGAACCACCATATTTTGGATCAACCATCATTCCCATAAAACCAAGTTCTGCCATTTTTTTGACTTCTTCAGTTGGAAATTTTGAATGCTCATCTCTTTCAATTACACCAGGTAAAAGTTCCATTTTAGCAAAATCTCTGGCTGCTTGTTGAATCATTAATTGCTCTTCCGTAAGTTTAAAATCCATAATAGGTGCTGATAAATTGTGATTAATTTAAAAAATATAGACAAATATACTTTTTAATTATCAAATTCTCAAAATGATTTATTAATTTTAGCCGATGATTAAAGAAAAATTTAACATACTTGGTGTAATGTCCGGCACTTCACTTGATGGAATCGATTTGGCGCACCTCAAATTTGAAATTATAAATGGAAAATGGAACTTTCAAATCCTTGAATGTGAAACCATTGGCTACAACCAAAAATGGATTGACCAATTAAAAATTGCTGTTGGATTTTCTGAATTGGAATTACTTAAATTAAATACAGATTATACCTTCTTATTAGGACGCATCATTTCTGATTTTATCGGCAAATATAAAATTGAAAATATTGATGCGGTTTGTTCTCACGGTCACACTATTTTGCACCAACCTCAAAATGGAGTTACGTTACAAATTGGAAATTTACCTGAAATTGCTTCTTTATGCAAACAAAAGGTAGTTTGTGATTTTCGGGTTCAAGATGTGAAATTGGGAGGTCAAGGTGCGCCTTTAGTTCCAATTGGTGATCAAATATTATTCTCAGATTATGATTATTGTTTGAATTTGGGCGGTTTTTCAAATATTTCCTTTGAGGAAAATGGAAACAGAATCGCTTTTGATATTTCACCTGTAAATACTGTTTTGAATTTCTATGCCAATCAATTGGGTTTAGATTACGATGATAAAGGAAAAAATTCGAGAACCGGAAATATTAATTTAGAATTATTAAATGAGTTGAATCGATTGGATTTTTATAAAAAAAAATACCCAAAATCCTTGGGTTTTGAATTTGTAAAAGAAACTATTTTGCCGTTAATTGAAAGTTACCCAATAGCTATTGAAGATAAAATGAACACTTTCACAGAACATATTGCTATTCAAATCGCATTGGTATTGCCAAAAAAAGAAAATAATCTATTCATTACTGGTGGTGGTGCGTATAATGATTTTATGATTGAAAGAGTTCAATTTCATTTGCCCGAAACTAAAATTGTTATTCCCGAAAGAAAAATAATTGAGTTCAAAGAAGCTCTAATTTTTGGATTGCTAGGCGTATTGAAATTAAGAAACGAAATCAATATTTTAAGCAGTGTTACAGGTGCAAAAACGGATCATAGTTCGGGTCAAATCTACGATCTCAAACAATAATTAAGACTAAAATAAATAGTAGCTACTGAAACTTACTCTTATATTTGCAAAACTAAAAACGAAACAGATTAATGAAAGATTTACTTAAAAAATTTGAGAATAAAGAGCCGGAAATAATTTTCAATTGGAAAGATCAAGAAACAGAAGCCGAAGGTTGGACAGTTATTAATTCTTTGCGTGGTGGAGCTGCTGGTGGAGGAACGAGAATGAGAAAAGGCTTAGATATGAACGAGGTTTTGTCTCTAGCAAAAACTATGGAAGTGAAATTTTCGGTTTCAGGACCTGCAATTGGTGGAGCCAAATCGGGAATTAATTTTGATCCCAACGATTCAAGAAAAAATGGCGTTTTACAACGTTGGTACAAAGCGGTTTCTCCATTATTGAAAAGTTATTATGGAACTGGCGGCGATTTAAATGTAGATGAAATTCATGAAGTGATTCCAATGACCGAAGAATGTGGTGTTTGGCATCCACAAGAAGGAGTTTTTAATGGACATTTCAAACCAACGGAAGCTGATAAAATTAACAGAATTGGACAATTGCGTCAAGGCGTAGTTAAAGTCATAGAAAATCCGATTTTCTCTCCAGATGTAACTCGGAAATATACCGTAGCCGATATGATTACTGGTTATGGAGTTGCAGAAGCTGTTCGTCATTATTATACAATTTATGGTGGTTCTGTTAAAGGTAAAAAAGCAATCGTGCAAGGATTCGGAAATGTGGGTTCGGCAGCTGCTTTTTACTTGGCAAATATGGGTGTAAAAATAATTGGAATAATCGATAGAGATGGGGGATTGATTAACGAAGAGGGTTTTACATTTGAAGAAATTAAAACCTTATTTTTGAATAAAGATGGAAATAAATTAGTTTCAGATAAAATGATTCCATTTGAGGAAATAAACAATAAAATTTGGACTATTGGTGCAGAAATTTTCACTCCTTGTGCGGCTTCAAGATTAGTTGCGCAAAGTCAAATTGATAGTTTGATTGCATCAGGATTAGAAGTAATTTCTTGTGGTGCGAATGTTCCTTTTGCCGATAAAGAAATTTTCTTTGGTTCAATAATGGAAAATGTAGACCAAAAAATCAGCCTAATACCTGACTTTATTTCTAACTGTGGAATGGCAAGAGTTTTTGCTTATTTCATGGAGAAAAAAGTGCAAATGACAGATGAAGCCATTTTTAAAGATACTTCAGAAACTATAAAAAATGCAATTGCAAAAGCACACGCATTGAACAATTCCAAAACAAATATTAGTGCAACTGCTTTTGAGATAGCTCTAAAACAATTGGTATAAATGTTTTTATAATGCGTTGGAATTTCTGAACAGTTTAAAACAATTTTTCGACTTCCTTTTCGTTTTTAAATAAAGTAGTATCTTTATAATCTCATTTTTATTTTATGAAAATATTTGAAACCGAACAAGAAAAAAAATCATTACTCTTTACTACCATTAGTTTTGCGTTGCTTTTCTTATTATTTTTCTATTTAAAATTTAGCAATAATTTACCTTTACCCGAATTGGATGGAGGAGGTGGCGGAGGTGAAATTGCCGTGAATTTTGGGAATAGTGATTTTGGTTCTGGAGATAATTTTCAATCCAAAGAAGTCGTAACTGTTGCCCCAAAAGAGGTTGCAGCAACACCAACAACTGAAAAAGAAATTCTTATTTCAGAAAACGAAGAAGCACCAGCAATAGTAGAAGTTAAAAAACCTGCAACCAAAATAGTTAAAACAGTAGTTGAAAAACCTGTTGTGAAACCAATCCCAAAACCTTCCAAAACTACTTCTGATGCGTTATCAAATTTATTGAACGGCTCAAACAAAGAAGGGGACGGCGATGACAAAATTGGTGGAAATAAAGGAAAATCAAATGGTGATCCAAATGCTATAGGCTATAATGGAGGCGGTGGTTCGGGAACTGGAAGCGGAGGCGGAAATGGTTCTGGACAAGGATTGGGAACAGGAAGTGGCTATGGAAATGGCAACGGAAGCGGATCTGGCAACGGAAATGGAAACTACCAATTAGGCAACAGAAAAGCACTCAATAAACCACAACCAAATTATATTTGCAACGAAGAAGGAGTTGTAGTGGTACAAATTTCTGTAGATAAATCTGGGAAAGTTATCAATGCAAATCCTGGAGTTCGTGGCACAACAAATTCAGCAAAATGCTTATTGGATCAAGCAAAAACCGCAGCAATGAATACAAAATGGCAATCAGACGCTACGGCTGCAGAAACACAAGTGGGTAAAATTATTTACAATTTTAAACTTACACAATAACTTTTTTACTTCCAATTAGCTACAAAATTCCAAACAATAATGAACTATCAAGAAACCGTAAATTGGATGTTCAATCAACTTCCTTTGTATCAACTTCAAGGGGCAATTGCTTATAAAGAAGATTTAACGAACACCATTCTACTCACTAAATACCTCGGAAATCCTGAGAAAAATTTAAAATTCATTCACGTTGCAGGAACTAATGGTAAAGGTTCTACTTCTCATTTGTTGGCTTCCGTTTTGCAAGAAGAGGGCTACAAAGTGGGTTTATATACTTCACCTCATCTTAAAGATTTTCGGGAACGCATCAAAATTAATGGCATTGAAATTTCCGAAGGTTTTGTATGTGAATTTATTGCAAAACATAAAAATTTCTTGGAGACTAATGACTTTAGTTTTTTTGAAATGACCGTTGGATTGGCATTCGATTATTTTAAAAATGAAAAAATCGACATCGCTATTATTGAAGTGGGTATGGGCGGAAGATTAGATGCTACCAATATTATTACCCCTTTAATATCAGTAATTACAAATATAGGGAAAGACCATACGCAATTTTTAGGAACTACTATTGAATCCATAGCAACAGAAAAAGCAGGAATTATAAAACATAATATTCCGGTGATTGTTGGTGAATATACATCAGAAACGAAACCTGTTTTTCTGGCTAAAGCCAATGAAATGAAATCTGAAATTTACTTTGCTTCGGATTTAGTTTCCGAAAATTTCCCTTCGGATTTAATTGGAGACTACCAAATTTCAAATAAGAAAACGGCACTTCAAACCCTTAGAATTTTGAATTCGCAAAAAGAATTTGAGGTTTCAGAAGCTACCAAAAAACAAGGGTTTTTGAACGTTGTAAAAAATACGGGACTTCAAGGAAGATGGCAACAATTGAATAGTGCGCCAAAAGTCATTTGCGATACAGCGCACAACAAGCATGGATTAGAAATTGTCCTAAATCAGTTAAAAACCCAGGAATTTGACTCTTTGCATTTTGTATTTGGAGTGGTAAATGACAAAGATTTAGATGAAATTCTGCCATTATTTCCAAAAAACGCTACTTACTACTTCTGCAAACCCAATATCCCAAGAGGATTAGACGCTACCCTTTTAGCTCAAAAAGCATTGGGATATGGATTACACGGAAAAGTATACAATTCAGTTTCAGAAGCTTATCAAAATGCACTAAAAAATACCACTACTACCGATTTTATTTACGTTGGAGGAAGCACATTTGTAGTAGGAGAAATTTTATAATTATTTGAAAAATAGTATGAAAATATCAAAAAGAGTCCTATATTTGCACACCTATTAAAGGGCGATTAGCTCAGCTGGTTCAGAGCACCTCGTTTACACCGAGGGGGTCGGGGGTTCGAACCCCTCATCGCCCACATTAATTACAAAAAACGGCTAAAAGCAATTTTAGCCGTTTTTTTATGACATTTCCTGAATAAAATATTCAATAAAATCCAATTTTTGATTTGAAGATAAATCAATATCTCCAAAAAAAAGCATTTAAATACTTGGAATTATAATAGAAGTTAGTATTTAATAAAAAGCTAGTGTTTATTTAATTCAGATTTGAAACTGTTTCAAAAAAACTAAATTTATAGTTGCTTATCAACTTGTTTATCTGAAGCTTTTTAAATTATAACTGAATTCTTTAGGAGTGCAGTCGTGTACTTTTTTGAAAACACGATAAAAAGTTACCTCAGATCGAAAACCCGAATCTTTACATAGGGATTCAATAGAATAGGTTTCCAAATAACCATTAGAAATTAATTGTTCAGAATGTGCAATTCGGAACGAATTAATGTAAGCGGAAAAATTTTTATAGCCACTTGCTACGATTACTTCTCGGATGATATTGGTTGATATATCAGTGTCAGATGATAAATTGGTAAGATTATAATTCGCATCTAAATAAAATTTATTTTGATCCATCATACGGCCTAATTGCGAAGCTAAGTCTGGTAATTTAGATGCCTCTATGATTGTTTTTTTTGAGGTGTGATTAAGCTTAGTAATCTGTAAATACAATTGAGGGCTTAACAAAATATAACTAGACATAAATAAGGCTGTTATTGAAAAGCCTGTTATTGATAATGTACTATAAAGTTCACTATCAATATCAAATCCTACATACCCTATAAACACCCAAATGAACAAAAATATTTTCTGTAAGTAAAAAAAGAAAATAAAATAACGAGTTGATTTTTGTGTGGATAAGTAAAGAGGCGAATTATAAAATGAAAATAATAAATAACCGCCAAGTATAAAATAAAATAGTGGGTGTATAATCCGAGCTAAAATTATCATGATATTTTTACTTTGGGCTACCATCAAATGTTGGCTTTCAAAAATAAAACTATATCCTTTTCCTTTTATTAAATGTACAGGTTCGAAAAAATAAAAAATCAGGATACCAACTATTAAGACACCTACTAAGTGGAGTAAATGTTTGATATTAAATCGACTTTTTTTAACAATCAATTGCTGTAAACTGAAATAGTGAAACACATTGTAAAGTGAATATACTATTGTCATTAATGTTAGAATAGTTGCTGAATTAATAATTTTAATATTGTAACGAGTAAATAATAAAAGTATTACAGTTGCGGAAATAAAGCTAAAGTATATTGCCAATGAGCCAATAAGCATAAAGTTTTTAGAATTTACTTTCTTTAATAACAACAATATTGTAAACATCAATAATATTGAAGCTGTAAATAATAAAATATCCGGAAAAGTTATGGGAATATTCATAATCTAATTTTTATTGGACAAATATATACTTAATTGCTACCAATACCTTTATGTCTGTGGTGATTTTATTCATTGTATAAACAATCACTGAGAACATTTAACTTTTGTTGAACTATAAATTGTTCTATTTTATTACCTGACCCAATTCTTTTTAAGTTATTTTATAAAAAATTAAACATGAAACAAAGTATCTTTTTATTCGCAGTCGCATTATTAACGACAATAATTATGGAAGCACAAACAAAACAGTCGATTCACCAATTCAAAGTTCAAGACCTTAATGGGAAAACATTTGATTTTTCGACCCTGAAAGGGAAGAAAATCTTAGTGGTAAACGGTTAGTGATTAAATATAGATATTTCATAACTATAAAAAATGCTAAATGATATTAGATCAGATCAAAAATCCAATGTTTTAAAAAAATTGAAAATTAAAAAAATTAATACCAATCATTATGAAGTTTTTCTTCACCTATATATAAAATTAAACCTAAACTAACATTATAATGAAAACCAATTGTTGGCTGATAATTATCTGAAACTAAAGAACCATCAAATCGGTAATGCTGTTTAAAATTAAAAACTGAAGAAAAATCTGCAAATAAAGCAGTTCTGTTATTTAATTTGACTTGAGGGGTAATGCCTATTAATAGAGAGCCAATTCGCTCAGTAAAATTTTGACCCACTGGCTTTGATAAAGTATAACCTGCGCCAATATGAGTCAATAATCCAAATGTTTCATTTGTTACATACATTAAATCCAAATCTTTACCTAAATTATAAACTAATTGCGCACCAAATCTATTAAAATAAGTACCAACTTTAGTGTCACTAGATGTAATGAAACGATCATTAACATATTCCAATCTAACACCAAGTTTTTCAGAAAACATATACCTCCCAGCAATATTTACGTTATTTAAACCAGAAAATCCCGATTTGTACCTAGTTAAATATGGATTAACAGCACCAGTATAACCGGATGAAAGCTCTATTGAAAAATTATTATAGTTTGATTGTGAATAGCCGAAAAGACTAAAAAAAACAAAAATTGCGATGTATTTATTCATTTTAAGTTGAGGGATTTAATTAGTACAAATATGGTAATAAATATATAAATATTTAAAAAAATGTTATGAAATGTGAAAATCAATAGATAATTAACATCTTTCAACAGCATTGAAGAATTCTATACATAATAAAAAACTCTGAATAGTAATTGAATGCTATATATTTTAATTTGTAATTTTTAAATTTAATCTATTATCTACTAGGATTAATAAACAACTTATTGAAAATAAAACAAAAAAACCTGCTTAAAAAGCTGGAAAGAGCTCCTGATTACTTTGCTTCGTGCCCCGCAACTCCTCGTAATAACCATTAGAATTTAATCAAAACGAATTGCTTTTATTGGGGAAATTTTCGTGATGATGTACGACGGGATGAGTAAAATGAGTAAACAAATTAGGATTGTGCCGAGATTTAGTAGCAAAATGTAGCCGAAATCGAGGTAAACTGGGGCTTGGTTGACATAATAATTTTCGGGATTGAGTTTGATTATTCCGAATTTTTGTTGGATTAAGAGTAATCCGATGCCGATTGAATTGCCCCAAAAGAGACCTTTTGCGATTAAATAGAAGGCGTTGTAGAGGAATATTTTTCGGACTGACCAATTATTTGCGCCCAAAGCTTTGAGAATTCCTATCATTTGTGTGCGTTCCAAAATGAGCACTAAAAGCGCTACGACCATGTTGATTGTGGCAACTGCAATCATGATTATGAGGATAATGATGATGTTGAAATCGAATAATTTGAGCCATTCGAAGATGTAATAATATTTATCGACAATAGTTTGGGTGTCGAGTGAAGAACCTGTTTGCTCATAAACCTCCTGCCCTATTTCTTGGATGGTGTTGAAATCGTCCACGAAAACTTCGAATGCACCGACTTGATCAGGACTCCATTTATTGATGCGTTGCAAATGTCGGATGTCGCCTATTATGTAGGACGCGTCGAATTCTTGAAATCCAGAATTAAAAATACCTGTGATTTTGAAAACACGAAGATTTGGCCTTTGATTCGTGTCTTCTTTCATGAAAAAAGTGTTGAATCGGTCGCCTACTTTCAGATTTAATCGGTTGGCAAGAAATTCAGAAAGGAGAACTTCTTCGTTGAGTTGGTTGTTTAAATTTGACAAATTACCTGCTACAAGATACTCTTTTAGGTTTTCCCATTGGTAGTCTTTTCCAACGCCTTTGAAAATTATTCCTTCGAATGCCGTTTCTGTTCTAATAATTCCAGCTTTGGTTGCAACTGCCTGAATGTGGTTGATTCCGGATACGTTTTTGAATTTTGGATAAAAATCTTGATGAGTAGAAATGGGCGTTATACTTAGTTGCGACTGATTTTCATCGTAATTTGTGATCCCAATATGTCCATTGAAAGCAGCAACTTTTTGACGGATTTTTTGCTGCAAACCAATTCCTGTGGCAATGGAAACAATCATCATAATCATACCAATTGCAATTGCTGCAATCGCAATTTTTATAATTGGCGCAGATATACTACTTTTATGGTCTCGAGCAGTGATAAGTCTTTTGGCTATGAAATATTCTAAATTCAATAGTTTTTGTGATTTGATATTGCAAAGTTGGATTGCTTCGCTCGAGTAAAATTACGTTTTTAGAATATATTTTCAAGTATTTAAAGTTAATTAATTATTTTTCGGACAAATAAGTATGATTCAAAATAGCACTACAGCATTAAAAAACCAAACGATTTCTGGAAAGCAAAGGTTTTCTTATGTATTTCTTGTTTCTATTTCGCTGTTGATTTTTTCGTGTAAACCTGCACAAAAAGGGATTCGGAATTCGGTTGCAACCAATAAAAGCACCGTTATTAATAGCGAAAAAACAAATCGATTTAGCACTGGCAGTGATAATTATAAATCCTATTTTTCATTATTAGACGGTAAAAAAGTTGGAGTTGTAACCAATCAAACGGGGGTTGTTTTGTATGATTCAATTTATATGCTTCCCGATTCAAATGGACTTACGCACATTGAAGCCTACGACAGAAAAAAAAGTCATTTGGTTGATTTTTTAGTGAAAAACAAAATTACTATTCAAAAAATATATGCACCAGAACACGGTTTTCGAGGAACAGCTGATGCTGGAGAACACGTTGTTGATGGGAAAGATGTCAAAACAGGAATCCCAATTATTTCACTTTATGGCGAAAACAGAAAGCCAAATCCCGAGCAATTAGAAGGAATTGAGGTTTTGATTTTTGATTTACAGGATGTTGGCGCTCGTTTTTATACCTATATCTCTACGTTGCATTATATAATGGAGGCTTGTGCCGAAAACAACATTCAATTGCTGGTTTTAGATCGTCCAAATCCGAATATTTCAATTGTTGACGGTCCAGTTTTAGAAAAAGAATTTACAAGTTTTGTGGGAATGCATTCAATTCCGTTATTGCACGGAATGACCATTGGCGAATACGCACAAATGATTAATGGCGAAAATTGGTTGAAAAACGAGGTTCGTTGCGACTTAAAAATAATTGCTTGTGCAGGTTATTCTCGTGAAATGAAATACAGTTTACCTGAAAAACCATCGCCCAATTTACCGAACGACCAAGCGATAAATTTGTATTCGAGTTTGTGTCTTTTTGAAGGAACAAATGTGAGCGTAGGGCGTGGAACAGAGAAACAATTCCAAATTTACGGTTCGCCTTATTTGCCAAAAACGGATTTTAGTTTTATCCCAATGCCAAATTTCGGAGCAAAAGAACCTGTTTATAATGGCGTTGAATGTTATGGAGAAGATTTGACTGCTATTCCGAAAATTGATAAATTAGAATTGAAATGGTTGCTAAAAGCCTATAATGAAACAGCTGACAAAACGAAATTCTTCAATACTTTTTTTACAAAATTAGCGGGAACCAAAAAATTGCAGGAACAAATTGAAGCGGGATTATCGGAAGATGAAATTCGCGAGAGTTGGAAAAGTGGCTTAAATGATTTTAAAAAAATGAGAAAGCCGTATTTGATTTATTAAACCGACTTTTATAACTATAAAAAAACCTGACTACATAATAGTCAGGTTTTTGGTTATTATTTAAAGATTGATTTACAATCCAAAAGCTGCTTTTACTTCGTCAACGAAATCTAATTTTTCCCATGTAAATAATTCAACAGTAACTGTTTTTTCAATTCCACCAGGTGCTTTGAAAGTTTTTGTTACCGTTTCAGGGGTTCTTCCCATGTGTCCGTAAGCAGCAGTTTCGCTGTATATTGGATTTCTCAATTTTAGACGTTGCTCAATAAAATAAGGACGCATATCAAAAATAGCTTCAACTTTCTTTGCGATTTCACCATTTGTCAAATTCACTTTTGAAGTTCCGTAGGTATCTATGAAAATTCCCATTGGTTTAGCCACTCCAATTGCATACGAAACTTGTACTAAAATTTCGTCTGCAACACCCGCTGCAACTAAATTTTTAGCAATGTGACGCGTTGCATAAGCCGCACTTCTATCCACTTTACTTGGATCTTTTCCAGAAAAAGCGCCGCCTCCGTGTGCCCCTTTTCCACCATACGTATCTACAATAATTTTTCTACCAGTTAATCCAGTATCTCCGTGAGGTCCTCCAATTACGAATTTCCCTGTAGGATTAATGTGATATGTGATTTTATCATTGAATAAATGAGCGTATTTTGGATTGTTTTTGATGATTCTTGGGATTAATATTCCAACTAAATCCGATTTAATTTTAGCCAACATTTTTCCTTCTTCATCAAAATCATCATGTTGCGTAGAAATTACAATGGCATCAATACGAACTGGTTTATTTTCATCGCTATATTCTAATGTAACTTGAGATTTTGCATCAGGGCGCAAATATTTAATTTCACTATTTTCACGACGTAAAACCGCTAATTCTTGTAATAATTTGTGAGATAAATCAAGAGCCAATGGCATAAAATTCTCTGTTTCATTCGTTGCATAACCAAACATCATACCTTGATCGCCAGCACCTTGCTCCTCTTTATTTGCACGGTCAACACCTTGATTAATGTCGCCCGATTGCTCGTGAATAGCTGAAAGAACACCGCAAGAATTGGCTTCAAACATATATTCACTTTTAGTATATCCAATTTTTCTGATAACCTCACGTGCAATTTGCTGAACGTCAAGATAGGTTTCTGACTTTACTTCACCAGCAAGAATTACTTGACCCGTTGTTACTAAAGTTTCACAAGCTACCTTTGACTCAGGGTCAAAAGCCAAAAAGTTATCAATTAATGCATCTGAAATTTGATCTGCAACTTTATCAGGATGTCCCTCACTCACAGATTCTGACGTAAATAAATAAGCCATAATAATTAGTTTTTTTTAATTAAGCGAGAAAAAAAAGGATTGCGAGAATGATAAAGGAGAAATTTCTGCTTTAGCATTTTTTTAACGAGGTTGCAATCAGTTCAAATTTTTCCTCAAAATTTAGATTACAAAGATAGGAAACAGAATTGAATTGGAAATTAAAGTTGGGAAATTATTATAAAAGAATTTATCATTATTAAATCATAACGGCATTTTCTTTTTCATTTCCTCAACAATATTAAATGCTGCGGGACAAATAGCAACATTTTTCAAAGTCAATTCCGAGATTTGTTGGAATTTTTTTCGATCGGTGTGGGGAAATTCTCTACACGCTTTTGGACGCACATCATAAATCATACAGGCGTTTTCATGGTCTAAAAAAGTACATGGAACACTTTGCAAAACATAATCTTTGTCTTCATCAATTTGCAAATAGTGATCGATGAATTGTTGTGGTTTTTGGCGCAGATACTTGGAAACCCTTTCTATATCTGCTGATGTAAAAAGTGGTCCTGTAGTTTTGCAACAATTCGCACATTTCAAACAATCGGTTTTTTTAAATTCGGCGGTGTGCAAATCCTGCATTATGTAATCTAAATTCTTGGGCGTTTTCTTTTTTAGCTTATCGAAATACTTTTTGTTTTCGATATGCTTATCTTTGGCTTCTTTAGGAAGTGCGTTTAGAATTTGTTTCAAGTTTAAAGTTTAAAGTTGGAGCCACAAAATTACTCAAACAAATCAACAAATAACCAAATTACCGAATCAACTATTATGAAAGACCTTTTCGGAAAAGCCATTCTCGATTTTCAAACCAATAATTCTCCTGAGGATTTAATTACGGAAACTACCATTTCTGAAGAAGATGAAATGTCGGTTGCGTATTTGTTTCGGAATTTTTCTGAAATGCCAATAATAGAACAACAAGCGCTTTTGCTTGCCAAAGGAAAGGTTTTGGATGTTGGATGTGGTGCTGGAAGCCATAGTTTGTATTTGCAGAATGAAAAAAAATTAGCGGTTACTTCAATTGACATTTCTGAAAAAGCGGTTAAAGCTTGTAAATTAAGAAGTGTTTTAAATGCAAAAGTTGAAGATTTATTGCGTTTTGAAACCGATGAAAAATTTGATACCATTATTCTATTAATGAATGGAACGGGGATTTTTGGAAAATTAGAAAATGTTCCGAATTACCTTCAAAAACTAAAATCTTTATTGGCCGAAAATGGTCAAATCCTGATTGATTCCTCCGATATTATCTACATGTTTGATGAAGATGAAGACGGTGGAAAGTGGATTACTGGTGATAAATATTATGGGGAATTAGAATTTACCATTACCTACAAAGGTGAAAAAGAAGCGCCATTCCCTTGGTTGTACATGGATTATAACATGTTGCAAAATGCAGCTGTTGCCAATGGATTACAATGCGAATTAGTATTGGAAGGCGACCACTATGATTATTTGGCGAGGCTGACTAAAAATTAAATTAAGGAATATTCAAGAACTTGTGTGTTTGCAACGATACACGCCATTTTGGATTGTTCATTACATAATCTACAATTAGCGGGGTCATTTCTTCTTTTTTGCTCCATTCTGGCTGAAGAAAAAGTATGGCATTTGCGTTTACTTTTTCGGCCTGCTCTTCAGCAAATATAAAGTCGTGTTTGTTGTGAATAATTACTTTTAGCTCGTTGGCATTATCGTAAACGGTTTGCGTTGGCAATTTATTTTTCTTTGGGGAAAGACAAATCCAATCCCAAGTTCCTGATAAAGGATAAGCACCTGAAGTTTCAATATGAATTTTAAGGTTTTTATCTTTTAATTTTTGCGTTAAAACGGTCATGTCCCACATTAACGGTTCGCCGCCAGTTACCACAACAGTTTCAGAATATTTTACAGCATTTTCAACAATTAAATCAGTGGATGTAGGCGGATGCAATTCGGCATTCCAACTTTCTTTGACATCACACCAATGGCAACCTACATCGCAACCGCCAATTCTTATGAAATAGGCAGCAGTTCCTGTGTGATATCCTTCGCCTTGAATGGTGTAGAATTCTTCCATTAAGGGAAGCATTAATCCTTTTTCGACGGCTAGTTGTGTTTCTTTTTTGAGCATTTTTAATTTTAAATAGGTTGCAAAGGTAGTGAAAATTAGATTTAGGATTTGAGATTTGAGAATAAAGAGAAAAGATTAAAAGATAATAGATAAAAGATAATTATATAATTAATAATTAGCCCCGGTAGAAGCGGCATCCTATTGTGGCGGGGTTCGCCGCAAGAGATATAGCGGATGACGGGAGGAATCGTGATAGAAAAACAAAACGTATGCTCCAAAAAAAGCCGATAGCGTTGAAACTATCGGCTTTTATACTATAAATTATATTTTATTTCAGTGTTTTCAATGACTGAATAGAATATTCATTTGTTGGATCTAAAGCCAATGTTTTTGCGAAATACTCTTTTGCTTTTACTTTATCTGTGTTGGCAAACGCCGCAGCTATTGCATTGTAGGACTCGATAAATTTGGTTTTCACGGCTGGTTTAGCTAGTTCTTCCTCGCCTTTTGCAGTTACAATGTCGATGTATTCTTGATAGTATTTGATTATCATTTCGTCATTTTCAAGCAAATTATTCGTTCTGGCTCTGAAAATATATGCATCTTGCGTAGTTGGCGAAGCGATAATCACATTTCCATAGGCGATATCGGCTTTTTGCAACTGAATTGGATCTGGTTTTACAACGTCTTTTTTGGTGTTATTATAGTATAAAGAGTTTCCTAAATAGAAATTGTCAAGCAAATAATTTTTAGAATTTACGTTGGTAACCGCGATTTCATAGATGGCAGCGGCTTCATTGAATAATTTTTGCTCGTAGAATTTTTTCCCAACTTCGCTTAAATCGTTGGTCATTGTAATTTCTATTTCCACGGCTTTTTTCAATTGCGCAACTCCTGCTTCAAAAGCTACAAAATCGACAACTTTAGTTTCCAAATTGTTGGCTTTTTTCATTTTTGCCAATCCTAAATAGAGGTAATCTCTTGCGATTATTTTGTTTGTAGGCGTTGCAATAAAATTTTCTAACGCTGAAATTGCAGCATCTACATTTCCGTTTTCATAGGAAGAATATCCTAAATAACGGAAAATTCTTGGATTTACTTTGTCCAATTCTTTCATGGCGTTGGCTTCCATTTCCAATGCTTTGTAGTCTTTTGCAAGGATTAAAAAGTCGGCGTGACGCATACGAGAAGTCAATGAATAATCCGTCAAGCTCATGTATTTTTCATAATATACTAATGCTTTTGCGATGTATTCTTTGTAGTTTTTCAAGTCGGTATTTCCCCAATAGTAATAGGTTTCAGCCAATTCTCGGTAAACTGGACCGTATTCTGGATTGGTAGCCACCACATTATCATACGCTTTTACCGCTTCAGAAAACGCTCGCGCTCCTTTTAACAAAACTCCCAATTGCATTTTTGCTCTAATTAAAGTTGGATCGGCGTCAAATGCATCGCGATAGGCTTTGTAGGAATCGTTTTGATTTTTGTCGCCATAAAACGCATCTCCAAAAGCCATTAAAACATTAGTATCTAACGGATTAGCGATTTTAGCTTTGTTCAAAACATCGATTGCTTTTTTGTAATCTGGCGTGTTGGCATTCATATAGGCTTTCGCAATATAAACATATTGTTCCGAATCTTTTTTTCTTATATCTTTTGTTGCTAAGGCAAAATTAGCTTCGGCAGCAACGGCATTTTTATCGTCTAAATCCATTTGTCCTAATCCAATATAATTGAATTTTGCATCTAATTTAGAAACCAATCCTTTTTGGAAATAAATTTTCGCTGAGTCAGCACTATTTTGATTAAGATAAACCGAACCTAATAAAAAGGCTGCTTTTCCATTGTCAGGATTTGTATTGATAATTGCTTTTAGAATTCCTTTGGCTTTTTCAAATTGTTCTGCGTCAATTGTTTTCTTTGCCTGATCTAAATCTTGAGCATAGCTGAGTGTTACTGAAGTCAATAAAGCAATACTAAAAATTTTAACTTTGTTCATCTTGTTGTAATTTATTATTTATTCTTGTTTTCTAATTGTGTTCTGGTTTTGATATTTCTACCAGGAATTTTTATTGGCAACAATCCCGATTTTAGGATAATACGTTGACCAATATCTCCAGCGATGAAAGAGGCAAAACCCATTCCTAAGCCAGAATAACCTTGACAATTGATGATATACAAATCACGTGCCAAAGGATATTTACCTTCTGCAAGGTTGTTTTGTGTTGGTGCATAATAGGCGGTTTTCCCAATTCCTTTTACGCTGATTAAATTAACTTTATCCACGATTGGCTGCATTTTAAGTGACGGTTGCATCAACCAATTTACACCTACAATTCCAATCATTCCGTCATTTTGGGAAACAAATTGTATTACTTCTTCATTGGTTTTAAACGAAAAAATCCCTTTTGATGGCATTTCTTTTAGTCCCGACAATTCGTTCATATACCGAACGGAACTTGAATTTGGATTGTCAAAAACCAAACCTTTGATATTAGAATTTGAATTGCCTTTCATAAAGTCCACTACATCTTGTAACGCAACTAAAGTATCTTTATTTCTTTTATTTGAAATAAATGCAATTGCGTCAATAGCAAAAACGGTTGTTCTTGGCGTAATTTTTTTACTTTCAAAAACTTTCTCCTCTTCAGGATTTAGCTTTCTTGAAAGAATGGCTATTTTAGAAGTATCTTTTGCTAATGCTAAAACAGATTCTGCTTCCGATTTTGCAATCAACTTTATTTTAGATCCTGCATAAAGACTTTCAAAAACTTCAACTTGATCCGCAATTATAGGCAATAATGTTTCGTCAACTAAGATAGAAGTAGAACCTTTCAGAATGGTTTCATCATTGCTTTTTTGATTGTTCGTTTGATTACAAGCAAAAAAAACTAAGATAAAACTTAAAAAAAATACATACGGAATTAGTGTAAACTTTTTCATAACCTACTCTTTATTGTCGTTTACGATTCGATAAAATCGAATAAAAGAATATCCGATTAGAACTACTCCAAAAGCAATTCTATAACCAGGCTTCATATCGATGGGTAATTTTTTCCAAAAAATGATTGCTAATCCCAGTGCCAGATAGACTAAGAAAAAGACCATACCTATAACGAGAAAAAACCGCTCTTTTAGCGATTTCTTCTCTTTATTTTCTGTTGAATTATTCAACATTATTCTGCAGATTGAATAGTAATCGGAAGAGAATAAAGTACTCTCACTTTCTTACCATTTTGCTCTCCTGGATTCCATTTTGGACATGATTTCAAAACACGAATGGCTTCATTTCCGGTACCGTAACCTATATCTCTAACTACTTTAATATCCGTTAATGAACCATCTTTTTCTACAACAAATGTTACATAAACCTTTCCTGCAAGACCTTCTTCTTCTGGTGTTCTATAGTTATTTCGTAAAAAATTATAGAATTTAGCCATTCCTCCTGGGAAATCTGGTTTTACTTGAATACCTGCCGTGTTGTAAATATTAATATCATCCACAATATCCGCTGGACCGTTTCCAACAGGTTCCACTGTTAATTCGGCATCTGGATCCCCTTTTATGGTTTCAGCACCTAATTTCTTGTCTTTTATTTCAACAATTTTTGGTGGTTCTTCTACCACTTCCTCTGCCTTAGCAACTACCGGTTTCACAAACTTCACTTGATCTACTTTTGGTGGTGGCGGTGGCGGTGGCGGAATATTTTCTTTCGGTTTCTCTTTTGGCGGTAATTTTACCGTAGTAATTTTAGTATCTAAGCTGGCATCGTCTTGAGAATCCGGTATCATGTTTATGATTAAGGGCATTGCTACAGCAAGACCAAACAAAACCGAACCTATTATAAGTGCTCTTACAGTAGTTTTAGGATTTGATTTTCTTAATTCATAGGCACCATAAACTTTATTTCGTCCTTCAAAAACAATTTCAAGCCATTGATCTTTTAATATATCTAATTTCATCTTTCTTAATTATTAGGTTATTGGGTACTTAAGATTGCTCTTATTTTCCTTCTAACAATTTTGTTTCTTCGGGCGAAAAATCGTTAACAATTGCATAGGTTGGTACGTCTACAATTGCCATTTCATCAAGAATATCAATTAAGTTTCTGTAATTGGATTTCTTACTTGGTTTGATGATTACAATTATTCCTTTGTCTTTATTTCCTGTATATTCAAGTACTTTCTTTTTTCTGTCGATAAGTTCTTTTCTGATCCCTTCTTTACCATACACAAAGTCTTTCGGCGTTCCTCCAGCCACTGGTGTAGCTAAGAAACCAACATAACGAACTAACTTGTCATCATCTCCCAACAAAATAGTCATTGTTCGATTTTCGTCAACTTTAACATCCTTATTTTTTGTCGGATCTTCATCTTTATCTGGCAACCCCAAACTCATGGATTGTGGTTTTGACAACGTGGTTGTTAGCATAAAAAATGTGATTAGCAAGAACGCTAAATCCACCATAGCAGTTAAATCTACTTTTGAATTTTGCTTTTTACTTCTTACTTTACCCCCTTTGTCGCCACCACCGTCGGTATTTAATTCAGCCATTTTAGTGTCTCTTTTTTAATTAAAAATCTTTTCCTCTTAAACCAGTAACCAAGCTAAAGCTATTGATTTTTTGGTCTTGTAAAATATCCATAACTTTTCTGATGGCTGGATATTCTTCTTTTGCATCTCCTTTAATAGCAATTTGCAATTCTTTGTCATTGTTTTCAATATTCGCAATACGAGAATTATAAATCCATTCTTTCAATTGATTATCTAAAGAATCTTTAGGAACTCCAGGTTGGTCTGCTTTACTTCTATCCGCGCTTTTCATGGCGATAATTTGACTTAAACTTTGAATTGGCACGCCAAATCCTTCCATTAAAGCAAATTTATCCATTTCGTCTTGACTGAATTTAATTCCGTATTTATCTCCCATTAATTGAAGTGTTCTTTTACGAACTTCTCTTCCTTTTAGGTCATAAAAAACTTTTCCTTTTCCTATAGTAATCGTTGCCAAATCTGTTTCAGGTAATTTTGTTTGCACTGTTGAAGCAGGCGTATCTACAGGTAATGCCTCAGGCACTTTAGCTGTAGCTGTCAAAATAAAGAAAGTAAGCAATAAGAAAGCTACATCACACATCGCGGTCATGTCCGTCGATGTTGACTTTTTTTTCATTTTTATTTTAGCCATTATTTTATATATTATTTGATTTAAAAATCAAAAATTATTGTTTTAAGCTACCTCTGAATTTTCTGTAAGTATTTACAATTGTTGTACCTGCCTCATCAATAGAGTAGGTCAAATCGTCAATTTTAGAAGTAAAGAAGTTGTAAGCGATAATTGCCAAAACTGAAGTAGAAATACCAGTTGCAGTGTTAATTAACGCTTCAGAAATACCAGTTGCAAGAGCTGCTTGATCTGGAGTTCCAGCTGATGCTAATGCACCAAACGCTTTAATCATCCCAGATACTGTTCCTAACAAACCTCCAAGTGTTCCTAAAGAAACTAATGAAGAAATGATAGTCATATTTTTCTCTAACATTGGCATTTCAAGTGAAGTTGCTTCTTCAATTTCTTTGTGAATTGTTTCTGCGGCATCTTCGCTATTGAAACCTTCTTTTTTAACGTCTTGGTATTTCAATAATGCAGATTTAATAGAGTTTGCAACAGAACCTTCTTGTTTATCACAAGTAGCGATTGCATCTTCGATTTTTCCATCTTTCACACTTGTTTGAACACTTTTCATAAAAGCATCTAAGTTTCCTTTTCCTGCTGCTTTTGAAATTACTGCAAAACGCTCAAAAGAAAATACTATTACCATTAATAACATTCCTAATAATACAGGAACTATAAATCCACCTTTGTAAACCATTCCTAATGTATTCAATGGATGTCCTTTTTCACTATCTCCACCTTCAAAGTTTGATGCATCTCCCATTAATAGAGACCATACTAAATAACCTACAAATACACATGCAACAATTATGATTCCAGAGATCATACCTCCTACTTTTGAACCACCTTCTTTTTTAACGTTTGCCATTTTTTTTGATTTTTGATAATTTTAAATAATTTTTTTGATTTCTATAGTTGCTATAAAATTGAGCAAGAGCAAATTTAATTTTTTAGTTCAAATAAAAAAATATTTTTTACATTAAATTATCATTAATTATGATAATTGTACATTATTAAATAAAAAGCAAATTTTTAAGAGTAATTACCATTGTTTCGTAAAACTAAAACGTTAATTTAAATATATTTAGTATGTATAATTATAAATAACTATTTGAAACTTCGAAAACGATTGAATTGTTCTTAAATTTAATGACTTAAAGTAATTTAATTTTGATTTAAACGCTATTTAAATTTTAATTAGTATTCGGAAAAGCAATACGATAATTAAATATTATACCAATAAGTTTAAAATTTTATATTCAATTTCTTCGCTATCCCAAATATTCTCAATATTTTCAATTTTCAAAATTTCTTCCATAATTGCATTTTGAAAATCGCCAATCGCTAATGCCTCAGAATACGGACGATGGCTAAATGTTACTCTGTCATACAAAGGCAACCATTTTTTGGGATGTTTTTCGGCAAAATGTTTTTCGATTTTTTTCTGTAAGAGAAATTTTTCATCGGCAGTTTTCGAGCTCATTTCCATAAAATTACGATATGATAATTCGGCAATAGCGTCGGCATTGGGTTTTCGAGATTTTTCATATTCTGAAAAAATTGTTTTCCAATCGTCGCCATATTGATTCATTAATTCATATAAAACCGAAATATCTTCAAAACCCGCATTCATACCTTGACCGTAAAACGGCACAATCGCATGAGAAGCATCGCCAATTAAGGCAACTTTATCTTCATACGTCCAAGGAAAACATTTCATTGTAACCAAAGTACTCGTTGGATTTGCAAAGAAATCTTCGGTTAAATTTGGAATTACATCAATCGTATCGGGTAAGTTTTTCTCGAAAAATGCTTCTACCAATTTTCTATCTGTTAAAGAGGCGAAAGAGTTTTCACCTTCAAATGGCATAAATAAAGTACAAGTAAAACTACCATCTAAATTGGGCAAGGCGATTAACATGTATTTCCCTCGAGGCCAAATATGAAAGGAATTTTTATCTAATTTATGCGTTCCGTCAGGATTTGCAGGAATATTTAATTCTTTATAACCTGTATTTAAAAATTCTTGCGAATAGTTGAACATACTTTGACGTTGCATTCTATGACGGATTCTTGAAAAAGCACCATCGGCGCCAAAAACCATATCAAACTTCAATTCCTCCCACTCTCCCCGCTCTTCTTCTCCAATATGTAAGGTTGCAGTTGACAAGGTAACATCCCAGATTTTCTGTTCAAAAAAGAATGCTGCTCCAGCTTGTTCCGCCAAATCAATCATTTTTCTGTTCAATGCTCCTCTTGAAATTGAATAGATACTCTGTCCTTCTTGACCATAATTTTGAAAATTTAGCTTGTCAACAAGGTGAATTGCACGTTTGTCCATTGCAATTGCAATTTCTCTAACTTCGTCAACAATTCCGACGCCGTCAAGAGCTTTCCAACCCCGATTTGACATTGCCAAGTTTATAGATCGTCCAGAAAATCGGATTTTACGAATATCCGGGCTTCTATCATAAACATGGACGGTATGACCTGCTTTTTTGAGATAAATTGCCAATAGCGATCCGACTAATCCAGAACCAACAATTGCAATTTTGAGTGACTTTTGCATCAAATGATTTATAAATATAAGTGCGCAAAATTAAGTAATTCTATACAAATCCCATTAAATTGAATGATATAAATGTGCAGTTTTATAAATATATCATTAATAGTAAATCTTTGATGTGAAATTTATCAAATTATAATTAAAACCATCAAAAATCAAGATAAAGGAAAAGTTGTGCCAATAAATTACTAATCCCGACTGTGTATTCAATATAAAATAAAAGGGACTGCTATAAAACAATCCCTTTTTATATAAAATATTGAGAAAATATTATTCGATAATAATTCTCTTAACTACTTTTTTGTCTCCATCTTGAACAGTTACAAGATAAACACCAGCCTGAACTTGGTTAAGTTGAACGTTTTGAAAGAATAATCCCGTATTGCTATATTTATTATTCAAAATTGTTCTTCCTCTCATATCGTGAACAAAAATAGACACTTCTTTATTCGATGTAGAATTGAATTGAACTGTAAAGTTTCCTTTATTTGGATTTGGATACAATACAAAATTAGACAATGAATTATCGGAAATTCCCATTGTTGCTTGTTGAACATTACATAGATTTAAACTCCAACTATTTATTGCTCCTCCATCTTCATTGTAAGGGTCTACAACTTTTAATTGCCAAGTTCCATTCATGGTTTGCCCGTTAAAACCCGTTAAAGGTTGAAAAGGGATGATTGTTCCTGAAATTGCTGGGTTCGTCGCGCATACTAAAGACATTCCTGAATCGTCAAATGTTGCCGTAATATTTGCTCTAGCAGAGCTAGTACAAGGTCTTGTAACTAATTGAATTTCTGTTCCAGCGGGACTGATTAATGATACTGTCATATCATTTACCCAGGTATGGCTTATATTAATAGTAACATTAACATCTGAGATTACATTGGTAGAAGGAACATTTAATGTTGATATAAATGGTGTTGTATTTGCTACTAAAGGGATTGTAATAGGAACATTAGTGGATACATATGTATCACAAAGAATTTGACCCGTTGTAAATTTATAACCATCACTGTAAGTTCCTGTACATGAAGGGTTCTTTGGAATTACTCTCCAAAAATAGTTACTTGAATCCGATAATCCTGTAACTGTATAACTATTAGAAGTTACCGTTGCCGTTCTAATGATATTTGTAAATGCTATATCAGTTGCTACTTGAACATCATAAGTCGTTGCTGCTGCATTTGCAGTCCAAGTTAATGTTGATGATAAAGGGTTTATTGTAGTGGCTAAATTAGCAGGACTAGTTAGCGTTTGAGTTCCAAAATTAGAACTAAATAATTCTAAATAAAATGGTGCAGTTATAGCAGTTGCTCCCGAAGTTGCAGTAACAGTAATTGGAATTAATGCAGCTAGTGCAGCTCCTGTTGTGGTAACAGTCATTGTTACATTTCCACTTGCAGTCATTGTAGCTGGGGAAAATGAGGCAGAAACACCTGATGGCAATGTCCCGGCACTAAAAGTTGTAGTTCCTGTAAATCCTGCATAAGTAGAATAAGGAAAGGTATAAGTTGCACCATTTCCTTGACACGCTTGTTTGGTTTGTTGTTCTGCTATACCATTGAAGCCAATAGCAAAACCGCTTGAAGCATCCGTTATAGCAAAGTTATTATCAGATATATCGTAAAAAATATGTTTATATCCTTTAATCAAAATTCTATTTGAAGTACCTACATTATTTGGAACCGTAATTACTTCAGAACCATCGTTAGGTACTTTACTAGCCAATAATATAGGATAAGTAAAAGTTCCAGCAGTGGTATTAACATCCGTTGAAAGATAAATATCAACATAAGCGGCATTAATTCCATTAGTAGTTGATCCTCTAAAATTCCAAGTAATCGTTTGATTACTCCCAACAATCCATGTTAAATTTGCTGCCGTCGGCGAAGTAACTTTGAAAGGAACTAACAACGGAGCTGCACTAACTGTAACCGTCATTCCGTCAGTATCTGTTAACCCGCCATTAATTACTTCATCTCTACCTGTGAAAGCAAAAGTTAGTGACCTTGACACCGAGCTAAGAGCTTCAACTTTAAAAGTTGAATTAGAAGCATTTGTAGTTGCTGAATTGGCAACAACACTTTTCATTGTTGGAAAGTATCTTACTGGAGATGAAACTGGGGTATATGACCTCCAATTTGGACCAAGTACTTTAGTTGCTGCTGCAGCACTTGTTGTTTGAGCTGAATCTTTATTATTAATTTGTTCCCAACAATAAGTAAGTGTGTTTCCGTTTGGATCAGTTCCCGTTCCAGTCAACATAAAAGGGGTGTCTTTTGGAACTGTATAATCAGCTCCCGCATTTACAACAGGTGCTAAATTAGAAATTGGAGTTCTTGTAGGACAAGTTTTATCTATCATATTATTTTCAACTTGAAAAATGGAGGCATAATGAAAATAAGCATCTGAATTAGGTTGAACATCCGTTGAACCAGTTATACCCGCATAACCCATAATTGTAGATCCTGAACCTACTTCCATATTCACACCATTTGATTCAGCATTATGAGAAAAAGTATGATTTCCTCCGAATTGATGTCCCATTTCATGCGCTACGTAATCAATATCGAAGGTGTCTCCCATTGCAGATCCTGATCCAGGAGAAGTAATTCCACTTCCTTTTTGTCCGTCAACGCAAACGCATCCAATACATCCTGCATTTCCACCTCCACCAGAAGCACCAAATAAGTGTCCGACATCGTAGTTTGCTTCACCTATTTTAAGGGTTAAATCAGCTTGTAATTCACTATTCCAATTTTCCATTGCTGAAGCAGGAGAAAAAGGATCAGTGATTGCATTTGTGTATCTAATAAGGGTGTTATCAACCAAATTCATGTGAATAGTAAAATCTTTTTCAAAAACACCGTTAACCCTAGTCATCGTTGCATTCATTTGCGCTAATGCACCTGCAGAACCACCAAAAGCAGTTCCATATTCTCCAGTACAAGCAAGAGCTAATTTAAAAGTTAACAATTCTGAATTGCTTGAACGCTGGGTATTGGCAATTTCTTTTCTTACCGATTCTGAAATTCCATTGTCTTCAGTACGACAAGTAAAACCACTTTTTCTGTTAGATGAGTTATAAATAGCATATACTTTTCCATCTGCAGAATAAGGTTCCATAAATTCATTTTTGGTATCTGTTCTAAAAACCATTGTTTGAATTCCTTGTGGAGAAATACTCATTCTAAGGATTGCATATTTATCTTGTAAGCTTCTTCCTGCATAAGCACGAATGTCTGGATTTTGTGCCTGAAAATCGGGTGTGAAATTTGACGCTTCAAAAACTTCAAACTGCTCTAATCCACCTTGTTTGTTAGGCAAAGAAATTACAACTCCGTTTTTTGATGCAAAACGATCTTGTGCGCTTGATAAAACTTGTTTCATTGAATTGAAATTCAAATCATACAAATCAAAGTCTATTGGGAAATCTGGTCTTTCAATGTTTTTTGAAGTAACCAAAGTAGTTCCTTTGTGTTTACTCCATAATTTATCTGTTTGAGCTTGTAAATTACAAAAAATAAAAACAGATGTTAAGGCAATTAGTAATTTTTTATTCATTAGTTTAGTTTATTAGTTTTTAAAAAAGATTTCAAATATATAAAAAAAAAGAATAATAAATAAATATCAATTATTTAACATTCAAATTTTTGATTATTTAATTATTCCTTTATAGTAAATAAACAATAGGAATAATATTCTTCAAGATTATTGTTATTTTTAAATATTTTCAAAATAGATAGTATAAATTTGCAAAAATTAAAATTACTTTCTTGAAAATTTTTCATTCTATAAACGATTTCAAACCAACAAAAAAAACCATTGTTACTATTGGCACTTTTGACGGCGTTCATATTGGTCACCAAAAAATCATTGAAAAACTAATTCAAAATGCTGTAGATTACAATTGTGAAAGTTTAATACTTACCTTTTTTCCACACCCGAGAATGGTTTTGCAAGAAGGATCAGAAATTAAGCTGCTCAATACAATTGAAGAAAGATCTAATTTAATTCAGAAAACGGGACTTAGCAATTTAATAATTCACCCTTTCAACAAAGAATTTTCTAGACTAACTGCTGAAGAATTTGTGAAAACAATATTAGTAGATGCTTTGAATATCCAGAAAATTATTATCGGTTACGACCATCGCTTTGGACGAAATCGATCGGCAAACATTGACGATTTAATTGTTTATGGAAAGCAATATAATTTTGAAGTAGAGCAAATATCCGCAAAAGAAATTGATGATGTTTCGATAAGTTCTACTAAAATTAGAAATGCTATTCTGAACGGGCATATGGCTTTAGCCAATGAATATTTGGGTTATACATACGTTTTAAACGGAACAGTAATAAAAGGAAAACAATTGGGCAGAACTATTGGTTTTCCAACTGCCAACCTAAAAATTGAAGAAGAATATAAACTTATTCCTAAAAATGGTGTTTACATTGTGAAAAGTACCATCAATAAAAAAACAGTTTTTGGAATACTGAACATTGGAACAAATCCAACAGTAAATGGAGAAAAATTATCTATTGAAGTCCATTTTATTGATTTTGACGGCGATTTATACCATTCAAAAATAGAAATTTCTGTTTTGGAGAGTATTCGTGAGGAACAAAAATTCGATTCAATTGCATTATTAAAAAACCAAATTCAAGAAGATAAAGAGGCAGCTATTTCTTATATCATTAAAAATAGCTAAATCTATATAATGCACTTATTTACCATTTTATTATGGCGCTTGCCCAAGTAAATCCACTTCCAAAAGCCGCTAAAACAACCGTATCTCCAGATTTAATTTTTCCTTGTTCCCAAGCTTCTGTCAAAGCAATTGGAATAGATGCAGCCGTTGTGTTTCCGTATTTTTGAATATTATTGAAAACTTTATCATCTGTTAATCCGAATTTCTTTTGGATAAACTGCGCAATTCTCAAATTAGCTTGGTGTGGAATTAACATGTCTATATCCGAAACTTCTAAATTATTGGCTTGCAACGATTCGTTAATTACTTCACTAAAGCGTACCACAGCATTTTTAAATACAAATTGACCGTTCATATAGGGGAAATAACTTTCGTCATTTGGGTCGTTATCAGCAATAATATCTGTAATCCATCGGCCTCCCATTCCTGGTGCTTTGACCACTAATTCTTCCGCATGTTGTCCTTCAGAATGCAAATGAGTAGATAAAATTCCTTTTGTCAAATCTTCTTCTCGGCTTAAAACTGCTGCTCCTGCTCCATCGCCAAAAATAACAGAAACGGCGCGACCACGAGAAGTCATATCCAATCCTGTAGAATGAACTTCCGAGCCAATTACTAAAATATTTTTATACATTCCTGTTTTAATGTATTGATCTGCAACGGATAAAGCATAGACAAAACCAGAACATTGGTTTCTTACGTCTAATGCGCCCACGGTTCTCAAACCTAAATCGCGTTGCACTAAAACTCCAGGTCCAGGAAAATAATAATCGGGACTTAAAGTTGCAAAAATAACAAAATCAATGTCATCATTAGAAAGACCTGAGCGTTCAATGGCTATTTTAGCAGCTTTCACGCCCATAGAAGTTGTTGTGTCTTGTCCTCTGATAATATGACGGCGTTCTTGAATCCCTGTTCTTTCTTGTATCCAATCGTCATTTGTATCTATAATTTTCGATAAATCATCGTTTGTAACTATGTTTTCAGGAACATAAAATCCCAATCCTGATATTTTAGAATGATACATATCTAAGAGTATTAATTAGTTTTATTTGAATGCTAAATTAAGAATACTTTTAAGCAAAAGTGACACAAACGGAAATTATTTTAATCTTGAAGTCCTAAAGCAACTTCTGTTTTTAATTTCAATTCCGAATTATGATCAAAGAAAATAACTTTTCCATTAGCAACTGCCTTAATCAAGTAATGAGTTCCTTTAAAATAGCACTGCGTAACAATGACTTTAAATAGTCCATTTTCGACTACTTTTAATTGATGTGGATAACGTAAAAGCAGTTCGTCGTCGCCATCGATTTTCTTGAATTGCGATAATTTTAATTCATTTACTTCACCAAAAAGTGAGGCAATATATTTATTTGATGGTTTTTTATATAATTCTAATGAATTTGCTTTTGCTATTAATTTTCCATCTTGCAAAACGATAGTTTCATCGGCAAAGGAAAGTGAATCAGTGCTATCGTGCGTGGCAACTATACATGTAATTCCATTTGATTTTAAATAGGCAAACAAGTTTCTGCGCAAGGCATTTTTTCTGAAATTATCAATTTGACTGAACGGCTCGTCTAACAATAAAACTTCTGGTTCCAATGCCAAAACTCTTGCCAAAGCTACTCTTTGTTGTTGTCCGCCACTAAGGTATTTTGCCTTTACTGTAGCAAATTCTGTCATTTCAACAATTTCTAACAATTCATTTATCCGTTGATGTTTTTTCTCTAAATTAACGTTGGACAGATATTTTCCTACATTCTCGGCAACGGTAATATAGGGCATCAAATCAAAATCTTGTGACAAGTATTTCATAAAAGACATTCCGGGAACTAAGTTAAATTTTGTTCCCAAAACTTCGGTTTCGTTCCAAAAAATTTGTCCTTCATTCAAATCGTATAAGCCGTAAATCAATTTTAATAGCGTACTTTTTCCACAACCGCTTTCGCCAATGATTGCAATATTTTGACCTTTATTTATTGTAAAATCTATTTGTTTAATGACACTTTTATCATTGTAACCAAAGGTGATATTTTGAACTTGAAGCATATTTAAAATAAGAAGTGACACTGGAAAATTAGTAGTGCAAAGATAGATTGAAAGTATAAAAAAAGGAGTCCTTTTTTGAAATAAAAATACTATTGTTTTTCCATTTCAGGCATCCAAAAATGCTTTTCAAAATCAATAATTTGATTGTCAATTACTTCAATTCCCTCGCTTTCAAGTAATTGTTGCATGAGATTAGTTCCGTCAAAATGATGTTTTCCTGTGAGTAATCCAATCCTGTTTACAACGCGATGTGCAGGAACATCTTCCAAATTATGCGAGGCATTCATTGCCCAACCTACCATTCTTGCCGAACGAGCTGCCCCAAGAACTTTAGCAATTGCGCCGTAGGAAGTGACTTTTCCGTAAGGAATTTTTCGGGCGACTGCATAAACGCGTTCAAAAAAATTATCGTTTATATCGGTCATTTTAAATCCAATAGTTTTTAATGAGTTTCAAAAAAGTAATTATTGAAACCAATCCCGTTATAGAACCAATGATATAATTTCCTTTGTCAATTAGGAAGGAAGTCTTATTTTGTTGCTTTTTGAAGAATAGAATATAAAGGTAAAAGATAGTAAAAGAACCTAGAACTACTCCTAGAACAAAGGAATAAATAAAAAAGGAATTGAAGAAAAAATAACCATAAGCGGACATGGTAACACTTACAAAAACATAATACGGAATTGGAAATAAATTTAAAGCAGAAAGCAACATTCCTAGAAAAAACCTACTTGCTTTACTGTGCATTTTTACCTCTTGCTTTTCTTTTTTTGGTTTTCGTGCAGACCAAAAAAAGTAAACAGAAAGTCCTAAAAAAAGAACCACCCCAATTTCCTGTAAAATATTAATTATATCCTGTCGGCTAAAAATGAATTTAGCAAATAGTAAGGCAATATACGTTTGAATAAAAACAATAACCGTTGCGCCAGCTGCGAAAGAAATTGCTTCATTTCTACCATCAACAGCGCTCACTTTTGCAGCTGTCATATTGATTAAACCTGGAGGAATAATTCCAATTGACGCAATTACAAAACCTAATAATAAAGGCACAATGAATTCCAAATTCTATTTAATTTTAAAACGAATATACGTAATTGCTTTGTTCATTTCTAAATATTGTTTTTCATAAAAAGTCTGAAAACCAGTAACTTCTTCTGGACTTCCTTCGTTTACATACACATTATGGTTGGCATATAAAACCTCGTGTCCTTCGCCGTGAAGCAATCCTAAAGTATAACCGTGCATAAATTCGCTATCGGTTTTTAAGTTCATTATTCCATCTGTTTTAAGGATTTTTTTATACAATTTCAGAAATTCAGAATTAGTCATTCTGTGTTTGGTTCGTTTGTATTTTATTTGTGGATCTGGAAAAGTAATCCAAATTTCATCAACTTCATTTTCATTGAAAATATGATTTACCAATTCGATTTGGGTTCTAATAAAAGCTACATTGTGCAAGCCAGTTTCCACAGCAGTTTTTGCACCACGCCAAAAACGAGCTCCTTTTAAATCAATACCAATGAAATTTTTATTTGGATATTTCTCGGCAAGTCCAACAGAATATTCGCCTTTTCCACAACCTAATTCCAAAACAATTGGATTGTCATTTTTGAAAAAATCTGCATTCCATTTTCCTTTTAGGGAAAATAAATCCCCAACAACTTCTTCTCTTGTAGGTTGAAAAACATTATTGAATGTATCGTTTTCTTTGAACCTTTTTAACTTATTTTTACTTCCCACAATGTGTTTTATATTTTGGCAAAAATAAGTAATAAAATAGGATAAAATAGATTTTAGGAATCTATTTCTTCACTCTTTTGAAGGGTAAACGAAAATTCAGAGCCTTTTCCAAGTTCACTTTCAACGAATACTTTTTCGTTATGGGCTTCAATGATATGTTTCACAATTGCAAGTCCAAGCCCCGATCCACCTTCAGTCCTTGAGCGACTTTTATCCACACGAAAAAAGCGTTCAAACAATCTTGGGATGTTTTTAGAATCGATTCCCTCTCCATTATCGGAAATGTTTATTAAAATCCGATTGTTGACAACTTCTTCAAAACCAATTTCTGTAGATCCACCAATTGTTCCGTATTTGATAGAATTTTCAATAAGATTGGTAACTACTTGTTGGATTTTATCATAGTTTCCATAAACTAAAATTGGCTTATTGTATTTGTCATCAAAAGTCATTAAAATATCTTTTTTATGGGCTTTCAATTCCAATAAATCCATGACATTTTGAATGAGAGCGACAATATCAAAAGGAGACATCGTAATTGGCTCGTCAGCTACTTCAAGCTTTGATATAGTATCTAAGTCTTCAACAATATATACCAATCGTTCGACTCCGTTTAAAGCACGTTGCAAATATTTTTTTCGGATGGTTTTGTCTTTCATGCCGCTATCAAGCAAAGTCGCGATATAACCTTGAACGGTAAAAAGGGGTGTTTTAAGTTCGTGTGAGATATTACCTAAAAATTCTCTTCTGTATTCCTCACGGATTTTTAAAGTCTCGATTTCAAGTTTTTTATCGGAGGCAAATTTGGAAACTTCACGAGTAATTGAACTCATATCGGTAATTGGAGATTTATTTACGATAGTAGCAGATTCTAAAAATGAAAAATCATCATAAATCTTTTTTACTTTTTGGAAAATAAAATGTTGAACTTTAAATTGTAATAATAAGAATGAGAATAGCGCAACAGAAACGGCAAATATTAAACAAAAATTGAAAGAAAATTGAAAGAAAAAATAGGTTAAAAATCCAACTACTGCTGTTGAAAACAAAGTAATTTGGATAGCAGAAATCAGAGCAAAACGATATGTCTTTTTAATTTTTTTAGTCATTTATGCTTCGAACTTATACCCTACTCCTTTAATGGTTTTGAAAAAATCATCACCAATTTTTTCTCTTAATTTCCGGATGTGAACATCTATAGTTCTGCCACCAACGATGACATCATTTCCCCAAACTTTATCTAATATTTCTTCTCTTTTAAAAACTTTCCCTGGCTTAGACGCCAATAAATAAAACAATTCAAATTCTTTTCTTGGAAGTACAATTTCGATATTGTCTTTAACTATTTTATATTCTTCTCGGTTGATTTCTATTCCCCCAACATTCAAAGTTTCTGAATTTTGTTCTGTTTCTTTCAATCGTCTCAAAAGTGCTTTGACTTTACTTACCAATAATTTTGGCTTTATTGGTTTTGTGATGTAATCGTCCGCACCAGCGTCAAACCCTGCTACTTGTGAATAATCTTCACTACGAGCAGTTAAAAAAGTGATGATAACATTACTCAATTCGGGAATTTTTCTGATATTTTCACAGGCTTCCATACCGTCCATTTCTGGCATCATTACGTCCATAATAATAAGTTGAGGAAGTTCCTTCTTTGCTTTGGCAACAGCCTCTCTGCCATTTGATGCAGTAGAAATTTGGTAGCCTTCTTGAGATAAATTATATCCTACAATTTCTAGGATATCTGCTTCATCATCAACTAATAAAATTCTAATATCTTTCTTTTTCATAATGCAAAATTAAGTCATTAATTAATATAAATGTAAATATAAAACAAATCAAAAATACAATTAAGAGTATTTAATTTTAGTGATGATTTGGTAACACTAAAAAAACAATTCATTAATATTGAATATTTATTTTCTTTGTAATAAAAAAACCACGCAAATTGCGTGGCTTTTAAATAAATATTTTTTGGTAATTACTTTTTAATTACTCTGAAAGATTTAGTAATATCTCCTTGTTTTAAAACTAAGATATACATTCCAGATTGATAATTAGTTCCAAATTCTTGACTATTTACATCCGAATAATTAATGTTACGAGACTCAATTAATCTACCTGTAAGGTCATAAGCATTCAAATTAACATCTTCTGTATTTTCAGAAACAAAACTTAATCTGAAGCTAGTAGAGAACGGGTTTGGATATGATTTCAATGAAGCGTTAGCAACTGGGCTAAAAGTTTCAGTATCTAAACTTAAATCTGTAAAACTAGCACCAGTTAAAGCTATTGAAGTAGCTGCTGGTCTGTAATCCAATCCTGTGAATACACTTCCGTCTGCTATATTGTATGGTGCAGTTAATAATCCAGCAC
>Ga0209107_10000093_pt1 | contig 54332 bp, 38 predicted proteins | sample LakErihyJuly2011_2_FD_187460 | JGI IMG/M metagenome (GOLD analysis project Ga0209107, IMG submission 187460) | Freshwater microbial communities from dead zone in Lake Erie, Canada - CCB hypolimnion July 2011 (SPAdes) (version 2) | ecosystem: Environmental > Aquatic > Freshwater > Lentic >...
ATTTTTTATGGCCTGCATTTAGATGAGCCCCATCATTTTTATGCAACTGAACACAGCATTCTGATGCATAATTTTGCGGTAGCAGCGCCCTTGGCGGGTGAACTTGCGAGCATGGTGTGCGCGCTCGGCATAGGAGCTGCTGGTTCTTATTTTTCTCCCAGCAACAGTGGATTTAATACGCCGGCGTTTCAAGCTCCAGCGACCGCTCCTGCAAGTTCTCTAAATAATTTTACGCAGTTTCGGTTTGATCAGTTGCCGCCACCAGGAGAAGAAAGATCAGCTTTTTCAATACGCAGTTCTGGTAATTTTAATGACCATTCATTTCTTTTTTCAGGTGCTCGGTCTACTAGACTTTCGATGGTTCCAGCCGGCAATTTTATTCATCAATATCCTGATTTGACCTGGACGTTTAATGGACTGATGGGCTTTGATGGCAATCTGTTATTTCAGGCGATTGCCAAAGAGGCTTCAACTGCCGTAGAGCATGATGCTGGAATCTTTCACGGGTATCGACATGATCCTGAATTACAGCACATCATACACGCACATGATGCGGTGTTGACCAGAAAACTTGAACATTATTTTAATGATTTAAGCGACGCGCAATTTGAGCTACTCGCATCACAAACAGGCTGCTACGATGATAAAACGGCAGAAGTGCAGACAGCGCTTGCAGCATTTGATCTGATGTACGCTGGTAGCCGTTTTGCATCAACGGTTGCCTATGTCTGCAAGCAAGAAAATATTTCACTCAGCGCGATTGTGCATACCATCAATCATGGCACCAAGGCATCATCTGAATACCTGATTTCTCCGAATTACAAAGTCTACGAAAGCACAGAAAACAAGCTGAAAGTTCTGACGTATGAAAAACCGTTTTCAACTATTTTGATTCTTGGCGTTTCTGATCTAGATGGTTTTTTGCAAGTCCCTCAAGATGCAACAGCGCTTGAAAAATATAATGCTTGGCGTGAAAAAAAAGTGGTAGAGCGAAAGCGTTATGAAGGTGCACGAAAAACGCAAAATCGTAATCAACTGCGCGAAAAAAATATCACAGAATATCTCACCATGTCTGCACAACGTCCTGAGCGATTAAAGCCTCTTGAGTCGTTATGCCCCCAGTCCCATGCGTGCGAAAAAAGTCCCGTAAGCAGCGCCAATCTTGCACTCAGTTACCAGAATATGGAATATGGTTTTTCAGTTGACACGCTTCACTTTGCGCCAATTGCCGCAGACTTTGCGATTAAAAACGATCTAGACTTTGATACATTTATGAGCTGGTTTTCACCAGCGCGGTTACATTCATTTCGACAAGATCGGATCTTGCGTGTCGGTTATTGGAAGGCTGAGCAAATAGCTGTTATCTACCATACGGCCGCACATTCACTCATCAGCATGTTTAAGTGTTCTGCTGATGCACTTGATGCAATGATCATCTCGGCAGAATGTCTGTGTGATGTTGACGTTCTACCATTGCCTGAAAATGCACTTATGGGCTGTGGCACGGGAAGCACAAAAGATCCGCAGTTTCCCCAACCGCCACCGATTATTGAAGTGTTACCTAAGATTCCAAAGGTCATGTGTGGTGGTAGCGGTACGCTCCCTGATCCCAAAAAAAGCGGTTTTGGTACTGGCCAGCAAAAAGAACCTAAGCCCAAAGAAACGTGTAACTGGAGCCAAGAACAGAAATTTCCATCATTTGGTGGAGGCGATGAAGTTGAAATAGAAGAAGATGAATCTGAAAAACCAACTGATAAAACAAAACCGCCAACAGGTTCTGATGCGCCATCAATTGAAAAACCTGCTGATGGATCGATCCCTAAAATAAAAACCATCGATGAACCAAGTGCTGAAGGGGCCCTTCGCCCAACTGATCTTGAGCGTATTGATGGGAGTTCTAGGAAACAAGAGCATATTATCGAAGGATCAAAAGGACATAATCATCGGCTAGAATTAGTGGCTCCTGAGAAAACATGGGAACAAGTACGGCCAATTATTGAAGATATAATGAATACTGGAGAACAAGGTAAAGATCAAACTGATGATGGGGTAAGGTGTAAATTTAAGTACATAGATGATCATCCTGTGGTTGTTAAATACAAAGAAGGAACTTGTATAAATCATATTGGCACTATGTTTATTCCGACTGCTGATAATATCGATGGTTATATTCCCAAGGACAAGCAAAAATGAAAAAAAATGCAGAACATTTAAAAAATTTAATTTTAACGGGGAATTTTTCTTTGTTCTATAAGGAATACTTAAATCTTATGAGCATCGAAAACAATCGATTAGTATTAAATAGTACTTATGACGAGGTTGCTTATGATGAAAATATTTGTGGTTATGGGATTGCTTGTTATTTAAATTTATTAGAAGAATCAGTTGCGCAGCATAATACTATAATTGGAATACTAGAAATCTATATGCCTTACATGATCGGCGCTTGCAAAAGTTCTTTCTCTCATGTCATGAGATTAACTGAGATTATTCCAAGCTCCTTATCGCCATATAATGCCATTTTAAGAATAAATATTACACCTGAAGGAAGTTTGCCTGAAGGAGAAATTTATGAATTTGCCCAAGAAATACTATCTAAATGGCCAGACCATGTAATCGCAAATCAAATTATTTCTTCAAGAAGATTTACTCCTCATAGTAAATTATCTGTTGCTGAAAAAATTACACATGCAATTGCCATTGATAAAAAAGCAGCCTTTAAAGATTTAATTTTGCGCGGACGCTACATCGAAACTCGCCAAATTTTACCAATGCTCACTGACGATGAAATTGAACAGCTCATTTTTGAAATTGCTGAACAAGAACACAATCTTTGCTCATATGATTATGTCTGGTTCTGGATGCGAGAATGTGGTGAAACCGCTCAACGCCATTCATTTTTAGCGAAAGTCACTTCTGAATCATTTAAATATGATCAAAAAACATTCTGGGAAGATTTGCCAGGAACCAAGGAACTCATTTTTTTTCACACCTATCGAGCAGCTGAACTTGAGCCAGAAAATATTGAACTGCAAGAAAAGTTGTTATCTTTGTACGAACTTGGAAATGAAAGTTTTGATGTTAAAGAAACAAAAAAATTAGCTGAACGCGTGCTTGCAGCAAAACCTGAAAGCGCTGAGGCGCTGCGAGTTTTAAAATTTCTCGGATAATATTAAATTATAAAAGTAAAAAGACCCGAGGTGTTCCCCGGGTCTTTTTACTTTTATAATATTTTCTAAACAATATTCTGAACCTGCTCACGCATTTTTTCTAGTTCACACTTGATATCGATAATGGCTTTACTTACATCTGAAAAATTTAATTTTGCTGACATAGTATTAACTTCACGATTCATTTCTTGCAAAATAAAATCAAATCGCCGGCCTTTTTCATCATCAATATTCGCTGAAATCAACGAATCAAATGCCTCAAGATGCGCATTAAATCGTACTAATTCCTCGTGAATATCGCCCTTGTGAATAAGTGAATACAATTCATCCAAGCGTAACTTCAAACTTGGATCTTGTAGGATTTTTTCAGGATCAAGACACAATTCACGTTGCGCATTAAGCTCTTCACGCTTCGTTTCAAAATATTTTTTAAAATACTCTGTTACAAAATGAAGCCGCGCACGGCACACAGCAAGACGATTTTGTAAATCAGCGGCTAAGGCTTTTCCTTCTTGCTGACGAACAACTTTGAGTTGATCAACCATTTTTTTCATAACTGATAAAAAGGCTGTTTCTTGCTCTTCAGTCATCTCAAGCGCAGAGGGAACAAAAACTCCCAGTGCTGATAAAATCTGAGAAACAGTAAGATCGTTTTTTAATGAATATTTTTGAGTAAGCTCTTCAGAGAAATCGACATACGCTTTTATTACCGCATGCACCGGCCTGTAAGACTCAAGTAAAATATCTGGACGAGCAGACTTTATGGTACAAAAAAGACGTCCACGAATCAGATGTTTTTTCAACAACGTCGTCAACGGTAGTTCAAGGTGATACAAGGATGATGGAATCTTAAAAGACGCCTCAAAGTAGCGTGAATTTAAACACTTAAGTTCAATGAGCAAATCAACTTTTTTCTCAATACCAGCATCAAAAAAAGAAATCTCAACTGCGTTGCTCGAAAACCCCGTCATACTTTCTATCATCGATAGCCCCTGTCTTTTATTTTTTATTATTAACTATCCAAGGTTATCATAAACAACTTGTACGTCATCGATATCTTCAAGGCCATCAATAAAAGATGTCACGCTTTCTGATTCTTCTGGCGACAAACTGGTCACATGATCATTTGGCTTCCAGGTCATTTCAGCAGAAATAACTTTAAATCCAGCTTTTTCTACCCCATGACGTACTGCATCAAGCTGCGTGACCACACATAAAATATGAAAGCCATCCTCATCTTCAAAGACTTCTTCAACGTCATAATCTAAAAGATTTTCTAAGATAGAATCTTCGGTGTTTCCCTGAAGGGGGACGATAATTTCGCCTTTGTGAGAGAACATCCATGAAACAGATCCGTCAGCAGCTAATCTGCCACCATGTTTATTAAAGAAATGACGAATATCAGCCACTGTGCGATTTTTGTTATCACTTAATGTTTCAACAATAAGTGCAATTCCATTGGTCGCATAGCCTTCATACCGGTGAAATTCATAAGAAACACCAGCAACATCGCCAGTTCCTCGCTTAATTGCACGTTCAACGTTGTCCGATGGCATATTGGCGGCTTTCGCCTTTTCCATCAACAACCGAAGTCGCGCATTAGCCGCAGGATCACCACCGCCGTCACGAGCAACCACTGAAATTTCTTTTCCCAACCGAGTAAAAATTCGACCACGCTTTGAATCTATTACTGCTTTTTTTCGCTTAATCGTAGCCCATTTAGAATGACCTGACATATCTTACAATCTCCCAAGAATGCATTAAAACTAGTAAAAACATACCTAGTTTTAAAAAAACTGTCTAAAGATAATCTCAACTTTATACACTATTTTGACGTAGATATTATTATCTTGCTGAAAAAAACTGCCTCATGCTGAAAAAATATTCTGTTCTGCTTATCTTTTTATGTTTTATAACTGTCGTTTCTGCACAAAACGATAGTTCTTCTAGTCATTCAAGCGATTCCAATAAGTCACCATTCCCATCACTCAGACAAACGGGACAAACATTCCTGGTCTCATCGATAACGTTTATGGGGGTATATGTTCTCAAGTGTTTATTGAATTGTTGGATCAAAAGAAGAATCAAAAAGAAAGTTGCGCGATTGAATATCGAAGAATTGATTATTGATATTAAAAAAATTGTAGAAAATAGTGTAAAAAGAGCCTCAAAAACAAACGCCGGACAACGCTCACCTGGGAGAAATTATCTTGTTGCCACCGGAAATGCAGCCGCAGAAATCAAGGCAGCATCACCCGCAAGAATTCAGGAATTCAAAAACAACGAAGGAATCATAATCATTTCGATGGCATGCAATCATCCACAACATCAACACATGAATGCCCAAACAGAAATAAGCCATGAAGATTTAATGATTATTTCAAGGCTCTTTAGTGAAAACCAAATTCCACACATCATTATTCATATTTCAGAACAAATGAAAAACGCAGGATCGAGACGAGCTGGAGGAATTGCAACACTTCCTGTTTTTACCCTTTCCACGATGAGCATTCCGGGAACACAAATACCCAAAAATGTTTCCATCGAAAACCCACTATCATATGATGCCCAAACCATTAGTCACTTCTTCCAACAAGCACTTTCCATCTGTATCAATGAGTGGATACTCGCAACCGCCACCCATCCTCTCTTTGAAGAGAGGCAAACAGGTATTTTAAGACAAATCTTCTTATCTCACATTGCACCAGAAGAAGAACTCATAAACATTGTAGTCCGCTAACTTAATTCATTTTTAATGTGATACAAAATATCGAGTGCTTGGCGTGCTGAAATACTTTCAATATCCAAATCTTCAAGAAATTTACTATGTTTTTGTGCACGAATAACTTCTGCAGAATCTTCAAAAAATGCGCTCTGCGATACCGAAATTGATTGGGCCGATGAAAAATTTCCTGCAGTCAAAAATGCTTTGGCTCCCTGAATAATTTTCTGAGGAACACCTGCTTGACGGGCTATTTCAACCCCTAAACTTTGTGTGGTTGCTTGCGGAATAATTTTATGCAGAAAAACTACCCCACTCATCGTTGATTTACACGACATTGAATAATTTTTTATCTGACTAAATTCATCCGAAAGCGAACACAATTCATGATAATGCGTTGCAAAAAGCCCACGAACATTCAAATCATTTACCAAGTAAACCAATATCGCGTGAGCAAGCGCCATGCCATCGTAAGTACTTGTACCTCGACCAACTTCATCAAGAATAACCAAACTGTTTTTGGTGGCTTGCGCACAAATGATAGCAGTCTCTTCCATCTCAACATAAAAAGTACTTTTGCCACCAGCCAAATCATCACCTGATCCAATTCGCGTAAACACACGATCGAGTAACGAAATATTTGCGCGTGCAGCAGGAACAAAACAGCCAAGGTGCGCCAAAATACAAATGAGTGCCACTTGGCGCAGATACGTCGATTTACCGCCCATGTTTGGCCCTGTCACAATGTGCATCAATGAGTCATTTGCAAGATACGTGTCATTCGGCACAAAAATAGATTGTATAACTTGTTCAACCACCGGATGACGTCCAGAATATATCTCGATTATCCCTTCTTGATTAATCTCAGGGCACACATATCGCTGAGCAAAGGCTAAATCAGCAAATCCAGAGAGCACATCCAAAACAGCAATAGCTTGTGCTGAAATTCTCAGCGCTGAAATATGTGGCAACACTTCAGCTATAACTTTTTCATACACCAATAGTTCAACTTCACCAACACGTTTTCTCGCATCAACAATTTCTCGCTCAAGTTCTTTGAGTTCATGAGTCACATAACGCGTACGGTTAGAGAGCGTTTGTTGCGGAATATAATGTGCAGGAATTTGACCATAATTTGATTTAGTAATTTCAATACCAAACCCAAACACATCGGTGTACCGAACCTTCAGACTTCCGATGCCCGTTTGAGCAACCTCACGCGTTTCAAACGCCAAAATTGCAGAGTTCCCATTTTCTGCACGTTCTTTGAGCAAATCCAGCTCAAAATCAAACCCTTTTTTAATCAGCAATTGCGCGCCAAGCTCTTCATTCAAACTCGCCTGCAAATAGTTATAAAAAGATTGATTAATATACAGCTGTGCATGAAGTTGTCCGATAAGACTTACCAATGGTGCCACTGGTGACAAAACAGCCGCTAATCTCGGAGAAATTTCTAAAAATTTTTTGATTCCCAGATAATCACTTTTGGTGGCTCTTCCCATCACGGCTCGTGAAACAATACGTTCCAGATCCGGCACCTCACGCAATAGCTGCTGCAACGAATGAAGCATTCCGCCATGATTGGTAAAAAAAGACACAACCTGCTGACGCTCTAAAATCTGATTTTTTTGAACAAGCGGCCTGACAATCCATTTCTTTAAAAGTCGCGAACCCATCGACGTTTTGGTACAATCAATCACTGACAGCAACGTGCAATCACTGCCGCCACGCTTTGCATTCACCAATAAATCTAAATTTTTTTGTGTTGGCGCATCAAGCAATAAATATTCTGTATTTTGGTAAAAATGAACTTCATTAAGCGCTTTAAAGGCTGTTGAATTATTTTTATTCAAATACCTAACCAGCGTGTCTAAGGCATCAAACAATTCTTTATTTTTGAGAAACTGTGTCGTTTTTTCTTGGCCAAATGTTTGCGTGCACCACTCAGATGAACATCCCTGCCCAAAAATATTTTCATCAAGCATGCGAGCGGCATAGCCATTTTTTTTAAGAAATCCGAGTAATAAAGCCGTTGAAGGGCTGCCATTTTTAACAATCACTTCATCGGGAAGAAATTTACAAAGTTCCGCATCAAAGGACCGGTCATCGGTTGTTTTAATCGATGTTGCAAACAGTTGTCCCGTTGCAAGTTCAGCAAAAACGAGTCCTAATGAATCATTCTGCAGTGAACACGAAAGCAAATATGAAGAATTTTTCTCATCCAAAAGGCCTTCATCAATCAAGGTTCCAGGAGTCAACACTCGCGTGACTTCCCGCTTTACAACTTGCCCGGGGACCGGCTTTGTAACCTGATCGCAGACAGCTACCGAAAATCCTGCTTTAACTAATTTTGATAAATAATGAGGGAGTGAGTGCACAGGAATTCCACACAGGGGAATATCCTCGCCATTGTTTTTTCCACGTTTAGTGAGGGTTAACGCCAAAACCGAAGAAACGGTACGCGCATCATCAAAAAAAAGTTCATAAAAATCACCCACCTGAAACAGCAGCAACGCATGGGGATGCTCTTTGCGTATAGCAAAGTACTGAGACATTAACGGTGTAGGTTCAGATGACATGTTTTTACTATTTTTTTAAAAATTATTATGTATGTATAAAGCTTACAAGGCTCAACTCATGAGTCAATTTTTTCAAAAAATAATATTATCCGATGGAAAAACAGCACCCATTAATGATTTTCTCGTTTTTATAGAGTTCTTTTTGACTCACGATTCCAAAATATTGTGGCAAAACCACATCTTCGAGGAGCTGAAGTCCCACTTTGATATCTTCTTTATTATTTTTTCTAATAACCAATGTTGCATCAGGATCTCTAACCACCTGTTCCATCTTTGCAATGAGCTTTAGGAATATTTTAATTCCTTCATATTCATTGTCATCGATACTTCTCAGATCGCTACTACCAAGCTCAACATCGTCTTGTTCTTCTTCATCTTCTGTGTCTTTTCTGTATTTTCCACGCTTTTCATCACCAGCAATAACCATTCGTTGAACTTTTTGCATGTATGATTTTGTCTTGAGCTCAGAAATTCTTTTTGCAGCTAATGCCAGAAATAATGCATCTTTTGAGCCACGCTGTTGCACAAATTCTGAAATAAGTTTGGTTGTAATCAACCTGCTCGCTTTTGGCTCATTGCCGCCATCAGACGCCTTTTCTTCATTGCCAAATGAATATTCACGAAGCGAGGTGTTATATACTTTATCTATATCAAGCGCCAAAAGACGGTTTGAAACCATTGCCCACTGTGTCGTTTCAAAGTTAACAAACTGCTCAAAAACTGGCTCTTTTTTTGCAAGCTCAGGATCAACTTCACCTTCATAATTGGGAAGATCTGGTTGCACAATATAAATAAACCCATTCGTGCCACGTCTAATTGACCATGGAACCAACATCAAGGGACGAGAAACCTTAAATTTCCCATCATGCAGCTGTGGTGCTGAAATAAATTGATAACTAACGTTGTACCAAATTTGACGTAAAATTCTAAAAACCGGCGTTAAGCTCAGTTTATTCCTGTCATCAGGATCAATAACCCAACGAACTCTCAAGCTACTGCCATCAGTAGTTGGAAGAACCCTGTCGCACGAACCAAAGACCATAATTTTTTCTGTTTCTATGATGTCGCCACCAAAGCTCCCCCATAATTTTCGGGTAACGCGATCGGTAACTTTTGTACTAAATACCTGCTCTAATTCTCTGGCATACGAAATAATTGCATCCCATGAAAACATTTGAACATTCACAAAATCTTTATTGGTGCCATAGACAAATTCAACTTCATCAGAGGATTGGCCAAGGCGTTTATCAACAGCCGCATCAAGCTTTTCTTTAAATTCATCAGATAACGATGCAAGCAACTCAGTAATCCGCAGTGTACTTCTTTCTAAGGTTACATTGCTTAAGGTTTCGTCTTTCCACTCCTCAAGTAATAAATTCAATGCCCAACGAACCAATGATTCTCGCTTTAAATTTTCTTTGAGTCGTGCATACCACGGTCGTTGATACAAATACGCGAGAAGCTCACAGTTATCAGTAATTTCACGATAGACCGTATCTTTTTGATCAAAATCATTAAAAAGTAATGCCATTTGCTGCATCAAATAAATCACGCGAATATTTTCTCGCGGACTTCGTGAATACATACTCAAAAAGTCGACAAAACAAACTTCTTTAATCCCTTTTTCAAGACATCTGGACGTCAAATCATTCAAAAACGTTTTGTACGAAAGCGGTAAGGTAACGCCATCAAAGAAGAACATTTGATCTGCTTGGACATTTTTGAGTCCTGACGATTGTCCTTCGGCAAAGCTTTTAAACATACGAACTTCTCCAGAATTGGCAAAATCAACGAGGTATGCCTTTCCCTCAAATTCACAGGGGATCCATGTGTTTGTTGCAACTTTTTTAAGTAAATGAAGATTTTTTGCAAATGCATCAAAAGGCTTTTCTGGCGTATTAAGTTCTGGCGCATGCCACCCTTTGGATTTTATAATTTCTGCAACATCCTCAAGTTTTTGGTGATAGCTTTCGGTCAATTCATCTGTATGCTCAGCAAAATAATCTCGCACAAGGTCTGCCATATGCTCAAAGCCCTTGAGTGAGGAAACCTCCACAAAAACATACCCATTTGGTTTGTAGGTAAAATGACTAATTTGCGCAGGCAGATCTGCAATAAAAACATCTTTTGAAAACTCGAAAATATCTGCAAGTTGCGATGAGCTATTGTCAGCGGCTTCGTATTTTTCCATATCAGAGCCGTACTTCATCCAATTTTTAATATTTCCTAATGTTGTTGTTTTGCCAACGCCATCAATAAAACTATTAAAAACGTAGACCGTTGATTGATCATTTCTTGGAACTAATTGTTCGGTAAATTTTTTGACAAATGCTTGTGCGTGACGCGTTGCATGTGCGCCGCGACGCTCAGTGACGTCAATACCATAAGTAATATCGGCACCGGTATACATTTTGAGTGTCGGAACGGTTGATCTGCATAATTGCTGAAGCTGTTTGCGATTAAATAAAATATCTTGAGTTGCAATCGAAATAACCGAACTGCCATCGTTAATCATTAAATTTTCAACATACAAAGACTCGAGAAATCTCACCATGCCATCTAAAACATGCTTCACATCACCATTTTGCATGCCAACTTTTGCATGTTCTTCGTGTGCACGAACAAATGCATACAATTGCCTGAACGAATCTCGTTGGAATAGTTCAAACGAACGATTGTACAATTCAACGCTATCTTCATGAATATGTTCAAAAAGCCCATTGTGTGAATCAATCTTGTTAGCGGTACGCAGTGCATACGCGGTCAAAAAACCAAAATAATTAGCAGAAGCCTTACTCCATCCAGCGTTTCCTTTGAGCGGATTTTCATCACACAACGCATCACCCAAAAGATCATTATAATTTGAAAAATAAGAATCAAATGCTTCGCCCTCGTATCCAAAAATCATAATGCGGCCATTGAGATTGAGCCCAGCTCCAGAAAGAGCGTTCTCAAGCCGCGTATAACTATGAGCTGTTTGCTCTAACAAATAATCATGATATTCATGACCATTTCGCTCGTCTTTGCAAATACCATAGGTTGATAAAAAGCTTTCGCAAAATTCACCAACGGATTTACCCAACGTAGCATCGCCACCAAGTAGCCCATAAGAATCTGGCAATCGAGGAATGCCAGCGACCACCCCGGTGAAAAGTTCACCAGAGAGCTCATATTTTCTGCGCGTAATGCGCTTTCTCATGTCATTAATAAATTCGGTTGCTTTTTTGACTCTGCGCTCATAATTTGGCGCAAATTTAGGAATGCCCGCAAACTTTGTAACGCTTTTATTCAGTGCGCTCAGCGCGTTAGTCAATGCAGTATCGGTATACAACGTATCTGTATCAATCAATTCCCACGCGGAAAGCGCACACGCATTTACCGCAATGAGATGATAGTCAAAATAAATACCGAAAAAATCTACATACGATTTTTGATGATACAATTTCCACCAGTCCAAAAAGGACTTTGAACCCTTTGGAGGTTTTTCTTTGTAAGAACTTTGAAACAATGGCTCAGAATCACTTACCACATACAATTTTTCAAGCGCACCCACATATAATTGCAACGTTTTAAGGATTTCATTCCAGGCTAACTTATTTATTTCACGCGGCCGTGAGCTCAGTTGCTCGATAATACTTTCTATGCAACGCAAACCATCGAAAGGTTTTTGATTCTGAAAAAACTGCAGTACAACCTTATGCCCAAATGTCGAGCGAAGCTTTGTAAATTGTTCAACAACATCAACTGAATCGTCTTGGTGCTCAGGCTGAGAAGTTAGATTTATTCCGGCAAAAAAACAGAGACTCATTATTATTTTTTTTAAAAAAAAATTATTCATCAGCATCCTCGACCGGCTGCAATGCAGTTCCTTTCTCAAAAGACAAATAAAGATCTTCAATTCTGCGTACGGTTTCTAAAACATTTTCAAAAATTATTTTACCAGAAACTGTTTCTGGATCTTTGTTTTCTGGATCAAATGATGCGGCTGCAGCATTAGCTGCCTCAATATCGTCTTGTAACTGAAAAATCAATGAACCCAAGTCATAGGTCAAATCAATTTGATATGATTTTGCCTTGCTCAGAATAAATGCTGAAAGCTCAATCACGTATCGTTCAACTGACAATAAAAATGAATTATATTTTTGCTGTGTTTCTCTATCCTTGACCGAAAACACATATTTTTTACGCTTGATTGTGCTATCAAAAGACAGCATGGCTGCACGTTTAAGCACACTAAAGAGTCTTACATAATTTTTGCCATTCCAAATATGTTGAAGCTGTTCTTTGACTGCTCCAAAAATATTCGTTGTAAAAAAAGTTGAAATCGAGGTTGCAACCGAAATTGCCATAATCATCAGAAAATGCTCACGAATCTGCGAGAATATCCCTAATTTTGAACTTACTGCATCAGTAGCAACAGCGGGTTCTGGCGCATCGCCCTTAGCAGAAGAACGCAAGTTGTACCAACAAAGTGCCGCAATAGACCCAATGCCAACCGTTGCAATCAAGGCTTTGGTATATTTTTGATTATCAATTTCGCGAGATCTCACTTCAACTGCCTTCAAAAGCTGTTCTCGATTCAAAACTCGTAATTCAATTGACTCAACATCACCTATTTCACTGGCTTTACAATTCGGTAAAAACAAGAAAAAAAGAAGTGGAAACAGGCTCAGCTTATTCATCAGTAAACCGATTAATCTCTACCAAAAAGACGCGAGTCAGATGGTTTCTTGCTTGAATTTGATGAACTCTTGGTTTCTGTTGATGATTCTTTATCAATATTTAAAATATCGAGCAAGCTCTGAAGCTCAGAAATTGCGGTATCGCAGAGTGCAATAAAATCATTTTTAAGTGATTGCGTCAGAACTGGACTCTGATTTTCTTCATGAGAATCAACTACGCGCGCACGAATATCAGCAAGAATCATCAATGTATCACTCAAGAGCGATCGTTGATGTTTATAGGATGAATCAACCGATTGCAAAGTATAATTGATTTGACTAGACAGTTGAGAAACCGTCACATCGGTAATGGTGACATATGCAGGAATTTGTTTTTTCTTTTTGGTTTCACCCTCAACCGCAACATCTTCTTTTCCGGCTGTTTGCTTTTCTGGACGACCTTTATCACGATGCGCAAAAGTATTTGCAAATGATGAATCTTGCGTTGAAGTGCTGCTCAATTTATCCATGGATAAACGGTATCGCTCAAGCGCATGAATCCATGAGTCAACTTGTTCCGCCGACAGCGGAGAGATAAATCCCATACCTGCAAAAGCGTTCCACATTGAACGTGAGAATCGTTTCATAATGCTGTTTGATGTTTTTTCTAATTGACTATCAATCGCATTACCAACATTTTCCAAGGCCATCGCAATAAAACCATAAAATATTTTTCCGTACCACGAACTTCCTGGCATGACCACATATTTTGCCTTCGTCAGTCTTTTTGCATAAAAATCATTTGTTGTTCCATAATCAGACAATAGAGCAACTTGCTGCTCGTAATGACTAACTTGTTTTTCTGCCTGAACTTTCTCATCATCTGTATAACTACCAGTAGCCGCATTCTCGAGATTATCAACCATGTCATTAAACATAGTGTCATACTTGCCAAGATTAGTGCCTGGTTTCTTTGCTAAAGGAACTTTAGCAGTGGAACACACTGCAGTTTTTACAGCTTTTGCAGCCCTTAAATAAAGCCGATATTCAGCAAGTTGTTTTTGTATTCCATGTTGCATTTTAACTTCATCAAGCAATGGATTTGATTTTGAAGAATAATCATCTACTTCAACCATAGATCCATCGGCAGCTCTTACCCATTTAGCACCAACATCACCCACGGAAAGCAACACCACAAGCACTGGTAAAACACACCATTTATTCGAAAAATTCATATTCTATTCCATTTTTTAAAATCAAAACCAAAGGGATTTGCATCCATTCGTTAAAGGTACAAAATACGAGTCTTTTGAGCAAAAGGTATCTTAACAAAAAGCAAAAATAATCGTTTTATCTACTTTTTATGCATAATCTTATTCTCACAGGGCTGTTTTGAGGTATTTGCTCGTGTATCCGAGTCCAGATTTGGCCACCTGTTCGGGCGTTCCTTGTGCAACAACATACCCACCGAGTTTTCCACCCTCTGGCCCAATGTCGATAATCCAATCTGCGCACTTGAGCACATCAATGTTATGTTCAATGACAAGTACCGTGTTTCCCCGATCAACCAATCGATTAAGCACAATCAAAAGCTTTTCAACGTCAGAACTATGAAGCCCAGTCGTTGGTTCATCCAAAATGTACAAGGTAGAAGCACCTCGCTTGGCAAGCTCATTCACGAGTTTAATCCGCTGCGCTTCACCACCCGAAAGGGTTGTTGAAGGTTGACCAAGCTTGATGTAATCAAGTCCCACGTCACACAACAATTCAAGCCGCTTTACAATTCCCTTGAATGAATCGAAAAACTCACGGGCTTCCAGAACTGACATTTCCAAAATATCTGCAATATTTTTGCCTTTGTACAAGATTTCAAGCGTTTGTGGATTGAACCTCTTGCCACGACAAGATTTGCACTGGATGACAACATCTTCCAGAAAGTGCATAGAAATCTTAATATTTCCATCACCGCCACAATCAAAACATCTGCCCTCAGGAACGTTGAAGCTAAAACGCCCGGGGCCATAGCCACGTGCATTACTTTCAGGAAGTCCCGCGTACAGTGCCCTAATTTCATCGAAAAATCCAAGGTAGGTTGATGGGTTTGATCTTGGAGTTCTACCAATCGGGGTTTGATCAACCATCACCACCGAGCGAATATGCTCGATACCTTGAAGATCATCAAATCCGACCGTGCCATAATATCCTGAAGAGAAATAATGTCTGAGCGCAGGAGCCAAGGTTTGCATGATCAAACTACTTTTCCCAGAACCCGAAACTCCCGAAACAGCCACAAAAATACCGAGCGGAATCGTCAAATCAATCGTTTTGAGGTTGTTGGTCGTCACCTGCGTCATCACAATCGATTGCTGCGAAAAACGGCGCTTTTTGGGAACAGGAATAAACCGCTCACCAGATAAAAATTTACCGGTCAAAGAATTGGGATTTTTGCATAATTCTTGCGGAGTTCCAGTGGCAGTCACCCTTCCACCCAAAATACCCGCAGCAGGTCCAATGTCGATAATAAAATCAGCTGCATTCATGGTATCAATGTCGTGCTCGACCACAATTACCGTATTGCCAAGATCACGCAATTTTTTAAGCGTTAGAATTAATCGATCATTGTCACGTTGATGCAGTCCAATACTTGGTTCATCCAGAATGTACAAAACACCGGTGAGCGCTGATCCAATTTGTGTGGCCAGACGAATTCGCTGACCTTCACCACCAGAAAGGGTTCGGACCGGACGCGCAAGCGTCAAATAGGCCAAACCAACATCAATTAAAAATTTAGTTCTTTGTAAAATTTCGCGAATCAATGGTGCTGAAATTAATTCTTGGTCAGAGGGAAGCTTGAGATTTTCCATAAATGGCGAGAGTTCATCAAGCGGCAATGAGCACACTTCAAAAATATTTTTGCCACCAATTTTAACAGCAAGCGCTTCGGGTTTGAGCCGTGCACCACGACAGGCATAACATTCCTGCAACGCCGTTTCGCCATCAGGATCATTCATCAATGTTTGATATTCAAATCCAATTCCGTTACAAAACCTACACGCACCAAGCGGAGAATTGAACGAAAACAAACGCGGCTCAAGTTCTGGCCCAGATTTTGCGCATTTCAAACACGCATGTAATGATGAGAACAGTTGATAGCTGTCTTTCTCTGCAATTTTTTCTGGATCGATGATGGCGCAGATGCCTGAAGATAATTTAATCGCTTTTTCAACCGCTTCAGAAAGCCTGACATGATCTTCTGATCCGATTTCAAGCCGATCGACTAAGGTAAAGACGGTATGTTTATTATTTTTTTTAAGATCAATTTTCAGAATGTCTTGCTCAGAATCAAGGCGATACAAAACGCCATCAACCACAAATCTGAAATATCCTTTTTTGAATGCCAAGGCAAGCTCTGTCTTAAATTCACCTTTTTTATCAATGCCAAGTGGACTTGCGATGATGACATCTTTGTGCTCATAATTGACCAGCACCATCTGCATGATGCTTTCGGGTGATGATGACTGAATGGGATCTTTGCAAATCGAACAGTGCGCAATACCAATACGTGCAAATAGCACACGTAAATAATCGTAAATTTCTGTTATTGTTCCAACCGTTGAGCGAGGATTAAACCCAACTGTTTTCTGATCAATGGCAATTGCAGGACACAAACCATCAATTTTATCAACATCAGGACGCTTAGAAACGCCTAAAAATTGTCTGGCATACGAAGACAAGGATTCCACATATCGACGCTTGCCTTCAGCATATAAGGTATCAAGCGCGAGCGAGCTTTTCCCTGAACCAGAGGGACCCGTGATAACGGTCAATGTTCCCTTGGGAATCTCAACATTTATAGATTTTAAATTATGCTCACGCGCACCAATAACGGTAATGAAATCTTTTTTCATGGATCAAGCCCAACTACAAAAACAGTATATCCATGAGACACTATCAGAAAATTGCAATTTCTTTAAGTAATGATCATCTTCTACTTCTCGGTGGGCGAGGAGAAGGCGAAAACCAAACTAAGATATTGTGCAGCCGCCAGAAGCACTCGGCCTAACAGGCTGTGTTTGCTGCACAGGTAAATCTTCTGGCAATAAAGCAATGATTGGAGCCATGGACTCACGAGTCATCTTATCAAGATCAGAACTAACATCCCGAGATAAGTCATAATTACTTTTTTGCTCATCATCACTCAAAATATTATTTGCTGCTGCAATCGCCTTAAAACACTCTGCATAGAAAGCTTTTTTTTCTACCTCATCTGGAAAATTTTTATCAAATTTATCCGGATGAAATTTTAAGGCCAAATTCCGATAAGCCATCCTTATCTGAGAAGAATCACAATCTTGCCGTAAACATAAAATATCATAAAGCGTTTTAACCGAAGAACATCGCGCTCTGGTTAAAGAATATTTACCATCAACTAAAACAAATAACGGATTTGCTTCTAGTCGAGGATGTCGACGCGAACGAGCTCTCTCGCGTCGAGCTTTATCGCTCTCTGCCTGAGCCTTCTCTCGTTCTAATCTTTCATTTGAACGTTTTAACTGCTCTCGCCATTCTCGCTCTTGCTCTTCTTTAGCCTCTTTTAATTTTCTTTCTGCAGCTTCTTCTTTTAAAATATATTCTACCTTTAAAATATATTCTTCCTTCGCTCTCTTGTAACGAGCTACCCCATCCAAATATTCTTGATAGTCTTTTGTTTTACGAGAATTAGCCGGGTTACGAGAACGATAATAACGAACCGCTCCCGGATGCCTATAAAGATTTTTAAATTCTTCATCTGCCTCGCTAAAAATATAATACGTATACCAACTCTTTTCTTCCTGCTCACGTGCAAAATCTCTGCGATTCTTGATCATTTGACAGACAAGAGAACCTACCCCAAAAAATATAACGCTGTATGCAATCCACAAAGAATCTAACTCTAAAAAAGCTCCTCGCATAAAACGAATTAAATCTGGATTAAAATTTTCAACCAAAGATCTTATTTTGATAATTTTACTTTTTAAAATTGCCTTTTTTTTATCTACTTTAGACTGAACTTCCAAGTGAACATCATCTCGAGAATCAGGCATTTTTAATAAAACAGAGACCCTTTGATTACTTTGTATCAATGAACAAAATTCTTTACTCTGCGGTGAGACATAATCTTTCCACGGAACTTTAGGCATCATTGATTCTTGATTTTTTTTGATATCGATAAGATCTTGCGCAGTAAATGTGATAACTTTATCTGCTGGTGGCAACACATCAGTCACTATGTGATAATATTTTATTGGTTGAGATATGCCCAAGGCACCCTGAAAATCTTTAAGTTCATGCCAGGAAGCTATTTTTGATAGCCGCACAACATGCGGCGAAATAGATGAAAAAATACATAACGAGAAAAATAAAAAAACGTACTTTTTCATAAAAAACTCGCTTTCTACAAAGAACTCTCATGCTTTTGAAAAAGGATATCATGTAAAATGGCTTTGTTTTTATGACGAGAAAAACACAAAAAATGTAGTTGTTTTCTAACTTTTTGAAAAAAAATTGTTACAACTTGGCACAATACCCACCATTTTTTGCAAATTTTGATAGTTTTTTCAAAACCATAGAATTCTTAACTTCCTGTTAAAATGATTGTTTTTATAGAAAATCGCTGCCCAAAGATTCAACTCGGCAACTTAAAATAAACATTATATCATGGCTATGATACTCAAACCCTTTCTCGGGTAAAAATAGTAAAAAAGGTTATGTGTAATGACAAAAAAACTATTGCTCACACTATTGCTCATGCTTGGTTGCATAGGTATCTACTTTTTCAAAAATGTTGCTCGAAAACGCAGGGCGACAGAAAAACTTAATCCAATCAGGCGAATGCTCTGCTATTTACGCGGTGGCGATTATGTCCACCCTGGAGATGAAGTAGCAATTGATTTAACCATTGAAAAAGCACTTCAATTTGATCCAACCCTCAAATCAAAACCACTCCTTGATGTTGGCTGTGGCTTTGGCGGAACCCTTCACTATCTTGCGAAAAAAGGCTTTAAGAAAGCAGAAGGAATTGACATTGACGAAGCAGGAATTGAATATGCAACGCTCATGTATCCACGACAAACTTTCTCGGTCGCCAACATTCTAGAAGAAAATCCATCTATCCAAAAGCATTCTATCTCGTTCTTCACGCTTTTTAGTGTTGCCTATTCAATAGAAAATAAGAAGAAAATGCTTGAAGCAATCGGTAAACTTGCAGCCCCTAACGCGATTATTGCCATCTGGGACTATGCAATTCCGCTAAGTGCGACTCACGCAAAAGTTACTGATGCTGCAAATAAATCAATGCATCCAATTATTCCAGGTGAATTTCATGAAACACTCTATGAATGTGGCTGGAATCTACTTTTTGAAGAAGATCAAGCCGATTATTTTTCAGAAGGCTATAGAATAACGCTACAAAAACTTTCCGAACAAAAATTAGAACTTGAAAAACTTTTTTCCCCAAAAACAGTCGTCCAAACGCAACTCATCTATGAAGCAATAAAAAATAATATTGAATCAGGCAAGTTGGGTGGAACACTCATCATCGCAAGAAAAAACTCATGAAATTGTTATTTTCGTTATTCCTCTTATTTTCAGGAATCTCACAGATGGCTGTAGAAAAAAATCCAAAAAAATCTTTATTTGATAAAAGCGCTCATGAAATAAGAAGTATTATTAATACGCAAATTATGGCCATTAATGCTCAACAATCAGTTGTTCATTCTGTTGAAGACAAAACAATAACAAAAGAAGAAAGAACCACTAATCTTCGAATTTACAAATCAAACGATCAGACAAACAACCCACTTATTTTATTCATCCATGGAGGAGCTTGGGTTGCTGGAAGCCTAGATACTCACGATAATCTTACACGATATTTATGCTCACAAGTTAACGCCACAGTAGTTTCTGTTGGCTACCTGAATGCACCTGAAGGAAAATTCCCACTACAACTAGAACAGTGCTATGACGCACTACTTTGGAGCATAGAACACGCAAAAGAACTCGGAATCAATAATAATAAAATAGCCATAGTTGGTGATAGCGCGGGTGGCAACATGGCTGCAGCACTCTGTTTAATGATCAAGCAAAAAAGTGGTCCTAAAATCTCTCTGCAGGTTCTTATAAACCCCGCGCCAGATCTTACGTGTAACGGAACCCTTGAATACCAAAATGATTCACTCGATATTTTACGCTGGCAAGCAAAACACTATTTTAACCATGAAACCGATGTCACAAATTGCTTGGTCTCACCTACCACCGCAAAAGATTTTTCTGATTTGCCCGAAGCCCTGATTCTTCTTGCTGAGAATGATCCACTCCGCGCCGATGGCGAAAAATATGCTGATCAACTTACCAATGCAGGAATTACTACTTCCATCTACTGCCAGAAAAACATTGGTCATCTTGCTGGTATGGGAGCACAAGCATCACCCTAGTCGAGAGAATCTCTTGATCTTGCAGTCATCCATCTCAGAAAAATATTCGACTCCAAAGTTCTCTAATATTACGAATAAAGCAGATATCATTTTTATCAAAATCAAACTAATTACTTTCCTGCTGCGCTCAATCCTCCACCTGAGGCAAAACAATGCTTTAACATCGAATAACAATAAATTTACATTGACAATCAATAATCAATCAAATAGCCTGCGAGTAGAAAATCTATTTTACTCAGCAGGAAAAAATGATGAATAAGATACAAAAAGTTAGCTTCTATTTCGTAAAAGTTTGTAATATGTTACTGGTTTTGATACCAATAATTGTAACAGCTATCTGGTTTCTACCCGAAAGCGTTTCACTTGCTGGCTACCTACAAAAACAAGCGTTGCTCAATCTCAACCTCACCTATGATACGACCGTTATTCTTGATGGATCAAATACAGAGCTTATCTTCTTACAGAAATTTCTTGGGTTTTGTGGCAGCATAGTAAGCATGACATCATCATACGCAAGTCTATTTTTCTTGAGAAAAATTTTTATCAACTACGAAAACCGCTCTATTTTTTCTCTTGAAAACGCACGCTACTATCAAAAATTAGGCATTTACTTTTTCATAGATGCCCTCATTGGCAAACCGATTTCTGAAGCTCTTTTTGTCCTTGGCGCAACCATTTCTAACGAAGTTGGCAATCGCGTTTTTTCACTCAGTTTTGGAACACCAAATCTTGAAGCATTATTTTACGGTGTAATTGTGCTGATTATTTCTTGGGTTATGATTGAAGCCTCTAAGCTTCAAGAAGAACATGATTCAACTATCTGAAAGAAATAATTATGGAAATTATTGTAAACCTTGATGTCATGCTCGCCAAACGAAAAATGAAACTACAGGATCTTGCAGAACTTGTTGGCATTACTGTTGCTAACCTATCAATTCTTAAAACGGGAAAAGCAAAAGCTATCAGATTTTCAACACTCAGCCTTATTTGCCAACACTTAGATTGCCAACCTGGCGACATTTTAGAATGTAGAAAATAAGAATAATTAGAGTACCATTTATAGATTATAAAAAAGGGCATCGCTTCGATGTCCTTTTTTATTTTTTAATTAAGCCATTCAAAATGAGCCAGAAATCCCAAAGTTAATCGATCGATCCTGTAGGCAATGTCTGCCCGCAAAAACATATGAACCTGCGATGAAAAAATTTACGTCCGGAGTATATTGATATCCAACATTAACTTTAGCGGCATGAGAAACGCTAAAAGAATCTTTAACCGCAAGATCTGCATCATAATCGTAGATAAGATCTAAATTTGTTTTTGCAATCACATCATTACCTTTAAAGTTAAATTTGTACGCAAGGTCGAGTTGAAGATCTTTTACAAACAAATCAGTAAATGAGTTGCCAATTTGAACGCCAAATTCTGGACCATACCGCATATTCACCATAAAAAATTTATCTGAAAGATAGGGCACATCTGAATCGGGCTCATTAATTTCCGCATATGGACGATACGCCAACGTATTTAAAGATAGCGGTAATTTCAACGTAACATCCGCGCCAGTAAACAACGGTGAAACATCGTTACTTTTTGTACGCTCAACGATGCGAGGAACTCTGCGAGAGAGCAACTGTGAAAATGAATATTGTGCATAGCTAGAAACATTCACATTAACCAAAGAAGAATACCCCCAAACAAACGCTGAGGATAAACCTACTGTTTGCCCACGATACGGACTTCCAACAAATGCGGGAACTGCTTTTGCAGTATTTACCTGCTGCGGAGAAGGAACTATCAAATAAGCTGAGATCGAGCCAACCTGCTCAGATTCTGCGCGCAATGGAAAATTAATAAAAAATTTTGAATCACCAACAAAAGTGTCTTCATCATTACGTTTAAGTACAAAACCTTTTTGCTTCATTAAATCTATAAAAACAGATCTAATCCCCTCTGGATAATCTTTGGAAACAGTTGATTGCTGAGTGTTGTACTGGCTCCCTTGCTTTGTCACAAAATCTAAAGATTCTTGTCTGTTGAGTATTGACACCATATCAAGGTCTTGCGAGACAGAAACCAATGATAACTCAAACCCCAAATAAAAAAGATTGTCCCAACAAGATTGCGCATACTTAAATGATACTAATTGTTTTTTTGTTTCAGCCTCAAACTCTAATCCTTTTCCTGCAATATATCTCAAATAATGATCTCTGGTTGATATTGCAGCTCGGTCTTTCGTATGGAAATTAGGATCACCACTCTCTTCTAAATGAGCGGGTCCAGCAAATGCATACATAACTTGATTTTGTTCAATAAGTCTTGTTAGCGCTGAAATATCTCTCAGCACGACAGGATTTTGACCAAACCAATAAACAGCACTACCACCAGGCGCACCGTTTGCCGAAAAGCCATTTTTTGCAGATGAATAGCCACAATCAAGCTGCACCACTGAACGATTTTTAAAAAGCTGTGCGCTAAAATCAAATATTGGTGAAACCATTTTTCCATAACTTAATCGATCATCATCAGAGAATGAATGCATATTTTTATTTATTTGCAGCTGAGAGTTATACGGCAAAACCGGTTCAGCAACACAGATAAAAGCTGCTGTGCATAAAAAAGTAATAATTATTTTTTGAATAAATTTCATTTCACAACACCCACTGAAAGGTTTTTTACATATCTTTTTATCAATATTAGAGTGCATGATACTAAAATAACCTTTCTCATACTACGATATGTAAAACCATCAAGTAAAAACCCAACCCTACAACAAAAAACACTATCCCGCTGATGTTCTTGTGCCATCTGGTAAAATTCTAAAATCAGCACCACTCAAGGTTCCAAAAATAATACCCGTTGATGGATTTTCAGAATACAAAATCTCAAATGGATTTAATAACAACGTTACGCTCGAAAGCTCCAGATAATAATTACCATTAGCTAGTTTATAATCAAATGCCCTGAGAAGCTGAGGAGTTACCTTAGATAATTTTCGAACAAGCGTATAATTTGAACTATCACTCGTTTCAAAGAACGCTCTTTGCAAGGTCGCTTCGAATAACGTTCGACCGCCATAGACTGACCCATCAACTGCCCGCACAATACCGCCACCATAAATTTCACCAGAACGATTATCCCAGGGAATAGGAATAACTAAATTATCTGCTCCCGCTGGTGCATATAAGTTTTGGCCAAAGACCAATGTTCCTCCCGACGAAACACTCAGTACTGCCTGTGATGCAAAAGTAAATTTATTAATAAACCCTCGCGTTGACTGATTGTGATTTAAACCAAGTTCTACAATACCACGATCACCAATCTCAAGAGCACCGCGATCAGTAAAATTCAAATTAAAAAATCCATTATTAACCATACAACGTGCTTCAAGTTGATATCTATCTGACGTTTGATATCGTGGCACACTCGCACGAATCACTCCTTGGCGAGATACGTTAAAGTCAAAGAAATCATTATCGCTCGTGCCCAGTGTGAGTAATCCATCGCCAACATTAAGCTCCCCATTGGTCGTTATATTAAATTTCCCACGACCTTTTATCGTAAGCCTATGGTGATCTGCAATACTCAGTTGTGCATGATCCGCGATTACAACTTCTGGCCGATCATCATTAAATAATCGAGGGTTTTGTATAGAGACCGTCGAATTAAATGATGAACCATTACAAATAATTTCAGAACCATCGGCAAATCTCACAGTACCATTACCCTTAAATCTAATTGTTGAATTTATAGGTAATGATAAGCGATACCCAACAGGCAGACCTAATTCCCAGTTAGGAATGACGCCTTCATAATAACGACCAAAAGTAAGAACAGCACCATTTGAAAGATCAAAAATTAATTCAGCATCTTCATCAATTAAAATTTCTCCAAGAACATTAAAATCACTATTTACGGCAACAATGTTCTGCCCCTTAGTCACATACAAAACGTCAGTTTCTTTAAGCCCTGCAAATGTTCCATCTGAGGCTTGCTGCAACGAAGCTGGATCTCTCAATGGAATAGGCGCATAGGGACGAACACGTTTTTGCTCAAGCTTTGAACCACCAGTCAAACTTGCACTAAAGGGAACCCAATTATCAGGCAAGAATCTATGAATAGAACCACCAGCCGTAAGTGCGACCGCCCCAACACCACGAGAAAGAGCCAACCGCCCCATAACACGAACCGTTGGCGCTGGAACTAAAATTCTTGAACGCGTCTCGAGTGCTCGAGTCGCAACCGTATCATCTAAATATCTTTGATACTGCGCTTCCGCTTGAATTTTTATAGATTCAAATTCTTTAAGGTGATATGAGGTAATTATAGGCCCCATAAGATCAAGAAATAATGATGGGTCTCTACTCGTTATAACATCAATTGGATTTGTCATACCACTTGGTGACAAATCTGTTCCTTGTCTTAAGGTAAACTGAGTTGATGCAATCCGAATCGGATTAGTCGTTACAATGATATTTTTACCAGATAAAAATGATCGTTCTCCGGCGATTAAAGATTTTTCTCTGAGTAAATCAAGCGTCACTTGGTCATTAAGAAAATTAATTCCAGCATTTCCACCAATAGATGTTAATGTACAAAAACCATCTCCAAAACTTACACGCGGCAAGTCTGAACCAGACTGCAAGGCAAATAAAATATTAAGAACATTTTCTGGTGCAAGCCCAAAAAGAACTGAGCCGTTGAGAGTTAGGTTATTATTAACCAGTACTAACCCTGAATCACGACCATTAATCAACAAACTCATATTCGTATCTTGACGAATATCAATCACAGAAGCGCCCAAAAGTCCTATCGCCCCTACAATTCTATTTTCCAGGTTATCAGTTGTAAACGAATACTGAATATGCTCAATTCCAACAAGTTCAATATCCTCTAACATTAAAGTATTAGACCTAATATTAAAAATAAAATTATCATCAGCTGGAGCTAACGTGAGTTTTTTTCTGCCGCCGTTTCCACGGATCCTTAAAATATCCGTTGATCCAATCATTCTAAAAGCACCAGTGGATAAAACAGTATCTTGATCAAGCTCAATAAGCACATCATTAGAAATATTTAAATTAGCTGTTGAAGGAATACTCAAAACACCGTTAGATACGCGCATTAAATTAAGATTTCTAATCGTCAAACTAATTCCTGGAGGAACTATCAACTGACCAAGAGAACCCTTTGCAAATAAAATAGAGGTCCCACTCCCATCAAGCGTTGCACTTCCCCCATAACTAATTGCTTGATTAACCCTTAAACTTAAATTTTCACTTAAGGTTATATCCCCAAGAACATTTCCATTAAGCAATCGTCTTGATGCACCATCCGAGACATAATCCATGTCTGTTAAAACACGCAAAAGCCCGCCATCTCTTTTTTTTACAAACGCCGAATCATCAGCTTGAAACAACGAAAGACCTGTTGTGTCAGCGGCATCAAGCCACAAAGTACTTGCATTGATAATTAATTGTGCAGATGTCGTTACAGACAAATCATACGAACGAATAGCAAAAACAGAATCACTTGCAACAATATACGTACCGACAGTAAACGTCATAGTCTGAGCAGTACTTAAACTAGAATCTGAAAAATAAATAGTTGAAGTTGGCGTCATACACAAGGTGCTTTGTTTTACATTCGCAAGCTTTACACCATTCAATTTTAAAACAGAATTCGGAGTTACATGAAATATCCCAAGACCCCTTGTATCCAAGAGCGATCCGGCACCAACAATATTTGTTTCACCATAAAAATTCCACGTTCCTGTCAGCTTTGTTGAACCTGAAAGCTCAAGCGTATGAATATTCTTAAAACTTAACCCCGTATTCCACTGATCTGCAGTTCCTGAAAATCTCAATGAGCCAACACCCTGACCATCAACCATCCCTGGCCCAACAAGATATCCACTGTAACCAAATGACAAGTCAGAATCCAAAATAAGTGTTCCACCATTTAAATAAATGGGTTGATTTATTACATTATTAACCGCAATTGTTAAAGTTGTTGAGCTGTCCATTAATGTAATTGGGTACTGAAAATAAGCACTACCCTCGATTCTATTATTCATACCATTCACTTCAACAGGCCCTGAAATAGGTCCAAATGTTGCAGACATTCGAGTGTTACCACCAAGCGAAAAGACGCCATTAGAAAGTTGTGTGAAATTACCAAATAATCCAACGGATGTTGATCCAATCCCGTGAATAAACCGCCCATCATTTGATACAACAACCATACCGCCATGAACTTCAGCGCCATCTTCTTGAGTTACTGTTCCACCAACAATCGGAAAAATAGCCGCATTAATAAAAAAAGATGTTCCAGAAAGTAAATTCATCGTTGAGCTTTCGCTCGAAAAAATAAAAGCTCGTTTATCAGGCGCACTATCGACTAAAGATTCCACCGTCAGATGAGAATAACTGGGCAGTTCGAATGGCGATCGGTAAAATGGCTTACTTGCAAAACCAGCACTCACAGATGGAGAAAAGCCTGCAAAAAGACCTAAAATAATAATAATTTTAAATAAGCGCATAAGATGTTCCCTGCCGCACCCAGTGGTGCAAATAAACTCACCAAAGAGTACGAAGTCACATTACAACGAGTCAAGACTTGCAGGGAAAGCAATGAGCACTTAAAATCTTGGTGCTTATTCAACCTGAAACAGTTACTTCTAAGCAATTCAATAATTTTCATACGAAACTAAGACAAATTTTTAATTTATTGCAAACGACCATAGATGAGTTATTCTAAGAAAACTATGCTGCATGCGACCTAAAACCTGAAATTAAATGTCAAAACTACTCTTTTTTCTTTTATCCTTCGTCTTGCTCGGCAATAGCTCAGCTTTGGCGCATGATTCATATATCGATATTGATCTTGCTGACCTGCAAGAATTTTTAAGAAATAAGCAGATTCAACGGGCTAAAAAAGAGAAGCTTGAAACACTTACGCTCACCCCAGAACAAAAAGAAGTGCAAACCTTTGGTAGAAAAATAACTGCTCTTACCTTTGATGAAGTAAAAGAAATTCTTTTAGATAAACGAATTTATGAAGGCGAAATGGAACAAAAAAACTTCAAAACTAATGGCATTTCGTCAGAACAGCATCCCTATAATTTTTTTGTTCAAACTCAATGCATTCTTCTTTCAAAAACAACTGAATCTGAAAAAGAAACCCTCTGGAATTTGTTGCTTTATCGCAATTTTGTAGAAAACTCCTTATTTTATCACCACGGATATAACGGAACAAATCCTAAAAAACTCAATTGGGTATACTCCTACACCCCAGATACAGCTAAATCTTTGTGTGTTGAAAAACCACTCAAAGAATCAATAACTAATTATCTCACCTTTGGCACAATCGGAGCTGCTATTGGTTTTGTTGCATATACTTTTTTTCGTTGCGCATATCTTGATCTCTTTAGATCTAAGAAAGTTTTTAAAGTTGCACATACAACAGCAGAGGATGCTTACGGAACATGGGAACGAGAGTGGCTACCAGGATTTACATTTATACATAAACCAACGCTTACCGTTTTTATTCTTGGATTTGGAGCATTGTTTGCAAAGCTTTCAAAAGACGAATCTCCGTATCCCGATGCCGCTAAAAATGTAGAAAAACTTGTAACTATTCACACAAAGATGATCGAAAAACTAACCAAAGAAGAATCCAGTTTTCCGGCTCATTTCATAGAAGATCTAAGAAAAACTAAAGAAGATCTTTCTGGATACAACTATCGCCCAGAAGACTCATTCGACCAAGCGGAATTCAAGGCTTATTTTGAAACGCTTTTTGAATATTATAAAAATTTTGGCAAAAAAGCTGGTGTAATTCCAGCCACAACCGAAACCGATTCAAATTAATTTATTTTGTTTTCTGCAATTGATACAACCGAGCAACTTCTGCAACGGTTGTTGAATCTTCAGCTGATTTGTCATCGCGATTTGCCATAATACGAAGAAAGCCCAGCAGATAGATGAATACTTGAATTGAAAATGCTTGATCATTTACCTTTAAACAGAATCTATAAAGAAAAATATTTTTCTTACAAAGGTAATAGGGTATCTCATGCTATTAATTCACATTCTATTTTTATTAATGTTTTTATCATCAACAAAAGATTGTCTAGCTCATCCATTTAAGAAAAAAAGAACAGATTTTATTCCAAGCATACTTAAAAACGCCGAGAAGGAACTAAAGATAGCACATAAACAAAATGAAGAAATCGTTGAATATCGAACAAAAAGAACTGCCCGCGCACTCAGAGTTGAAAGAATGAAGGGTGCGGACGGAAAGCCTGAAGAAATTTTAGCCGAAAAAGCCACTAATGAAGATTTTCTTAAGCGAAGTAAACAAAGATTCCACAGATTAAAAACACATGTGAAATCTTCAAAGCAAGCAATTGCACGCCTTAATAAACGAAGACAAATTAGAGAAGTTATGGCCGCCTCAAAACTTTCGCAAGAAGCCCTTGAAGATAGAAAAAGAATCTTTGGCCCAGAATCTGTCAGCGATACAAATCTTAATATCGTTCCATGGAAATAAAGCTATGACTTAATTTAATGATTAATTAATTTTGCACGTTTGCAATTCATACAAACGTGCAACTTCGGCAACAGTTGTTGAATCTTCAGCTGATTTGTCATCGCGATTTGCCATAATACGCGGAAAGCGTAGCGCGAAACCTAAATTCTTTTCAGTCTTACCAGCTTTATGCAGTGGTGAAATAGTAATCTCATCGGCACGCACGACAACGACTAATTTTGGGTACACCCAAACATCCGGCGCATGCTCTCTTGAAACCGCAACGTTGTCTGGTTTTTCTACTGCAATAATTTCATCGCATAATTGCTTCAACTCTGTCCATTCAACTTCAGTGGGTCCACTGCCGCAACGCGCGATCGATTCGTACTGATCTGTGTCAGGATTATAGACACCCAAGAGAACCGCTCCAATGCCAAGCGCAGAGCGACTTCCTTTTCCAAAATAATAACCAAAAATTACGCAATCAATTGTGTCAGAAAGCTCTCCCGTTTCTTTTCGCTTGAGCTTAATCCAATTAAAATTTCTTTTACCTGGCGTGTAGGGTGTATCATTTCGCTTGATGACCGTTCCTTCAAGTCCCTCTGAAATTGCATGCAAAAACGCCGCATCAACATCATGACCAGAATTACACATTGTTTGCGAAATAGGAGCCACGACACCGCCGATAGGAATGACTGATTCCAGAATTGTTCGTCGTTCATGATTGGGCAAGTCGAGCAAGCTTTTTCCATTTGCCCACAAAATATCAAATACAAAAAATTTCAACGGATGTGATTCAACAACATCCGCATTAAGATGTTTACGACCACGCTTAGCGGTCTCTTGAAATGGTAAGAAAAAACCCGTATTAAGATCAAAACAAATAGCTTCACCCTCAGCGATCAAAGAATCGATCGGCAGAGCTCTTACCGCATTTGTCAACTCTGGAAAAACATCTGATTTTTCTTGAAGATTTCGTGAGAAAAATTTAACAATAATTTCACCGTGCGCATCAGTGTATTTGTGCACTTGCAAACGAAATCCATCGAGCTTTGGCTGCGAAACGCACTCACCAAGTTTATTAAAAATTTCATCAGGAGATGTCATTCGTTCTGCTGCTGCTGGCCGAATCGGAACACCTGGCGTCACCGAAATAGTTGAAAGTCCATCAATGCCAAATGATTTAAGTTGATGCGAAATATACCCAATATCGGCGCACACATTAAATGCGTTTTCGATTTGTTGAGAATATTTTTTACTCCCACACAGCATCCAGGAAAGCGCATCAATAAAAGTCATTTCAGAAAATCCAAGTCGCAAGACACCTAAAATAATTCGCAAAATAAATTTGGCTTCAGTTGCAGAACTTTCATCCAATAATTTTTTAAGAAGTTGCGCTTTTCTTTCCTTAGAAGTATTACCCTGCACTTTTTCAATCGCAACCAATTGATCATACACATCAACAATAGATCGAGAAGAAACTTCGTTATGCTTATTGTGCTGCCAAAATTTCTCAAACACGGTGGCAACATCTTTTGATGTTGAAAGTGCACGTTGCCAATCATCAGAAGATGCATCAGCCCATTGCGCTAACAATGGCGACAGCGTTTTCTCCGCAAGACTAAAAGATGTTGACTCAAAAAATGGATACAAAAGACCTAATGAGACATATGAAATAATTCGAGCTTCCTGTGCATCAACTGCGACAAGAAGCTCTGATAAAATACGTGTCATTTCAGTGCGACCATCTTGATGTTCAATCCGCTCAAATACAGAAACAAGATGACTAAACAACATAGAAAGTCCTTAGAAAAAATTAATCTTAAACAATGAAAATATACAAAGAATGGTAGCGACGCAGGGACTCGAACCCCGGACCTACAGATTATGATTCTGCCGCTCTAACCAGCTGAGCTACGTCGCCACAAATGTATATTCCTTAAAAACGCATCCAACAAGAATTGCGATCTTTAACCAAATAGTTAAATGCTGATTTCAAAAAGAGAACTCCTGAAATCATTGTAGAAATTATACCAATAATTAAAGTTACTGCAAATCCTTTAATGCTTGGACTACCAAATTTCAACAGAATTAATGCAGTTAACAGTGTTGCGCCACTCGATTCGAAAATAACCTTGAGTGCACCAGAGAAACCTTTTGAAATTGCATCAGAAAAACTCATTCCCTCAGCAAGTAATTCTTTAATTCGTTCATAGATCAAAACCGATGAATCGATAGCCATTCCAACACCAAGAACCATTCCAACAATTCCAGGAAGAGTTAATGTTGCATTAAACAAAGATAACATCGAAAGCGTCAGTAAGAAATTGTAAACCAAGGCAATAAAGGCAAGCAAGCCAGGATAGCCGTAATAAAAAAGAGCAAAAACAAGAAGCATGGCCATCGAAAGCAAACATGCAAACAATCCCATTCTCAATGAATCTTCACCAAGCTCTGATCCAACAATACTTTCTTGTTCCATTTTCAATGGAGCGAGCAATGCACCAGATTTGAGAAGTAGTGAGAATTTTGCAATATGATCAAGGGTAAAACTACCAGAAATTCTATTATTTGAACCAAGCTCACCTTGGATAGTGACCACTGAAATTGCTCTGTTATCAATAATAATTGCAACTTCACGACCAATATTTTCACGACTCAATTCACGAAGCTCACGAGCACCTTGCATGTTCATGCTAAATGCAATACATGGACGGCCATCTTCGCCGTGGTCAAGACGTGCGTTTTCAATCTTATCGCCAGTTAAATCTGGGAAAACAGAAACCAAGCACCATCCCATTGCTGTATCATCTTCGCCACCCAAAAGATCTGAGTAGACAGGAACGACCATGCGATCAACTGGTAAAATACCATCAAAAGATTCTAATAAACTTTCGCGACTATTCGCTTTTTTCTCAACAACTTTAAATTCAAGACGAGCAGTCTTTGTAATCGTTGCCTTCACATCATCAGCAGAGGAAAGTCCTGGCAATTGAATAACCAAACTATTTTGGCCATGACGGAAGATACTCAACCCACGAACACTGAAATTGTCTAATCGCGCTCTCAGCACACCGATAGTCTGATCAACAGATGTTGAACGAAGCTCTTTTTCTTCAGCAGGAGAAAGAGAAACTTTTACAAGGTTCCCTTCAACCAAAGTAGTAAGCTCTTTAACTTGTTCTTTAACAAGAACTGCAAAAACATTCGCGTCATCAGCAGACTTAAAAGTGTACTCAACACCAGCAGAAGAAAGATTTTTCTGAATTGGCTTAGCATTTCTCTTTGCTTTCTTATGAACCGCGTCAATACGCTTACCATACTCAGAGAGTCTATTTTCTAATGCTTTTTCAATGTCAACACTATAAACAAGCCTAATGCCACCTTGAAGATCAATACCCAAATTTAAACCAGGAATTTTAATAGATTTTAGAATTCGCTCATGCAGAGAACCTTCAGCAAGCGAATATGCTTTTTTATCAAAAGAAAAAAGAAATACAGATGCTGCAAGAAAAACAAACACCCAGAAATAGAAATCTGGAACACCTAAAAAATTACTTTTCTTAGCTTTCATTAGCACTCCAAAGTTTAATCATAACCACAAATTTGTGGTGCCGAGAAGGGGACTCGAACCCCTACGAGCAAAACTCGCTGCCCCCTTAAAGCAGTGCGTCTACCAATTCCGCCATCTCGGCAATTCTTATTCAGAATAATCCATGCAGGAAATCTAACAGAAAGGAGACGACAGCGCAACCCACAACCACACTTTTTTTTACATATTTAACATAATTTAAATCTTTAAGGCTGGTAATGGCGGCAAACTAAGATCCTTTGACGTATTTTTTTCCAATTCTGGCAACTTCACACTGGTTTTTGAAATATCTATGGGAGGAAGCGCAAGCCCTGCCTTAGAATCTTTTTTTACATCATCAACAGGTTTCACACTTACTGGCTTATCTAGACCTGCAAGCGGTGGCAGATCAAGCGTTGGCAACGTCAAGTCAGGCAAATCCTTTTTTCCACTGACCGCTGAATCGACTTTTTCATTAATTGGAGAGATTGGTAGTTCTGGCAAAATAACTGTAGGCGCAATCTCAACTTTTCCCGAAGGATAAACAAATAAACTTTTAACAAAAGAATACATTGCAGAAAAAAAACTTACTGAACCTGAAACAAATGTTTTTGTCGCAGTTTTCAGCTCATCTCTTTTTTCAACAACGACCGGATGATCTGCTGGCGTTCCAACAATTTTATAATACACGCCAACCAAAAAGTCTCTGCACATAAATACGCCAAGCTTCACTGCTCCAACAACCTCTTTTGCCATATTCTTACCTTCAATTACTTCCAGCGAACTTTCAGATTTCAAAGTAAGAGCAGCCTTGTCATCACTCTTCTTATCAACAACTTTCTTAAGGCCATCTGCAGCAAATTGATTAATTAATCCATCAACATCACCAACAACTTCCATTTCTTTTTTGATCTTATCAAGAGAGTCTGAAAGCGTTTTTTTCTCAGCCGCACTCTTAGCAACTAAATCTTTGAGTGTCTTTATCAACGCCTTAATTTCATCTGCATTTTTTGACGATGCATCAAAAGATTTTTTCGCTGTACTTAAAATCTCAGAAACCGCATCGGTTTCTTTTTTTCCATCTGATTGCTGAACAATAATGTCATTTTTGAGGACTGACGCTTTTGAATAGTTCGCCGAAAATTCTGATTTTTTTCTTCTAAAATCAACGACCTGCTGACGAATCGAATCCTCTGATTTTACAATATCTCCTTGCTGAGATTTTGCGCCTGCAATAAGCGGCGTTAGGGAAGCCAATATTTCTTGCAAAGATTTAAGACTTCTACTCAACGTTTCAGCCCTTTTTTTCGCATCCGCACTATCACCAATTGGCGCTTTAGTCTTCGCATCCATATTTTTTAAGAAATCAGCTAATGACTCACTTTGAGTTGAAGCAAGACCAATAATTGAGGTGAGATCCTTCAAGTAAATATCTAACTCTTTCTCTTGTCCTGTAAAAGAATTATCAACATCCTGATCTAACGCATAAAATTGGTTAGTAATTTTATCAAGATCTGCAAGCAACTGAACTATTTTATCAAGATTAGATGAACGCACATCAACCGACGCTGAAGCATTTTTAAGATCGATGCTGGGAGATAAAGACTTATCGTCGATCATAATTTTGGGCACAGATGGCCCTGATTTTCCTACAGGTACATCTATTTTAGGCTTAGAACTATCACCACCAACAGAAGATAAAGGTGGCAATGTTTTTGAAGGTGAAAGCGGCGGCAATGAATCCAGTGAGGGCATAGGTGGAAGCGGTGGCAATGCTGCTGCAAAAATAATTCCACTTAATAAAAAACTCGAAAGAAATATTTTTTTCATACTAAAAAGCCTCAGCAATATTTTTTAAATCAAAAAGCTGCAGCTAGTAATACAAAAAACCCCTATGGGCACACAAGAAAGGCGCTAAACACGCTATTTTTATTATTATTTTTTATAAAAAGAAAAGTGACTTCAACCAAGAAAAAAAATGTTTAACCTGACCAATAAAAGAGCCACCATCTTGAGTTGAATCTGCAACACCTTTTTTTTCAAGTTCAACATCTTCTGCTAATACTTGATCCTTTATCGCTGCATCATCGTGCCGCACATCATTTTGACTAGATGCCTCTAATTTCTTATCCTCATCAACAATATTTTTTTTTAGCTCGTCACAAACAGCTTTTATACCAAGAACAACACGCGAAACTTCATCCATTCGTGTTTTCCCAAGAGAAATAACCTTATCAAGGTCTGAAGCTAAATCATTTTTTACAAATTTCAAAACAGCTTCTAAATAAGAAGTAATTCCCTCTAATGAATAATAGGCATCTCGCGCAGCGTCATGACTCACCATAGAAAACATGTCGCTAATGACTTTTTGCGCTTCAGAAACTTTTGAAAGAGCCTGTTGAGTAACTTTTTCGAACTGATCAACTCGTCCAGTGACCGCATCTTCAAGATCTGCAATTGCCTGCAAATCTGATTTCAACTGCCCCATCAACAACTTAGTATCAAAATATTTTTGGTAATTTTTACTCGAAGATAACTTCGCTTCAAGTGCTTGAGTTGCAACAGTTGCCTTACCCTTAAATGACATATCAAAATAGGGTGCCAGTAATTCCAACAGTGCTTCTGTCTGGCCTTTTCCAACGCCAACTTTCTCATAAAAAGAAACAATGTCCTTATCAAATGCCGCCCTTTTCGAATCGTACATCGGAGAACTTACATCCTGAATAGAAAGAACGAGAGAATTGATTTTTTCTTGCTGTTCGCGAGCTTTTAAGAGCCAGTGACGCTTTTTAAACCAACTTCCACGAAGATCTTTGCCATCATCTTCAAGAATTTGAGTATCCAAGCCATTTTTAGAAACAACCGCATCTGGCACTATTTCTTTTTTAAACTTAGATTCAGCAACCAAGAGCCCTGATGGCTCAGAAGAAGAAATGCTTGGCAATGGCGGCAAATCAGGTAGAGGAGCAAGCTCAACTCCCCCAATAAGTCCGCCAATAAACAATAAACAAAAACCCAAAGGGATCAAAATATTACGACGATCGATCATTAAATCACCATGCATCAACAATCCCCAAGCAGTCATTAGTATTATAAGGTACGAGCCAACTCTTCAAGCTCTTTGAAGAGATACTGTAGTAATTCAGCAGACTCAGATGAAGTGTAACTCCACTTAATACCATCTTCAATTTTTACCAAGATTGAGCGATCTGATTTAATATCAATCACATCAACGCGAACAATATTCATCAACGGATGCACCATAGAAGGTGCTCTGATAACGCCTGCTCGACCTAAAATAGAGTAGCAAACGTTTCCTGCACCCATGATGTTAATCATGATTTTTTTCTGCCAAACCATGTTCTTGTATCCAACGTGGTCCTTGTGAATACTCATCAAAAGGCTATCGTCACCTTTTTGATATAAACATTGAATTGGTGTTGTGTGCGGCAAACCTTTTTCAGAAAAGGTTGCCAAGATTGCAACAACTTCTTTTTTTTTCAAAAGCAACGACAAATCTTCTGGTAATTTTACCCCAACATGTTTAGCCATAGCTACCACATCCCCCCTTGTACACCTACAAAGCCAACATTCTTATAAAAACTCAAGAACACTGAACTTTGAATAAAAACACTAAAAAACACATAAAAAAGCTAACAAGAAATCATACTCAGCATAACCACACGATTACGTCTCAGTAGGAATAGAGCTCTTGATAAAGTTAATAATTACCTGCTTGTCAGATTCAGCTTGATCAACAGAAACAACTTCTTTTGCAAACTTAATTTGAACAGCTAAATGCACAACACCTTGAAGCTTATCCAAAGACTCTGCATCGCAATCAAATAATTTTAAAGACTCCAACAGCTCATCATCAGTCTTGTCAACAAAAACCAAGTTATACCGCTTATGACAGTACCATTTTAATATACGTGTCAAGTCAGCGTAAAACAGCTTCAGCAGGCTCTGAGATGCTCCAAAAGCAAGGCTTAGTCGAGCAATTTTATTCAGAGCAACGTCCCAGCAAGGCTTCCTTGATTCTTTGTATCGAGTGTACGCGTGATACAAAAGAACCACAAGAGCTCCCACTACAAAAAAGCCGCCGCATAAAATTAAAACATAATATTTTTCAAAAAATGTTGGAACCGCAATGCAGTCATATAATTCTGGAATTTCAAGAAACATCAGACTTGCCTCCTTGTTCTATCTTTAAAGAAACGCGCCAATAACGGCAACCATGGAGCCGTCAGGTCAAAGCCAAAATGGCTAATGCCTTTTTTTCTAAAAAAATCTGTTTTTTTCTTCATAAACAATGCGCTTTGATTGATGTTACGCGTGTCAACTTCAACAAACTGCCCAGACTCAATGTTTTGCATGCTCAAAACACCAAATCCCGGAAATGAAACCTCACAAGGATCAACAACCGAAAAAGCCGTAAGATCATATCGCTTAACCAATGACGAAATGCTTGAAAGTTGAAATAACTTATCGTCGATAAAGTCTGAAATGATAAAAAGAACAACATTTTTCCGACTGTTTTGCTGTAACAAAAAGGATGCAAGCTGCTCAAAAGAAGTTGTGCGAGCCGCTGATTCATCAACTGCACTGACCGCATCAATAATGCGAGAAAGATTACCAAGACCACGTGCAGGTGGATACCATGCGTCAACTTGAGACGAGAATAACAGCGCACCAAAATGATCGTGAGAATTAACAGCTATTGAACCCAATGCCCCGAGCAGAGAACTTGCTAAATCATATTTAAGCTGCGAGGTTGATGAATAAAACATCGAACTAGAGGTATCAATGGCAACAATTATTGTTCGATCTCGTTCTTGAATAAATGTTTTAACCATTGTTTCAGCAGTTCGCGCAGACGCACTCCAATCAATGGTTCGAACATCATCACCTGGAACATATGCCCGCAGTTGATCAAATTCTATGCCTACACCTTTAAAGGCGGAGGCATAGTCTCCAATCAATGCACTTTTACTTATCTTTTTGCTAATAATCTGTAATTTTCTCAGACGAGCATAGGCTGACATATCCATAAAAGATTCACCTTTTTAAATAAAAATGAATATCTTTCTTACCAAAGAGCATTCATTTCATCAGTCAAAACTTTTGGCAATTTAACAGATCCATCTTCCTGTTGATAGCATTCCATTAATGCAACCATTAAGCGAGGCAATGCGAGCGAAGAAGCATTCAGTGTATGAGCAAGCATTGGTTTACTTGCACGTTCTGGACGATATCTAATTTCTGCTCGGCGAGCCTGAAAATCAGTACAATTGCTACAAGAAGAAACTTCATAATATCGATTTTGACCTGGAAGCCAAACTTCGATGTCATAGGTCTTTGCAGATGCATATGAACAATCTTGTCCCGCAAGCAATGAGACTTGATAGTGAAGCCCGAGCATTTTTAATAATTTTTCTGCACAATCAACCATTTTTTCAAGTTCTGCAACTGATGATTCTTGATCACAAATCGAATACAATTCGACTTTTTCGAACTGATGGATACGAATTAAACCTCGTTCAAGTGAACCATAACCACCAGCTTCACGCCGAAAGCAACTTGTCCACGCGGTCATTCGCACGGGAAGCTCTTCGCGTTCAAAAATTTTTCCAGCGTGTAAGTTAGTCAATGGAACTTCAGCGGTTGGAATTGGATACAACCCATCGGCTTCGATTTGATAAAAATCACCTTCAAATTTGGGCAAGCTACTTGCATTAACCAATGATTTACGATTTACCAAGGCAGGAGGAATGATTGGCTGGAAACCATGTTGCGCATTATTCCGCAACATGAGACGCGTCAAAGCATAAATAACCTTAACCCCATCTCCCTTGTAGCATGGAAACTGTGCGCCTGCGATCTGTGTTCCCGCTTCAAAATCAAACCAACCTAACTTTTGGTTAAGTTCCATATGATTTTTAAATTTAAATGAAAATTCGGGCTTCAGGCCAATGGTACGAACCGCAAGATTGCTCTCTTTGCCACCTTCTGGAAGACCATCCATCGGAATGTTTGGAACGTACAACAATGCATTAGAAAATCGCGATTCAATATCTGCAAGCTCTACTTCTTTTTCTTTAAGCAATCGACCAAGTTCGATAGAACGTGCACGAACATCCTCAGAAATGCCCTTGGCAGCAGATGACGCCAAATCATTTTTTTCTTTTCTCATTGATTCAACAACCGCACGAATTTCTCGTGTTTGAGCATCTAAAACCAACAATCCTTGAATATCAACTGATGGCTCTTTTTTCTTTAAAAGTTCGCCAATACATACCGGATCTTTTCTCAATAATGCAATATCAATCATTGCTTTTTCCTTTATAGTTTCCAACTATCTTATGCGCAAGAGGATAAAACACTTTACATAAAACCACAAACAGTGCATACCTTGCTTGCAATACGAAAAATCATACTCTAGCAGAGGTCATGATGATCAATCCGACAATCTTTCGAAAATACGACATCAGAGGCATTGTAAACAAAGATTTCACCGCCGAAGAAAGCGCTCTTATCGCTCACGGCATTTGGAAATATGCAAAAGAACAAAACATTCAATTACGCACGATTGTTGTTGGCAGAGATGCACGCGTACACTCCTCAGAAATTTTCAAGAACATAACAAACGCACTGAAATCTCTTGGCGTTACTATTATCGATATTGGCATCGTCACAACACCTATTATGTACTTCACCATCCACACAACACCATATGCACAGGGCATAATGATTACAGCCTCTCACAACCCCGGTGAATACAACGGCTTTAAAATTTGTTTTAACAAAAAAAGCCTTCATGGCCCTGCCATAGAACGCCTCAAAGAGCTTACTCCCCAAACATTGCCACAACACCATGGCGACCACACAGGGACAACACTCACCTACGATGCACTTTCACGATACATCGATGGCCTTGCGCTCGACTTTGAATATCTTTCGAACAAAAAAATACATATTATTTTTGACTGCAATCATGGACCAGCGGCTCTTGTCATTCCCAAATTAATAGAAAAATTAAAATGGAAAAATTGCTCGGCTATTCACACAACACTCGACGGCACATTCCCTCACCAAAAACCAGACCCTACGGTTGAAAAAAATGGTATAATTTTAAAAGAACATCTATCAAAACAAACCATTCCAACGATCGGTATTGGATTTGATGGAGACGCTGATCGAATGTCTGCAAGAGACGAATCAGGAGCGCTTGTCAGTGGCGATATCCTGCTTGCTCTGATGTCAAAAAATATCTTAGCTCATTTTCCAAATGCACGAATTGTTTTTGATATCAAAAGTAGCTCAGCACTGAGCAAAATGATTATCAAGCATGGCGGAACTCCCATCATGTCACCAACGGGTCACAGCAACATCAAAATTACCATGGCTCAACACAAAGCATTGCTTGGTGGAGAGCTCAGTGGACATTTTTTTTTCGCAGATAAATCTTATGGATATGATGATGGCATTTATGCGGCTATGCGGCTCATTGAACTCCTTGATGAAACAGAAAATTCACTAGAGCATGAACTCAAACAAATCCCAGAGAGCACCTGCTCACCAGAATTTAGAATTCCTTGCGCTGAAGAAGAAAAAGAAAAAATTATTATCAGCATGAATTCTTTTTTTAAAGATGCAGAAAATACAAAACTTTCTGCAATCGATGGCATTCGTATCGAAAATGAATTCGGCTGGGGGCTGGTCAGACCATCAAACACAGAACCGGTAATTTCACTTCGCTTCGAGGGAACAAGCACTGAAAATCTGAACATCATCAAAAAAGACGTTTACTGCGTACTTGAAAAACATCTTTCAAAAGAAGTGCTCTTAGAGCTCTGCTAAAAAATGACGTGTTAAGAAAAAGGTAATCGTGTTAAGCTCTAAAAAAATACTTTCGATTACCTTTTTTTGACCGTGAATACGATACCCTCTTTTTCCCTTGCACACCTCAACCCTGAACAACAAAAAGCCGTTGTAAAAAATAGCGGCGCAGCACTTGTTATTGCTGGCGCAGGAAGTGGAAAAACACGCGTCATAACTTCTCGAATTGGTTATTTAATCACAGAATTACAGGTACATCCTTCATCAATTGTAGCGCTTACTTTTACTAATAAAGCCGCCAAAGAGATGAAAGAGCGAATTACCAAATTAATTCCCGAGGAACAAGCACTCCCTTTTGTTGGAACCTTTCACTCCTACTGCTTGCTCCTGCTGAGACGTTACAAAATTTTTACCGGTATCGATTCCTTCACTATCATCGACACCGAAGATCAAAAATCGTTACTCAAACGGATTCTTGAAAAATTTGGATTAGAAAAACAAATCAACGCAAACCAAATTCAACACGCAATCAGCTGCCTTAAAAATCAAATGCACAAGCAGCTGCAAAGCTATGGAAAACAAAACATCATAGAGCAAGTGCATGCTGAATATGAAAAAGAAAAAAAGAATGGAAATTTGCTCGATTTTGATGACTTGATTGTTAAAGTTTTAGAACTTTTTAAAACAAATCAAACATTTAAGTCAGAATTTCAACGCCGAGTAAAACATATTTTGGTCGACGAATATCAAGACACAAATACGGTACAACATTCACTGCTCAAACAAATGGCCCTTGATAATGATGGACACATGACAGCTGATTCAGTTTGCGCAGTTGGTGATGAAGATCAATCAATTTATTCATGGCGTGGCGCTCAAGTTGAGAACATGCGATTATTCAAAAGTGATTTTCATCCAGTTGAAATAATTAAAATTGAACAAAATTATCGATCTGCTGAACCAATTTTGAATGCTGCAAATCATGTCATTGCACACAACCGCAATCGCACACCAAAAGAATTATGGTCAGAAAAAAAAGCAACTAAGCGAATAATGACCGCATCTTGCACAAACGCCTACCAAGAAGCCGATGTCATAGCACAAGCTCTCACCAGCCTGCCGCAATCGATAACCCTTGGACAATCAGCAATCTTGTATAGAACGCATGCTCAAACTCGGGTATTTGAAGAAATTTTTATGCGATCTGGTATTGCGTACACGATTATTGGTGGCATCAGATTTTATGAACGAAAAGAAATCAAAGACCTTTTAGCATTCTTGCGATTAATTCAAAATCCTCACGATAAGATTAGTCTTCTTCGTGTTATCAACGTGCCACAGCGTGGACTTGGCGAAAAAGTAGAAGAAATTTTTCTTGCTGAATGGGACAAGCAACCGGCCCTCACATTTCTTGAAATGATAGATTTTCTAACAACAAATGCAGTAAATCTTGGATTATCAAAAGGTCATATCAATGGTCTCTCCATGTTTAAACAAGTTTTTCACGGACTCACCAAAGATCAGCCAATCACTAGGCTTTATGAAGTAATTTTACAAGACACGCTTTATCAGCAGTACCTTGCCAAAGAGTATGAAGCCGAAGAATTTCGAACAAAATCAGAAAACTTACGTGAATTGTACCAATCGCTCGCGTTCTTTGAAAAACAATATCAAGAAAACAAGAAAGACGATCACTCAGAATCAGTGCTTGAATCTTTTTTAAATGAGATCTCGCTCCTACAAGAAAAAATTAATAATGACTCAGAAGAACAAAACACCGTAAAACTCATGACGCTTCATAGCGCCAAGGGGCTTGAATTTGAGTTTGTAATCATTTCAGGACTTGAAGAAACTATTTTACCCAGCAATAAATCATTGGATTCTCGAGAAGATATTGAAGAAGAGCGAAGGCTTTTTTATGTTGGGATCACCAGAGCACGAGAATATCTATTACTCACCAGAGCCCTCACACGAAGTACCTATGGGCAAAGAAGCGCTCAAGATTGCTCGCGGTTCTTGCAAGAATTACCGGATAAAGATTTGATTTCAATTGATGCCTCAAACATGTATCCATCAGAAATAAATAATGCACTTGGTAGCTGGCTCAATAATAATTATCAACAAAAGACAGCTGCTAAAACACTCTTTTTTTCAGGTCTCCAACCTCAATTTACCCGGCCAGAAAACAGAAATTTTCCATCATCTCAACAAAAAACAGCTCCTCAAATTCCTCAAAAAACCTTTTTATACAAAAAAAGACCTGAATCCATGGCAATGCCTATAAAAGAATCGGTAATTGAACAAAGAACAATCGAAAGCTCAATTTGGAAAAAAAATAGTAGAGTTTTCCATCCGCTCTTTGGATCTGGCAGAATTTTAAGCGCAACACCAAAAGGCGATGATAAGTTTCTTGTTACGGTAGAATTTCCTGGCGGTGAAAAGACAATTCTTTCAACTTTTCTCCAAATTTCTGAGCCCGTTAAATTTCATCCTGAATAACAAAAGCTCAAAAAAGCGATTTTCTTACTGTTTTAGTGAAAAAAATAAGCCCTTAGTACAAAACAATCAATTTAGCGCAAGATAATTTCATAGTAAAAACCAAATAGTTAAACCAGATGCCCTTGTGAAAAGAACGCTTAAGCTTAGTTTATTTTTATTTTTTATCGCCTTTTCGGCCTCAACCGGTGGTACAAACTCTCAAGACTCAACTGTCTTAGAGCAGGTTTCTGATGAAAAATCATCAGAAACGAGTACTTTATTAACTAATTTTCAAAAAACAAAATTATCTCTTGAAGAAAAACATGCTGAGCAAAAAGCATTGCGTGAAGCAATGTTTGCGCAGACAGCTGCAGATATAATTGCCGCAGAAGAACAAGGAAATCCATTATTCTTTCCATTAAAAATCACCCGAATTCTTGAACGATCAGCACGAGAAACGCTTGAACAGCAGAAAAAATTTAAAGGAAATCCACAGGCGTCCAACTATTATACTGCTGAAACAAATCCATGGGCGCAGCTAGAATCTGCTCTAAAAGTCATGGCTGAGTCTCTCAAGCAAAGAATGATTAAAAAAAAGCAAAATCCTATAATCACCCCAGATCAAGATGCTCTTATCACAGAATCCACTGAAGCTATCACTGGCGCAACCATCACAGAAACTACCAATTCAGCAGAAGATTCTCAGCAAGAATTACCTCCTGCACAAGTTTCAAGACTAACAAAAATCAAAAATGGCATAATGTTCACATTAATGGTTCTCGTTTCAAAAAAAGAACGTGCTCAATTTTTTGCAAGTTTAAGAAAACCAAACACAAAGCAGACTCAACAGCGAATTCAAACGACAGAACAAGAACAAACGCAGCCGCGAAGAGAACCGCAACCAAGTTTTCCATCTACTCAAGCACCAAGAAAACCAAGAATGTCTATTTTTACTCGACTTGCATCCCTTTTTAGATCAAATAAAAAAGATGAATTTGGCACGTTCTCTTTTGATGGACTAACGACAGATAGAGCGTTTGAAAATGATGAGCTTTGCGACCTTGACGAACCATTTAACCACGAAGAATACTTCAAAGAAAGAACTTATTTAAAAGAATACGTTCCACTTCCACCAAAACAAGATCTCGAAGATATCTTTAAGCCTATTTATGCCAGAACAGGTGTTGATTCAACCTACTGGAGCAGAAAACTTTCTTGGTTCATGGGACTTGCAGAAGAAGATTGCAATCTTTCAACCATCGTCAGCCACAGTGCATTGCCCCTCGCTTTTGATATAGCTCTTGCAGTTTCAAAAACATTCTACACCTTGAAATACAACACACATCGAAATTCTTTAGTTACGCAGGCAATTGAGACTCTCAACAGAAAATTTAACCGTACTATTCAACCTTTTGCAAATTTAGATCCAGAAACAGTAGCCGGAATTGATCTTGGCGCAGAATTTACCATAAAAATATCATTAATGTTCATTCAGTATTTGCTCAGTCATTGCGTAATGGATAGAAGTCTTCATGGGCTAAAAAATGCCTTATGGGATGATCCCTTTTTCTTTTGGATGACAACTGCAGCAGTCCTGACACCAATCTCATTTATTATAATAGAGGTATTAGAAAAAGAACTTTTAGCAAATCCATCTAACGCTAGGGCTATTTTTGCAAAAGGATGCAATTTCCTAAAAAAGATTGTCCCCCCCTTAATACTTATGACCAGCCTCATGGCTCCGATTATGGGAAAACAAAAACTTTTGATGCAAGTTGAGAAAGAACTTGCCGATAACGTAAATGCTATCGGCCTAAAACGTGACCTCGAGGTTCCTCGTGACATGCGTGGTCATAAATACATGATAATTAGTCAGGGAAATATCGCTGAAGCTCTTTTTTCTGGGGCTACTTATATTGGCGCCTCTATGGGGAATAGAATGGCTGAATCAAAAATCTCTGACAAAAATGTACTTGCGGGAATGAGAGCCATGAACCTCATCGGCAATAATTTTTTTAATGCATGCTTAAATCTCTTCTTTGGAATGAGCAAGAGAGAGAAAGTCTATATCCGCTACTCAGACCTTGAATACCTTACACCAACAACAAAAAATAGAATTTTAACGTTTGCACGTTCTCAAAAGATTTTCAGTTCACAATATTATGGTTTTATACTTGGCGAAAACATAAAAGACCTTATTGCTGTTTCAAAGCAAATTCCAACGATTACAAAAGAAGGCCATCGCATGTTCAAAAATTGGCGTCAAGGAATTAAACCCATAGATTTATCTGAAATAAAACAACTATCTGGTCACAACGACACAAGTCCCGTGCTAGAAAGCAACTTAATTAAGTTACTCGAACAAGCAGAAAATTATTCAAGAGACCTGCCTCAGGTATATCCAAGGGAAAGAGAAAACCTTTTAATTGCATGGTTTCTCATGATCAAATCAAACATAGAAGAACTTTCTCCCGCAGAGCGCGGCACACTACCAGAAAGCTTCACCAATGATCATATTGAATATTTAGATAATGCTGCCCATGCAATAATTCAAGATGCAAGCTCTCGATCTGCAGTTGAAGAAAATATTCTCCAGGTCATACGTTAAATCTGCGAGAACGCATCCCACAAAAGTAACATTGCTGCTACAAATAAGATAAAGCTCGTTGTTTTAAATAATTTCCGCAAAGAATCTGTAGATAATTTAGCACCAATAAAGCTCGCGATGAATGTCACAAGGGCGAGAGAAAAAAATGTTCCAACCGCAAGCGAACAACCACCCAACGCAGCATTTACAACGCTCATTTTACCGATAACGCGTGAAAACAATTTCAATGAAATAAACATAAAAAAAAGAATTGCCGAAGGATTAACCGCAGTCACAAAAAATGTTTTAATCACCTGTATCAAAAAATCAATGTTCGTTTTTTTTTCTTTTTTTTCCTCAATAATTGATGGCTGCACTTGCCAATAATAACATCCCAAACAAACCAAAACGATCGCTCCGATTAAATCGAGTGAGAGAATTATCTTTTGCCCCAACTGCTCTCGCCCCCAAAATCCAACCAACGATAAAAAAAATAATAAACCGTCGGTAAGCGCTGCACCCAATGCCGTTGCAAGACCAGCAGATAACCCATCAAGCGCGGTTCTATTGAATGTCATGATAAAAACAGGCCCAAATGCGGACGCCGCACAAAAACCTACAAAAAAAGCTTTCAGCATAAAAAAGGTATTCATAACTTGCCCTAAAAATTTTTTCTTATTTTTATTGAAGCAAAAACACTTCAAGATTAAGATATGCTCACTCGTTGTGATGCCCTATTATCCATCATTGAAGGGTTGAATCGCTATGAAATACCAATTACCCTTTGGAACACACGGAATTAGAGGAAATGCGCAACTGGCACCATTCACAAAAAAACACCTTGCCTCACTGGCTCAGGCCTTAGAACTTTTTATAGAAACCAAAAACGTACCCAAGGGAATTATCATCGGCTACGACACCAGAACGTCAGCGCCATTTATTAAAACAACATTATGCAAAAATTTTACTTCATCGCTCTTTATTGCCGATGCTGGGATGCTGCCAACTCCAGCACTCATCCAAACCTTAAAGAAAGATGCTTCCTTCGGTCTTGGCATTATGATCACCGCATCACACAATCCAGCACAAGACAATGGCCTCAAATTTTTCCTCCAAGCCGGCGTTGAAATTTCAAAAGAAGATGAGATCAGAATTCAGAATCTTTTTGACCAATCTTTTTTACAACCAATACATGAACCACAGGCTCAAAATGCACGCCATGCGTATGACAACTCTTTTGAACTTTACTTCACCCAAATAAAGAAAAAATTTGCACCACGATTTCTCTCAGGACTTCACATTGGCCTTGATTGTGCAAATGGTGCAACCAGCACCTATGCACCAATTATTTTCAAACATTTTGGAGCAAAAGTTACAACGATTAACACAAGCCTAAGCGGTTCTGCCATCAACAAAGATTGTGGTTCAAACCATCCTGATCAAATCAAAGCACTGGTGATTGCAAACAAACTTTTTTGTGGCTTTGCCTTTGATGGCGACGGCGACAGAGTTGTTGCTATCAACTCACATGGCATGCTCAAGAATGGCGATGATTTGATGTCTATCATTGCAACAAATCCTATCAGAAAAAAACAAGGTCCCGTGATTGGAACAGTCATGTCAAACTCAGGACTCAAAAAACATCTATCAAAAAACAATCTCACCTTTGAAGCCTCCAATGTTGGAGAATCTGAAGTTGTAAAAAGCATGCTAAAAAATCAGTCCAGCCTTGGCGGCGAGCCATCTGGCCACATTATAATAAAAGAGTATTTGCTTGCATCTGATGGCATTTTTGCGGCACTCGCAGCACTTGATTCGATCTTGCTCACTAACAACTTGTCTTTTACGTCATTTGACCATCAACCACAACTTTCAAAAAGCATTTCAACCCCAATGAAATTTCAACTCAATCTGCCTGAAATAAAAACTATTATTGAAAATTACAAAACATCATACAATGACGCTCAATTTCTTATTCGCTATTCAGGCACAGAGCCATTGCTCAGAATTTCAGTTGAAGCTTCAACCACTCAACACGCTGCGATGCTTTTGCACGCACTTTCACTTGATTTAAGCACCGTGATAACACGGCTTACCAAAAATAGTGTAGATAAAAACGAACAATCCGACCGTGAGATCTCAACGCTTCCTGCAATTATCTAGTGCAATACAAGAGATACTCGTCATTAATATTTTCTTCTTTTTTTGGTGCTAAAATCGCTTCGCTCACATTAAATCCATAGCTTTTGCACAGATCTGAAATAGCTAAAATTGCATTCTTCTTTGCATCATCACAACGAACAATGCCACCAGAACAAATAAACTCTTTCCCAACTTCAAATTGAGGTTTTACCAAAATTATCATTTGAGCATGCCAATCCAATAATTTTTCAATAATCGGAATGACAAGACGCAGCGAAATAAATGAAAAATCAAGCGAACACACCTGAATTTTGTCAGGCAGCTCAAAGACTGTTCTGATGTCTGTTTTTTCCATGACAATCAATTTATTATTTTTTGCAAGATCGCTATCGATTTGAGCAGCCCCAACATCAATACCATAAATTTTTTGTGCACCATGCTGGAGCAAACAATCAGAAAATCCACCCGTTGAAAGCCCTGCATCCAAGCACATTTTCCCCGCAACATCAATGCCAAAATGGTTAATCGCGAGAGCAAGTTTGTATCCTGCAAAACTTACATACTGCTTTGTTAAAACAGCCGAAACAATATCGGCATCAAAAACTTTCTGTCCTGGCCTTCGGGCAACTTTGCCATTCACCATCACATTCCCATTCACGATTTCTCGCGAAATAAATGTTCGTGAATACTGCGGATACATTTTCATCAAGGAAAGATCTAAACGTTCATATTTCATACAATCAGAAACTCTTTCTCTTTTTTCAGCCAAAAAGCTTATTTATCCTTTATTTTATTGCTAAAAAGCAAAATATATAAGAACATCTGCATCGTACGTTGATTACTATTTTTTAACCGAACAAAGAGGAATGCCGTTATGAGAAAAATGTTGTCTTTAATTGTTATCCTGTTTTCACTCTCAGTCCCACTTGACGCTATGTATAGACGTAGAGGCAAAGTAAATAAACCAGAACTTGCAGCACCTGGGCTCGTAATCAAACTTTTGGTGGCAGGAGGAGCACCTTTGCTCCCATCTACACCTGAGCCAGGCGCCGATTCCCGTGTAGAGGCAGCAGGAGCAGGAGACGCACTCACAAAACCAACCACACTTCAAGCAGTATCAGAAGAAGCCCTTAGAGAAGAAGAGCCTGATAGCGAAATTGGCACGCAAAATTTAAGCGATTTTCTAAGCGCACCAAGAACAGGCAGCACCGCTTCAGCCCCTGACTCAGAAGCATGTGCCACAGAAGCTGAGGATAAAACCGGCGTAGCAGCTGTAATGCAGCGACGCTCAAGCTTTGTTGAGTCAGATGGTAAAAACGCCGATGATGATGCCCCAGATAAAACGGATCCTATAAGAACAGAATCTTACCCAGAGATAAGAGACATCATAGAAAGCTTCCAATATAGATCTCTCAGAGATCGCGTCAGAATAATCGCAGACTCAAATAACGAAAGAGCGATGGAACAGCTAGAGCTCATTTACAACGAAGTAAAAAATATTTGCCTTGGCTATGAAATTATTAGATTTAAGCTTCAACCCCTCAGAAGAGGCGAACCATTTGATCCAAACTATGTAGGTAATCTTGTTTCTTTAATGATTGAACACTATCTCCTTGTTGCAACCCAGACAAGAACATGTAAACGCCTCGCGCGCTGCCCTGAAGGAATTCAAAATCTTCTAACATTAATTCAAGAAATATATCTTCACTGGTATGAAAAATGGATCAAAACACACCTCACCGAAAAAGAAACGCTCATTGTGGCTATCAGAGACCAAGTAAAAGGTAAAATAGCCGAAATCAATACAGCAGAGTCTTATAGCTTTATTCCAACCTGGTTATCTGAGGTAGACTGGACAAGGCGTGTAGCCGGAATTGCAACAGGCTATGATTTAAACTTTAATAATATTGAAGCCTCAAGAGAATTCATCTCAACAAGAAATATCTACCTAGAAGAATTCGTTCAAGGACAACTCAAAAAATATCACCAAGAAGAAACCACCAAGATTTTAGCGATGATTGATGATATTTCTCTTGATGATTTCTTTATCAAGTCAACAACGGAAAGACTTATGACTGCTTAGTTGCGACAAAAAAAAGATCTGATTTTAAGCGTTGCGTTGAAATAAATCTTAGTTTCAACGCAACGCTTATCATTTTTTTAACCAGCCACCTAAAAGATTCGGGGAAAAATTCAGCAAAAACGTGTGGCGAAACGCCGCCTTCGGCAAAAATCTCAACTCCCGAAAAACCTGCTACTTCTAACGTTTTTCGCAGTGATTCTTGCGTATAGTACCTTTTGTGCGTCAAATCGCTGCGATGATAAAACGTTAAATTATATTCAGGCAAAAAAAGATCTTTATCATGTGGCACCGATCCAATAAGCACCCCACCAACGGACAAGAGCCTATTAATTTCTGATACAAACAGCGTTTCATTCGAGATGTGTTCAATAACATCAAACGCAAGAACCGTTGAAAATAATAATGAGTCTAACGGGATTTTTTGCTCAAGATCAGCCGTAAAATATTCAACTCCCTCCAGAGAATCTTGTTCTATCATATCGATTGCAACAATCGATGAATCGGAAAATTTTTCTCGAATCCATGTTGAATACAATAATTTTCCAGCACCAAGATCTAAAATCTTATTTCCTGAAATATATTTTTCAATAATTGCTAATTTAACTGGCGAATATTCACTTTTTTGCATAAAAACCTCTATTTAAAAATTAAATCACCTTCTTATGCGTTGAAACTTGCTAAGAAAACAACACTTTGTCATCATAAAAAGTTAGTACACCCTTTTAAATAGTGTTTTTTATCTTATGCGCCTTGTTCAATTTGTTTCTCGTTCAGGAGTTTGTTCTCGTCGAAATGCTTCTGTTTTAATAAAAAATGGTGAAATTTTTGTTAATAACCTTGTTTGTATTGATCCTGCCTACGTAACTCAAGAAACTGATGTTGTAACCTATCAAAATAACGTTTTAACAACTCATCAAGAACTTTTGTATCTGATGCTCAATAAGCCCAAAGGTGTTATCTGTGCAAGCTCAAGCCCCCACGAAGAAACAACCGTTATCGATCTGGTAAAAAAAGAATTTGAAGATGATCGGCTGTACCCAATTGGCAGACTCGATAAAGATTCAACCGGCCTGATCCTTATTACCAATGATGGCGATCTTGCACATAAACTTTCACACCCAAAGTTTGAAATACAAAAAAAATATCTCGTTAAACTCTCTCGATCTCTCGATCAATTTGATGAAGAAGATTTGCTCGCCGGGATAACACTCGAAGACGGACTCTCAAAATTTGATGCCATTACCTTTCCAACAAACTCTCAAAGAACCATCATTGTGACACTGCACAGTGGAAAAAATAGAATTATTCGCAGAATGTTTACTCACTTCGCGTATGAAGTTGTAAATCTTCACCGGATTTCAGTCGATTTTCTCGAATTAGAAAATCTTACTGAAGGCCAATGGCGAAAATTAACTGAAGACGAAATTACTAAACTCAAAAACAACTAATGTTCTACTGATCTTTGAGCAAGTTTTTGTCTTTCATCATGTCATCATAATAGAAGACAAAAACTCCTAAAATTATCATTCCAGCAGACCCAACAAGCATTTTAGTAATTGGTTCTCCCAAGAAAAAATATCCCAGTAAAGTTAAATAAATTGGAACAGTTGCACCCGCCAAAGAAATAAGTGTGGCACTATTATGCTTAAGCAAGTATGAATACAAATTATACGCAAGCAAATTTCCAGCAATAATAGTGTATGCCAAAAGCATAAACAATTTAAAATCTAGTGAAGCTGCAAAACTAAATGATTCTTTAGAAATACCCAGAAAATTCCACAAAGGGATTGATGCAAAAGCAAAAAAACCTGCACCTGTCATCACAACACCGTTAACATCAAACGCAGAAAAATCATTTTTACGCATTTCTTTTTGCACAAACATCCAACCAAGGCGACTGATTGCAACCGATGCAATTGCCGCAAGCGCTGGATAAGAAATATTCAAAAATGTACCGAGTGCATCTTCGACCGGTGATTTGACGGAGAACAACATCACTGCACCACAAAATCCTAATAAAATCCCCACCCATTTTTTCACACTTAATTTTTCATTTATTAAAATATATGCGTAAAACGCGGTAATAAATGGATCAATGCTTCCCAAGAAACCAGCCTTAGACAATCCCATATTCTGTACCGCATAGGCCTTAAGCAATGTTGGAAATAAATTGGTAAAAAGTGTTATGCCAAAAAAAACTTTCCAATTTTCTAAAATTTTTCTGAGCATTCCCGATTTATATGACTGCCAATTGGCGATAATAATAATCACCCCTGAAACCAACATACGAAGACCAGAAAGCATCGCCGGACTCATCGAGAACAAAAGCAGTTTATTAACAAATATTCCACTCGCAAAGATTGCAAAGCAAAAGAAAACTAACCACATTTTTTATCGTCCAGATCAACTATTGAAAACCACTCACACTATATCTCAATAAAACCAAAAAACAAAAAATTATCGACTTTAAAGAATCCTTTGGAATGCTGAAAAAACAATAATAAATATTTCAGATCGACAAACAATATTGAATTCGCACAACCAACAACATTACAATTAGATTATTAGAGGACAAAACCATTGGCTAAAAATCTGTGGTTAAAAAATAAGGATCTCCCCATGAAAAACTTAAAGCTCAACATACTTTTACTCGGAATAATGACAATGTCAGCGCTTCCTGTCTCGGCTGTAAAATTTCGACCTTGGTTCTGTTGCTCAAAAAAACAAATATTAGAAATGCAGCGCGCTGCGGCAGCAGCAGCAACTAACGTAACTGTTGAATTTTTGAAAAAAGCCGAGCACGCATTCATCACAAAAAAAACAAGTGTCGGGCTTGAAGATTTTGTTGAAGCTGCGTCGTCAACGATTATTGAACAATTAATCAGCATACTTGTTTCTCGGGGAAGCAATCGCCATATCGAAATCGAACCACTCAGCGCAGAGACAACCTCAGCACTTGAAGAATCACTAGTTGCTTTCTTTCAGAATCTTCTTGAAGAACTCGGCCTTGACGATGCAACTCTTGCTGAAATGACTAAAGAAGAAGCCGTAGCTCTTGGTAATGAGCGAGTAAAAGATGCTAACTTTGCACTTGAAATACTCAATAAAAAGATTAAAGAACAACCAATTCAAGGGCCTAAAATTATACATTGCGTAGAAAGAATTATTGCTGATCGAATTGATGAACATACATTTAAACACCCAGACACCATTAGGTCAGTTGCTGGAATGATGCTCACTCAATTAGAAAAAACAAGCAGAAGAGGCTCAGCTTCATCGTTGACTCGCCCAAGCATTAGAATCTCTCGACCTGGCGTTAGCACTGATGAATTAGATCCCTATGCCGCACTCACAACGTTTGGACTCTCTGTCATTACAACAGGTATTGCAGCAGGAATTGAAGCAATAGCCGATCCAGACAGAGTTGATTCAGAAAGAGCAGCTGGCTACACAACGGACGTTGACCTTGATTAAAGAGGTTCAAAATCCGTATAAATAACAATAGATTTTAATTGACCTCTTTATGCTTAAATAAAAAATGTTAATATTTAAATATCATCGTTAACAATCAAATAAAACATAAGGTATTTTTATGAACACAGAAACAAATACATCTACGCCAGAGATTAATGCTAAAGAGGTCAACGAAATTCAATACGAGCAACAAGTTAATAACCTTAAAGAACAACTGCTGCGCTCGAACGCAGATTTTGAAAATTTTCGCAGAAGAACAGAAAAAGAACGTATTGAATGGATGAACATTACAAGATCAACAACCATTCGTCTTTTTTTACCCATCGTTGATGACATCCAACGAGCACTTGACGCTATGCCACAACGCTCTGCAGATCTTGACTCAGTAATCTTGAATGCACTTGATGGCCTCAGCCTTATTCAAAAAAATGTTACCAAGGCGCTCGAATCATCTGGGGTTGAAGAAATTTCCACCGTTGGAACATTTGATCCTGAATTTCACGAAGCCCTCATGCAAGTTGAAGATCCTGAAAAAAGAAGTGGCTCTATCGTTCAAGTCTTTGAAAAAGGCTACAAACTTGGAACCAACATCATCAGACACGCAAAAGTAAGCGTTTCTAAATAAAAAATAATTTAAATAAGCAGCAGGTAACATTCATTTTTATAGATTAACAAAAAAATAAGGTCAGACTTTCATCTGACCTTATTTTTTGTTCTAAAATGGTGGAGGCAAGCGGATTCGAACCCCTGACCTTCCGCGTGCAAGGCGGACGCTCTACCAACTGAGCTATGCCCCCAAAGTTTTTGTGCTGTTTTCCAACAACCACCCCACTATTATAATTAGAGCACAGTTAGTTGCAACACCTTTTAATAATTTTTTTTAAAAAAAGACTCATTTTCTTCATTTATTTTGATTTAGGGCTTGTACGAAAACTAAAATAAATTAGAAAAACCGAGATGGGATCTCCAAAATCCGCTAAAATAGCGGTGCAAAAAAACATAAAGGAGATCCCATGCAAAAA
>Ga0209107_10000094_pt1 | contig 54215 bp, 35 predicted proteins | sample LakErihyJuly2011_2_FD_187460 | JGI IMG/M metagenome (GOLD analysis project Ga0209107, IMG submission 187460) | Freshwater microbial communities from dead zone in Lake Erie, Canada - CCB hypolimnion July 2011 (SPAdes) (version 2) | ecosystem: Environmental > Aquatic > Freshwater > Lentic >...
TAATGGCTGTGGTGTTTCAACAGATAGTGTACGCGTAGTAGTAAATCCAAAGCCCACCATACATTTTTTAAAATCAATCGATACCGTTTGTTTGGGAAGCGCCAGGGAGATTCATTATGCGTTAGATGGGAAAGCGCCTTGGACACTTGAATATAGTAATGGCACTGTAAATTCAATCATAACTAATATTGGACAATCACCTAATTTTTTCACTGTAACACCTGCTGTTAAAACTATTTATAGTGTCGTTAATATTAAGGATTCCAATTCCTGTGTGGTAAGTGTAAATGCTAGTAATGAAAAAGATACTATTGTAGTTAATAAATTACCCGTTGCTAATTTTGATTTTTCAACACTCAGATGCGAACAGAAAGATATTTTATTTAGCGATCAATCCAAAGGCGATTTAGATACTGTAACCAATTGGCACTGGGACTTTGCTAATGGTAAAACCAGGAATGAAGTAAGTAAATCCTCATTCAATGAGCAGTTTGCTGTCTGGGGCACTTATAAAATTAAATTAGCAGTACAAACCAGGTTAGGTTGCAATAGCGACACACTTATAAAATCAATTTATATCAATCCCAATCCAACCGTAGGCTTTGAATTGCCTGAAGTATGTTTGGACGATAAGTATGCACAATTTAAGGACACTAGTTTTTTAGCGGACAATAATACAAAGTCATTTGATTATTTGTGGGATTTTAATGCGGTGCCTCCAGCGGGTAAAAAATTACCCATCATTCCATCTGCAATGAAATCAGATAAAAATCCTATTGTTCAATACAATGATTGGGGTGATTATAAAGTTTCATTAAGGGTAACACATAAAACCACCGGTTGTATTTCAACTGATACTTCTGATTTTAGAGTGAATGGCGCCGTACCTAAATCACAATTTAAAATTGTAAATGCCGATACGCTTTGTAGTAATGAATCGGTAAAAATTATTGACTCCTCTTGGGTTGATTTTGGAAGTATAGGAAAATTGGTTATTTCTTGGGGGGATGGTTCACCTGATTCTGTAATAAATGATCCAAGTATTAATCCTAGTGCCAATAAAGTATACCAGCATTATTATGCAAATATTTCAGCACCCAATAATTTAAAATTAAATTACCCAATAACACTCACGGCTTATTCCGGAGGTAGTTGTTTTATCGGTGCTAAAAAAGACATCAGTCTTGTTCCTCCTCCAGAAACACCAATCACACTAACTGCTAAAAACTATTTATGTTTAATGGATAGTTTAATTTTAAATACAACCACTAGTGGGGGGCTTGCAGATTTTAAATATTCATATACCTCAACCAACACGAGTGCAAGTATTAGTGGAGCTAATATAAAAGGGCTATTGGCTGGAACTGCACAAGTATCATTACAAGTAACAGATCGTAAAAACTGTATTTATCCTTACAATAATCATTTTTCAATACCTGTTATTGGCATTCCCACTGCTGAAATTTTACCAGGGGATAGTATCATATGTAATGGGGATGCGATTAATATAGCGGGTGCAGGTAGGGGCTATGACAATAGTCCAATAAGCACATATAGTTGGTATCGCAATGATACATTAGTAAGCACCTTAACAACCAATAGTATCGATAATAATATCCCAGGCTGGTATAAACTAACGGTAAATGATGGGAAGTGTAATTCATTGGCTACTGCAGGTAAAAGAGTATCTCCAATAAATATTACAAAATATACATTTACGCATGTACCTAATATTTGTATTGGTGTTCCGCTTATTGTAAATACAAATGCGGTGGATCAGTACAGTGTGCATTATAATTGGGATTTTGGGGACGGCTTTAATTATTTAAAAGCGAGTCCGGGTAGTCATAAATTTATGGCGAAGGGAGAATATAAAATTAAAGTGAATGTAACCAATGATTATTGCCCTAAATATAATTATCAAGTCATTGGAACTGCAGTAAAAGTTGCATCTGCAATTAAGCCAACCAATTTTAAATATTTTTTCCTTGCCAAACAACCATTTAATGTAGTTACTAAAACTGATCCTGAATATGTTCAATATAAGTGGAATCCGGCCACTTTTTTAGATAATCCCAATAAACCCAATCCAATATTTAATGGGGATAAATCAACGGATTATACATTAACCAGAACGGATACGATTAGTTCCTGTTCCGTAACCGATGAATATGAAATTATTGTTTCTACGGAAGTGTATGCAAATGTACCCAATGCATTTACACCAAATAATGATGGATTGAATGATATATTAAAAGTGGAATATAGTTTGGGTATAGGTGCTGATTTTAATTTCAGAATATTTAATAGATGGGGAAAGTTAATGTTCGAGACCAATGATAAAAATAAAGGTTGGGATGGACGCGATCCAAGTGGTATATTGCAGGAGATGGATGGGTATAGCTATTTTCTAGCGTATAATTATATAGACCCTTTAACGAGTGAATTGAAAAATAGTAGAAAAACTGGGTCTGTAATATTATTTAGATAAATCACTCAATACTTTTCACAGGCCTTACCCAACACTTTGTTAACTTAAGATAATCATCCTGTGTCCCGTCATTGAAAAATTGTAGCCAAGCATGGTTCTCAATACTTTGTTGAATGCTCCAATAGTATTTTCCATTTAAGCCTGGGATCTTATTTTTATTTTCGTATAATAAATTTAATTCTGCTCTATTTGGAAGTCGCCAACCATTTTTTAACTTTTCGCAAGCTTTTCGGGAATCAGCCCATTTCATTTGCATTTTAAAATCGGAGCGCGCAACCAATAATTCACCAATTTTGATCGGGTTATTTGTGATACTATTTTGAGCAATACAATAAAATGTTATAAGGGATAGTCCAAAAATGGCCAACAGCAATTTTGCTTTTTTCATATAGTTTAAAATTTTAGGCTTCAATACCAAATATAATTATTTTAATGGTATTAATATAGAAGATTTTGTAATGTATTCGACCTCCATTAGCGTTTTCACCCATCTATAAACATCTAAATTGTTCAAGTAAAATAAACACCATATCAATTGGTTGTATTACTTATCTTTATTGACTATAAAGATTAAGCAACGAGGGTATTACATTAAAAAAATTTCTTACATAAATTATATTTTATATGAAAAGATTCAATTATTTATTTGTCTTCATTTTTATATCTTTTGCTGTAGTGCAATACAATGACCCAGATCCTTATTTATGGATACCTATATATCTATTTCCAGCTGCACTTTGTTTTTTTGCTGCACGTGATAAATTTAATAAAAATGTTTACATTGGTGGATTTATATTTTTTAGTCTTTATGCAGTATATAAATTATTAGATCAGAATGGCGTGATTGATTGGTTGCGTTTTCATAACGCTGCAAATATCGCAGCTACCATGAAGGCCGAACAGCCTTGGATTGAAGAATCAAGGGAGTTTTTTGGCTTAGCCATTATCTTAATTGTCTTATTTATCAATTATAAAAAATTTATAAAAACATAATAAATTTTAAAATAGAGGTAGTAGAAATTTAAACTAAGCTTAATAATATAGACACACATTTTATCGCCATATGAAAAGAAGAAAGTTTATTATACAAAGTTCTGTTGGTATGATCGCAGCATTTCCTGCAATGAAAAACTTATCAATTTTAGATACTCCTTATTTCACCACTGGTATAAAAATTGGTGAAATAACACCTACTTCAGCTGTTGTATGGGCAAGGCTTACAGCGAATGAAATCAGAGTAAAAGATGCAGGTGTTCATCCAGTGATTCTGTATTGGGATGATGCAGTTAACGAGTGGCATGATACCTCTTATTTTGACAAAAAATATAAAATGGGAAGGCCAGATAAAAATGTTAAAGTAGTCATCCCTGATGGGTATACTTTGAATACATTAGATGGGGCCGTCCCTGGTGTTGCTGGTCAAATAAGTGTAAAATATCGTGCAATAGGAACCAAGGAATGGCAAACTACAAAATGGGTGGAAGTTGCATCTGAAACTGATTATGCGACGCAATTTAATATTTACCATCTTGAAGCGAACACCAAGTATGAGATAAATGTGTTAGGAAAAACGAGTAGTAAAGGCATTAAAATTATGGAGGGTAGCTTTAGTACTGCGCCAAAAAATGATAAAGGGGAACCAATTAATTTTATGGTGACTACATGCCATGAGTATACACACCAAGATGATCCAATGAATGGGGGGTTTAAGATATTTAAGGAAATGCAGAAATTACATCCACAATTTTTAGTACACACTGGTGATGTGTTATACCATGATCAAATTGCTAAAAATTTAGATCTTGCTAAATGGAATTGGCAAAAAATGAATAGCCTTCTAAATAATGTTACATTTTATCAAAACATACCTTGCTACTTTATGAAGGATGATCATGATACTTGGATGAATGATTGTCACGCAGCAACCAAAACCAAATTCATGGGTGACTTTACATTTAAGCAAGGCGCCGCATTGTTTAATCAGCAAGTGCCTCATAGTGAAAAATCATACAGAACATTCAGGTGGGGTAAGGATGTCCAAATTTGGTTATTTGATGGACGAGACTACCGAATGCCCAATGAAATGGCTGATGGCCCAGATAAAACAATCTGGGGCAAAGAACAAATGGCATGGTTTAAGGAAACTTATAAAACATCAGATGCAACATTTAAAATATTAATTTCCCCTACGCCAATCATTGGTCCAGACCGACCTCAAAAAAAGGATAACCACGCTAACTCCAATTTTATTTTTGAGGGAGATGAAATTCGTGGGTTTATTCAAGGGGATAAAAATACCTTTGTAGTTTGTGGTGATCGACATTGGCAATATGTTTCAAAGCACTTAAAAACTGGTACTTATGAATTTGCTTGTGGTCCTGCAAGTGACGAACATGCGGGTGGTTGGAAAAAGGAGGAGGTATACCGGGAGCATGAATATTTAAATATAGTGGGTGGGTTTTTAAATATCCAAACCCAGAGAATAGATCAAGTGCCCAATATTCAGTTCACGCACTACAGCGTTGAAGGAAAAACTTTACATCAAAAGAAGTTCATAGCAACTTAGGTGGTAGCTATCCATTTTGTAGCCAAATGTTCCAAATACGGGAAATGGAACAGCTATTTTGATCTTCATCAATTAGGGTTTATTTATATATTTTGTATATTTTCCCTTATCTTCCTGACTCAATCTATTATAAATCATTGATTTATGGAAATTCTGGCACCGATCTTCGGATTTTTCACATCGTTTATCTTAATCTACTACCTAAGCGCCTTAAACAGGTCCAATATATTTTTAGCCCTATTTTTCTTGTGTTGTAATCTAATTGTACTGGTCTATTTTGGCTTGCATTTTTCAAATAATCAATTTTGGGAAGCTATCTTTTTTGTCCATTTTTTACCCTTGTCCTATATTATTGGCCCCTTATTATTTATTTATGTAAGAACCACCATTTCAGATAGCAAACGGTTTACAAAAATCGACTGGCTCCATTTTATTCCGGCCATTTTAATTTTAATTGCAACCTCGCCTTATACAAGCTTACCCTTTGATAAAAAATTTGAAATCGCACATCAAATTGTAAAAGTGACAGAGGATTATTCTCTTAATTTTTACTTTATCAGTTTTGAATTTATTTTATACTCGAGATCAATACATTTAATTCTTTATGCTTTATTATCCTTCTTTTATTTTAGAAATCGTACAAAAATTATTATTAATAAATATGGGATGGTGCCCTCTAATCATACCATTATCAGCAGGTGGGTTAACACACTTATATTTATTCAATTATTAATTGCCTCTAATAGCCTAGGTCACATGACCACATTATACCATCAATTCACATTTTTAAATATCAAATCAACTGATTTATTTTCAGAATTATATTTTTTTAGAATTTGCGGAGGGGCGTTTGTAATCCAAAACTTCATTCTGTTTTTAAATCCCAAAGTATTATATGGTAATATTTCCTATAATATTAAAAATGATTCAGAAGGAATTATTGAAGATATAAAATCAAGTATTGCAAAAAAAGTGACACCATCGGCAAATTTTGAAAATATAGATATCACCCTAAATCCTTATCTGGCATCACTTCCGTTTATAAAAAAAGGATTTTCACTTTCTCAAATGTCCTTTGATTTAAAAATATCAGAACGAATTTTATCGAATTATTTTAATAAGGAATTATCTAAAACATTTGGTGAGTGGAAAAATGACCAGCGTATTAATTATGTATGTAAAAATATAGATGAGGGTAAAGCAAAAGATATTACTATTGAAGCCATTTCAATCAATGCGGGGTTCGTATCTAGATCAAAATTTATTGATGCATTCAAGGAAAGAAAAGGTGTAACCCCTTCGGCATATATAAAAGCACTTACTGAAATAGAAAAATAAAAAAGGCCATCTAAAAATAGAAGGCCTTTAATTATAAGGGGCATATTAAATTTAGCGAGGCATTAATCCAAGCTGTCTAAAAAATTCTAGGTTATCAAAGAAATCTTGTTCTTCTGTAATTTTACCATCCACAATTGTTGCAATCGTGCAACCAATTACATCCACTTTTTTGCCAGTAGCAGGAATTCCAAAAAAGTTACCTGAATGCACACCTTTAAACTGCCAATATTTTGTTAGTTTATTACCTTGCGCAAACATTTCTTTAATGATGAATTCTCTTTCTGTAAAACCAGTCACATAGTTTTCATAATATGCTTTTGCATTTGCTGCACCTTTAATTTCAGGTACCGTATGCAAAACAACATCAGCACTATAAGCAGTGTCTAAAATATTGACCCTTCCTTCAACAATTGCCACATCCCATACATGGCCATAAAATTTAATATTGTCATTAGCTACCTGTTCTCTTTTTGCACTTTCGTTGTTACATGAAATAAGAGAAGCACTTACTAAAAGACCTAAAATCAATTTTTTCATATTATATATTTTTTTCAAAATTACGTGCAGTAAGAATATTTTATTTGAAAAATTCTATACAAATATGTTCCAATAAACAAAAAAGGGAACAAAAATCTAAACTTCCATACCTATTTTCCTATTAAAAGGCGACATTTTTAAATACTAACCCAATTTTCATTAAATTTAATTCAGGTATTTAAAAGCTACCCAATTCACCACCTCCTATTTCACCATTGATCTTAGCAAATAGCTATAAATGAATAAGTTATGAAACAAGTCCGAATTGCATTTTTTTGTTTACTAATCGTACAATTTGCTTTTTCACAGCAAAAACCGAATGTAATTTATATATATGCAGATGATTTAGGCTATGGGGATGTGAGTTATAATGGGGCAACGAAATTACATACCCCAAACATTGATCAATTAGCGAAGCAAGGCATTGTTTTTAGTAATGGCCATACAACTTCGGCCACCTGCACCCCATCACGTTATGCATTGATGACTGGAAGATATCCTTGGCGTCAGGATGGGACTGGAATATTAACTGGAGATGCAGCCTTAATTATTCCAGCAAATATAACCACATTACCAATGGTCTTTCAAAAGGCAGGTTATCAAACCGGCATTGTTGGGAAATGGCATTTAGGATTAGGCGAGGTAATTCAAAAAAATTGGAATGCAACTATAAAACCGGGCCCCAATGAAGTGGGTTTTAATTTTTCATTTATTTTTCCAGCAACTGCAGATAGGGTTCCTACGGTTTTTATTGAGAATGGCAATGTTGTGGGATTAGATTTAAACGATCCAATTAAAGTAAGTTATAAAGAAAAATTGGGGGATGATCCAACAGGCAAAGAGCATCCTGAATTATTAAAAATGCATACTGATCCAATTCAAGGGCATGATCAAACCATTGTAAATAATATTGGTCGTATTGGTTATATGACTGGCGGTAAAACGGCCAGGTGGACAGATGAAGAACTTTCATTTACTTTTTTAGAAAAGGCAAAACAATTTATAGAAGGAAATATGAATAAACCTTTCTTTTTATATTATGCCTCTACTGAGCCACATGTACCTCGTATGCCAGCGACTATGTTTAAAGGCAAGAGTGGACTAGGTTTTAGGGGGGATGCAATTTTACAATTGGATTGGATGGTAGGCGAAATTGTAAGTAAACTAAAAGCATTAGGTATTGAGAAAAATACAATGATTATTTTTTCAAGTGATAATGGCCCTGTATTAAATGATGGGTATATAGATGGTTCCATCACTGAGTTAAATGGCCATACGCCTTTGGGCACGTTACGCGGGGGGAAGTCAAGTATTTTTGAGGGAGGTAATCGGGTACCGTTTATTGTAAGTTGGCCAGGAACCATACCACATCAGGTATCACCTGCATTGGTGAGTCAAATAGATTTATTAGCCTCCTTTGCGAGTTATTTCAAATTTAAAATTCCCAATGGTGATGCAATAGATAGTGAAAATCACATGAACGCATTATTAGGTAGAACCAAACAAGGGCGAACCACTTATATTGAACATGCCGGAACTTTAGCTATCGTAAGTGGTGACTGGAAATACATAGTGCCTTCCAATGGGAAAGCCATGTCAGGTGCCACCAATATTGAAACTGGTAACGCAGCTATTCCACAGTTATATAATTTGAAAGATGACATTGGCGAAAAAAATAATTTAGCAAATCAATATCCTGATAAAGTAGCCGCTTTGGAATTATTATTAAAGCAAATAAAAGAAAAAAATAATTAAGCCATACAGGCTTTAATTGATTAATATTAACATACAGATTATCCATAAATAAATTAACATGAAAAAAGTATTTCTGACGATTGTAAACATTTGTTTAATTGTTTTTATAGTGAACGCACAGGACGTTGTAAAAAAAGCAAATAATTTTATTGATTTATTAAGTGGGGAACAAAAGACAGGCACCTTATTTCCATTTGACAATGAAGAGCGGTATAATTTTCATTTTGTCCCATTCGTAAGAAAAGGCATTACATTCAATGAAATGAATGCGCAGCAAACCGAAGCAGGGCTTGCATTATTACGCGCTTGTTTAAGCGAGACGGCCTACAAAAAAGCAACTGATATTGTCGCGATGGAATTGGTTTTAAAAGAAATTGAAAACAGAAAACCAGAAGATAAGTATCGTGATCCAGGAAATTATCATTTTTCAATTTTCGGTATCCCGTCTAATAAAACAATTTGGGGATGGCGCTTTGAGGGGCATCATATTTCATATAATTTTTCATTTGATAAAAAAATGATTGTTTCAGGTACACCTGGATTTATGGGATCTAATCCTGCAGTCGTACTAACAGGGTCCAAAAAAGGGAAGGAAATTTTAAAAGAGGAAACTGAGGAGGGATTTCAGGTACTTAATTCATTAGACGCAGTGCAATTAAAAAAAGCAATTATTGATACCATTGCGTATAAGGATATATTGACCTTTGATAAAAGAAATGCAGATATCAATTCAAAACTTGGAATTAAGTATAAAGATTTAAACGAAAATCAACAAGCCTTGGTATTAAAATTAATTAAAGTGTATGTGAACAGGTATACCCATTTATTTGCTGAAAGCATGCTAAATGATATACAAGTTGCTGGATTAGATAATATTTTATTTGCGTGGGCAGGCACTACTATTAACCAAGTAGGCAGTCCTACTTATTATCGTGTACAAGGACCCACTTTTATTATTGAATATGATAACACACAAAACAATGCAAATCACATTCATTCTGTTATCAGAGATTTAAAAAATGATTTTGGAGGCGACGCCTTATTGAATCATTATAAGAATGATCACAAGCAACAATAAAAAAGTGTACTATTTTAATTGATCATCATGGAAAGAAGAAAATTTATTCAAAATTCAGGACTTTTAACTGCAGGGATTTACCATACTCCTTTAAAAGCTATTGCAGGTCCATTTGTGCAATCTCCCTTATTACATAACATACCTATTGATAAAAAATTAAATCAGGAGTGGATCAAGTCCTTATATCATCGGGGATTTGTGACCACTTATAAAAAAACTAAAAACGAGTTACAGTATATTGGTATGCCCATTGGTGGTATTTTCACAGGTACTGTATACCTAGGAGGTGATGGTAGGCTGTGGTTGTGGGATATTTTTAATGAAAATCAAAATGGGATTGATCCAAAGACTATTGAATGGGAATCAGATTTGCATGTTGGTAAAAAAGTGCGTCCGCAGGATGGATCCGCGTATGTTCAACCTGCAAAAGATATTAGGCCACTTGAACAAGGTTTTGCCTTTAAAATTGTATCAGGAAAAAATACAATCATAAAAAAATTAGAAGCAGCGGATTGGGATGAAATTTTATTTGAAGCTACCTACCCAATGGCAAAGCTTCATTATATTGATCATAGTTTAGGTTTGGATATTACAGCAGATATATTTTCTCCTTTTATTCCATTGGATGAGAAAAATTCAGGACTACCCTGTACGATCTATTCTTTTGCAATAAAGAATAAAACAAAGAATGATATTTCGGTTTCCCTATTGGGTTGGTTAGAAAATAAAGTATCGCCAAAATCAAAAAAAGAAACCGATATAAGATTGAATACTTCTGAAATTAATAATGGCTCCACAATTTTAAATAGCAGTATTAAATTGAATGGTACTGAAAATCAGGATAAAAAAGCGGATTATGGAACCATGGCCATTGCTGCGGTTAAAGGCAAGTGCATCGTCAATACCGCATTTTCGTTACCACTAACTGCTGCCTCCTTTTTGGATGAAAATTACTTACCTACTGAAAAGGTAGTTTCTGCAGGACCATTAATGAATTCAGTATGTAGTAACCATATTATAAAAGCGGGTCAAACTATTCAAGCTGATTACGTAATTGCTTGGCATTTTGCAAATTTGACTTTAAATCCAATCATTCAGGGTAAAGGACGTTTTTATAACCAACAATTTAAAAATGCAGTTGAAGTGGTAAAATACGTAGCTACAAATTTTTCAGCACTTTCAACACAAACTGCATTGTGGCGACAAACATGGTATGATTCAACATTGCCATGGTGGTTTTTAGAACGTACCTTTTTAAATATATCCACTTTGGCAACTACCACTGCACATCGTTTTGAGTCAGGCAGATTTTATGCTTGGGAAGGCGTAGGCTGTTGTGAAGGTACCTGTACGCATGTTTGGCAATATGCACAAGCCGTGGGCCGTATTTTTCCAGCGATTGAAAGAGATACCAGAGAACGTGTTGACTTAGGTTTGTCTTTAAAATCAGATGGGATGATGTTGTATCGTGGCGAAGTGGTGAAGACACCTGCAATTGATGGTCAGGCGGGTACTATATTAAGAATATATAGGGAGCATAAAATGTCACCAGATAAAACATTTTTACAAAAAAATTGGGATAAAATAAAGTTAGCAACCACCTGGGTTTTAAATCAGGATAAAAATGGAGATGGCATGGAAGATACGCCGATTGAAAATACATTAGATGCAGTTTGGGATGGCGAAATAGCATGGTTAGTAGGAATATGTATTGCGGCAGTAAAAGCGAGTGAACAAATGGCGATCGAAATGAATGATTCTAGTTTTGCTAAAACCTGTGCGACTTATGTAAGTAATGGAACTAAAAACATGGAAGAAAAACTTTTCAATGGAGAATATTTCATTCATAAACCAGATGAAATTAAAGGAAGAGAAAAATTAGGATCCTACAATACCTGTCATATTGATCAGGTGTATGGACAAAGTTGGGCACACCAGGTGGGATTAGGGAGAATCATTGATAAGGAAAAAACGATTTCTGCGCTTAAGGCATTATGGAAATATAATTTCACACCAGATGTTGGACCTTATATTAAGGAGCGAAGAGGTTGGCGTCCTTATGCCCTAGCTGGTGATGGTGGTATGGTGATGAATACCAATCCAAGTAACGAAGCAAAACCGTATGGCGAAAAAACTACTTGGCAGCTTGGGTACTTTCATGAGTGTATGAGTGGCTTTGAACATCAAGTGGCTTCACATATGATGGCAGAAGGTATGACAGATGAAGCACTTACATTAACTAGGATGATCCATGATCGATACTATGCAGGAAAACGAAATCCATTCAATGAAATTGAGTGTAGCGATCACTATGCGCGTGCGATGGCGAGTTATGGCACATTTATTTCAGCATGTGGCTTTGATTATGATGGGCCGAATGGCTATATAAAATTTGCACCAAAATTAAATCCAGAAAAATGTAAAATTCCTTTTACATCAGCAACTGCTTGGGGTTCCTATGAACAATTACAAAGCGATCAAAACTTTTTGGCAATACTAAAAGTTAAATACGGCAATTTGTTTTTAAATAAAATTACCCTTGACGCCAAAGCGCCTGTTACTGCAGCTAAGATTTATATCGGAACCAAGTTGGTCAATGCAAAAATGGTGAAGCAAGGCCAAACCTTTACTTTTCATTTTGAAAATAAAATTGAATTAAAGAAAGCCCAGGAACTAAAAGTTAAGCTTAGTTAAAATGCAAGTTGAAAAAAATAAAGTTGTAGGCATACATTATACTATTTCGGTGGATGAGGAAGGCGAGATGTTTTCAAACCTCGATTTTGACCCTGAAGAATACGTACATGGTGCTATTGCCATTTTCCCAATGGTCGCAAATGCACTAGAAGGTCATCAGGTGAATGATGAAGTAAAAATAACCCTAGCTCCGCAGCATGCTTATGGAGCAATGAATGAAAAATTAATTAAAACATTTTCCATTACATTATTTGAAAATATTGATGATATTGAAATTGGCAATTTTATTCAAATACCCGATGGAACTGAAGCAAAATTATTACAAAAAAACAAAGACACTATTTTAGTGGATGCTAATCATCCCTTCGCTGGAGCGACCTTACATTATAATATAAAAATTGTGTCTATTCGTCAGGCTACTGAATTAGAAATTCAAAGAGGCCTTACTGAAGCCGTCATAAAATCATGTGATGGTTCCCCTAATTGTTGCTAAATTTAAAATATGAAAAACAAACTGCATTTATTGGTTTTAGTTTTTGTTATGAATCTGTTCGTTTCAAAAAATTTCGCACAGGAATTATACAAAGCACCGTCGAGTCAAATAAAAACGATTTGGGTAAGCCCTGAAAATCCAACAGGAGCCAAAGGCAATGCAGGTGTAACAAATAAAGGGGCAAAGGGTCGTGCATTTATCACGCTAGAAGCCGGAGAAAAAATTGCTTTATTAGATGCTACCGGTGCTGGTATTGTGAGACGCATGTGGTTAAGCGGCACCATACCAAGATCAGCTGACCAAATGCAACATGTTCGTATTGAAATGTATTGGGATGGAAGCAAAACACCCGCAGTTTCAGCACCTATTGGTGATTTTTTTGGTTTAGGTCTGGGTAAATCTAAAGCGTATAAAAATGGCTTATTCTCAAATCCAGAAGGGCGCTCCTTTAATTTCACAATTCCAATGCCATTCAGGACAGCAGCAAAAATTGTTTTAGTTAATGAATCAAGTTCACATGCGCTGGTTTGGTATGATATAAATTATACTTCAGAAAAAGTACCCGATGATGCTATGTACTTTCATGCTTACTGGCATCATGTACCAAAAACAACGCTGGGGAAGGATTTTGAAATTTTACCTACGGTCAATGGAAAAGGACGATTTATTGGAACCAATATTTCAGTGATTAGTGATACTATGTTACGTGATACCTGGTTTGGTGAAGGGGAGGTGAAAGTATATTTAGATGGCGATAGCAAATTGCCTTCACTTTCAGGAACTGGAACGGAAGATTATATTGGAACAGGATGGGGGCAAGGAGAGTATCAAGACCAATTTCAAGGCTCATTAGTTTCAGATGATAAAAAAGGGGAGTATTGTTTTTATAGATATCATGTACCAGACCCCATTTATTTTCAAAGTCAATGCAAAGTGACCATTCAGCAAATAGGGAATAGTTCTGTTGAAAAAATTAGAACACTCATAAAAAATGGAGCAAATATTCAACCTGTTTTTTTCATTAAGCAAGAAGGCGCAAGTGATATATTGAATTTAAAGGGCACTCCGCCTATTACTTATGGGCTATTAGATACCAGTTTTGATGGAGGTATTAATAATCCATTTTTTGATAATAAAAATTTTGGAATGAATTTTTATCGAACCGATGATTTGGCTTCAACCGCCTATTTTTATTTAGATAAGCCCTATAATAATTTAAATACCCAAGTAAGTAAATCGGATAAATTTGAGAAAGGTTCATTTGGGTATGACCTGGCTTTTTTAAAAAAATACCATAAGGATTTAGTGTTGTTGAAAAACGGAGAAGCTTCTTTAATTGTTTTACCAAAATACCAAGGCCGTGTAATGACTAGCTCGGCCGAAGGCGATAAAGGATTTAGTTTTGGATGGATTAACCATGATTTGATCGCAGCAAATAAACCAACCCCTCATTTTAATGCCTTTGGTGGCGAAGAAAGATTTTGGCTGGGACCAGAAGGTGGGCAATTCTCCATTTATTTTAAACCCAATACCGAATTCAAATTTGAAAATTGGTATGTACCGCCAAGTATTGATACCGAAGGCTTTGATTTAATAGCTACAACCAATACGGAGGCAAGCTTTAATAAAAAAATTCATTTATTAAATTATTCGGGTACCCAATTTGATTTGGAGGTTAATAGAAAAATTAAATTATTAAGCACTGAAAATATTACCAATGTCCTTGGTGTAAAAACAGGGGCTTCGATAAAATCGGTTGGATTTGAAACCGAAAATAAAGTAAAAAATATAGGTCAATTCCCTTGGACCAAAAATACAGGCCAATTATCCATATGGGTTTTGAGTATGTTGCAAGCGAATGATCATACCACGGTTTTTGTTCCCTACCAGAAAGGGGATGAAACTAAGTTAGGAAAAATTGTTACTGATAATTACTTTGGAAAATTAGATAGCACAAGATTACAAGTAAAAAATGGACACTTATTATTTAAAGCAGATGCAAAGCAAAGAAGCAAAATAGGCATCTCTCCTTTACGCGCAACGCCAATGGCGGCAAGCTATGATGCGCAAAATAAAGTTTTAACCATCATACAGTTTACTTTGCCAGAAGGCAAAACGGATTATGTAAATTCATTATGGCAAATGCAGGCTGAACCCTTTAAAGGTGATGCTTTAAATGCCTATACGGATGGGCCGGTGGATGGCAAACAAATGGGTAAGTTTTATGAATTAGAAGGGTCCTCTCCAGCAATGGCTTTATCTCCAGGCGACACACAAACGCATATTCAAAAAACGATTCACCTAAAAGGAAATGAAATAGATTTAAACGCTTTAACACTAAAGCTATTTGGTGTAAAGCTTAGTGAAATAAAGTTGTAACAATCATACAGAAGAGCAGTATGTAAATCAGTATGATTTATAAAATTTAAGTAAACTCCTAAATTTCATTTAAGAAATCAAACAAGGACATTTCTGTAGGGAGGTTTAATTTTTTTCGTAAACGGTACCTGCTAATTTCAACGCCACGCATGGATATATTCATTAACTGCGCAATTTCCTTTGTGGTTAGGTTCACACGTAAAAAGGTACAAAGTTTTAATTCATTGGCAGTAAGCTTAGGAAATTTTTCTTTGATATTAACAGTAAAAGAGTTATGTGCTTTGTCAAAGTGATTGGTGAAATTTTCCCAGTCCTTATCCATTTTGTCTGCATCATTAATAACCTTAATCATTTTTTTCAATTCATCATGGGCAATGGTGTTATCAATCAGCTTTGTCATTTTAGACATATGTGATTTTAAATCCGTCAACAATTCCCCTTTTTGAACTAAGTGCATGGTAAAATTGATCAACTCAGAATTTTTTGAATCAATTTCCACCTGCAACTTTTCATTCTGAATTTTGGTCAACTGGCTTTGGGCTTTATCAATTTCCAATTGCTTCAAATAATTCAATTTTTCCTGTTCCTCATTATGTTTTTGTTGCTGTAAAATAAATTTGCTTTTTTGCCATTTAATGATCCATAAAATAATGAATAGAAAGATGGCAAAATATAAAACATAAGCCCAACCTGATCTATACCATGGAGGTAATACATTAAAGGCGTAACTATTAACCTGTGATTCTTCCCCTAAATTATCTCGCACTTTAATTTCAAACATATAGCTACCTGGTGGCAGGTTCGTATATTCTTTTTCAGTTTTATTAGTCCATTTTGACCAATTATTTTCAAGTCCATTTAAGCGGTAGCTGTATTCTAAGTTTTTTTGTAACCCAAATAGTGCTGACGAAAATTCAAAATGAATCATCTGCCATTTTTTTGCAACTGAGGGTATACTATTTTTTTGCTGAGCTTGTTTTTCATTAATGCCACTAAAATATCCGCCAAATAATAGACTATCTGTATTTTCTCCTGTAATTTTTACTTCACGAATATGTACCTGTAATTCGTAATTATTTTTCTTATACTTTTTATAATTCAAATTAAATAAACCACTTTCGCCAGCAACTAAAATATTATTTTCATCAACAGGATACACCAATTCAAAGCCACTCAGTAGTTTATTGTTTAATTCAGGTATGTAAATGATACGAGGTGTTTTGCTTGACATATCCACCACACCTAATTGTTTCTCATGTATAAACCAAATATTACCTTCCTTGTCTTCCTTTAAATAACGCAAGCTTTGTTCACCTAATAAATTTTGATAAAATGGGTTAGCAACAAAAATATCTTTTGCTTCATTATAGCCATACACACCTTTTTCGCTAGCAATTAATATTTCATTTTTCACTTTAAATACATGGTTATTCAATGTGGAGGGTAAACCATTTGATTGTGTATATATTTTTACCTTCTCAATGCTTGAATATTCTTTAGCTACTTTGTAAACACCATGAAATGGATGCGATACCCATATATGCTTACCATCATCTACCGCTACGTATCTTGAGGATTGTGTAAAGTCAGGTAATAGGGTTGAAAGTTCAAATTGACCTCCTTTTTGATTAAAAAATGCCAATCCTTTATAATTACCTGCAACTACGCGATTACTTAAACCATTTCCATCTGCATTATTTTGTATACCACTGATGCTTTGAAAATTCCAAAAGCCAGTCATGTTGGAAATTAATTTCGCTTGATCATCTTTTATGATGTAGCCGCCTTCATGATGTGAAAGTAATAGTTGCTCATTCACTTCAGATAAATTCCATACCTGTCCTGTTGTATTTGCAATAGGTGAAAAATCACCTCTATTAAAACTCAAATCATTTTTTTCGGTAAGAGGAACACTAAATAAACCACTCGACGTACCTACATATAATTTATTTTGATGTATAATAGTTGCGTAAGCGGAAGCATCTTGGTATTTGGGATTGATATGTTTAATTGCATTATTGAAACCAATACAATCAATACCATTATTTAATCCGAGCCATAAGTTTCCTTGTTTGTCATAAAATATATTTAATATATTATTATTCTGAATGCCTTCTGTTTTAGTTAAGCTTTGAATTAATTCTCCCTTGCTATCTATGATCATCACTCCAGCATTGGTGGTTGCAATACCTATCCATGTGTTGTCAATTATAGTGGCCGAATAAATTCTTTGATTTTCAATTAGCTGTGTGGTGAGTGTTTGAATTTTAACCACCTGGTTATTTGCATAGCTGTATACGCCATTTTTAAGTGTCGTAATAATAATTCCGGCTTTTAATGAAAGGATAGAAGTTACTTCTACGTTTTTAAGTATGGCAGCCTCCGTTAAAATTTGCCAATTATTTTTTTGAAACTGCAACAAGCCACCTTTGATATCATGTGCATATAAGGCACCGTTGCAAATTCCAACATGGCTCCATTCGGAAGGGGCCGTATAAACGGTTACTTTATTATTTGCAACTTTAAATATGCGCCTAGAAGTTCTAAAAAATACCTCATTCTTATATTGTGCAATGTCCCATACATCCGCAAAATCTTTATCCCCATCTTTCAAATATTGTACCAATGAATGGTAAGTGAGCTGCCCGTTATTTGAGGGGGTAAAGTAGCCAAATTCATCCTGCCCCCCTACATATATCTTATTATCAGTGCCAATTTCAAGTGATCGGACAATGGTTTTATTGGGTAAAGGGTAAGATTTCCAATATTTCCCATCAAAACTTAACAGTCCTTCATTGTTGGCTACATAGATAATCCCATTATTATCCTGCTTAAAATCCCAGTTTTGCAGCCCCGCATTATAGTCAATTTTAGAAAAATTGGTAATATCTGGAAGTCCAATGGTATTTTGGCACCATCCAGCAATGGGCAAAAAAAGACATAGCAATACTCTTTTCATAAAGCAAACAATTGTTAATCCAAATTTAATATAAAAATTTGGTGATGTAGTATAGTAGTATGTAAAAAGCCCATTTTTAGGCTTTTTACATATATCTTGTAGTAATGATGTAGTAATGATGTAGTAGTATTATGTTCAATATGAACTAGAAGCACCAATTTTATATCGCTATTTTAATTTAATTAACTAAACGATTGTTATGAATCCAAAAATTTTTGTACTCGGTGCGATACTACTAGTATGTAGCATCTTTAACCAAGCCATGGGACAGTCCTTACAGGTCTCTGGTACGGTAAAAGATAAAGCAACTGGTACAGCATTAAGTGACGCAACTGTCTCAATTAAAGGCAGTGCTACACGAACTAAAACAAATGCACAGGGTGAGTTCACTATTACAATTGCGCAAAAAGGCGCAGTTTTAAGCATATCCTATGTAGGTATGAAATCAGTGGATTACACCGTAAATAATGCAGGTCCTGTTAGCATTGAACTTGAATCATCTAGTAATACATTGGAAGATGTAGTGGTGAATGTGGGTTATGGTACTCAAAAGAAGAGTGTTGTAACTGGTTCAATTTCAAGGGTTACCGCAAAGGACTTGGCAAATGTACCTAATGGAAGAGTGGAACAATCACTTCAAGGACGTGTTGCTGGTGTAACTATTGCACAAAATTCAGGTCAACCTGGAACACCTTCAACAATCTTAATTCGTGGTGTAACCACATTCGGTGGTGGAAACAATCCATTATGGGTGGTGGATGGTATCGTAGTAGACGCTGGTGGAATTGGTTATTTAAACCAATCTGATATCGAGTCTATTGAGGTATTAAAAGATGCAACTTCTGCAGCTATCTATGGTACAAGAGCTGCAACAGGGGTAATCATGGTTACTACTAAAAAGGGAAAAGCGGGTCAAATGTCTGTTAGCTATAATGGTTTTTACGGATCATCTTCACCTGCTAAAATGCTACACTTATTAAATGCTACACAATACGCTACATTATTAAATGAGCGTTCAGTTGCAGGTGGTGGTAATGTATTATTTAATAATGTTGGTTCTTTAGGTTTAGGTACCGATTGGCAAAAAGCCATCTTTAATAATGACGCACGTCGTTATAACCATGAGATTAGCTTAAGCGGTGGTAATGATAAATCAACATTTTATTTATCATTTGGTACGCAAGATCAACAAGGTATCGTAGCTACTGAAATTTCAAATTTCAAAAAACAAAACATTCGTTTAAACGCTACACATAAAATTTCTAAAGTTTTTTCATTCGGTCAAACATTAGGATACACACACGCACAATCTACTGGAATCGGTAATACCAATAGTGAGTTTGGTGGTCCATTGTCTTCTGCAATTAATTTAGATCCAATTACACAATTAGTAATTACGGATCCTTTGGTTGCTGCTGGTGCACCTTATAGTGTGAATCCAGTAATAAGAGATAGAAATGGTAACCCTTATGGTATATCAACTATTGTAGGTCAAGAAATGACCAACCCTTTAGCGTATATCCAAACACGCTTGGGTCAATACAACTGGTCTGATGATATGATTGGTAATGCTTACTTAGAAGCAAATATTACTAATGACATTAAGTTTAAATCAACCATTGGCGGTAAGTTAGCTTTCTGGGGTTATCAAGGTTTTACACCAGTTAACTTTTTAAGTGCAACAAACTCATTACTTAAGAATAATTATTCTAAGAGCAATAACAATACTTTAAACTGGAACGTTGAAAATACCATCACTTACAATAAAAAAGTAAATGACCACAGCTTTTCAGTATTATTAGGACAAGGTGCTTATATGGAAAACAATGGTGGTGGTTCATCGGTTGCAATGTTGGACTTGCCTATCAACAGTTATAAAGATGCATCTTTCAACTTTGATATTTCTCAAGCAAATCGTACTTCAGGTACTTATGATTTTACACAACACAAACTAAGTTCATTGTTTGGTCGTGTGAACTATAACTACCAAGAGAAATATTTATTCACTGGTATTTATCGCCGTGATGGATCATCTCGTTTTGGTGCGAATAACAAATTTGGTATGTTCCCTTCATTCTCTGCCGGTTGGGTAGCGAACAAAGAAGGTTTCTGGAAACAAAATAGTGTTGTAAATACATTGAAAGTTAGAGGTGGTTATGGTGTGGTAGGAAATGATGCGATTCGTGACTTTGGTTATTTATCAACTGTTGCGGGTGGCTTGAACTATACCATGGGTAATGCTGGTGTTATTACTACAGGTTATGCGCCAACTACTTTAGATAATCCAGATTTACGTTGGGAAGAAACAACACAAGCTAACTTTGGTTTTGATGCACAAATCTTAAATGACTTTAGTTTAACCGTTGATTTATTCAATAAAAAAACAACAGGTATATTAAGATCAATTGCAATCCCAGGTTATGTGGGTGTAACAAGTGCGCCAGTAGCAAACGTTGCTGACATGGAAAACAAAGGAGTGGAAGTTGAATTAGGTTACCGTAAAAGAATTGGAGAATTTAATTTTTCTGCCAATGGTAATTTCGCTTATCTAAAGAACGAAGTAACTTATGTAGCGAGTGATACAAGATTCATTAACGGAGATGCTGCATTCCAATCAATGGGTCCAGTGACAAGAACGCAAGTTGGTCAATCTTACAACACATTCTATGGTTTTCAATCTGCAGGTATTTTCCAAAATGCTGCTGAAATTGCAAATAATAAAAATGGTGCTGGTGGATTAATTCAACCAACTGCTAAGCCAGGTGATTTCCGTTGGGTAGATACAGATGGTGATGGTTCAATCACAGATAAGGATAAAACATTTTTAGGATCAAGTTTACCTAAGTATACTTTTGGTTTGACATTGAATGCAGATTATAAAGGTTTTGATGTGATGGTGTTTGCACAAGGTGCTGCAGGAAATAAAATTTTCCAAGGTTTACGTCGATTAGATATTGGTACTGCAAACTGGCAAACAAGGGCTTTAAGCCGTTGGACTGGAGATGGTACTTCTACTACCTATCCTCGTTTAACAAGTGCTGATGACAATGGCAATTTTGGTAAAATGTCTGATTTTTATTTAGAAGATGGTAATTACTTACGTTTGAAAGTGGTACAAATTGGATATACATTACCTGTTAAGATGTTAAAGAAAATTGGTGGTACTAAACTTCGTGTTTATGCAACTGGCGAAAATATATTAACCTTAACAAAATATACTGGATACGATCCTGAAATTGGTGGAGGCGTATTTGGAATTGATAAAGGTGTCTATCCGCAAGCGAAGTCATTTATTTTAGGAATTCAACTTCAATTTTAATTTCATAAATTTTAAAATTGATAAAAATATAAACACATGAAAAAAATACAAATTAATAAACTACTTGTTACAGCTGCCTTGATATTATCATTGGGCGCTTGCAAAAAAGAATTTGTGGATGTTTCGCCTAAAGGTCAATTCCTTACAGCAAACTATTACGCAGATGCTACACAAGCCTACGGTGGCCTTGTTGGCGTATACGATGCGATTCGCAAAAATTCTGGCGGTTTTGAAAACATGATTACCATGATGAACGCAGGTTCCGATGATCATTTTGCCGGTGGTGGTGGTGCAACGGATGGTGCTGGAATTCAAGCATTTTCAAATCACACATTAACTGCATTGAATGTTCCAGGAAGTTTTTGGAGCGATCATTATCAAGGTATTTTCAGAGCCAACACTTTGTTACAAAAATTACCTACTACAACAATGGATGCAACTTTGAAAGCAAGATTTGCTGCAGAGACAAAAGCATTAAGAGCATTATACTACTTTAATTTAGTGAGAATGTTTAAAAATATCCCATTGATTATTGAGCCAGTTTCTGCTGCAAGTATGTACAAAGTAAAACAAACTACTTCTGATTCTGTGTACGCACAAATTGAAAAAGATTTAAATGATGCGATTGCAACTTTACCTGCAACTGTTTCAGTTACTACTGAAGCTGGTCGTTTTACAAAAGGTGCTGCAAAAGCTTTATTAGGAAAAGTATTATTATTTGAAAACAAAGGCGCTTTAGCTGCTATTCAATTAGCCGATGTAAATGGTGCAACACCAGGTGCTGCTAGTAGTTATGGCTATAAGTTAGTAAGCAACTTTAGTGACTTATGGGTTACGAATAACAAATTCAATTCTGAATCAATTTTGGAAGTAGGTCATAGCAGTGCTGGCAACTCCGATTGGGGTTGGTGGGGAAGCGGCCGTGATGAGGGAAATACTGTGAATGTAATGGTAGGACCTCGTAGTTATTCTACACCTGCTGGATCACCTGCACCAGGTTTACCTTCAGGATGGAGCTTTAATGTATTCACACAAAACTTTTATGATGCAATGAAAGGGGATCCTCGTTTTGCAGCAACTGTATTTGATTTGAAAGCGTTAAAAGTAGCGGGTCAAGCGGATTATATTGATGGATACCAAAATACAGGTTATTTCTTGAATAAGTTTTTACCAAGAAATGCGGATATCAGAACAGGTGGTGGATCTCAAGAATTAAACTTCAAACAAGACACTTATGTAATTCGTTTAGCTGATACTTATTTAATGGAAGCAGAAGCCTTGGGTGGAACAGGCGCAAGAGCACAAGCTTTATTAGATGCTGTTAGAGCAAGAGTTGGTTTGGCTTCAACACCAGTTTCACTTGCTGCTGTCAAAGCAGAAAGAAGATTAGAATTGGCTGGTGAAGGACATCGCTTTTTTGATTTAGTAAGATGGAATGAAGCGGCATCAAAATTAGCAACTAGAGGTTTTGTTGCTGGAAGAGATGAAATTTTCCCAATTCCTTATTCTGAATTACAAGGCACCTTATTGGTACAAAATCCTAAGTATAACTAATTAAAAACTATACAATGAATAAAATAAAGTTTCTATACAGCATTGCATTCCTGTTGGTTTTGGCTACAGGATGTACAAAAAAAGACGGGATCGATAGCGATTTGTCTTTTATAAATTCTGCATCGTCTTCTGCTTTAGCAAAAGTGTTTACGATCAGTACAGATAATTCTGGTGTAGTAAGAGTTTCTCCAACTGGAGAAGGCGTTTCTTCCTACACTATTAATTTTGGACATGGAACAGGTACTACAGCGTCAGCTACAGTAGCGCCGGGTGAAAACGCAACACATGTGTATCCAGAAGGTTCCTATACTGTTTCAATTTTAACTACGGATATCGCAGGTAAAACAACAACTACTAGCTATCCGTTAGCTATTACTTATCGCGCGCCTGAAAATTTAGCGGTAACCATGTCTCAAAATGTACATGATATAACAGTAAAAGCTACTGCATTATACGCTGCATCATACCTAGTATACTTTGGTGATGTAACCAATGAAGTAGGCACTCCAATGGCAACGGGGGCGACAGTTAAAAAAACGTATGCTAAATCAGGTAACTACAATGTAAAGGTGGTTGCTTTAAGTGGCGGTGCTGCTAAAACTGAAAAAACAAATGCAATTATTGTTACTGATCCATTTGGTTTACCATTGGATTTTGAAAATGCTTTTGTTAACTATTTCTTTGGCACATTTGGTGGTGGTCAAGGATTTACAACTGTCGCAAACCCTAGCGCTACTGGTTTAAATACAAGTGCTAAAGTAGGTAAGTTTACAAGAGGTTGGGAAGGATGGAGTGGTACTTATAGCCCAATGGGAGCGCCAAACAATCCAATTGATTTTAGCCTCGGTAAAATAATTAAAGTATTGGTATATAATCCGGATGCTGCGTTAATCGGTGCTAAATTAAATATTGAATTAGAGTGGGCAATTGGTGGCAAACCATCCAATGGTGTTGCTGTTTTAAAAGTGCCAGTAACTACTTCAGGTGCTTGGGAGGAATTGGTATTTGATTTCAGCGGTATTGCTGCAATTCCTGATGGAACAAAATTTACACAATTGGTTTTACGATTTAATGATTCAGTAGATGGTGCAGGGGCAGTTATTTACGTAGATAATTTTAGATTAACCAAATAAACCATAACACAATGAAAAATATTTCAAAATTATTTTTAAGTTTTCTTGCAACGGCAATCTTATTGTCGTCTTGTAAGGAAAAAGAATATGTTTTAGGTGATTTAAAAGCGCCTACAAACTTAGTCATCACAACAGTGGTGAAAGGTATTACTACAGCAACTCCAAATGGAGATGGTTCTGGTGATGTAACATTCACTATGAGTGCTGAAAATGCATTATCATATAAAATTGATTACGATGCAACCAATGCAGTAGATTTAGTTTATTTACCAACAGGTACTATCACTAAAAAATATACAACACTTGGTACAAATACCTATAAAGTAACTGCAGTAGCTTATGGCCGTGGAGGTACATCTACTACCATTACAAAAGATATAACAGTACAAAGTAATTTTACCCCTGACGCTGCCGTAGTTGCTAACCTAACTAAAGGCTCATCTAAAACTTGGATTGTTGATAAAAGTGTTGGTGGTCATTTTGGCGTGGGCCCTTGGACTGGATCAATTGTTCCTGAGTGGTGGGCTGCATCAATCAATGAAAAAGTTACCGCTGCGCCATGTTTTTATACTGCTGGATTTAAGTTTACTGCAGTGAGTGCAACAAGCTATACCTTACAAGTAACTACACCAGATGGTGCGTTTACTAAAACTGGTGGTAATGCTACATTAGCGGGTATCCCTGGTTCTGGTGATGAAGGTTGTTACGCATATGCTGGCGGAACAGGTAATTTTTCTTTCATTCCTGCTGGCTCAGCCGTTCCTGCTGCAAATTCAACAAGAACTAGTATATTGCTTGCTGGAACTAATACCTTTATTGGTTATGGTTCTTTGCAAAAAGAATATGAAATTTTATCTATTTCTGCTACTGCAATGTATTTAAGAGTACAAGGTACAGAAACAGGTAACGCTTGGTATTTAAAATTAAAAGCATTATAAAAAATTGGATGATGTTTTCAAAGTTTATATTAAAGTTGAAATTTTTTAGTGTTTTGTTTATCCTTCTCCTTGCTGCACTTACTTCCTGCGGCAAGGGGGGCGATACGCCTACACCCGTTTCTACAGCACCTACTAATTTAAGTTTGGATGCAACCATTAGCGGAACCACAGGTAATGTGGTTTTTAAAGCAACTGCCACCAATGCAGTGATGTATACTTTTGATTTAGGCAATGGCATCAAAGATCAAGTTTCAGTAACCGGAGATTTTACTTACAAGTATGCCACATCAGGTGTTTACACGGTAAGTGTAGTGGCTAAAAGTGCGAGTGGTGCAACTGCATCAAAAACAACGGTGGTAACAGTGACAACTTCATTGTCATTAGTTTGGTCCGATGAGTTTGATGCCGCAACTGCAAGCGCACCAGATCCTAATAAGTGGGGATATGATATAGGAACAGGATCAGGTGGATGGGGTAATAACGAACAAGAATATTATACAAATCGAACTACCAACGCGATTGTTTCAGGCGGGACTTTAAAAATTACCGCATTGAAGGAATCATTTAGTGGTAGTAATTATACGTCGGCAAGATTATTAAGCAAAGGTAAATTTTCATTTAAATACGGCAAGGTGGACATAAGCGCTAAGTTACCAGCTGGAGGCGGAACATGGCCTGCACTGTGGATGCTTGGTGATAATATTGGTTCAGCTGGATGGCCTGCCTGTGGCGAAATAGATATTATGGAGCACATAGGCAATTCATTAAATAAAATTTATGGCACATTACATTACACCGGTCGCTCTGGAGGTAATGCGGATGGTGCTACTACCATGATCAACAATGCAACAACTGCATTTCATAAATATACTTTAGAGTGGACTGATGTCAGTATTAAAATTTATGTTGATGATGTAGTGTTTTATACTTTTGCAAATAAAGCAACAACGCCGTTTAATCAAAACTTTTTCTTCATTTTTAATGTAGCAATGGGCGGCAACCTTGGAGGCGCTATTGATCCTGCATTTACAAGTGGCGTGATGGAAGTGGATTATGTAAGGGTATACCAATAATTTTCTTGTAAGTTTTTTCTCCGTTAAATAGTAACGTACAATTCTCTATTTACAATTAATAGCTGCGCAGCATTTTGCACTATTATTTGTTATAATATTTAACTAATGAGATTAAAAATATTTGGATTACTTTTTTTGACATTCGTTTTTTCAACCTTGTGTATCGCACAAAAAAAGTCAATGCGTCAAAAAGCCGATTCGGTTTTACGATTAATGACATTGGATGAAAAAGTAGGTCAATTGAATCAATACAATGATGACAATCAGGCAACTGGTCCAGTTACGATTGACAATAATAAAATTGATCAAATTAAAAATGGTCAGGTTGGCTCATTATTAAACACCATTGGAAGCGATAGAACAAGAAGCTGGCAAAAACTGGCCATGCAGTCGCGATTAAAAATTCCATTATTATTTGGACAGGATGTCATCCATGGATTTAAAACCACTTTCCCCATTCCATTAGCAGAAGCAGCTAGCTGGGATTTACCTGCGATTCAATTGTCGGCACGTGTTGCAGCTACTGAAGCAAGCGCAAGCGGTATTCATTGGACATTTGCGCCCATGGTTGATATTGCGCGTGATCCAAGATGGGGACGCGTTATGGAAGGTGCAGGAGAAGATCCTTATTTAGGATCTTTAATTAGTGCAGCAAGGGTAAAAGGATTTCAAGGCACCCATTTAGGGGATACGAATACTTTAATGGCTTGTGTAAAGCATTTTGCAGCCTATGGGGCTGCAGTGGGAGGACGTGATTACAACTCGGTGGATATGAGTGAAAGGCAATTATGGGAAATATATTTACCTCCATTCAAAGCCGCAGTTGATGCGGGTGCTGCAAGTTTTATGAATTCATTTAATGATATTAATGGTATTCCAGCGGTAGCTAATAATTATTTACAAAAAACAATTTTAAAAGGGAACTGGGGGTTTAAAGGATTTGTAGTGAGTGACTGGGGCTCAATAGGTGAGTTGATAAACCATGGCTATGCAAAAGATGCGAAAGAAGCAGCTATGTTGTCGATGAATGCTGGCACGGACATGGATATGGAAAGCAGGGCGTATAAAAATAATTTAGCGCAACTAGTTAAAGAAGGAAAAATAAATATTGCATTAATTGATGATGCAGTTAAAAGAATATTGATTAAGAAATTTGAAATGGGCTTATTTGATAATCCTTATAAGTTTTCAAATAATGAGCGCGAAGCTGCGGCATTGAATAACCCAGCACATGTTGCTGCAGCAAGATCAATGGCAGCAAAAAGTATTGTACTACTTAAAAACAACAATAATATTTTACCCCTATCAAAAAATTTGAAAAAAATTGCATTTGTTGGCCCATTGGCAAAATCATTATTACAAAATAAAGGCTTTTGGGATGTGTCAATTCCAACAGTTGATTCAAATTTTATTGTTTCACAATGGGAAGGTTTACAAAATAAAGTAGGACCAGGCACTAGCTTATTATATGCCAAAGGATGCGATATCGAAGGCGATAATAAATCAGGATTTAGCGAAGCGATTGCTGTTGCTAATCAAGCGGATGTAGTGATACTAAGTATTGGTGAAAAAAGGGATATGAGTGGTGAAGCAAAAAGCAGAAGTAATATTAGTATACCAGGAGTGCAAGAGGAATTATTGCAAGCGTTACTAGCGACAGGGAAACCAGTAGTGGTATTAATAAATGCAGGCCGACCATTGGTTTTTAATTATACTGCTAAAAATGCCACTGCTATTTTATATACATGGTGGCTTGGAAGCGAGGCTGGTAATGCTATTGCGGATGTGTTATTTGGTGATTATAACCCATCTGCGAAGTTGCCAATGACCTTTCCTATGAGTGTGGGACAAATTCCTATTTATTATAATCATTTTAATACGGGTCGTCCTGCTACTGATGACAATAATCATATTTACAATTCATCTTATTTGGATGAAAGTATATTTCCAAAATTTCCTTTCGGGTTTGGATTGAGCTATACCACATTTGCATATACGGATTTGTTGTTAAGTAAAAAAGTCATGAATATGAAAGATTCAATTGCTGTTTCATTTACATTAACGAATACGGGTAAATCCTCTGGAGAAGAAGTAGTTCAGTTGTATTTACATAACAAACGTGCTTCTGTAGTAATGCCTGTAAAAGCATTAAAAGATTTTCAAAAAATAATGTTGCAGCCGGGAGAAAGTAAAAAAATTCAATTCAACATCAATAAAGAAAAGCTTTCATTTTACAATACCCAATTAAAGTGGGATGCAGAGCCCACTGATTTTAATTTGATGATAGGCTCGTCCTCTGAAGATATAAGATTGAAAGAAAGTTTTGAATTGAAGAAATAGTGCGTAGAAAAATGAATTCGATTAAATTAAAAAATTGTTTGGCAATGAAATTGATGGCAACGTTTTTATTAGGCATCTCGATATTGAATTGTTCTCCATCAAGCACAGCTGCTGTGATACCACCTGTAGTGGTGCCCCCAACGCAAGTGGTTACTGACATTGAGTTCTGGTTGACAAAATCAGACCAGTCTGTCAGATTAGAAAAGCAAACAGCGATATTAAAATTTGGCACCGCCTTTAATAATTATAATAGTATTGAAATAAATGATGCCAGTACTTTTCAGGAAATGGAAGGCTTTGGTTATACTTTAACTGGTGGGAGTGCCCAAGTGATGAGTCAGTTAAATAGCACTACAAAAAAAGATTTATTACAAGAGTTGTTTGGTCAAAACACAAATTCTATTTCGATCAACTACTTGCGTTTAAGTATTGGCGCATCTGATTTAGATGCTTCTGTTTTTTCTTACAATGATATACCATCTAATCAAACGGATATTAATTTAGATAAGTTCAGTATTTCCCCCGATATGACTTATTTAATACCTTTATTAAAGGAAATAGTTGCAATTAACCCCAATATCAAAATAATGGGAAGTCCATGGTCGGCGCCACTATGGATGAAAGATAATAAGCTGTCCGTTGGCGGAAGCTTGTTATCCCAGTATTATAGTGTGTATGCGCAATACTTTGTAAAATACATACAAGCCATGAAACAAAATGGGATTACCATTGATGCAATCACTCCTCAAAATGAACCATTGCATCCAGGTAATAATCCAAGTATGTATATGTTGGCTGCACAACAGAACGATTTTATTAAAAATCATCTAGGCCCAGCTTTTAGTGCAGCAGGTATCAAAACAAAAATAATTATCTACGATCACAATTGTGATAAGCCAGAATATGCAACATCCATTTTAAGTGACGCTGCTACAAATCCTTATGTTTCGGGATCTGCATTTCACTTATATGCTGGAGATATTAGCGCATTAACGCAAGTACACAATGCATTCCCAGATAAAGGATTATATTTTACGGAACAGTGGACATCTGGTACTGGCGAATTTGCAGGTGATTTAAAATGGCATACCAAAAATGTGGTGATTGGCTCGGCTCGAAATTGGAGTAAGGTTGCTTTGGAGTGGAATTTAGCAAGCGATCCATCTTATAATCCCCATACGCCAGGTGGATGTACTTCCTGCAAAGGAGCAATCACCGTTGATAATTCAGTGGTTACGCGAAATGTATCTTATTATATAATAGCACACGCTTCAAAATTTGTACCCGCAGGTTCCATAAGAATTGGGACTAGTAATGTAGGTAATTTATATAATGTGGCCTTTAAAACTCCCGCTGGGAAAATAGTATTGATTGTGTTGAATGATGGCAGTACTGCCGAATCATACAATATTAAACACATCGGTAAATGGGCTACTACCTATTTAGAGCCAGGATCAGTTGGGACCTATCTTTGGTAAATTTTTCTTCGTACTTCGTTTTGTTATTTTTATAATTTTTACCTTAAATTCGGTGAGGAAAAAAATTTCCATTTTTTAGTGGAGTATTAAAAATAATAATAATGAAACATCTTTTCAAGCAACTATTTGGCAGCTTTATTTTATTAATAGTCGTTTTTGATTTAACTGCACAAGTAAAAAACAAAGAGGATTTACAAATAACGCAGCAACATCCAAGAATACTTTTATTTAAAGGAGAGGAAGCCAATTTGGTCAGCTCAATAACAAAGGATCCTGTATGGTCCATGTTGCACAATGCAATCATTAAGGAAAGTGATCGTATCATTACTATTGTACCCATTAAAAGAATACAAATTGGCCGACGACTTTTAGACAAATCAAGGGAAGCATTAAAAAGATTATTCTATTTGTCCTATGCCTATCGTACCACCAATGATCAAAAGTATTTAGTAAGGGCCGAAAACGAAATGCTAGCAATTGCAGGTTTTAGTGATTGGAATCCATCTCATTTTTTAGATGTAGCTGAAATGACCATGGCGATGTCCATTGGTTATGATTGGTTATTTGAGCAACTTTCTCAAACCTCCAAAGATTCCATACAAAATGCGATTATCAAAAAAGGAATTGAACCATCACTAGATAGTAAAAATAATAGTTGGTTAAAAGCGGAACACAACTGGAATCAGGTATGTAATGCCGGTATGTCATATGGTGCTATGGCGATATATGAGCGAGATCCTAAATTGGCAAAAATGATTATTAATCGCGCCGTTGAATCAATGGCAATTCCAATGAAGGATTATGGACCTGATGGCATTTATCCTGAGGGCTATGGTTATTGGGGATATGGAACCACTTTTAATGTTTTATTCCTAAGTGCACTTGAAAAAATTTACGGTACTGATTTTGGCATGACGAAAGCACCTGGCTTTTTACAAACTGCTAGTTTTATGGAAAGCATGACTGGCACCACTGGTAAGCCTTTCAATTATTCGGATGCAGGGGGCAACGGCTCATTTAATCCAGCTATGTTTTGGTTGGCAAATAAGGTAAAAGATCCAAGCTTACTTTGGGTTGAAAAATCCTATCTTAAAATAGAAAGGTCAGATAACCTAGTGAGGGAAAGGATATTGCCAGCTATTATGTTATGGAAAGGACAAATAGCAACAAAAGATATTAAAGCACCTATTACAACTGCATTTGTAGGCAAAGGGAAAAATCCAATGGCATTGATGAGAACATCCTGGACGGATTCAAATGCAATTTATATTGCAGCAAAAGGAGGATCAGCATCAATCAATCATGCACATATGGATATTGGCTCCTTCATCATGGATGCTGATGGTCAAAGATGGGCAATGGATTTTGGAATGCAAGACTATGAATCACTAGAGTCCAAGGGTGTTAAACTTTGGGGGCGTACGCAGAATTCTGAAAGATGGGATGTTTTCAGACTTAATAATTACGCGCACAATACGCTTACTATTGATAGCCAACTTCAGGTGGTAGAAGGGGATGCACCCATTATAAATGATAGTAAAGATCCAAATTTCATGCAGGTAACATTTGATTTAAGTACGGTATATAAAAATCAACTTGCCTCAAGTACTCGGGGTATTGCTATTGTAGATAAAAATCATGTTGTTGTAAGAGATGAGATTCAAACATTAAATCATGAAACTAAAGTTAGATGGACAATGCTCACACCTGCTGATGTTGAAATAGTAGGACCGGAAACAGCAATCTTAAAAAAAGGAGGAAAGACGCTTACCTTAAAGGTATCAGGCGCAAAAAATATTACGATGAAAACCTGGTCTACAAATCCGCCAAGGGATTATGACGCTCCAAATCCTGGCACCATATTAGTAGGCTTTGAAGCCATTGTTCCTGCTAACACTAAAGTTGATTTTGATATATTGTTAATTCCAGGTTCAAAATCGAGCATTGTAACGCCAAAAGTTAAACCATTACGTGCTTGGTAAAATATTAAGGACGCATTTAACATAAGAATAAAAAAAGAGGCGCATCATCTGATGCGCCTCTTTTGTAGTATATAATTTCAGCAGCGTTAAAAATGTGCTTAATTATTTTTTGCTGCCTGTAATTTATGAAAGGTAATGCAATATTTAAATATCAAGACTAACAAGAATATGTTCCTAATTCGTAATATGGAACAAAAAGCAGGCCTTATTTACAACTAAATTCAGTTCATTTTTCTTTCTTTAGGATTCAAATCAAAATTTTTAAAATGAAAAATGTAATTCTTATTGCGGTGCTTGCAATCACCGTGTACTCCTGCACTTCTGGTAATCAAAATAATGCAGAAACTGCTGATCCACATCAATTTGGGGTTAATTACGACAGTTCAGCAAATATTGATGCAATCAAAGCTACCTTTACTGATATTGAGACTTTTGATACCCTTAGTTATGTAAAAAAATACGCAGATACTGCTGTTTTTCATGACAACGGAAGAATCACTAACCTAGCTGAGAATGTAACTACGCTAAGACAATTAATGTCTGCTGGTTTGAAATTAAAAGTTAATCCAAAAAAATCTATTTGGGGAAGCCGATTTAACTTTAAAAATGGCACAGAAGGAGATTATGTATATTCCTACATCACCGTTACTTTCACTAAAGGAGATAAATCAATTGATGTTGTAAACTTTCAAGCGGACAAGTTCAATAAAGATGGTAAAGTTATTGAGGAATTTATCATTTATGATCAAACTGGAATAGTGGAGTTGATGAAATAAGCAATTTTAAGTGGTATAAGGTATTAAATACGAAAGAGGCGCATCATATGATGCGCCTCTTTAATTTTAAAAGCAAAAGCTTAATATATCTTACAATTTAGTTGTTTTGTATATTTTAACTGTTCCATCATTTTCGTTGCTTGTAACAATTAAACTTTGATTAATGGGGCTTTTAGAAGCAGGTATGAAAATGAGGCCTTCTGGTGCATCACCTGTTTTATACATTTTAATAAATACTGGAGCAGTTGGATTGGTGATATCATAAATAGCAAACGCATCTGCTCTTTCTAATCCAATAATTGCGATATTTTTGCTACCTATTCTTCCAAGGCATACTGATTCAGGCTCTACCGCTTTATCATCACTTCTACCATCATCATAAATAGCCAATTCTTTAGCTTTAATATCTAGTTCATTTTTGCTATCAAATACTTGGCTACCTGTTGTGGCATTCCAAACACTAAAGGACCTAGACCCTAATGAGTACAAGGCATCAAAATCGCCATCACCATCCGTATCGCCAAGCGTTGTTGTAATATTTAATCTGCCTAAAATCGCATCTGTTTTAAGTGTTGTAGCAGTCGGGAAATTTGTTGCATCTAAAGACACTGCACTTACTCTTTTCATTTCAACAAAGGCTTTGTACTCTCTTGAATCACCTTCATTGGCTGTAAATAAATAAGGTGTTCCATTGTAATTAAAAAATGCGATCGCATCTGGCATATATATACCGTATACTTTAGCATAGTTGGTGAATTCAATTTTGTTGTCCTTATCACTCGCATCAATGCCATTACCAGCTATAGAATAATCTTTAAATCCAAGGGGTGTAATTTTTTTAATAGTTGCCGTTGTGATATCAATTTCAGCAATCGCATTATTTTCTTGTAGCGTAACGTACGCGGTTTTTGAATCATCAGAAATAGTTATATATTCTGGTTCAATATCTTTAATGAAATTTTTACCTGGCCCAAAAATCCTGAATCCTTTAGCAGTTAAACTAGCTAACTGGCTTTCAAAAGATGCAAAATTTAGGGTAACAACAGAATAGTCGGCTACTTTAATGATAGAAACGCTTCCTTCTGGATCATTAAGATAATCATCACTTGGTTCGCCTTCATTTGCTGATATTATATAATTACCATCTGGGCTAAATGTAACCATATCCGGTAAAGCACCAACGTTGATAGATTTAATTTCAGCATAGGTGGTAGTATTGAACACAACAATTTTACCTGCAGCCTGCTTGTTGGTAGATTCAATGGCTGCTGCTAATTTTCCATTACTAACCGCCACACTATTAACATAACCACCAAAAGGTAACATGCTGATAGATTTTATCACTTTTAAAATAGCAGGATTGCTCATGTCAATAACATCAATTTTATTTTCAGCGCTGTTATTTACTGCAAATAATCTATCAGTTGTTGGGTCGAAAGCAGTAATTTCTGCTGCACCCAAACCACCTAAATTGATAGAGGCTACTTCAACATAACCAGCTAAATCTTCGTTTTGAGTGTTTTCTAATGGGGGTGTTGCATCTTGTTTGCGGCAAGAAAATATAACCACCGTAAATAGTAATAGATAGATGAGTTTGATTTGTTTCATGATTTTAATTTAATCGTGAAAATACCCCTAGCATATTACCAGTATATGTACTTATTATTAATTTATTATTAACAATAAAGGATCATCAAAACCCCCTTGATACGAAAATATTGGCTTAATGGATTAGGTCAGTCCGTCTTTTTTTGCCTTTACATTAGGGGGGATTATTCAAATAGCCGGATCTGGCATAGCACTCTTAAAAATTATTGTCTAAAAACATGAATTAAATCTGAAATAAAAAGCTTATTTTAAAACTCATAAAATTCTTAATTTACAAGCATGAAAGTAAAATCATTTTTAATAGCATCTATTATCTTTTCATGCTTACGCCTAAATAGCCAAGATGTTGCTTCCCAAGAATTTTATTTGGAACAAATAAAAGCCAAAATGAAGATAGAGTGGCCCAAAAACAAAACAATCAATTTAGTATTTCATGGCCATTCGGTACCGGCGGGATACTTTAAAACACCAATAGTTAATACACTCGCTTCCTATCCATTTATTGTTTTAGAACAAATAAAATCACAATATCCTTTTGCTGTCGTAAACATCATTAATACTTCCATTGGAGGTGAAAATTCTGAAAGAGGTGAAAAAAGATTTGAATCAGAGGTACTTAATCACAAACCAAATGTTGTATTTATTGACTATGCTTTAAATGACAGAGGTATTGGGCTAGAGCGTGCTAAAATAGCATGGGAAAAGATGATTCGTGCTGCGCTGGATAAAAACATCAAAGTGATCCTTTTGACACCCAGCCCAGACCAAACTGTTAATATAATGGATGATCAAACTATTCTCGACCAACATGCACGTCAAATAATACAATTATCTAAATATTTTAATATTGGCTTAATTGATACATATACAATTTTTAAGAATAAAACGAAGGAAGGGGTTGCGTTAGAGAATTTTATGTCTCAAGTAAATCATCCCAATGAGAAGGGCCATCATTTAATTGCCGATGAAATTATGAAATATTTTAAACAATAATGAAAGCTAAGTTTTACAATAAAGTTTTCACAAGGGTAAGAAAAATTAGAAGAAACGAGCTAGCGACTTAGTAATATTAAAAAAGGGTTTATGAATTTTATTTCATAAATCCTTTTTTAATATTCAGCCTTAATTTATTTAAATTGTTTAGGGTGTACTTCATCCCAGTTGGTTGCTTTTTGGTAGGCCTGTGCAATGGATAAGATAGTTGCTTCATCATATAAATTACCCACGAAACTTATACCAGTAGGCAAGTTGAATTTTTTATCAAAACCTGTCGGCACACAAACTACAGGGTTACCTGTTAAATTAGTAATAGCCGATTGATTCCCGTCTCCTCTGGAAGGACAAATAATAACATCATATTGCTGCATCACTTCATTTACTTTTTGCATAAGTGTGTAACGATGTCTTTGTGCATTGATATATTCTACAGCTGGAACAAATCGGGCTGTTCTAAATTGGTTAGGCCAGTCATTTTTTGTTTGTCTAGTAAGCGCATCGTCAATGTTTAATCTTGTCATTTCATCAAATTGCGCCGCACATTCAACACCAATAACTACATCCATAATATTGAAATTATATACACCACTGTCTGGAAAATTCACTGGTATTAATTGTACACCTAATTTTTTAAATTCATCCAATACCTTAAATTCATTTCTAGCCGTATCTTTAATTTTATCAAAATAATTTTTTGCGTAGGCGATTTTTAGTTTTTTAATGTCTTTGTTAGGTGTAAAATTGAAAGGTTTATTTACTGAACTACCATCTTTGCCATCCGTTCCATGAATGTAATTAAACACAACAGCGGCGTCAGCAGCAGATCGGCAAATAGGCCCCACTTTATCTAAACTATAACTTAGGGCCATCGCACCTGTTCTGCTAATACTTCCAAATGTGGGTCTTAATCCTGTGGCACCACAGGTTGTTGAAGGTGAAACGATACTTCCCCAAGTTTCTGTACCAATAGCAAAGGGCACTAATCCAGCAACAGTTGCGGATGCTGATCCTGCGGAAGAACCTGAAGAACCATAATTTAAATTCCAAGGATTTTTTGTTCTTCCACCAAACCAATAATCACCCATGGCTAAAGCACCTAAAGTAAACTTAGCCAATAGTACAGCCCCTGCTTCTTTTAATTTAGTATATACAAAAGCATCTTCATCGATCATTTGATTTTTATAAGGTGCAGCGCCCCAAGTGGTTTTAGTGCCCTTAACAGCGAATAAATCTTTTAAACCATAAGGGATACCATGTAATAAGCCTCTGTATTTTCCTTGTGCTAATTCCCCATCTGCTTTTCTAGCTTGCGCATAAGCCATGTCCTCTTGTATACTAATAACACACTGTAAAGTGTCACCCCATTTTTTAATTCGTTCAATAAAAAATTGTGTCAATGCAAGGGAACTTATTTTTTTATTCTTAATTAAGGATGCTAATTGTTCAATGGAGTAAAATGCCAAATCATTTTTATTAGCAGGTATTTGAACAGTGTTATCTAATTTCCAAAGAATAGGTTTTTGCACTTCATTAAAATGCATACCAGGTAAAACGGGTGTTTGCCACATACTCAAAGGAACACTATTGGCTAAAGGCAAATTGTGCATCGCTTTAAAGTTGGCTATATTGTCAATTACATCGGAGTATAATGTATCGATTTCTTTCGTGGTAAAACTTAAGTCAAATAGTTTAGCACTACTGATTAAATCTTTTTTTTGAATAGAAGTGTCTTGCGCTGAAACATTAAGTCCAGCAGATAAAAGGAGGCATATAAAAAGAATTCGCATGAATAACTTATTTGATTATACCAAAGATAATATTACCTAGTTGATTTTGGCATAATCCTGTACCTGATTATTTAGGGTTCTGGTAGTATTTTTAATTAAATTTTGAACCGTCTTGCTCATTGAATCCTTTAATGCAAATACAGAACGGTTTAATGGTTAAGATCCCAAGTTGAGATGATTTAAGTTACGGATGAACTAAAATTAAATGACGCTTTTGCTATCCCATTTTACATCAGTGATAAATGCTTAGTTTCTTTTTTTATTCCTGATTAATTTTGGACCAATCCATAACCAAAATCCAGTCAAAGTAAAAAAGAATAATGCAACACCCATTATTGATGTATAAATTAGTTTAATGGGTTCTCCGTCTGTTTTAAAATAGTAATCAAGAAATGATCCATCATGTATATCCTCAACAAAATCAGATCTGCGCTGATTAATCTGTAAAACAGCTCCTGATTGTCCATCTAATTGAATCTCCCAATAGTTTTCGGTATATACAAATTTAACTATTCCCTTATCTTTTCTTATATCAATTCTGTCTAAATTAGTACTTAATGATTTATCTACTTTAGTAATTAAAACACTGTCAGCAATTTTTAAAAGTTCTTTTGTTGTTTTCCAAGTATCTAAATTTGTAGAGATTCCTTTTGATGTTGCTGGAAGTATCCATCCGTTACTATTTTTTTTCCATCCTAGTATTAATCCGGTGATGGCAACAATAAAAAAGAATAAAAACAAGAATGCACCCATTGTTCTATGAATCTTTCGGGCAATACGTAAAATAGTTACTTGCATTTTAGCACTTTGAAAATTAAATCAATTTGAGACCATAATAACCAATTGCTGTGAAAATTGCACAACGCAATATCACTCCTAGACTACACCAAAATACCATTTTATTGGTAGGAACGTTAAAGCTTACTCCAATTCCAATACTTATAGGTGCTCCAACACTCATGGTGCCTAATAAGCCCAAACCAATAACACCATATTTCTCCCATATTTTTAAAGCGAATCCAGGTTCTTTGGCAATTTTAGTGACTTTAGTTTTTCTTAATGAACTTACCCATTTTTTAATGATATCACCTAGGTATGCTGCTACAAAAACACCTATTAAACCACCCAAAACACTGTATGAAAAAATTTCTAGTGGATGTAGTTTAAAGGCAAATCCAGCTGGGATTGCGGCATAAATTTCAAAAGTGGCCAACCCAATTAAAGTAAGAATTTTATAAATCATTTTTATGCTAATTACTGCTTTGGCGCAAAGGTAGCATTATGTATTAGAAGTGTTATTCTTTTTAATTATAAATTTAATTAATAAAAGACCATAGGCCCAAGTAAACCATCTTATGTAGAAGGTAAGTAATATAAATTTAAACATGTACTAATATATCTTCCACTTTAGTTCTCATCTTGTTACCTAAACTCTGACACCTAGTTGGTAGCGTCATCCCTTGAAACTGCGTTTACGATTTTATTTGAAATTCTAAAGTAGCGGCTAGTGAATTAAGTCAGGACAATGATCGTAGCAACCTAGCTGCCAAGCACTTATAAACACATTACTTATTTCGCTATAGATATAAGTGCTATTGCTTTATTTTAATTTCTTTTTGAAAGTAATTAAAATAAAGTTACCTTATAAAAGTAATAAATCACTTTCTCATCTAAATATTAATATGAACACTCAAAAATTTTTCAATCCATTTATTATTTTTTTTCTAGTCTTTCCAGGAGGCATCAGTCAAGGCTTTCTTACAGTAGCATTACCTTACTTACTCACACAACAAGGCTTTTCAGTAGCTGAAACAGCTGGTATAATTGCGATTGGTTTTTCTGCGAATCTCTTTCGGTTTTTATGGGGCCCTGTCGTAGATATTTCTCTTAGCCTAAAAAAGTGGTATTGGATAGGTTTATTTGCTTGTATTTCTACCTTACTGCTATTGTGCTATGCGACTTTCGGCGTTAAAGGAGTCGTGCTCCTTTCAATTATAGCATTTGTATCGCAAGTAGCTGCAACATTTACTTTATTGCCCGTAAATGGGTTTATGGCTCATTGCATTGAAGACAGTAAAAAAGGTATAGCATCTGGATGGTACCAAGCTGGTAGCCTAGCAGGTGTAGGTTTTGGAGGTGGTGTTGGTCTATGGCTTGCCACACATTATAGTGTAATCATTGCAGGCCTTGTATTAGGCGCTGTTTCTATTGTATTTGCTTTTTCAATCCTATTGGTAAAAGATATTCAAAGTAATACTGAAAAAAAAGTATTACACGAATTATCACGGATGGGCATGGATGTATTTGCAATGCTAAAAGTTCCCACAACTTTGTTTGTAATAATATTACTATGTTTTCCAATTGGTTCAGGTGCGGCAGCCAACTTATGGTCGGCAATTGCCCAGGAATGGAAAATAGATTCGGATACTGTTGCATTGGTTACAGGTATATTAAGCGGGTTGGTTAGTGCGGTAGGTTGTATAGTGGGTGGACTTATAGTAGATAGATGGGGCGTTTGGACGGCATATTTTGGAAGTGGCGCCATTTGTGCATTTATTACATTGATCATTGCCGTGATGCCACTACAGCCGATTGTGTTTATTGGCGGCGTTCTTGTATATACATTTGGAATTGGACTGATTAATTCAGCATGTACATCTGTTATATTATTTGCCGCTGGTAAAAAAAATGTAGTGACAAAATTTTCACTACTTATTTCACTAGCAAATTTTCCCGTCATATATATGATAGCTTTTGATGGCTGGGTTCACGATAAATATAATAGTCGTTATATGCTTTTAGCAGAAGCCGCTATTGGATTTTTATCAGTGCTTCTTTTATTTTGGGTTTTACAAAAGATGCAGCATAAAAATTTAATTTCTTCATTGGCTTAATAGAAAAGTTTAAATTATATTTTTCGACACCCGATTTTAGAATATTTAAAATAACAAAATAATATGAAATACTTCATTCTTTCCTTTTTTCTCCTAGTAGCAACTTCGTCCAATGCTCAAAAGAATTCAGATACAGCTAATATGCAGCATTCCCCTATTAAGGTTGAAAATAAATTTATAGTTCCTGAATATACAAATCAGATACTCGATGCTGAAAAGTTTTTTTCGGAAAACGAGATTCAGTTACTTTATAAAAGTATTGATTCAATCTTTAGCGCTACTAAAATAAAACTTCAAGTTGCATTTGTCACACCGGAGTATTACGATAATGATAGTTCAAAATTTGATTTATACACTGATGCACTTTCCAATAAATGGCATAAAGATCAAGAAGAAGCTAGAGTAATTTTAATTGTTTCTATGAGAGGTAGAACAGCAAAAATGATGATGTCTGGCAATAAATTAAATAGTAGTTTTAAGGAGCTCATCAAATTCTTTAAAGAAAAACGTGAGCCAACTGAAATTGAAAAAGAAACTTTTGAAAATCTTTCCCAACTAACCAATAAAGTTCTTTTTGAGGAAGCAATGCTTGGCGTTAATCTTAGAGCTAGTAACTATATAAAAGCGGTAAAGGATTATTTTAGTGCTATAATAAATAAGTCACATTTATTTTTTGATTTCAACCAATAATTATATAACATCTATTATATACGATTTAATTATTAACTCTTTATTCTGATAATTTTATAAGGTCTGCATAAAGTATGCGATATGGCTATTGCATTATCTTTACACCTATTACTTCATGGCATTCAACCAATCAATAATACCTGACTGTATTTTCCCAGCAACCTGGGTATGAAAAATTGGCTTAACGATTCTTTTTTCGTCCTCAGGATTACTTAAGAAAGCAATTTCGACTAAGCAATTCGGAAAATCGGTAGGTGCATTTAATGCGAAGTTGAAATGACCAATATTACCAAACTCGTCTAATTTCAGTTCAAGCATTCTTTTTAAAATAGAAGTAGTGAGTGGCCTAAAGCCAATATGTTTATAATAGGTACTCACCCCCTTTATTGTTTCCTTGGAGCTCGAGTTTAAGTGTAATGAAATTACAAAATCAGGGTTTTGCTGTTGCAACCATAAAATTCGATCCTTGTTGTCAAAACTGGTGTCTGTTTTTCGCGTCATGATGATTTTTTTCACCCCTAGCTTCTTCAAGGATTTTTCAAGTGCTTTTGCAAAAAGAAGGGTTTGTTGTTTTTCTGATGCTCTTAGCTTTATCCCTGATGTGCCAGTGTTAGTTCCGCCATGGCCGGCATCAATAGCAATGACCATTTGACGAATATCTAATTTAGTGGGCTGACGTTTTATACGAACACTTAAAAACTTTTCTGTATAGGAAATAGAATAACCCCAATGCTGTGCGTGTTTTAATTCGATGGTTACCCTAACTACATCATCTTCTACTTGGTTGTAATAAACATTTTTAACTTCTTTCAGTGAACTAAGCTGTGTAATCCAATTGGTATTACTTTGAACCCCGTAAAGATCAATCATAATTTTACTAGGGCTTATTTCCATCCAGGACTTGTAAGGTAGCTTTTCGTCGAGGTATATGTTAACGTAATCGAATAGGGAATCCCCTTTTGAAATAAAGGAACCTGTTAAGTGATAAGTTTTTTTTATTGGGGAAGATGAATCTGGTTTTACGTATGCCTTTTCGATAAGTGCAGTATGAAATTTTGATAATTGAACGGTATACATGTCCTTAACTGAATCAACTATTTTCAATAATACATTGGAATCAATATAACCCATCTTAGCACCGCCAAGTCGGTCTTCACCCATCCCATAGGACAATGCAGGCAATTTCCCGGTAGTTCTTCCATAATACACGGAGTTGTTTGCATTGTTTTGTGCAATACTATTAATACTGGTGAAAATACAGATGGTAATGATGAATTTTTTCATGGTTTGAAGATAATGAAAACCCGTGAAATAAATTCTTTTATACTTTAGGTTAATCCCACACCATTTTATTAATTCGTAGCATTAGAAAAATTATTTTTAACATAAGTTTCCATTTTATGATGCAAGGGAACTAATGCAGAAGCAATAGTTAATAATATTATATACATCACAAAAACATTATGTCCTGAATATTTATCAATGAAAGGGTGTATTAATAAACTTATAAATTCAAAAAGCATTAATAAAGATGCTATACCTAACGAGGCAATTAGCTTTGACTTTTTCTTGCTTCGTTTCCCAATTAAATATAGAAACGTTATAAATACAGGTATGAAAAATCCTATCGCAGCTAATATTAAATTATTGTTTCTATCATCATTTTCTTTTTGAATTTTTTCTCTTATTTTTTCTTGTTTAATATTTTCTTGAATTGTAGCTATCTGTAAACTTCTTATTTTTTCGTTATTAAATAGTGAATCTTGAATAGATATGTAAATATCTTGATACTTGTATGCGCTATCTTTTAAATTATAACTAGCAAAAAGCTTTGATAGATAATTTGAAGTTTCTCTTATTTCATCATGTATGTCATAATATTTTGCATAATAAAATGATTTTCGTGCATAGTAAATTGCAGAATCCTTAAGTTTCAAATTATTAAAGCATTTTGACATTTCCCTACCTAGTTCTGATGAAATATGTTTTTTTGTTTCCTCGTCTGCGTTATTTAGGTCTTTTAAAACTTTTTTAAAATAACTTAAGGCAACTTCGGTTTCGCCAAGCCTGAGATTTATTTCACCTAAATTTATTACTGGAGTCAAGTTCCCATTATATTCTTTATCCGATTTACTAAATTCGTAATCTTTGTTAAAATGATACAATGCCGAATCTAACATGTTTAAATTTTGGTATGCATCTCCAATTGAAGCGTCTATTCCTCCATAATTAAGTTTCAGCTTTAGCGCTAGCTCCCTTTCTTTAAAAGCATATTTTAATTGACTTTTATAGTCTTTTGTTTTTCTGTATGTTGTTTCTATATCTTGTGTAAGGTAAAAAACTAATGTATCATTTTTATTGGATAATCTTTCGCTGGTTTCAAGTAATATATCTATTGCCTCACTAAAATTTCCAATAAATCGATTTGTATAAACCAAATATTGTGCAGCTTGGAAAATTATTTCTTGATTACTTGAATTTTTACTTAAATCATATGCTATACTTGTATAGTAATACATACTATCATAGTATCTTCTTTTTGAAAATATGTTGCTACAATTTAAATAAACTTGTATTTTATCATCAATTGTATTTAGATTTTTTAATTTATTTAATTCGGTTTTTATTTGCGTATTTGTACTATCATCTACTACACTTTTTTGTGCATATAAATTAACTGTAAAAGTAAACAATAAATATATTGTTATTAATAATTTAGTTTTCATATTTATAATCTTCGATATATTTTTTTATTATTGTAATTTACGAAAAATATTAATATTAAAAAAAATCTATTGTATGCCTCTGCCATTTTAATTTACAACATTCGAAAATTAATCATTTTCGGTTTCTCTTAATAAGCCCCATGTTTTCGGAGTGGCGTATCTAAATTCATTTCCCGATTCTATCATTAGTACATTTAGTAAATAATTTGCAGTTGCTGGAAAAAGGATACTTGGGTGGTCTCCAAATTTCCATAAAATGGCAGTGAGAATTGTTAATGAAAAATCATAATCTCCATTTTTATTCAGTGCCCATCTCGTTCCTGATACACCATTTACTTGCATATTTAATATGAAAGCATTGGTCTCAGAAATATTTTTATTGGCAAACAAATTAGCCAGTAACACACGGGGGGCATCTACTTTTCCACTTTGTTTTATTTCGTCTAAACTTCTGTTCGTCCAATGATTTAAAACCCGATCACCATATTCGGAGGATGCATTCCAAATTTTGGTCCTTTGTTTGGGCACATCCATATTAGTATCAAGCACACAACCCTGCTGTTGTATTACCGTTTCAAAAAGGGAAGGGGATGCATAACTGCGGTCAAATGGAAAAATAATTAATGAAATTAGTAATATATGTAGTAGGTATCTATTCATTGTGATTTTTGTTCGTCTGTACTATATTTTAAATTTTGTTTGAAGCAGGTTAAGTTTTAAAAATAGTGAATTATCTAATCAAAAAAGAGGGCTATTTCCCACATTTACAAATACTTATCAAAAGATACCTTGAATAATAGCCGATACTACTTATTTTAATTAATTTGAGTGAAATTAATACTATGAAAAAAGTACTTATACTACTCTCTTTTACATTCATTTGTGTTTTTGCAAAAGCACAGGAATCTACAAGTTATCAAAAGCCAGCCAAGGAAGTCGCCGACTTATTGTTAGCTCCTCCTACGCCAACTATTAGTATTGATGGAAAAGCGCAATATATGTTGGTTATGGAAAGAAGCTTTTATCCAATTGTAGAAGAATTAGGTCAACCAGAATTTAAAATTGCTGGAATACGTATTAATCCAAATAATTTCTCTTTATCTAGACAAAATTTTATCAAGCAGCTTAGTCTTAAAAATTTAGCCACTGGGAAAATGATTTCAATAGCAGGGTTACCTACTAATTTATCGGCCTTGAATCCTACTTGGAATCCTTCAGAAAATAAAATTGCTTTTTACAATGTTACAGCAACAGCTGTCGATGTTTGGGTCATTGATATTAAGACAAGTACATGTAGTAAAATAAATAAAAATGCAGCAAATATTGTATTGAGTAGTAGCCTATACTGGTTAGATGATGCAACAGTACTTTATAAAATTAATACACATACTGCTGCTCAAATGAGCAAAAAGCCCATTACGCCTAAGGGCCCAACGATTCAAGAAAGTTTAGGTAAGGTAGCACCAAGTGTTACTTATCAAGATTTAATTAAATCACCTTATGATGAATATGCATTTGAGTATTTAGCAACTGCTCAATTGGTAAAAAATAATGCAGGCGTTGAAACAAAAATTGGTGCGCCTGCTATAATAAGTGCTATTGATTTATCTCCTGATAAAAAATATTTTTTAACACGTACTATTAACAAACCCTTTTCTTATTTAGTTACTGTTTACGGTTTTGCGACTACTGTAAACGTAACGGACCTAAACGGTAAAATAGTAAAAACAATTGCCAATTTAGCTTCTGCAGAAACTACGCCAAGCGGTTACGACAATGTTCAAAATGTGGCAAGAGCATTTGATTGGAAAGATGATGAAGCTGCTACCATTATCTATGCACTCCCATTAGACAGTGGCATTATGAAAAAAAATGTTCCCTTTCATGATGTTGTTATGGCTTTAGCTGCTCCTTTTACTGGCAGTCCTAAAGAATTATTTAAGACAACCACTAGATATAGTAGAACTGTATGGGGTAATGAACAAATAGCTTTAGTTACTGAAATGTTGCGTAGCAAACAACAATATAAAGTAAGTAGATACGACGCAAGCATTAATACTTTAACGACTTTATACCAAGGTAATATGACTGATGCTTATACCAACCCAGGTAGTCCAGTAACCACAAAAAATAAATACAATCGTGACGTCATTGCCATGACAAATAATGGGCAATCCATTTTAATGAATAATATAACAGGCGCTTCTCCAAAAGGTGATTTGCCTTATTTAGCATCTTTTGATTTAACTACTAAGGCTAATTCTATTTTATGGCGTTGCTCGGAAGATAATTTTGAAATGGTGATGGAAGTAATTGATATTAACAATCTAAAAGTAATTACTAGACGAGAAACTGAAAAAGAAGTACCTAACTATTATATCAGAAGTATTAAGGATAATAGCAAAAATGCAATAACTAATTTTACAAATCCTTACACTAGTATGGAAGGTGTTACTAAAGAAAAAATTAAGTATAAAAGAAAAGACGGCATTGATTTAACTGGCGATTTATATTTACCTAAAGGGTATAATAAAGTTAAAGATGGTCCGCTTCCAACTTTAATATGGGCTTACCCTAGAGAGTTTACAAGCGCTGCGGATGCTAGTCAAATTAGAGGTAACCAACATAAATTTACTTTGCTAAGCTGGGGATCACCTGTATTTTATGTAACACAAGGCTATGCTATTTTTGATAATGCCGAAATGCCCATTGTAGCAAGTGCTCCAGATAAAAAACCGAACGACGATTTTATCAATCAATTAATATTAAATGCAAATGCTGCTATTGATAAGTTAGTGGACTTAGGCGTAGGTGACAGAAATAAAATGGCAGTAGGTGGCCATAGTTATGGGGCCTTTATGACCGTTAACCTATTAGCACATTGTAATTTATTTAAAGCAGGTATCGCCAGAAGTGGAGCTTATAATAGAACGTTAACTCCTTTTGGATTTCAAAATGAAGAGCGTACTTTTTGGCAAGCCAAAGATTTGTATTTACAAATGAGCCCATTTGCATTTGCTGATAAAATTAAAACCCCTTTATTAATGACGCATGGCGAAATGGATGACAATACAGGCACCTACCCAATTAATAGTGAAAGATTATATGCTGCGATTAAAGGACACGGAGGCACTGCTAGATTTGTGTATTTACCTTATGAAGCGCATGGCTATAAAGGAAAAGAAAATGTATTGCATTTGTTATGGGAGCAAGGAAGATGGTTGGATAAGTATTTAAAATAGTAGATTCAAGCATTTAACCCAACAATAGGTCTTTAATTTTTTTTTGGTAAATTACAATGATTATTATTTTACATGAAAAAACTAATCTTACTATTTCTATTTTTTTTAGTCATTAATGCCTGTTCGAAAACAGAAGTCTTGATCTTGCCAACTCCACAAGTTTTAAATAAAGTTTCTTCTCCCCTTTATACTATTGGTGATACTGTATTAGGGGGCAAAATAGCATACATTTTACAAAAAGGGGACTCTGGTTATGATGCAAATATTCAACATGGATTAGTTGCAGCAATTTCAGATCAAATTACTGGAATAAGATGGTATAATGGAACTTACAAAACAATAGGAGCAACAGGAACTGCTATAGGAACAGGATTAGCCAATACAAATAGTATTATTTCCACACAAGTAGAAACTACAACAAGTTATGCAGCAGGATTAGCAAGGGCATATAAAGGAGGTGGATATGATGATTGGTATTTGCCTAGTAAAGATGAGTTATATAAATTATACTTAAATAAAGTGATAATTGGTGGCTTTACAAATACCAACTATTGGAGTTCTTCGGAGCGAGACGATGAATTCGCGTATAAACTTAATTTCATCAATGGTGATCAAAATTCCAATAACAAGGTCAACGTATTCAATGTTCGCGCTATTAGGGCTTTTTAGCTATTTGGCAATTTGGTTACATTGATGAGAGGACGAAGTTTGAAGGTATTCAATAGTGGATTGATTTAAGGGTTGGTGAATTAGCAGTTTTAATATGATACTTAATGAATTATAAATTTATTTTGTTTTTTATAACTCTTTAATTTTCAATCATTACTTTTCAATTACAGCACTATTTTGTATAATTTTTAAATTATCAGCATAATTGTTAAAAAAAAATTGTTTATATTAGTAAAATGCTTGCATCATTTTCAATTAAACCAATTATCACATGGGATTAGGGCTTTCTATATTACAATCCCAAGTTGCTGTAGGCGATACGCGTGCTTTTCGTCAAATATTTGATGCGCTATTTTCCAACCTAACAAAGTTTTCGTTTTCCTTTGTTCATTCCAAAGAAGCAGCTACAGAAATTGTAGATGAGCTATTTGTACAACTATGGGTCAAAAGGGATGATATAATGAAAATCAATGACTTACGTGTTTATTTATATACCGCAACTAAAAATGCTTCCTTGAATTATATTTCAAAAAAAGCAAAACAAATTGAACTTGAGCCCTATGAAAATTTGCAAGTTCAAATGACCGATTTGGTCTCTCCTGAGCAAATAATGATAAGCAAGGAAATGCTGCAAAAAATTAAAGAAGCAATTGATAGCCTCCCTCCCAGATGTAAACTAATATTTAAATTTGTTAGAGAAGACGGCTTAAGTTATAGCGAAGTAGCAGAAATTTTAGGACTTTCTATTAAAACCATTGATTCTCAGATGGTTATTGCAGTTGCACGTATTCGGGCTAAATTAATGAATGTCGTAGAAACAACCCCCAATAAAATTTATTTAAAAAAATAAGATAAAAAATTAGGGTGTACCCCCTATTTTTTTGTCTTATAGGATAAGCATGCTTATGAACCACGATAGAATTATTGAATTATACGCTCGAAAATTAGCTGAAGAGGCTACGGATGCCGAATTAGCTGAATTTGTTGAATTACTTAAAAGTGAGGATGAACAATTTTTTCATGAATTGATTACTAGTTGGTGGCAAACACAAAACAACACAGATGCCAGCCCTACAAAGGAGCGCGATGATCATTTTAATAAAATTTTAGGTGTTGCAAATTCTACGAATCTCATTGATAATGCAATGATTGTAGATGACAAAACCAAATTTGCCAAAAAAATCAAACCTTTTTTAAAGTGGTCCATGGCCACCGCTGCAGTTGTAATTGGACTAGCAGTTTGTATACCGTACTTTAATAAAAATAAAAACAATTTTTTAGACAAAGGGGATCATTACAATGAGATTGTTGCAAAACGGGGTACTAAAACAAAAATAATTTTACCGGATGGTTCCCAAGTATGGTTAAACTCCGATAGCAAACTTTCCTATGGCGCGCGATTTAATGATACCATTCGCGAAGTTTCGCTCGAAGGGGAAGCCTATTTTGATGTAATAAAAGATAAAAGCCGCCCTTTTGTTGTAATGACAAATGCTTTAAATATAAGGGTGTTGGGTACTACTTTCAATATTAAGTCCTATGCGCAAGATGCTACTATTGAAACTACTTTAATAAGAGGGATGATTGAGGTGCGTAAGAATAATGAGCCTGCTACTAAAAAAATTGTGTTGACACCTAACGAAAAACTAATTTATAATAAATCAGAAGCACTTTTAGTACGACCCAATAATGAACAAAATACAATAGCAAAAAAATTAGAAGCGCTCTCCATTACTACTTTGTCTAAAAATATTCCAGACAGTTCCCGGGTTGAAACCGCGTGGATATATGGACGATTGGTTTTTGATGGTGATTCCTTTGTAACACTAGCGGAAAAAATGGAAAGATGGTATAACATTAAAATTACTATACAAAACCAAAGTATATCCAATAATAGATTTAGTGGTGTATTTGAAAAAGAAAATGTTGAGGAGGCATTTAAGGCACTGCAATTAATTACCATGTTTAAATATGATATTCACGACAATGAAATTTTAATAAAATAAATTGAAAATAAAAATCGGGAAATGCGCTAACATTCCCCGATCAGGTAGACAAGAAGCCAAGGACAATCGCAAAATTCACCAAGGCTTCACATTTTATAACCCTAAATCAAAGGTATGAAAAAAACCTTACTCCGTTTAAAGCTAAAATTGCTTATAACGCCACAAAGTTCTTTATCAAAAACATTATTGTTTATGAAAATGACCGTTCTATTAATCCTGCTAACTACTTTACAAGCAGTTGCGGGAGATGCTAATGCACAACTAGTAACAATACAAATGAATCAGGTATTCATGCCTAATGTATTTAAGGCTATTGAAAAGCAAAGTGAATTTCGTTTTTTATACAACTACGATTTAGCCGCGTTACAAAAAAAAGTAAATATTAATCTAGAAGCTAAATCCGTACCAACAGTATTGGATAATATACTTTTAGGCACAGGCTTAACCTACAAACATTTAGAAAATAATTTAATCGTTATTATTCCATCAGAGAGTAGTGAATTTCTCGAAGATCGAAAAATTACAGGCACGATTAAAGACGATGCTGGGAAAGCGGTATCGGGAGCTTCCGTCTATATCAAAAATAAATCCACGGGAACCACTACCAATGCATCGGGGCAATTTACCATTATTGGGGAAGTGGGACAAACTATTGTGATTCAAGCGGTGAATTATGAACCCTTGGAAGTGGTGATTGCTAATCAAAAAAGTTTTGACTTTGTCCTTAAATCTTCTATTTCAAATTTAGAAGAGGTGGTAGTTGTTGGTTATGGAACTGTAAAAAAAGTTAATTTAACTGGTGCTGTTTCCACGGTTACTTCGAAACAAATTGAATCGCGTCCTATAGCAAACACGCAGCAAGCTTTAAAGGGCTTGGTACCCAACTTGAATATCTCGGTTTCAAATGCAGGTGGAGAACCAGGTGCTTCCATGAATATGAATATTAGGGGCTTGCAAAATTTCGGAGGTAATAATGCACCATTGGTGTTAGTGGATAATATTTTGATGGACATAAACAACGTCAATCCAAGTGATATTGAGACCATTTCTATCCTAAAAGATGCCGCTTCCTCTGCGATTTATGGAGCTCGTGCCGCTTATGGAGTTATTCTTATAACCACCAAAACAGGTAAAGGCGCTAAAGGTAAAGCAAGTATTTCCTATCAATCAAATATGGTTTTTTCTAAACCTGTTCAATATCCAAGGTTGGTGGATGCTATGACCTTTGCCCTTGTAAGTAACGATGCCGCAAAGAATATTGGTAATTCTCCATGGTATAATGCAGATGCCTTAGACCGGTTAGCGAAAAATATTGCACAACCGGGAAGTGCCCCTGAAATGCTTGGCACGCCAAATGGTCTTTCCTGGAACATCGGAGCGATGGGTTTAGGTGCTGCAGCTAACACAGACTGGTATAATATATTTTTTAAGGATTATTCAGTACAGAAAAAAAATGACCTTAGCGTATCCGGAGCAAGTGAAAAAATGGATTATTATTTATCTGCGGGTTGGTGGGATGAGGAAGGTTTACTTAAATATGGTAATGAATCATTTAACCGCTATAATTTCGATGCAAAAATTAATGCAAAAGCTAACTCTTGGGCCAAGGTTGCGGTATTATTTAAATATAACTATGGCTTGGAGAAATTTCCATGGCAAGCTGACTTAGGCAGAGGTCGTATTTATGATATGATGACAAAAATGAAACCGACGATGCCCGCAAAATATCCTGGAACAGATATCTGGACTCAAGAAAGCAGGATTTTGGAATGGGAAGCGTCAAGAGATAATTCATACAATAGCCAAATGGTACTTGCGCCTAGATTTATCTTAGAGCCAATTAAAGGTTGGGTAACTAATATTGAATTCAACTACACAACTAGTAACAATAGACAGGAGCTCTCTGCGAAACAATGGTTCTCGATGCAGCCAAATGGAGAACCACTTATATCAGTAGCAAAGCCGAATACATCTTACCGCCCACGTCTATATACGGACACCTATTTGTCTCCCAATCTTTATTCAACATATACGAAGAGTATTAATAAACACAATTTTTCTGCAATGGTTGGTTATCAGCAGGAGAAATATAATTACTTCGCCTTGAACGCAGATGCCCTTTATCTGCTTAGCGATAATATTCCATCTATTAATACTGCTGTTGGAACAAAAACCGTTTCGGATGGCCAAGGACATTGGGCTACGCAAAGTGGTTTCGGAAGATTGACCTACAATTACAATGAAAAATATTTATTGGAGAGTAACTTTCGTGCAGATGGATCTTCAAGATTTGAACCAACGAAACAATGGGGGTATTTTCCTTCGTTATCTGCTGGTTGGGTGGTATCCAAAGAAAAATTCTTTGCAAATAAAAACATAATTAATCTTTTAAAGTTTAGGGCATCTTATGGAGACCTGGGTAATCAGAACGTTGCTAACTACCTCTATATTCCAACTATGGGTGTTAGCACAGGCAGTTACTTATTTAGTGGCCAGCGTTTATGGACCGTTGGTGCTCCTAATATTTCAAGTGTTGATTTAACATGGGAAAAAATTAAAACTTTGGATTTCGGAGTTGATATGGCTTTCTTTAGAAATAGACTATCAACCACTTTCGACTGGTATGAATCGCTTACTAATAACCTAGTGGGTCCTGGTCCGGCCATTCCTGCAGTATTGGGAACCTCCGTTCCAAGGGAAAATTCAGGTGAAATCAGAACAAGGGGCTTTGAGCTAGAAATTAGTTGGAGAGATCAAATTGAAGATTTTGCTTATCAAATTGGATTTAACCTAGCTAATAATAAAAGTGTGGTTATGTCCTACAACAATCCTACCGGTATATTAAGCACTTATTACGAAGGGCAAGTGCTTGGAGAACTTTGGGGGTATAATACACCAGGAATTTTCCAATCAACTGAAGAAGTGAGCAGCTGGGCTAATCAAAGTTTTATATGGGCAGGAAAGTGGAATCCAGGTGATCTAAAGTATCAAGACATGAATAATGATGGAAAAATAGATAACGGCAAGAATACCGCAACTGATCATGGAGATATGGTTCGTCTTGGGAATCAGCTTCCGCAATACACATTTGGATTTAACGCGAATGCAAGTTGGAAAGGCTTTGATTTCTCAATTTTATTTCAAGGAGTAGCTAAGCAAGATTTATATATTACTGAGATTTTTAATGGTAATGTATTTAGAGGGCCGGCAAATGGTCCTTTACATATGATGGTTTATGAGGAACATATGGATTACTGGCGTGACGCTTCTAGTCCTTTGGGAGCCAATCCTAATGCGTATTATGCTAAACCCTACTCAGTTTTTGATGGAGATAACAGCAAGAATTACGGCAGACCGGTTAGTCGCTATTTACCAAGTGGTGCCTATTTGAGGATGAAAAATATCAGATTTGGCTATACGATTCCTGAAAAATTCACCAATAAGCTTTTGATAAAGAGAGCCAATATTTATTTTTCTGGAGAAAATCTATTTGTGATTAAAAAAATACAACTTCTTGATCCTGAACAAACAGGAGGAAGAGCCGGAGATGGCCGAACTTATCCATTATCGAAGAGTTTATCTTTTGGACTAAATATTAACTTCTAAAAAAATCGGAAATGAAAAAAATATTTTATATAGTAATATGCGTAATTGGGAGCGGACTTTTTCTATCTTCTTGCAAAAAGGATTTTCTTGACTTAACTCCAAAAGATCAAATATCTGATCCACAATTTTGGAAAACAACCCAGGATATGGAGCTATATGTTAATGGGCTTTACAACGTCCTTCCAGGATGGTTATTAAGTGGATCCGGAGGAAACCCGCTGTTAGATGCGGGTACGGACATGGCCATTTCTGTTGGATTATGGTTACCAAACAAAAATCGTTTAGATGGTGTAGTAACTATTCCATCCAGTGGTGGTGGATGGAGCTGGACAAATGTGCGGAATGTGAATTATTTTTTGGAAAATGCTACGCGTGTTCCAGATGGCGGATTGAAAGAACATTATATTGGGGAGGCTTATTTTTTCAGGGCATGGAATTACTTTGACCTACTTCAAAAATTCGGCGATCTTCCTATCATCAAACAAACATTGACACCCGATAAAAAGGACGATTTATACGGTGCTCGTAGTTCAAGAACTGATGTGGTGAATTTTATAATTAGTGACCTGGAATTGGCCATTTCAAAACTTAAAAAGAAGAATGAAGTTCCCGCACAACGTGTAAGTCGAGATATTGCTTCCTTATTATTATCAAGAGTCGCTTTATATGAAGGTACTTGGGAAAAATACCACCAAACTGATGCGTTTAAGGGTAAAACAAATGGGGATGCATTTTTAAACAAAGCGGCGAGTGCTGCAAAAGCAGTGATTGATGGTGGCATTTATTCCTTGGTTGCCGGGAATCCTAACCAGGTGTATTATGAAATTTTTAATCAAATTAATTTAGGATCTAATCCTGAAATATTAATGTGGAGAAGCTATAGCAATGTTCAGGAAACCGGGAATCAAGTACAGAACTGGCCAAATGGATCAGGCTATACACAGGAGATGGTTCAAATGTATCTATGTACTGATGGACTTCCTATTTCACTGAGCCCTTTATACAAGGGGGAAAATGATATTGATCTGTTAATTAAAAATCGTGATCCTAGGTTGGTTCAAAGTATAATGAATCCGGGTGATCCAGTTATAATTAATACAAAAAACGA